>RCUL01000768.1_pt1 | contig 14017 bp, 13 predicted proteins | sample 2167521 | NCBI WGS metagenome assembly RCUL01 (sample SAMN09932745, study PRJNA488358) | compost metagenome | feature: garden; material: soil; isolation source: compost soil in acetic acid-enriched culture | place: Germany: Experimental Botanical Garden Goettingen | collected 2016-01-27
ACCCGTCCGGCGGCCTGCTCTCCAAGGGCCACCCGCTGGGCGCCACCGGCCTGGCCCAGTGCTACGAGCTGACCCGCCAGCTGCGCGGCAGCGCCGACAGTACCCAGGTGGAGGGCGCGCGCATCGCCGTGCAGCACAACCTCGGCCTCGGCGGCGCCGGCGTGGTCACCGTATTCCAGAAGAACTGATCGACCGGCGCCAGCAGCCCGGCGCAACACGCCGCCGGCCGCTGGCGCGGGCAACCTTGCGGAGCCATTTCCCCATGATCGACAAGAAACACATCGGCATGCAGTTGCCGGCCTTCTCCGTGACCGCGGAAGCCGGCCAGCTGCGCTTCTTCGCCAAGGCCGTCGGCGAGACCAACCCGGTCTACTTCGACGAGCAGGCCGCACGCGATGCCGGCCACCCGGCCCTGCCATTGCCGCCGACCTTCCTCTTCTCGCTGGAATTCAACATTCCGTCGAACGCCTGGCGCGACGAGCTGGGCATCGTGTCGTCGCGCATCCTGCACGGCGAGGAGTCCTTCAAGTACCACCGCATGGCCCATGTCGGCGACACCCTGCATTTCGACGTACGCATCGCCGACATCTACGACAAGAAGAACGGCGCGCTGAGCTTCGTCGTGCGCGAATCGCGCGTGACCAACCAGCGTGGCGAGCACGTGGCCGATCTGCGCAGCGTGCTCGTGCACCGCAACGTCTGAACCGGAGACCGCATATGAGCACCGTGAATTTCGATTCCGTAAACGTAGGCGACCTGCTGCCGCCGCTGACCCTGGCTCCGATCAGCCGCACCACCCTGGCGCTGTTCGCCGGCGCCTCGGGCGATCACAACCAGATCCACATCGACACCGACTATGCGCGCAAGGCCGGCATGAATGACGTTTTCGCCCACGGCATGTTGTCGATGGCCTACCTCGGCCGCCTGCTGACCCAGTGGGTCGACCAGCGCCAGTTGCGCGAATTCGGCGTGCGTTTCCTCGGAATTACCCACCTCGGCCATGTCATCACCTGCTCCGGCAAGGTGGTGGAGAAGTTCGAGGCCGAAGGCGAGCAGCGCGTGAAGCTGGAAATCCAGACGACCAATCAATACGGCGACGTGAAGATACTCGGCGACGCCGTGGTCGCCCTGTAAAGCAAACCATTCGTTCAGGAAAACCCAAATGAAAAATCTCGACGGCAAGGTGGCGCTGGTCACCGGTTCCGGACGTGGCATCGGCCAGTCCATCGCACTCAAGCTCGCCAGCCACGGCGCGCGTATCGTCATCAACGACCTGGACCTGGAGCCGGCCCAGGAAACCGCTGAGCTGATCCGCAAGATGGGCGGCGAAGCGGCGGTCTGCCACGGCAACGTCAGCGCCCCGGATTTCGCCGAGCGTTACGTCAAGACCGCGATGGACCACTTCAAGGGCATCGACATCATCGTCAACAACGCCGGTTTCACCTGGGACAACGTGATCCAGAAGATGACCGATGAGCAGTGGTACGCGATCATGGACTGCCACATGACCGCGCCCTTCCGCATCCTGCGCGCGGCCTATCCGGCCATCAGCGCCGCCGCCAAGGCCGAGGCCGCCGAAGGTCGCGAAGTGTTCCGCAAGATCGTCAACATTTCCTCTGTTTCCGGCCTGAATGGCAATGCCGGCCAGGTCAACTATTCCGGCGCCAAGGCAGGTGTGGCCGGCATGACCCGCGCGCTGGCCCGCGAGTGGGGGCGCTTCAAGGTGAACGTCAATGCCGTGGCCTTCGGCTTCATCGAAACCCGCATGACTGTCGCCACCGCCGATGCGGGGGCCACGGTGAACATCGACGGCCGCGACATCCGCGTCGGCATCAACCCCGAAGCGGCCAAGACTTTCGCCCAGCGCAATCCCCTCGGCCGCCCCGGCACCACCGAGGAAGCCGCAGGCGCGGTGTACCTGCTGTGCACCCCGGAGTCGAACTACATCTCCGGGCAGACCATCGCGGTCGCCGGCTCGCCGCAGTAAGCCGCTGTACATCCGGCCTGCCGTTCTGGCAGGCCATCTGCTCCCGCCAATGACAAGAAAATCCCCGGAGTTCCCATGAATCGCCCCTACCCTGCCCGCACGCCGCTGCTGGTGCTGTCCGGTCTGTTCGCCGCCGTTCTCGCCCAGCCGCTGCCGGCTAGCGAATCCCTGGAAAGCAAACCGGCCAGCGCCATCACCGCGGCAAAGAACGCCGAAGTGCTCAAGGTCCTGCCGTTCACCGACCGCGCTGATTACGAGTCGGCCAGCCGTGGGCTGATCGCCCCGTTCTCCGGGCAGATCAGGAATGCCGAGGGGCAAGTGGTATGGGATATCGACGCCTACAAGTTCCTCGACTCCGACAAGCTGGCGGAGAGCGTCAACCCCAGCCTGTGGCGCGTCGCCCAGTTGAACAAGTACGCCGGCCTGTTCGAAGTGGCGCCGAAGATCTACCAGCTGCGTGGCATGGATGCGGCGAACATGACCATCGTCGAAGGCGACGATGGCCTGTTCATCATCGACCCGCTGACCGCCAGCGAAACGGCGCGCGCGGGACTCGACCTCTATTACCAGCATCGGCCAAAGAAGCCGGTGGTGGCGGTGGCCTACAGTCACAGCCATGGCGACCATTTCGGCGGCGTACGCGGGGTGGTCGACGAAGCCGACGTCAAGGCTGGCAAGGTGAAGATCTATGCCCCGTCAGGCTTCATGGAACATGCCATCAGCGAGAGCATCTTCGCCGGCACGGCCATGAGCCGCCGCTCCCAGTTCCAGTTCGGTACCGTGCTGCCGCGAGGTGTCCAGGGCCAGGTCGATGCGGGCATGGGCAAGGCCTTGCCGGTCAATGGAACCTACACGCTGATCGAGCCTACCGACCTGATCGGCAAGCAATACGAAACCCATACCATCGCCGGCATCCAGGTCGAGTTCCAGCTCACCCCGGGAACCGAGGCTCCGGCGGAAATGAACTTCTACTTCCCGCAGCTGCGCGCGCTGTGCATGTCCGAGAACAGCACGCAGATGATGCACAACATCCTCACCCCGCGCGGCGCCCTGGTGCGCGACGCCAAGGCGTGGGCGGAGTATCTCGACGCCGCTATCGAGCGCTACGGCGACAAGACCGACGTGATGTTCGTCTCGCACAACTGGCCGACCTGGAGCGGCGAGCGCATTCGTACCCTGCTCGCCGACCAGCGCGACATGTATGCCTTCCTCAACAACCGCACGCTGAACCTGGCGAACAAGGGCCTGACGCCCACCGAAATCGCCGAGAAGATGGACAAGCTGCCCGGCGCGCTCGACAGGAAGTGGTACACCCGCGGCTATTACGGCTCGCTCAGCCACAACTCCCGCGCCGTGTACCAGCGCTATCTGGGCTACTACGACGGCAACCCGGCCAACCTGAACCCGCTGACTCCGGTCGACGCCGGCAAGCACTACGTCGAGGCACTCGGCGGCGCCGACAAGGTACTCGGCCTGATGCGCGCCGCCATCGACAAGGGCGATTACCGCTGGGCAGTGACCCTGGGCAACCACCTGACCTTCGCCCAGCCGGACAACCAGGCCGCCCGCGCCCTGGAAGCCGACGCCATGGAGCAGCTCGGCTATCAGGCTGAGAACACCCTGTGGCGCAACATCTACCTGACCGGCGCCATGGAACTGCGAAGTGGTGCGCCGAAGCTCGATCCGCGTGGTTCCAAGGCAGACCTGATCAAGGCCATGTCGCCGCAACTGTTCCTCGACTACCTGGCGATCCGCCTGGACTCGGACAAGGCCCAAGGCCACGACATGACCCTCAACTGGGTGTTCGAGGACCTCTCCCAACCCTTCGCGCTGACCCTGCGCAACGGCGTGCTGAGCCACCGCAGCGGCCATCTCGCCCCGAATGCCGAACTCACGGTGAAGATGGACAAGGCCACCCTCGACCGCATCAGCCTGCGCCAGCTGGACTTCCCCACGGCGATCAAGCAGGGCCTGATCAAGCTGGACGGCAACGGCAAGCGCTTCGGCGAGTTGCTTGGTCTGCTCGATACCTTCGAACCGCAGTTCAATATCGTCACGCCCTGACAATTCGTCATGCCCGGCCAGTGAAAGGCGGCGGGTTCTTTTGCCCGAGAATTGGCAATCCATCTCCTTCACTGGTACGGGTAAGGACGAATATGTTCGAAACTCATACACTGGCATGACCCACGGCTCTGGCAATGTCGCCGGAACATGCGTCTCCACGCCTGAACGCCGGACCTCCATCAGCCTGGACACGCAGGGACTCAAAGCCGCTGCAGCTACAGGAGACCGGCCAGTGCCTACCCCTTTCATCACTCCGCGTCGCAGCGCAGTCAGCGTGCAGCTGCTGATGCAATTCGGTCTCGACCACGGAGTGGACGCCGGCCGCTGCCTTGCCGGCACCGGCCTCGACTGGCGGCTCCTTTCCAACCCGGGAGCGGAGGTCAATGCCGAGCAGGAGCTGCTGCTGGTCCGCAATCTGGTCAAGGCACTCGGACATCTCCCCGGGATCGGCTTGCAGGCAGGGATGCGCTACCGCTTCGGCAGTTATGGCATCTGTGGATTCGCCATGCTCAGCAGCCCGACCCTGCGCAGTGCCTTCCAGGTGCTCAGCCGATACATCGCTCTTACGTACACGTTCCATGCGCCTCGCACCGAGGTGCATGGGAATGAACTCCACGTGCTGTTCGACGATCGAGAAGTCCCGGAAGACATACGTGTGTTCATGGCCGAGCGGGACTACGCGGCGATGGCGGCCCTGGAGAGCGACCTGATCGGCCGCCCGTTGCCGGTCATACGCGCCGAGCTGCGCGCTCCGGAACCTGCGGATATCGCCCCCTACCTCGACGTCTTCGGTGTCATGCCAATCTTCGATGCGCCAGAAAACCGGGTGATCAAGGATGGCACCCAGCTGGATCTGCCTCTGCTTGCGGGAGATTCGGAGGCGGCACGCCAGTGCGAGGAGCAGTGCCAGGCGTTGCTGGCGGAGCGGAAGGCGCGCAGTGGACTCGCCGGGCGAATTCGCCACCGCCTGCTGGCCAGGCCAGGCCAGGTGCCCGATATGGAGCAGGTGGCCGACGAACTGCACATGACTTCGCGCACCCTGCGCCGGCGCCTGGCCGACGAAGGCACCAGCTTCCGTCAATTGCAGGATGAAGTGCGTCTCGCCCTGGCCGAGGAACTGCTTGCCCTGGGCAGCCTGACACTGGAGGAAATCGCCGAGCGCCTGGGCTACGGCGAGGTCTCCAACTTCATCCATGCGTTCAAGCGCTGGACGGGAACCACACCCCGCCAGTACGGCATGCGCTGAGCGCACTCAGTCGACCGCCAGCGCCTGCGGGAAGGCCCACTTGCCATCGAGAATCTCGGCGCGGGGCCGGTAGAGACGAACCAGATAATTCCAGTTGCTCGTGATCGGCAAGCAATTGGATACCTGACCGTCGCAGCCACCGAACTGGATCGTTACCGAGCCATCCGCCGATCGTTTCGCGGTAATGCTGTTCAGCGAATAGGCGTTCTGCGCGTTGGGCTGGAAATAGCCATCGGCGGTGTAGACAGTCGTCGACCAGAAGCCGTCGACCGGTACGTCCTTCACGGTCAGCCGGTAGAACGTGGCGCCATCGTTGCGCGGCGGGGTGACGCTCAGGTACAGCGCGTCCTTTTCGTTGTTGCCGCCCCAGGCTGTCGCCGTGCCAATGAGGTGGCGTATCGGATCAACCTCATCCCGGCTGCCGAACATGCCTTTCGAGTCCAGGTTGCCGCCCAGTGCGAACAGGGCCTGGCGCACCTTCGCCTGACTCTGGGCGTCCCAGGCGGGCACCTCGAAGCTGCCGCGTCGGGCCTGTTCGACCTTGATCGCGTCCTGCAGGGCGAATGCCTGCGCCAGGTCCCGGGCATCGTTGGGGTCCCCCAGCAGCCGGACATTGATCACGGCATAACGGGTGCCCACTTGCTCCCGGCTGATCCTGTAGGTGCCGGCCCGGTAAACCACCGGAACGGGCGTGTAGTGGTCTTCATTGACGATCTGCATCGACATGAAGCGTTGACCCGGAGCGGGCAGCGTCACCGATACGGGCCCGGCATCCAGATCAAACACGCCGATACTGTAGTAGGTATCGCGATTCGGCCGCAGTACGGTCCGCGCCTCCACTGGAGCCAGTTGGCGCCGGCGCGCCAGCTGGCCGATGCCTCCCGTGGACTTGACCAGGTTGCGCATGTACATGTCGGACTCGGCGCGGACGAAGTTGTCGACCGTGACGGTGACAGGCCTGTCGGCGACATCCTGGCCCAGCGCCAGCGCGGGCAGAGCACCCAACAGGAAGGCGAGCGCGAGGGAAGATTTCTGGCTGTTCATTGAAAACGCTCTCATTGTTCTTGTTTGGGGAGAAACGCCGCAGGTCATCATGCGGCGCTGGCTTTCAATTGACCTTGACCATCGGCGGCAGGACGAGTTGGCCGTGCGAAGCCTGCGAGCGCGCACCGTAGAAGCGGAAGGACAGGTTGTAGTCGACACCCGCCAGGGTCGGCAGCCAGTTCCCTTTCGGGATGCCCGCCACTGGCTTCGGTCCGAAAGCAAGGGTCAGCGAGCCATCCGCGTTGTATTGCAGCGGCGACTGCTTGTTGAGCAGATTAATGTCGAGCGGATTGGGCAGCACGCGGTACCGTTTCGCATCCACCGCGGTGATGGACCAGTAGTAATCGACCTGATCGCCGGGTAGCGCGGACCTGGGGAAGGTGAGCGTATATCTCGCGCCGCCGTCGAGGTTCTTGTTCGCATACGCCGCATACTCGCTCCTGCTGTTGGCCCAGATTCCCGCGAAATTGATGTAGGTACGCATGCGGTAGTTGTCGCCATAGTTGCCCTGTACGGTCACGTGAATCCAGCCATTCCTGGGCGGATTGGCACTCTTCACCAGCGCGGCGAACTCGGGCAGCGCCTTGTTCGCGATCACCGCCGACACACGTTTCCGTCCTTCCTCGCCTGAACGGACCAGCGCCGCAACCGTGGCGACCTTGCCGCGAACCTCGTCCATGCCCGGATTGATATCCGCCTCGCCAGCGAGGATCGCATCGGCGAAATCGAACGCCTCGGCACGCGGCAGGTTGCCGTTTTCGAACAGCGGCACCTCGATCATCGGTTCGATCTTCGGCTGGCCCAACGCTGTCAGCCTGAACTCGTGCTGAAGGCGCACGGCCTCCTGCGCATCGCCACCCAGCTCGACGCGGGCAAGCACATGTGCGGTTCTGCTCGGCAAATCGATGCGATGCAGGTCGGCCGGCGGAACCGCCCGGCCACCTTTCAGGCACAGCGCGTACTTGCCGTACGGCTGCTCGGGGTAGGTGCGCTCATTGATGTTGAGGAGGGTCTCGCCCCAGCCATTGAGCATTTGCCAGGTGTAGTAGCGCCCCTTGATCCGGGGTATGTCCACGCGCACACAGGTGTCTTCGTCCACCGCGACCCAGGCTTCGGAGTAGGCAACGTCGAGGTTGGGATTGGGGATGTTGATCTCGCCGCGCTTGCGGTGGAACAGCTGGTTCCACTGGAAGGCGTCCTGCTCGAAATCCACCCGCTGCTGACGCAGGATCAGCAGGCGGCCGAGCAGGTAAATGTATGCATCGCCGATGTCTGCATCGCTTACGGCCAACACCTGGCTCGCGGGAACAGGACCGGCCCGCGGCACATCGGCTGCCTGAGCCGCGCCTGCGGCCAGCAATGAAAATGCGAGGGCTTTCAGTAGGCTTCTCATTCTTGCTCCCTATTGGGCGGTGTAGCCGCCATCGACGATCAGGTTCGCGCCGACCATGAAGGAAGCCTCGTCACTGGCGAGAAAGGCAACGGCGCTGGCGATCTCCTCGGGCCGGCCAAGTCGCCCGATGGGATGGGCGGCAACGATGTGCGCCACTGCGGCGTCGGGAGCGCCGTCCAGGATCGGCGTATCGATGAACCCCGGGCACACCGCATTGACCCGGATTCCAGCCGATGCGTAGGCGACGCCGAGAGAACGGGTCAGGTTGACGACTCCGCCCTTGGCGGCGTTGTAGGGCGCGGCGCCGGCCACCCCGACATGCCCCATGATCGACGCCATGTTGACCACCGCGCCGCCACCACCCTGCTTCAGCATCTGCTCGATGGCGAGCTTGTCGCTCAGGAATACACCGGTCAGGTTGATGTCCAGCATCCGCTGCCACTGGTCCAGGCCGGTCTGCTCGATGGGAGTCCGGGACTGACCGATACCGGCGTTGGCGACCATGATGTCCAGCCGGCCGAAGCACTCCACGGTGGCGGCGATCAGGTTGGCGACATCTTCCTCACGAGACACATCGACCTTGACGAACAGGGTCTTCTCGCCGCGCTGGTTGAGTTCACCGGATAGTTCGGCGCCGCGATCGGAAAGATCGGCGATGACCACTTTCGCCCCCTCGGCAACCAATCGGCGAACCGTCGCCTCACCGATACCGCTGGCGCCGCCGGTGACGATGGCGATCTTTTCATTCAACTTCATGCGAGCCTCTCTTGTTGTTCTTTGGTGGCAAGCGCAAATCAGCGAGCGGAGGTGCCGCCGTCAATGACCATTTCCGCGCCGGTGATGTAGGCGGATTCGTCGGATGCAAGGAACAGCACGAGATTGCTGACTTCCTCCGCCGTACCCATGCGCCCCATCGGTGAAACATCCTGGCCAATCTTCTCGCGGCTCGCCTGGAAGACATCCGCGGCATACTCGGTCATGGCGGTGCGGATATAGCCCGGATGAATAGAGTTCACCCGTACGCCCTGTCCTGCGAATTCGATCGCCGCATCCTTGGTCATGATGCGTACCGCGCCCTTGCTGGCGCCGTACATGGTGTGCGCCGAGGCACCGACCAGACCGGCGACGGAACAGGCATTGATCACCGATCCCCGGCCCTGCTGCGCCATCAGCGGGATGACGTGCTTCATGCCGAGGAAGACGCTGGTGACGTTGATCGCCATCATCCGGTTCCAGTCCTCCAGGGTGGTCTGCGCCAACGGCTTGATCACGTAGATGCCGGCATTGTTGAACAGCACATCGATACGCTCGAAGGCCTTGAGCGATTCGCTGACCACCTCACGCCACTGCTCCTCGCTGCTCACGTCGTGACGCAGCGCCAGTGCCTGTCCACCGTTCCCACGGATTTCCGCAGCGGTGTCATCGGCCGCTTGCTGATCGATATCGGTCACCACGACCCTGGCGCCTTCCTGCGCGAAGCGCAGCGCGGTCGCCTTACCGATGCCATTGCCGGCGCCGGTAATAAGCGCCACCTTGTCCTGCAGTCTCATTTCGCTACTCCCGATTCTTTTCGCTCACTTCGAGAAGGCGCGCGCCACGGCGTCACCAATCTGATCCAGCGCCGTGCGCCCCTGTTCCAGCACCCCGGGCATCCAGCAGAAGCCATGGATCATCCCGTCATAGCGGGTGAACTCCACCTCTACCCCGGCCTCGGCCAGGCGCCGCGCATACGCCTCGCCTTCGTCACGCAGCGGATCGTATTCGGCGGTGATCACCAGTGCCGGCGGCAGCCCGCCAAGATCCTCAGCCAGGAGCGGCGAGGCGTAGGGATGCAGGCCATCGCGGACATCGTTCAGGTATTGGCTCCAGAACCAGGCCATGTCGTCACGGGTAAGCAGGTAGCCGTCGGCATTGTCCCGGTAGGAGGCTGTGCCGAAAGCGTGGTGAGTCACCGGATAGATCAGCGCCTGCAAACACAGAGCGGGTCCGGCCCTGTCGCGGGCCATCAGCGCCACCACGCTGGCCAGGTTGCCGCCGGCGCTGTCGCCGCTGACGGCGATGCGCGTCGGATCGACGTTCAACGCTGCGCCATGCCTGGCCAGCCATTCAACGGCGGCATAGGCATCCTCGGCCGCCGCCGGGAAGCGGCTTTCCGGGGCACGCCGATAATCGACGGAAACCACCACACAACCGCCCCGGTTCGCCAGAAGTCGGCATGGCACATCGACCGCGTCCAGGTCGCCGACTACCCAGCCACCACCGTGGTAGTAGACCAGCACGGGGAACGGTCCCTGGCCTTCCGGCGTATAGATGCGCAACGGAACATCCCCGGCGGGACCGGGAATCGTCCGGTCCTCCACCACTGCAACCTCCTCCGGCGCGCCCGCCAGCGGTCTGACGTCGAATGTGCGCCGCGCCTCCTCGACCCCACGCTGGTGCAAGGGTGGCAGACCGGCCGAGGCAATCATGCCGAGTATGTATTCAGCCTTCGGATCGAGCGCCATGGGTCATGCCTCCAGTACAAGCGTGGTATCGGCGGCCGACAGGGCGAACCCTTCATAGCCATTCGCGGCCACTCGATTGCAGATGCCGCGATAGACATCGGCGCCGGCAAGATAGATCGGGAAGCTCATGGTCTTGCCCTGGATGTTCGCGCCGGTGTACCAGGACTCGCCCTGAGGGAACAGCGTGGTATCGGCGACTTCGCTGCAATGCCGGCTCCACTGCTCTTCCGATTCGGCGGTGGCTTCGATGGAGTCCAGGCCGTTGGCTTGCAGGTGCTCGATGCAGTCGCCGATCCATTCGACGTGCTGCTCGATGGACATCACCATGTTGGTCAGCACGGAGGGGCTTTCCGGCCCGGTGATCATGAAGAAGTTCGGGAAGCCCGCCGTCGCCAGGCCCAGGTAGGTCCTGATCTGTCCGCCGTTCTGCCACTTTTCCTGCAGCTTCACACCGCCTTTGCCGTGGACGTTCAGGCGGAACAGTGAACCGGTGATCGCGTCGTAGCCGGTGGCGAAGACCAGCGCATCGAGTTCGTATTCACCCGCGCTGGTGCGCAGCCCATTGGCGGTGATTTCCTCCAGCGGCGCGCGCTTGATATCGACCAGGGTGACGTTGTCGCGGTTGAAGGTCTCGTAGTACTGGGAGTCCAGCACGGGGCGCTTGGTCGCGTACTGATAGGTGGGCAACAGCTTTTCGGCAACGGCGGGGTCACGCACGATCTCGCAGATCTTGCCGCGAATGAACTCGCCGACGGTCGCGTTGGCCTCCGTGTTCACCACGAGGTCCCGGTAAAGCCCGGACATCCAGCCGCCGTCTCGCCAGCGCTTCTCATAGGTGCGCTTGAGTTCGTCCGCGCTCACCGCCAGGGCGGAATCACCGAGCGTACTGACAGGCGTCCCCGCCCAGGTGCTGCACTTGATCTGCCGGATGCCATCGAGATTCTCCCTGGCCTGGCGAATTTCTTCCGGGGTGTAGGGACGGTTCTCTGCCGGGGTGGTGTACTGCGGAGTCCGCTGGAACACATAGAGCTGCCTGGCACTTTGCGCGATCACCGGAATGGCCTGGATGCCACTTGAACCGGTACCGATCACGCCGACGCGCTTGCCTTCGAAACTCACCGGCTGATGCGGCCAGTTTCCAGTGTGATAGGCCTCGCCCTGGAAGTTTTCCAGCCCCTTGAAGTTGGGTGTGTTGGACGACGACAGGGCCCCTACACCGGAGATGAAGTACCGGGCCGAGACAGCCTCGCCGCTTTCGAGGCTAACCAGCCAGCGGGCGGATTTTTCGTCGTAATGGGCGGCGCTGACACGCGTGTTGAACTGGATATCGCTACGCAGCGCGAAGCGGTCCGCCACGTGGTTCAGGTAACGCAGGATGGACGGCTGATCCGGATAGCGCTCGGTCCAGGTCCATTCCCGAGCCAGCTCCTCGGAGAAGCTGTAGTTGTAGTAGATGCTTTCGACATCGCACTTGGCGCCGGGATAGCGATTCCAGAACCACACGCCACCCACATTTTCACCTGCCTCGTAGACACGGGCAGACAAGCCGGCCTGACGCAGCCGATGGAGCATGTACATGCCGGAGAAGCCGGCGCCAACGATCACGGCATCGAATTTTTGCATCTCAACCACCTGGTCACTTGTTGGAGATTTCCCGCTGCTCATCAGGTCGGGAGTAGGAACAAGGACAAATGCTAGAGATGCCGACGAATGAGGTTTATGGCCGCGGCGGACAGCGCGTTGTGATATTCGGACAATCGAACGTTTACTTGCAGGCAGAAAATAACCAGGCCGCCCACGCACTGGAAGCTGACGACATGGAACATGCTTGGCTTCCAGTCGGAGAACACCCGAATGCCGAGCTCACGGTGAGGATGGACAAGGCCACCCTCGACCGCATCAGCCTGCGCCAGCTGGACTTCCCCACGGCGATCAAGCAGGGCCTGATCAAGCTGGACGGCAATGGCAAACGCTTCGGCGAACTGCTTGGCCTGCTGGATACCTTCGAACCGCAGTTCAACATCGTCACGCCCTGATCCCCAGCCGTCGCCTGGCGGCCGGGCTCAATCCCGGTCAGGCGCGCCGAGTGGGAACAGCGGGCGGTACGGGCGAGCCTCGTCGACGGCCCGGGCAAACGAGGGGCGCGCCAGCAGGCGCGTACGATACGCCCGGAGCACGGGGTAGGCGTCGGAGATGCGGTGCGTCCAGTCGGCGTAGAAAAGCGAAGGCGCCGCCGCGCAGTCGGCGAGGGTGAAGTCCTCGCCGGCCGCCCACGGCCTGTCGGCCAGATGTCCTTCGAGCCAGGCGTAGGCGCGCTCGAGCTTCTCCACTGCGGTCGCGAGAGCATCCTGGCGCTTCGTCGCATCACTCGTCAGCGCCCCGCCTACCGCGTGCTGCATCGGGCTCATCACGTGGAGATCGAAGAAGCGATCGAGGAAGCGCACGTCCAGAGCCGCCATCGGCTCGCCTGGCAGCAAGCGCACCGGGCCACCATGCGCCAGCTGCAGGTACTCGATGATGATGCTCGACTCGGCGACGCTGCGCTGGCCGTCGAGCAGCAGCGGAAACTTGCCCAGCGGCCACAGCCGCAGCCAGTCTGCCGCGTGCTGCGGCGTATCCGGCCCAAGGCAGCGGAATTCGAAGGACGTGTTGTTCTCGTACAGCGCGATGAGGACTTTCTGCGTGTACGAAGAAAAGGGATGACCGTAGAGCACGAGCGACATGGTGGCACCGCCTGCTTTCTGCGCACTTGCACGGGTGCAGGTGCTTCCTTCGGGAGTTCTACGATGCCGCAGCCGGAGCCCGTCGATCAGACGAAGGCATCGCCTCGGACATTCTAGCGGACCGGCTGAAACGCCTCGCCCCGGCCAGCCGTGAACCCTTCAGACCTTGAAGTGATTGCGTTTGCGAAACTGCCCCGGGGCCATCTCGAAGAGCTCGCGGAAGCAGCGGGTGAAATGCGGAAGAGTCACGAACCCGGTCGCCACCGAGATTTCGATCAGGGACTTGTTGGTCTGCTGCAGCAATTGGCGCGCGCGGGTCAGGCGCAGTTCCAGGTAGTAGCGCGGAGGCGTGGCCTTCACGTAGCGCCGGAACAGGCGCTCCAGGTGTCGCCGGGAGATGCCGACGTAGCGCGCGATCTCGTCTATCTCGATGGGGTCCTCGATGTTGCTGTGCATCAGCTCCAGGGCGAGCTTGATGGTCTGTGGCAGGGTCGGGTCGAAGTCGATGGAGACGACCGACACATCGACCACGTCGCGCATCTTGTCGCAGCTGAGCACCTCCTCCACCGCGCTCACCAGCTCCTGACCGGCGCTGTGGCGCACCACCTCCAGCATCATGCCCAGGGAGCTGTTCGCGCCGGCGCAGCTGATCCGCTTGCGGTCGAGCACCTGGGAATGGGTGGTCACGCTGACCTTGGGAAACAGCTCGGACATCATTGCCCTGCCATCCGGATGGAAGGCGCACTCATGGCCGTCCAGCAGCCCGGCCTCGGCCAGGAAGTAGGCGCCGTTCCACAGTCCGCCAAGAACCGCACCCGCCGCGTCGGCCGAGCGCAGCTTGGCCCGCAGCTGGGCGTCGCCTTCGAGACGAACGCGGAAGCCGCCGCATACCACGATGATGTCCTGGCGCTTCTCGTCCAGCTCGGCCAGGGTGCAGTCGGTGGAAATGGAGATGCCCAGGTCGCTCACCACCAGGGTGTCGTCGCCCCCGACCACCCGCACTTCGAACAGCGGCGTCGAGCTCATGAGGTTGGCTGTCACCAGGGCATCCACCGC
>RCUL01000769.1_pt1 | contig 13970 bp, 15 predicted proteins | sample 2167521 | NCBI WGS metagenome assembly RCUL01 (sample SAMN09932745, study PRJNA488358) | compost metagenome | feature: garden; material: soil; isolation source: compost soil in acetic acid-enriched culture | place: Germany: Experimental Botanical Garden Goettingen | collected 2016-01-27
TTGGTCAAACTCTGCTAGCAGCCTGCGTAGCTCGCGGCTTTGCTCCGGGCGATCGACGTATACCGTTTCAGCCATGACCAGGATGCCGGAGGCATTTGGCAACGGCAGGCCCTTTTCGAGAATCTCTTTCATTTTTGGCAGGAAGATCCACTGCAGCCACTGATCGAAGCTCATGCTGTCGACCGCGAACGGCACGCTGCTCGCCAACGCTTGAGGCGTCGGTGAAACATCACTCCACCAGCCTTGGGCATGGAGTTCATGCTCGATCAACAGCAGGTGATCGGCAATATCGAGAATGCGTGGATCCATTACAGGTTGACCTGGGCTTTCTGCCGGGCCAGCGCTGCGCCTGCCGAATCACCCTGTTTTTCGCGCGACTGGGCAATGATGTTCCACAGCCCGGCCTGCAGGTCGGGGCGACCGTTGGCGTAGGTCAGCGCGCGGCGAGCCAGTTGCTCGGACTGCGCGGCATCGCCTTGAGCCAGGCGCACCTGGGCCAGACGGTAAAGCACTTGCGGCTCGCGTGGCGCGATGCGCTGGGCACGCTCCAGGCTCGACGAGGCGCCGTTGTAGTCGCCACCGGTCTGTTGCTGCTGGGCGGTGGTCAACAGCGCCAGTACCGGGCCGTCGAGCTGTTCGTCAGCCGAGAGGCCGCCGCTGGCTGCACTGGCGCGCGGAATACCGCTCGGCGCGCTGGGCGCAGTGGTGCTCGGCATGGTGTAGCTGCCGGCATTGGTCGAGCTGCTGTCGAACGGCACCGAGCTGCTCGGGCCCGGGGTAATCGGGCCGGTGCTGATCGGCGCGGCTCCGGTGGACGCTGGGAAAGTCTGGATCGGTGTGGCGCCGGAACCTTGCGGGACCATGACCATCACCCCGGAATCCTGCGGCACGGACTGAGCCTGACGCGTCCCGCCATTGACCTGCGCAGGCGCACCACGGTTAGCCGTGACCCGCTCGCTGTTGGAAACCCGGGTACTGGAATCGACCACGGGAATGGAGCCGCGCGGATTGCTGGCGCAGCCGTTGAGCAAAGCCAGCGCCGTCAAGGCTGGAAACCACCACTTGTTCACTTCACACCCTCTTTAGGCTAGTGCTTAATTCATCCAACCCTTGACCCAGTCCATGACGGACTCGGCGGGATCCGGCTCGCCGCCACAGGCGGGCCCAGCCGGCGGTTCACTACCGCGAATATACGGCATCTGCACGGCGCCCGGGCAACTGGCATCCGAGCCCTGGCCGCTATGCGGATCGATCCAGGCCTGAACCACGTTATCGGGCAGCGGCATGTCCAGCGGCAAGGGGTCAGCCTTGCGCATGAAGCTGGTCCAGACCTGCAGCGCGCCGGTAGCACCCGTGAACGGTGTTTTACCGTTGTCATCGCGCCCTAGCCAGACCACCGCCAGCAAGTCCTGGCTGAAACCTGCGAACCAGCTGTCACGCGAATCGTTGCTGGTACCGGTCTTGCCCGCCAGGTTCAACGAGCTTGGCAGCACACTGTAGACCGAACGCCCGGTACCTTCGCGCATCACCCGCTGCATGGCGTTCTGCACCAGATAGATGGCGCCCGGATCGAAGGTTTGCTGGATCTGGAACGGATAACGCTTGAGCGGCTCGCCTTCGGCGGTCAGCACGCTGCGAATACCGCGCATCGGTGTATTGAAACCACCGTTGGCCAGGGTCTGGTACATGGTCGCGACCTGCATCGGCGACATGCCGCCAGCCCCGAGCATCATCGACGGGAACGCCGGCCAGTCGACGTTCACGCCTAACCGGCCAATGGTCTTGAGCACGTTTGGCACGCCCAGTTCCAGGCCCAGCTTGGCGGTCGACAGGTTGTAGGAGTTGGCCAGGCCCTGGTACAGATAAATCGTACCGTGGGAGCGGCGGTCATAGTTCTGCGGCCGCCACACCTGGCCATCGGCGCCTTTGATCGAGAACGGCTCGTCCTGCACCCAACTGGTCAGGGTGTACTTGCTCGGTTTTTCCAGGGCGGTCAGGTATACCGCCGGCTTGACCAGCGAGCCGATCGGCCGCACCGCATCGATAGCGCGGTTGAAACCGGCGAAACCGGCCTGACGGCTGCCGATCAGGGCCTGGACTTCACCGGTTTCCGGGTTGGTCACGACCATTGCCGCTTCGACTTCATCGGCGCCCTTGCGCCCGGCCAGGCGCTTGAAGGTCTCGCCCATGGCCGCTTCCGACTTCATCTGCAGGATCGGATCGAAGCTGGTGAAAATGCGCAGGCCTTCTTCGGTCAAGTCTTCATCACGGTAGTCCTGGCGCAGCTGGCGTTTGACCAGGTCGAGGAAGCCAGGGTACGAACTGTCGGCCAGGCTGCCGCGCTTGGTCACGCCCAATGGCATCTTCTTCGCCGCTTCCACCGCTTCCGGGGTTGCCACGCCCTGCTCGGCCAGCAGGTCGAGTACCAGGTTACGCCGCACCGTCGCCCGCTCCGGGTAACGCCGCGGGTTGTAATAGGAAGGGCCCTTGACCATACCGACCAGCAAGGCAATCTGGTGCAGCTTGAGTTCCGACAGCGGCTGGCTGAAGAAGAACTGGCTGGCCAGGCCGAAGCCGTGCACCGCGCGCTGACCGTCCTGGCCGACGAACACTTCGTTGAGGTAGGCCTCGAGGATTTCGCGCTTGTCGTAATGCAACTCGAGCAGCAAGGCCATCATCGCTTCATTGAGCTTGCGGCTGAGGCTGCGTTCGTTGGTCAGGTAGAAGTTCTTCACCAACTGCTGGGTCAGGGTACTGCCGCCCTGGCGCATGGCGCCGGACGAGGTGTTGACCCACACCGCCCGGGCAATCGACTTGGGCGACACACCGAAGTGGTGATAGAAGTCACGGTCTTCCACCGCCACCAGGGTTTCCAGCAGGTACGGCGGCACCTGGTCGATCTTGATCAGGATGCGGTCTTCGAGGTTTTTCGGGTACAGGCCGCCGATCAGCAGCGGCTCGAGGCGCACCACGTCGAGCTTCGAGCCGTTGGCGCCACTCAAGCCGGCTACATAGTCACCGGAGAAACGCACGCGCACCGCTTGCGCCGTTTCCATGCCTTCATAGAACTGGAAGCCGCGAGTATTCAGATCAACGGTATTGCCATTGACTGCAGCCGCGCCCGGGCCATTGGCAACGCTTTCGCGGCGATAACCGAGGGCATCGAGTTCGATGAGGAAGTCGGCCTTGCTCAGTTTCTGGCCGACGAACAGCTCCAGCGGCCGGGCATACACCTTGGCCGGGATAGTCCAGCGCTTGCCGGAGAATTTCTCCTGGACCACGGCGTCGAGGTAAATGGCATAGCCCGCCACCAGCACAAAGCCGACCAGGCTGAGCTTCAAGGCCCAGCCCAGCCAGGCACGCGAGCGGCCAGACGGGCGTTTTTTAGCGGTACGGGGGGATCGGGATCGAGTCATGGCGGCGGATTATACGCACTTTATCGCACATCGACAGGCGCCCTCCGGCGGTTTGCACCAGCCACGCTTGCAGCCATAATGGCCCATTCGAATCTCCCGACCCAGAAGGATCGCCCGTGAGCCAAGCCTTGATTACAGCCCTGCAGAACCCCGCCCTGTTCCCTCACCCAGTGACGGCGTTTCAGGTTATCGAGACGCATATCTCCTGGGTGCTGCTCACCGGTGAATATGCCTACAAAATCAAGAAGCCGATGAACTTTGGCTTCCTCGACTTCACCGAGCTGTCTCAGCGCGCGCACTTCTGCGCCGAAGAGCTGCGCCTGAACCAGCGCCTGACCGACGGCTTGTATCTGGAAGTGCTGCCGATCACCGGCAGCGCCGAAGCACCGCAACTGGGAGGCGAAGGCGAGCCGATCGAATACGCGCTGAAGATGCGCCAGTTCCCTCAGAGCCAGATGCTCAGCACCCTGCAGGCCAACAGCGAACTGACCGCCGCGCACATCGACCAGATGGCCGAGCAGATCGCCCGCTTCCACCTGGCGGCGCCAAAAGTTGCCGTGGAGCATCCACTGGGCACGCCAGACAGCGTCATGGCTCCGGTCGAGCAGAACTTCGAGCAGATTCGCCCGTTCCTTTCCGACAAGGCCGACCTGCAGCAACTGGATGCCCTGCAAGCCTGGGCCCAGGACAGCTTCAAACGCCTGAATCGCCTGCTTGAGCAACGCAAGGCAGAAGGTTTCATCCGCGAATGCCACGGTGATATCCACCTGGGCAACGCCACCCTGATCGATGGCAAGGTGGTGATTTTCGACTGCATCGAGTTCAACGAACCGTTCCGCCTGACCGACGTTTATGCCGACGCCGCATTCCTGGCCATGGACCTCGAAGACCGCGGCCTGAAATCGCTGTCGCGCCGCTTCATCAGCCAGTACCTGGAACTGACCGGTGACTACGCCGGCCTGGAACTGCTGAACTTCTACAAGGCTTATCGTGCACTGGTGCGGGCCAAGGTCGCCCTGTTCAGCATGCCGGCCAACGCCGATGCCGTGCAGCGCGCCACTACCCTGCGCACCTATCGCAACTATGCCAACCTGGCAGAGAGCTACAGCGCCATCCCTTCGCGGTTTCTGGCCATCACCCACGGCGTTTCCGCTGTCGGCAAGAGCCACGTGGCCATGCGCCTGGTCGATGCCCTGGGCGCCATTCGCCTGCGTTCGGACGTCGAGCGCAAGCGCATGTTCGGTGAGCAAGCCAGCGCCAATGCCGGCCAGCTGCAAGCCGGTATCTACAGCGAAGACGCCAGCCAGGCCACCTACCAACGCCTGCACCAAATGGCCGAAACCATCCTGCGCGCCGGCTTCCCGGTGGTGATCGACGCCACCTACCTCAAGCAAGACCAGCGCCAGGCCGCCGCCGGGGTCGCCAGCGAAACCGGCGTGCCGTTCCTGATCCTCGACTGCAACGCGCCGGATGCGGTGATCGCCAGCTGGCTGGCCAAGCGTCAGGCCGATCAGAACGATCCGTCGGATGCCACCCTGGAGGTGGTCAAGGCCCAGCAAGCCAGCCGTGACCCGCTCAGCGCCGAAGAGCTGCTGCAAAGCAAGCGCGTGGAAACCAACGAAAGCGGTAGCCTCGACCTGCTGGTCAAGCAGATCCGTCAGCGCCTGCCAGGGCTCTGAAGCCTCCCGGGACGTGAAGTAGTCGACACTTCACGCTTGATTCCGGGCGCCTCCGCAATGATGGCCCTATAGTGTCACCATCAGGGCAAACAAGGAGGCGCCTCATGAATCAGCCACGGCAACTGGACAGCGCGCTATATGCGTTGGTGCATGACGAACAGATCGCCAGCTTCAATCGCGAGAAACCCAAGGACGGCGCCGTCGACTTTCGTGGCGGTGATTTCCGCGGACTCGACCTGCGTGAACTGGACACCAGCGGCATCGACTTCACCGATGCCTACTTCCGCGCCTCCGACCTGCGCGGCCTGGACCTGCGCTACAACGGCCTGGAAGGCGCCAGCCTTGCCCATGCGCAGATTTCCGGCACCTACTTCCCCAGCGAACTGAGCGCCGACGAGATCCTGATGTCGGTCAATTTCGGCACCCGCCTGCGTTACCGCACACGCTGACAGCAACGAGTGAAACGCCCGCCGGCTGTGGCCTGGCGGGCAGCTTTCGGCTACCCGTCGGCACATGGATGGCAAAACGCCGCGTATTTTCCAAGTGCCGCTACACTCCTCATTGACCTGCCGCGATTCCTTAATCAAGACCCGTTCAGCCGTCGCAAGGAGGCTTGATGAACGATGAACTCCAGCATCTGAAAAATCTTGGCAAGACTTCTGCGCAGTGGCTGCATGCGGTCGGCATCCACAGTGCTTCGGATTTACGCCGACTGGGTGCGGTGACTGCCTACAAGGCCGTGCGCAGCCGCGGCTTCAGGGCTTCGAAGGTGCTGCTCTACGCAATTGAAGGCGCCTTGCTCGACGTGCACTGGAACGATATTCCGGCCGAGCGCAAGGAAGCCCTGAACCAGCAACTCGACGGCAAAACTGCCGTACAGAAAAATAATCGGGAATATTGAGTCAGGACGCTTGACTACGAAATGAGAATCGTTATGATTATCACAACTGGTCGCGAGACTGGTTGGGTAACCTGAAAGCCCCTGGTTCGGACTCTCAGATTATCTCCTCATCAGGCTAATCACGGTTATTGACCCGGCACTTTGCCGGGTCTTTTTTTGCCTGGGGTTTTTACCCGCCTTTGCGCATCTGCGCGCAGTAGTCCTGCTCCGGCAAAGCCGGGGTGTACCAGACATAATCGGCCATTTGCGCATCAACCACCTGCCCCACCTCAGCGAGCATCAGTACCTGCGTGGTGCCTTCAGCGCCCAGATCGGCAAGGTGCAAGGGCACGCCGATGTCCTTGCGCACGTGATAACCGCCGGCCAACAGCAGCGCCGGTTGTGGTGCGGCCAGCAGGCGCTCGGCGATGCGTCGGTCGCGCTGTTGCTGAACCGCCAGCATGGCCGGCAACTGGCTTTCGGGCAGCAGGCCGCAATGGGATTCCCTGACTTGCTCCAGCAGCACGGCTTGTACCTTGGCTGCTGCCGAGCGCGGCCCCTTCAACGCTGGCGGCTGGCGATAGATCCTGCGCACTTCGTCGTGGTCGAGGTTGGCGGCCAGTAACGAGTACGGTTGCCCCAGGGCTTCATGGACAATCGGCCCGTACAAGGCCCAATCCCAGCCATCCTGCCAGCCCAGCGCCTTGGGCAGGTCCTGCGGGTGTGTTTGCTGCTGTTTCAGTGCATCGACCCGGCCTTGCTGCACCGGCTGCAGCATCTCCAGCAGCAGGCTGCCCTGCGGCCGTTGCGCGTCCAGTGCGCGCAGCAGCCAGAGCTGCAGGGCATGGTGATCGGGGTTGTCGTGTTTCTCGCCAACCAGCAGCCGTTGAGCCTGCGCGAGCCGCTCCAGCAGTTGCGCGGGCGTCAGCAGCCGGCCGCTGCTCAGTTCACGGATGTGCCCAAGCTCGGCATGCTCACGGCCTTCGGGGCTTTGCCAGGCTGGCAAAGGCGGTGCCTCGGCTCGGGACTGGCAGCCGGCGAGCCCCCAGACCAGCAACAGCAATAACGCGGGCAACCGGGGACGACGCATGGGGCAGTTCTCCTAACGGGCGATGATCAGCGGGTGCCCCCGCTCGGGATGAGGCTGTACCAGCACATCGATGCCGAACACCGCCTTGAGGGAATCGGGGCGCAACACCTGCTGCGGGGTATCCAGGGCGTGGGCGCGGCCCTGTTCGAGCAGCAGGATACGGTCACAGTAGCGCGCCGCCAGGTTCAGGTCATGGAGGATGACCATCACCGCCGCACCACGATCAGCGAACTCGCGGACCGCTTGCAAGGTGGTGTGCTGGTGCAGCGGGTCGAGCATCGAGGTCGGCTCGTCAAGCAGCAGGATTCGCCCGTCCTCCCCTGGCCACAGCTGCGCCAGCACCCGCGCCAGGTGCACGCGCTGACGCTCGCCACCGGAGAGTGCCAGATAGCTGCGCCCGACCAGATGGCCGGCATCCGCCGCCTGCAGGGCCGCGTCGATGATCTGCTGGTCACGTTCGAGGCCGGTTTTATGCGGCAAACGGCCCATGCCGACCACCTCTTCAACCTTGAAGGCAAAACCCAGGCTGGAGACTTGCGGCAACACCGCCAGGCGCTGGGCGCGCTGCTGGCCTGGCCAGTCGGACAGGCCTCGGTCATCCAGGGTCACCCGCCCCTGGCTGGCATTCAGCTCGCCGCACATCACCCCGAGCAGGCTGCTTTTGCCCGCGCCGTTGGGACCCAGAACCCCAAGTACCTGGCCGGGTTGCAGCGCCAGGCTGATATCGCTCAGGACCTGGTTCGCGCCACGGCGCAGGGACAGGTTCTCGACTCGCAGCATCAGGCACGCCCTCGCAACAGCAGATAAAGGAAGAACGGCGCACCAATGAACGCGGTGACGATACCGATCGGCAGCTCCGCAGGCGCCAGCGCCAAACGGGCGATCAGGTCGGCGAACAGCAACAGCGAAGCGCCAGCCAACAGCGAGGCCGGTAACAGCACGCGGTGATCAGGCCCGGCCAGCAAGCGCACCAGATGCGGCACCACCAGGCCGATAAAGCCGATCAGCCCCGCCGCCGCTACCGCCGCGCCAACCCCCAAGGCGGTACAGAACACCAGTTCGCGCTTGAGCTTCTCGACCTCGATGCCCAGGTGCCGGGCTTCGGATTCGCCCAGCAACAAGGCATTCAAGGCCTGAGCCCGGCGCGGCAGCCACAGTGAGACCACCACGGCGACCAGCACCAGTGGCCAGAGGCGCAGATAACTGGCGCCATTGAGGCTGCCCAGGTTCCAGAACGTCAGGGTGCGCAAGGTGGCGTCATCGGCCAGGTAAGTGAACAGCCCCACGGCCGCGCCGGCCAGGGCGGTCAAGGCGATACCGGCAAGGAGCATGGTCGCTACGTTGGTCTGACCATCACGTCGGCCCAGGCGGTACACCAGCGCGGTCACCCCGAGGCCACCGAGAAACGCACACAGCGATAACAAATAAGGAGCGAATACCTCGGGAATACCGCCCATCCATGAGCCGCCGACAATCGCCACCGCCGCACCGAGCGCGGCGCCAGCGGACACGCCGACCAGGCCAGGGTCGGCCAGCGGGTTGCGAAACAGCCCCTGCATCGCCACCCCGGACAGCGCCAGCACGGCGCCCACGGTCAGCCCGAGCAAAGTCCGCGGCAAACGAATCTGGCCGAGGATCAGCTCGGCCTGCTCCAGCCCTTCCCCGGCCACCGGCAACCCGATCAGCCGGGCGCCGGCGCGCAGGGTATCGATCAGTGGCAGGCTGACCGGCCCCAGCGCCAGCGACAACCAGATCGCCAGCAGGCACAGCAGCGTCAGGGTGACGAACAGCGTGCGCGGTTTGACCAGCCGGTTCATTGCGCGGTCGGGTAGAAGGCTTGGGAAAGGCTCTGCAAGGTAGACGGCAGACGCGGACCGAGACCACCAACCAGCAGGGTCGGGTCCAGCTCGATCATGCGCTTGTTACGTGCGGCACGCGAAGCATTCAGGGCGGGGTTTTCCTTGAGCAATGCCTGCAAGGCCTGGTCACCGCTCAGACTACGGTCGGCGAATACCAGCACATCGGGATCGAGGGCCGCCAAGGCCTCTACGGAGAAGTTCTTGTAGCCTTCGTTGTCAGCCAGGTTGCGCGCACCGGCCTGCTTGAGCAACCAGTCGCCGGCAGTGCCTTTGCCGGCAATCATTGGTTTGGAGCCGGCATGGCCGACCAGCAGGATCACGCCCGGGGCGGCTTGGCTGTTTTGCAGTTGCTTGATCTTGCCCTGCAGGGCATCGAGTTGCTGACGGTACTCGGCGAACAGTTGCTGGGCTTGTTGCTCATTGCCGAGCAAGCGGCCCAGCTGCTGCAGATTGGTTTCGACTGCGCCAAGGTCGGCCTTGCTCGAAAGCAGTTCGACCTTGACCCCGGCCCCGCGGATTTGCGCGAGCACCGGCGGCGGGCCCATTTCTTCGGTGCCCACCAGCACATCCGGACGCAGGCTCAGCACCCCTTCGGCGGACAGCTGGCGCTGATAACCGATACTCGGCAACGCCTTGAGCGATTGCGGATGCTGGCTGGTGGTATCGACCCCGACCAGCTTCTGCTCGCCGCCCAGCGCCGCCACCCACTCGCTCAGTGCCCCACCGGCGCTGACCCAGCGCTGCGGCAACGTGTCGGCCTGGGCCAAGGTGTTGAACACAAGACCGGCACATAGGGCGATCAGGCGGGCACGTGGGCGCATAACAGGCTTCCTTGAATGAGGAGGAGCGGCAATCCGGGTGGATAATGCCGGGGACGCACGGTATAAAGCGTCCGATACGGCTGATGCAGGCAATTTGATAATTATTTGCATTTGCACGTCAAGCCGTCACTGTGACTTCGAGTAACCCTCACCATGCATTTTCTTTGTCGTTCCGAACACCTGGGCGAAGGCCAGAGCCGAGGCTTCAGTGTCGATGACCTCGGGATTTTCGCGGTTCGGCGCGCAGGCACGGTCTACCTGTACCGCAATTACTGCCCCCATCGCGGGATCCCGTTGAACTGGGAGCCTGACGCCTTTCTCGACAGCAGCGCCAGCCTGATCGCCTGCGGGCGCCACGGCGCGCTGTTTCTGATCGAGTCCGGCGAATGCGTGGCGGGCCCCTGCGAGGGCGAGCAACTGACTGCCCTGGACTGCCGCGAAGACAGCCAGGGCATCTGGTTTATCGACTGAGCAACACCGGCAACGGCCGATCGATATAGACCTGTTCGCCATCGATCCGCGTGCCGTAGGCTAGCACCTCGACGCCATCGGCCACCGCAGCGCGCAGCGCCTCGGCATAGGCACTGTCGATCTCGTCGGCCGGGCGTACGGCTTCGACACCGCTGAGGTTCACGCAATATAGCTGCACCGCGCGCACACCCTGGCGTGCCAGGGTTGCCAGCTCACGCAGGTGCTTGGCGCCGCGCTGGGTCACCGCATCGGGGAAGGCGGCCACGCTGGAGTCATCAAAGCCCAGGGTCACGCTCTTGACCTCGACATAGGCCGGACCGTCAGCAAACTCCAGGCGAAAATCCACCCGGCTGCGTTCTTCACCGTAGGCCACCTCGCGCTTGAGCCCGGTAAATCCGGCCAGCTCGCTGATGACGCCGGCACGCAAGGCCTCTTCTACCAGGGCGTTGGCCCGCCCGGTGTTGACACAGGCCAGGCGCCCTTGCGGCGTTTCGCTGATTTCCCAGGTACCGGGCAGCTTGCGCTTGGGATCGTTGGAGCGGCTGAACCAGACCTGGCCGCCCTCGACCATGCAATTGAACATCGAACCGGTGTTGGGGCAGTGAATGGTCATCTGCTCGCCGTTGGCCAGTTCGATGTCGGCCAGGAAGCGCTTGTAGCGACGCAGTAAGCGTGCGGTTTCAAGTGTTGGAGAAAAACGCATCAGCCTTGCCAGCTCCGCAGTCCACGGGCAATCCGCTCAACCGCTTCCTGCAAGCGCGGCAAGCTCTGGGTGTAGGCAAAGCGCACATGGTGCCCGGCCTGGTGACGGCCAAAATCCAGGCCCGGGGTAAAGGCCACATGCTCGGTTTCGAGGAAGTGCCGGCAGAAGGCGAAGGCATCACCGCCAAAAGCGCTGATGTCGGCATACAGATAGAAGGCACCCTGAGGCTCGACGGCGATCTGGAAACCCAACCCGCGCAATGCGGGCAGGAGGAAGTCGCGACGACGGGCGAACTCGGCACGGCGCTCTTCGAGGATCGCCAGGGTAGCTGGCTGGAAGCACGCCAGCGCTGCATGCTGGGCCATGCTTGGCGCGCTGATGTAGAGGTTTTGCGCGAGTTTTTCCAGGTCAGCCACTGCTGCCGGTGGCGCCACCAGCCAACCCAGGCGCCAACCGGTCATGCCGAAATACTTGGAAAAACTATTAAGGACGAACGCCTCGTCGTCGACTTCCAGCACACTCGGCGCATCCATGCCGTAGGTCAGGCCGTGGTAGATCTCGTCCACCACCAGGTGACCCTTGCGCGCGCGGGTAGCGGCCGACAGGCCGGCAAGCTGGTCGCGATCGAGCACCGTCCCCGTCGGGTTGGCAGGTGACGCCACCAGGGCGCCGACGGTGTCCTGGTCCCAGTAGCGCTCGACCAGATCGGCGCTCAATTGATAATTCACCTCTGGCCCCACCGGCACCAGTTGCGCAGCACCTTCGACCAGGCGCAGAAAATGCCGGTTGCACGGGTAACCCGGGTCGGCCAGCAGCCAGTGCTTGCCCGGGTCGACCAACAGGCTTGCGGCCAGCAGCAAGGCGCCGGAACCACCCGGAGTGATGAGGATGCGCTGCGGGTCGATGCTCAGCCCGTAGCGCTGCTGATAGAACCCGGCAATCGCCTCACGCAGCGCCGGCAGCCCGCGGGCGGCGGTATAACGGGTGTGCCCCTGGGCCAGTGCGGCCTGGCCGGCCTCGACGATCGGCGCGGCGGTGGTGAAATCCGGTTCGCCGATTTCCAGATGGATCACGTCGCAGCCGCTCGCCTGCAGCTCGTTGGCGCGGGCCAGCAGGGCCATCACGTGGAAAGGTTCGATGGCGCGGCTGCGCGCACTGTAGGGCTGGGCCATTAGCCTTCTCTCAAAAGGGTCTAGAATAATGATTCTACTCATGCACTGGGTCGAACGTGTGGCAAAAGCTGTGGTCCACTGCAAAGATCGTCAAGGCCTGGCACAGTTGTCCCGGCCTTGACAACCGGGAGTAGCGTACCCCGATTCGATCTGGTAAGTTCGGCGGCTCGCAGTCGCAGGGCCGGCGGGCGCCGGAGATGGAGCAGCCTGCGCAATGGATTAGAAGAGTGAGAGGCGGTCTATTCATGTCCACCCAAGAAAAGCAACAAAGTCAGTCAGTTCTTGTTCATGGCGTCGAACCCTATAAAGAGACAAAGGGTGAGGAATACATGAGCAAAGCCATGCGCGACCACTTCACCAAGCTCCTCAATGGCTGGAAGAAAGAGCTGATGATCAGCGTGGACAACACCGTTGACCACATGAAGGATGAAGCGGCCAACTTCCCTGACCCAGCCGACCGTGCCAGCCAGGAAGAAGAATTCGCCCTGGAACTGCGCAACCGTGACCGTGAGCGCAAGCTGATCAAGAAGATCGACAAGACGCTGCAGCTGATCGTCGATGAAGAATACGGCTGGTGCGAAAAATGCGGTGTCGAAATCGGCCTGCGTCGCCTCGAAGCGCGCCCGACCGCCGACATGTGCTACGACTGCAAGACCTTGGCGGAAATCAAGGAAAAACAGGTCGGCAAAGCCTGACCTGACCAGAACGGGGCGCTCAAGGCGCCCCGTTTCATTTATGGCTATACGTATTCCTCTGCAGTTGCGTCCATGAGCATGAACAACCCTCGCTACATCGGGCGCTTCGCCCCTACCCCCAGTGGTTTCCTGCACTTCGGCTCGCTGGTCGCCGCCCTGGCCTCATGGCTGGACGCGCGTGCGGTCGGCGGCACCTGGCTGGTGCGCATGGAAGACATCGACCCGCCCCGCGAAGCCCCCGGCGCCCAGGCAGCGATCCTCAACACCCTGGAAAGCTACGGCCTGGAATGGGATGGCGAGGTGGTGTACCAGAGCCAGCGCCACGAGGCCTATGCCGAAGTGATCGAACGCCTGTTCCGTCAGGGTCTGGCCTACGCCTGCACCTGCTCGCGCAAGCAGCTCGAAGGCTATCACGGCGTTTACCCGGGCCTGTGCCGCAACGCCGGGCACGGCTGCGAGGACGCGGCCATCCGCGTACGGGTGCCAGAGCTGGCCTACCATTTCGATGACCGGGTCCAGGGCCGTTTCGAACAGCATCTGGGCCGCGAGGTCGGCGACTTTGTCATTCGCCGCCGCGATGGCCTGTACGCTTATCAACTGGCCGTGGTGCTGGATGACGCCTGGCAAGGGGTGACCGATATCGTCCGCGGCGCCGACCTGCTCGACAACACTCCACGCCAGCTGTACCTGCAAGAATTGCTGGGGCTGTCGCAACCGCGTTACCTGCATGTGCCACTGATCGTGCAGCCGGACGGACACAAGCTGGGCAAGTCCTACCGTTCACCGCCACTGGCCGCCGAGCAGGCGACGCCCTTGCTGCTGCGGGCATTGCGCGCGCTGGGCCAGGCGACCGAAGCGGGCATGGAGCAAGGCACCCCGGGCGAAGTGCTGGCGCATGCCGCACTGCACTGGAACCCCGACGCCCTGCCCCGACGCCTGAGCGTGCCCGAGGCCGACCTGCACTGACCCTTGCAGGAGCGGCGGTGCCCCGCGATGAGGGCAATCCGCACTTGATCGCGGGGCAAGCCCGCTCCTACCAGTCATGCAGAAAGCCTAGTAAATTCAATTCTTTGGCAAAAACGCACAAGCCCGTTACCATCGCCGCAGCCATTTGCGCCAATAATAAGTCCAAGCCGCAGCGCCCTAACCTTTGAGGCCAGCATGTATATCTATCGTTTGGTCCT
>RCUL01000770.1_pt1 | contig 13957 bp, 12 predicted proteins | sample 2167521 | NCBI WGS metagenome assembly RCUL01 (sample SAMN09932745, study PRJNA488358) | compost metagenome | feature: garden; material: soil; isolation source: compost soil in acetic acid-enriched culture | place: Germany: Experimental Botanical Garden Goettingen | collected 2016-01-27
CCAGCCTGCAACTGGCCTATGAGCCCGGCAGCGAAGAGGAGCTGATCGCCATGCTTCAGCAACTGGCCCGCTGCTGACGAAGGTTGTCTGCTGCTCGTCACATGGCCATCGGGCACCTTGCCGCGATGGCCACTTATCGTCTCTTGCTGGTTTTCTGCTAACGATGCCTGCTGGCGACTTCTGTCAACGAGTCTTGTCAGCGCGTTTTGCCGCCCAACAACCCCTTGCCGACGTCCATCAGGGCGATCGCCGCGGCGTAGCCACTGTCTGATTTGCCCATCTCGTCCGCCACGTAGAGGAAGTTGGATTTGTATTTCTCGACGGCCTCACTGCGACTCGCAGCATCGATAAAGTCTTCTTGTACCTCGAATCCCTGCGCCAGCAGCGCCTCTTTCTCGGTCAGAAAGGTGGGGGAGGCCATGTCGATAAAGGTGTACTGCTGCCGGTTGGATGCCGGAATGGAGAAAAACTGGTATCTAGCCATGTGCGATTCCTCGCCTGAACGGGTGATAAATGATGTGACCTTCTTCTCGTCGAACTGTCCCCTTGGGCGCCATGATAAGTGGCCATAAAAAGTAACGTTCGAGTCTTATTTTTGCTCGAGATTACCCTGACCCAAAGCACGGCACAACGAAAGTGTGCGACTTTTTTAACCAAGCGAAGCAATGCTATGGCACAGATGCCACGGCAGCAAAAAGCCAGACCCCATCAGGATCTGGCTTGTTCAGTTCTTTTGTCGCACGTGGGGCGTAGCGTCTCAGTTGAACGTCATCAGTTGAACGCCAGGAAGGGCGAGACACACAGCAGCAGGCCGGTGATGATGATGATGTAGAGGGAGGCACCTTTGTACTTGTGCAACGCTGGTACCTGATAGACCAGATAGGCCGGGATGAGGCAACCCACCATGCCGAAGATGGGGCTGCAGATGGAGGTGAAGCTCAGCACAGGTGCGTTGAGTACGATGGCGCCCCAGGAGAGCATGACGGTGAACACCATGATGCCCTTGCCCACCAGACCCTTGTTGATGCGATCTTCCGGCATCACCCGGCGCAGCAGGTTCATCGCCAGTCCCTGACAGGCTTCACGGAAACCGAGGTAGACGCCAAAGTAGGCGGTCATCACCGCGAAGATGTTGAGGGTCAGGCTCAAGAGTTTGAGGGTCTGGCCCGGCATGCCTTGCGCCACCATGGCCAGGGCGGAGACGTTCTCCTCGGAGGCTTTGACCGCTTGCTCGTGGCCCATGGCCAGGGTGAAGGAGACCGCGTAGAAGAACACCACCACGAACAGGATGCCGAAGGCGATGTTCATGGCGCGCATCGCCTTGAAGCGGGCCACTTCCAGCGACTTCTCCCGCGAGCGGTAGGAGATCACCATGGGGCTCAGGCTCTGGATGAAGAGGATGGAGGTGAGGGTGAAGGGCAGCATGATGATGGCGTCCTTCATCCAGTCACCGGCCGCCGGCATGGCGGTGATGTTGGCCGCATCCCACTTGTCCACCATCATGAGGCCGAGCACGGCCACCACGCTGATTTTGGTCAGCACCATGAAGGTGGAGATCTTGAACAGCAGGTTCTCGCCGCGCGACGCCAGCGCCACCAGACCGCAGATCAGCACCAGGCCGTAGAAGGGGTTCTCGGAGAGCAGCTGTTGGGTGACCCCGAAGCTCTGCAGGAAGGAAGCGCTGTCATTGGTGATGGCGGTGGAGTAGACGAACACCCAGATCACCAGCATCACGAAGTAGAGGGCGCCGAGCAGCATGCCCCAGTTCTTGCCGAGGTAGCCGGTGATGACGCTGGGGTAATCCTTGCATTCGGGCGAGGTGGCCAGGGTGTTGATGAAGAGGCGCTGGAACATGTACATGGCCGGGTAGCCGATCACCGCCGACAGCAGGAAGACCCACAACCCCATCAGCCCCACCTGCACCGGCAAAAAGACGATCCCCGCGCCGATGGCCATGCCGATGCTCATGATGATCCAGCCCCAGTCGGTGCTGTCAAAACGAACTGCTTCTTTCCATTCCAGCGTGCCCATCGCGGGCCGGGTGAGTGTCGTGCTGTGAGCGTCCATGGTTGACCTTGCTGTTGTGTGAGTGATTGTTGGCGCAAATATAGTTGAATGAAAAGCCCTAAACAATGACGGGTTTCTCTCATCGGCTCAAATCGGAATGGCGCTCACAGTTTCTGTTAATGCGGGGTTATCGCGCAAATTTGGTTTTAAATTTATAAAATAGTTGAATGAATGGTATTAAAAGCAAATAATGTTGCATGAATCGAATCTCGCAAATGCAACATTATTTGAATTTAAGTGGAGCTCATATGAAAACCATTATCACATCAGCCGCAGCACCCGATGCCATAGGTCCCTACAGTCATGGCACCGCCTATGGCGACCTCATCTTTACTTCAGGCCAGCTGCCGGTGTGCAAGCAGCAGGGCGGTGTGGTGGAGGGGGGGATCGCAGCCCAGACCCGCCAATCACTGGAGAACCTCAAGCATGTATTGGAGGCCGCTGGTGGCAGCCTGGAGACGGTGCTCAAGACCACCTGTTATCTGGCGGAGATCGGCGATTTTGCCCAGTTCAATGCGGTCTACAAAGACTATTTCCAGAAAGATTGCCCGGCCCGCAGCTGCTTTGCAGTGAAGGATCTGCCGATGGGCGTCAAGGTTGAAATCGAAGCGATCGCCCACATCGCCCGTTAATGCTGATAAAAAGGTCCCCGCAATGAAGCAAGCATGGCAGCAGTATCTTCAGATTATTCAACAGGTTGTCAAACCGGCGCTGGGCTGTACCGAGCCTATCGCCGCCGCTTATGCCGCGGCCGTCGCCGCTCGGCAGCTGGGCTGTGAAGTCCAGCGCATCGAGGTACTGGTGTCGGATAATCTCTACAAGAACTCCATGGGGGTCTATGTGCCCGGCACCGGCAAGATAGGGCTGGCCATCGCCGCTGCCGCCGGCGCCATGGGCGGCAAGGCCGATGCCGGACTGGAGGTGCTGGCCGCCATCACCCCGGCGCAGGTTGCCCGTGCCCAGACCCTGATCGATGCTGGTTGCGTCCAGGTCAGCCGCACCGAAGCGCCCGAGTTCATCTACTGCCGTGTGACTCTCGTTGGGTGCGATGAGAAGGGGGAGGAGCACAGCGCCGACGTGACCCTGTGTGGCGGCCATACCCGCATCGTCGAGCAGCGCCGCGACGGCGAGGTGACCTTCACCGCCGATCAGAGCCTGCGTGGTGCCACAGGCGCCATCTGTGACGGCGTCGACATCAGCATCGCCGCCATCCATGAGTTCGCTACCCAGGTGGAATTTGAGCAGATCCGCTTCATCCTCCAGGCCTCCGAGCTCAACGGCAAGCTCTCCGATGAGGGGATGAATCACCCCTATGGCCTGGAGATAGGCCGCACCATGCAAAAGAGCATCAGCGCCGGCTTCATCGGCGAGGATGTGATGAACAGCATAGTGATGCGTACCGCCGCCGCCTCCGACGCCCGCATGGGGGGCGCCAGCCTGCCGGCCATGAGCAACTTCGGCAGCGGCAACCAGGGCATAGCCGCCACCATTCCCGTGGTGGTGATCGCCGAGCGCTTTGGCGCCAGCGAGGAGCAGTTGGCGCGGGCCCTCATCATGAGCCACCTGGGGGCCATCTACATCAAGTCCCACTATCCGCCCTTGTCGGCGTTCTGTGGCAACACTGTCACCAGCGCGGCGGCCGCCATGGCCATGGTCTATCTGGCGGGCGGCAGCCTAGCGCAATCCTGTCACGCCATCCAGAACGTGCTGAGTGACAGCGCCGGCATGGTGTGTGACGGGGCGAAAGCCTCCTGCGCCATGAAGGTGAGCACCTCCTCCGGTGCGGCGGTGCGCGGTTTCCTGATGGCCATCAACAGCCATTCGGTGTCGGGGCAGGGGATCGTCTCGCACGATGTCGAGCAAACTATCAAAAATATCGGGCAGATGGTAAAAGACGGCATGTCTACCACAGACACCACCATTATCGACATCATGTCTGCTTGATCACGCGACCTGGCTGCTGCCGGTGACGGGCAGCAGCACTACCATGAAGGCCCCCATGAAACTGCAAGAGTTGACCCCGACTGACTTCGAGATCCTCAAGGCGATGGAGATCATAGTGGACGGCATAGCCGCCATGTATGGCCAGCACACAGAGGTGCTGCTGCACAGCCTGGATGTGCGCAATCCTGCCATCATCAAGATTGCCAACGGCCATATCACGGGCCGCAGTGTCGGGGCCCCCATCACCAACCTGGCGATGATAAAGCTCAAGAGCGGACAGGATATCTCCAGCCCCTACATGACCAAGTGCGCCACCGGCAAGACGCTGCGCTCTCTCACCACCGTCATTCGCAATGGTGAGGGGCAGGCCATAGGGCTGCTCTGCATCAACACCGACATGGACGCCCCGCTGCAATCCGTGCTGCGCACCATGATGCCCGAGTGCATACAGCACCATGAAGCGAGCGGCACGCCGGAAGTGTTCGCCCGCAACATAGACGAGGCCCTCAACAGCACCATAGACACCGTCAGTGCCGAGGTGCGTGGCAACGACGCCGTGCCGCCGTCCCAGAAGACCCGGGTCATGGTCAAGCAGCTGCATGATCTGGGGATCTTCGAGCTCAAAGACAGCGCCCAGATAGCCGCCCGCCAGCTCGATATCTCGGTGCACTCAATCTACCGCTATCTGCGGGAAATCAAGAAAGGCTGAGCCCGCCCAGTCTGAACTCCGTGGCAGGAGCCGGGTCAACCCTGACCCGTTTGCTTGTCTCTTGCTACCACCTGAGTCTCCAGCTCTCCGCACATCTGCTATCAACAACCCTTGCATCGTCACCCTTCACCTCGAGTGGGTTGACATGAAAAAGAGACGATCGTCTCTTGCTCCCCATTCACTCGTTGCAGGATCCCGGCCGCGTCCGGCTTTCGGTAAAGAGCGCGGTGCCCAGCCCGGCCACAAGGGTCAGCGGCGCGAGCCCCATCCGCACTATGCCCGCCTCTGTGTGCCGTCTCACTATCCGGCGCCAGTTTGTCCCTGCTGTCGTAGCAGGGTGCTGGTTGATGACAAAGCTTATCGAGCGCATCCAGTGTTTGACTTGCCAGAGCTGAGCTACTTCGTCACCGAGCATCGACTGTTTCGCGCCATCTCTACCCAGTGCACCAACATGGTTGAGGTGACTGTGGCGTCAAGGGAGCCATGGGGTGGGGTCACATCCTGGGCAACTGTTTCGCCAACGGATTTTGTCGTTGGTGGAAACAGCCAAACGACTCGGGCGTTGTCCTCAGGGAGGCGCGTAGTCGTCCTGGCTTGCATCGAAAAAATGGATTACCCGATTCCGGTCGATCAGCCCCTGCCGGTGAACGGTTACCTTTGTTGGGCCGCCCACCTCTCGTCAGCAAGAGGCTCAATGGGAGGACCTGTCCAGATCAGGGGAGGGGCCGAGCGCGGCAAGGTGTTGTGGCATTGCCCCTGCACCCGGGCGGCTCTGCCCCCGCCTGGCAGGATCAGGCGGGCAGGCTGTGCCACTCAGGCGTAGAGAGTGGCGCCTCGCAGTGGGCCAGCAGCTGCTCCCCCGGCATGGGGCGCCCCAGCAGATAGCCCTGCAGGGTGTCGCAGCCGAGCTGGGTCAGCAGGGTGCGCTGCTCCGGGGTCTCCACCCCTTCGGCCACTATGCGCATCCCCAGGGCCTGGCCCAGGGCTATGATGGCGCCGATGATGGTGGCATCGTCCCCCTCGTGCGCCAGGGTGGCGACGAAGCCCCTGTCTATCTTGAGCTCGTTGGCGGGGAAGCGCTTGAGGTAGAGCAGGCTGGAGTAGCCGGTGCCGAAGTCATCGATGGAGATGCCAAGCCCAAGCTCTGCCAGGCGATTGAGGATGGCCAGGCTCTCCTCGGCGTTCTCCATGGCGGTGGATTCGGTGATCTCCAGGGTGAGGTGGCGCGCCTCGAGCCGGTGGCGGGAGAGGGCAGCCTCCACCACCTCCAGCAAGCCGGGGCTGGCCAGCTGTATGGTGGAGAGGTTCACCGCCACGCTCCAGTCGTGATGACCCGCCTCCCGCCAGCGGCTCATCTGACGGCAGGCCTCATCCAGTACCCAGTTGCCGATGGGGATGATGAGCCGGGTCTTCTCCGCCAGGGGCAGGAAGCTCGCCGGGGAGATGGCGCCATGGTGCGGGTGCTGCCAGCGCAGCAGCGCCTCGGCACCGACCACCTCGCCGCTGTGGGCGCCGTATTTGGGCTGATAGTGCAGGGCCAGCTCCCCCCGCTCCAGGGCATGGCGCAGCTCCTTTTGCAGCAAGAACTGCTGGTGGGCGTTGGCATTCATGGCGCTGTCGAAGTAGTAGTAGTCGTTGCGCCCCCGCTCCTTGGCGTAGTACATGGCGGCATCGGCGTTGAGGGTCAGCTCGTGCAGGCTGGTGCCATCCTGGGGATAGACGGCGATGCCGATGCTGGCGGTGATGTGCAGGCTGTGATGCTCCCAGGGATAGGGCTGGGCCAGAGTCGCCAGCAGCCGCTCGGCGAAGGCCGTGGTCTGGGTGATATCCCCCGGCGCCAGGGCCAGCACGAACTCGTCGCCGCCAAAGCGCGAGGCGGTGTCGCTGGCGCCGAGCAGCCCGGTGATCCTGGTCGCCACCTCGGCCAGCAGCAGATCCCCGGTGTGGTGACCGTGGGCATCGTTGATGATCTTGAAGCCGTCGAGGTCGAGAAACAGCAGGGAGAAGCTGCGCTGGCTGTGCTGGCACTCCTGGATGCGCTGCTCCAGCCGGTCGGCAAACAGCAGCCGGTTCGGCAGCCGGGTCAGGCTGTCATGGAGCGCCAGCTTGAGCAGCTCGTCGTGGGCCAGGTGCAAGGAGGTCGAGAGGCGGGCGGCGTGGGCATCCAGCAGGGAGAGGACCAGGGCGATGGCGAACACCGCCAGGGTCACTATGATGATGACGGTCGCGAGCCACTGGGTATTGAGGCCGGTGTAGAGGGCGCCGCACAGGCTCCCTTCCGGGAACTGGGCCGCCGCCATGCCGGTGTAGTGCATGCCGATGATGGCGGCCCCCATGACCAGGGAGGCGAGGGCCTTGCGAAAGAAGGCGCGGGGTGTGCTGTTGCGCAGGCGAAACGCAATCCAGAGCGCGGCGCCGGAGGCGAGCACGGCGATGAGGATGGAGAGGACGAAGAGCCCGCGGTCGTAATGAATGCCGGGATTTATCTTCATGGCCGCCATGCCGATGTAGTGCATGGCGGCGATGCCGGCCCCCATCAGCAGGGCGCCCCCCGCGATCTGGCGCCAGGGTAGCTCGGGGCGGCTCACCAGCCAGAGCGCGAAGGCCGAGGAGCCGATGGCCGCCACCAGGGAGAGGCCGGTGAGGGTCAGATCGTAGCCCAGCGCTATGGGCAGGTTGAAGGCGAGCATACCGATGAAGTGCATGGACCAGATGCCAAGCCCCATGGCGAAGGCGCCCCCCGCGAGCCAGAGGGCGGCGGCCCGTCCCCGGCTCTGGCTCACCCGGCTCGTCATATTCAGCGCCGTGTAAGAGGCGAGCACCGCCACCAGGATGGAGAAAAACACCAGATCCTGGCTGTAATAACTGTCGAGCATGGGGTGGGTCGCGGTCACTTGATTCACTCTGGGATGGATAACGGCCTGAGCCATGGCCGGGCTGGGGAGGAAAATCGGGCTGGAGATTGTACACCAGAGGTGCCCCAAACCGGCCAGCTATACGCACCAAAATGGGCCCAGGATCAGAGTAAAAACACTGAATTTACCCCTTGATGGCAATGCCCTCCCGCCCCTTGTCCCAAGGCGGGTTCCAAATTTTCCCGCGTGAAAATGAGGGGTATGGCAAACCCGGGGGAGGGTGTAGAGAAATTGCCGTCGTGGGTTCCTTGCGTGAACCTGGGTCGGAGCAATCCAGGCTGTCACTCGCCGTGAGGGAGTGGTCTGGGATCAAGTGATCTCAATCCGGCCAGCTCAGGAATGTCGTTGTTCCTCTGATGCTGGCCGGGAGCCAGTCGAGAGCGGAAGCATCTCTTCGTTTCAAACCGCATTCCCAGATGAGAAACATTCTCCAGCCTGCCGCATCGAGCAGAAACTTGACCTTTTCATCGCGGGCCCTGTTTGCCGCAAATTTCTGCAGCCAGAAGCCGGTGTTGGTCTTCGGGGTTGCGGCATAGGGGCAGTCGGGGTGACGGTGCCAGAAGCAGCCATGAACGAAAATGCAAAGTCGATAGCGTGGAAGAACGATGTCTGGCGTGCCGGGAAGATCTTTCACGTGCAATCTGAAACGAAAACCCCGGGCATGGAGGTATTTGCGCAGCAGGATTTCGGGGCGGGTATTCTTGCCCCTGATGCCTGACATCATCACAGAACGGGTTGATGCTTCAACTACATCCATGCTTTCGCTTCCTCGAAGTCATGCTTCCTGGTATCTTTACGGCCTGATCAAAAACACAGTAATTCGACATGACCATTTTTTCACCCCCCATCCCCGTCGTCGACCTGTTTGCCGGTCCTGGCGGGCTGGGTGAGGGCTTCTCCTCTCTCAATGATGGCAAGGCATTCGAGATCCAGGTTTCCGCAGAGAGGGATCCTGTCGCCCGCCAGACATTGAGACTTCGCGCGTTCTACCGGCTGCTCAAGAATCACAGGCCAGAGTTCATTCAGGACTATTACCAGTTCTGCAATGGTGATGCCGAGAATCCGTTCACGGAAAACACCATCGATCTCTGGAAAAAAGCGGAAAAAGAGGCGCTGTGTCTGGAGATCGGCAGCGAAGAAGGCAACCAAATGCTTGATCAGGCGATAGCCAAGGCTTTTGAAAACAAGAGTGAATCCCTGCCCTGGGTGTTGATTGGCGGTCCTCCCTGTCAGGCCTATTCCATTGCCGGACGTTCAAGGAACAAAGGCAAATTGGATTACAAGCCGGAAGAGGATCATCGTCATTTCCTCTATAAAGAGTATCTGCGGATTATCCAGAAGAATCGCCCAGATATTTTTGTCATGGAGAATGTCAAGGGGATATTGTCCTCAAAGATAAATGGAGACTTTATTTTTCATCAAATTCTCCGTGACTTGGCCAGTCCCAATGTGGCCCTAGAGATGCCTGATGACGGTCTCAGATACAAAATAGTCTCCTTGGTAAATGACGAAGTATTCCAGGATGGTGATGACCCCAAGTTGCTCGATGCCAAGAAGTTCATCATTCAGGCCGAAGAGTATGGAATTCCGCAGGCCCGTCACCGTGTAATTCTTCTGGGCATTCGCAGTGATCGTGTTCGTGCTGAGCTTCTAGAACTGCCAAAGCTGTCAAAGTCAGATACAGTTACGGTCAAACAGATAATCGGGAATATGCCTGCATTGCGAAGCAAGCTCAGCAAGCAGAGTGATTCATACCTGAATTGGGAGTCTTCGGTCAGAGAAGAGCTGATGTCTCTTAGCGTGTCTGCACAAATGGGACCGAAAGATATAATGCCTCTTTCAGCAAGATTGACTGCAGCAGCAGAGCATTTGAATGCACAAGAAACAGGTGGGCTGCGCTGGACTAAATCTGATGAGCGAGAGGGTAGCACTGGAATTAGTGAGTTAGACAGTTGGTATTCTGATCCCAATCTTGATATATGGTTGAATCATGAAACGAGGGGACATCGAATCGATGATCTGGGGCGCTATGGATATGCGGCATGTTTTTCAGAAGAGTATTCCCGTTCACCCAAAGGCCATACTGATTTTTGCCTACCAGGACTTGCTCCGGATCACAAAAACTGGGAATCAGGCCAGTTCTCTGACAGATTCAGGGTGCAACTGGCGGATGCTCCGTCTACTACCATAACCAGTCATATTGCGAAAGATGGGCATTATTTCATCCATTACGATCCAAAACAGTGCCGCAGCTTGACAGTAAGAGAAGCCGCACGTTTGCAGACATTCCCTGACAATTACTTCTTCCATGGAGGAAGAACACAACAGTATCATCAGGTTGGGAATGCTGTTCCTCCATTGCTGGCAAAAAAAATAGCCAAAGTTGTATTTAGCATTTTAGCCTCAGTAAATTAGACAATATCTAAATTCTTCAGATGCCATAATGTTAAAAAATTAACAAAAAACTGCCGGCGGCCATTATGCCGCCAGCTTAATTTTGAGTCACAGAAGAGTAAGCAGTATCTCATGGTTATTCTGTGTTCTGCTCCTTAAATCGATCAAATTCAGAAGGTAACAAACCTACGATCTGATCGCCAGTCATTGCCACGAAATCATATGTCCGTTCAAACTGACGTAAAACACGGGTAAGACGCCTTGGGCTTTTACCACCGGCACCTCGTTTTCTTGTTCGTTTCTGCTTGTCCCAGTAAAGATGGTAGATCGCCTCGATCATCGAAGGGTTTGTGATCAGTGTCTGGGTCGCTGCGATCTGACCCCAAAGTTCTCCTGGCGTATTTACTGGTCCGTTCAAAAGTACGACAAGCTCCCCTTCCTTTTCGCGATGGGCAACATAGACCCTCCAGATCGAGGCTAGATAGTGCCTGTAATATCGTTGCCAGTTGTCGGGTTCCGCCACCCAGATCGGTACTTCCCCCGGTTTGTAATGACCTCCGGACTTCTTGCAAAGGCGGTCGAATAGATATGCTGAGCACCATGTCCAGAAACCCCAGTCTCTCTCTGCTGAAGTCAGCTCTAGGTCGGTAACAATTTTATCCAAGTCTCTGGCTGCTATGAGACTGTCCTCAAGATTTAATTCGTCCAGCATTGTGGTATTGCCACCGATGACTTCTGTGAACTCTGAGGATGTCAGCAATTCTTGAGGAAAAGACTGTGGCTGACCAGTTTTCTGGCTGTCGAGGAATGCCATAAACCGGAGTTTGCCTTGTTCCGTCATACGCATGATTGTCATTTCCATGCTCCTTCGGCAGATGCTAAAATCGCCGATTGGCGAACACCAATCCGGTTAGCAAGAATTCTTACTGCGTTATCTATCCATTGTTCGTGGTCTGTGTCTTGTTCAGGGAGACCAGCACCTATTTGTTGGGCAAATAACAACCATCTGGTGGATAATTCCAGTGGATCAGAAAGGGTTGTATCCCATCCATCTTCACTAGATAGTATTTTCACTAGAATCTGACGCATAGCTGCTGGTAGGATGAACGCTTTGAATACCAGTGAGCGCACAACTTGCTCTCTGCTACCTAATTCGCGTTCTATTTCCAGTACTGCTTTTTGATCATCTTGTACAACTCGCCATAAAACACCATATGAAGACAGGTCTACGCTCGATACGGGTAAAATACTTTGTTGATTCTCGTTAAGCTGATCATCTTTGCTGTATGCTTGGACATTTTCTGCAATTCCAAGTAAAAGTCCTTCCGATACATCTACAATCTTTATTCGGAAGCTCATATCCAATGCATCGTCAAACTCAGTCAGTTCGATGAAGTTACGTCTGACGTTATTTGCTACTCCGCCAAGATCTATACGCATGAAGCGAGTCTTGTATTGAGGCTCTACGAAAACGCTAGCTCCCTGTGGAAAATTGTAATCACTGAGGTTAATAGCTACATCTACAATGGGGCTATCACTAAAATCTCCGTGTAAACGGATATTTATGTCCTCATGAAGGATTTTTTTACGTCCGGTATAGTTAAACCGTTTCATCGATTATCTCCTCCGAACTTACGTCTACGATAATGTCTCTTCGGCGGTCAAAGCCATGAACAGATAGTAGGAACGCATTTGACTTTGCCTCAAACTTTATGATATTGCCGTCAATTACAACGTTGTTCATATTACTTGTTTGGGGAGATAAGACATTTTTTGCATTGCCAAGATCGAAATCATTTACATCCCAAAGCTTTAATGCTCTAGCCTTCGATGCTCCGGTAAAGTCATATGCTACTTTGACTATGTATTTACGAGGTTGATTCAGTTCCTCTAGTGGACCTTTGACAAAGAATCCATCTTCTGATTTTGTCAAACGATAGTAATGATGGCGTGGTATCGATGTAGGAACTATAGGAGGTTTTGTGTCACCACCTGCTTTTACTCGCCCTGCTTTCTTACGAGATTCGGGAACATCATCATCATTCTCTGGAATATCGATATAAAAGATATCCGATAGAATGGTGATATCCTCTTCATCATCACCTTGGCTCATAAGATTAAGGAGCTTGTTTACAGATAGACGAACAAAGTCGATGGTACTGGAACCCCAACGATATTTATTTTTAAATTTTGTTGCATTTTTTTCCCACTCTGTATGAGCAGGATTCTCTGAATCCCCTAGCAGAGTCGCTAACGCTCCAGCTTCTACTACTACCATACTTGTATAACCGCGTACTTTTTGAACTCTATCCTCCGGAATTAAGATACCTTCACGTAGGAATTGAGGTTTCCTCATTATATCAGTGACATCCTTAGATAAATATATATCGAAGAATGAGGTGTTAGACTTTTTTGAGTCGTTTTTCTGAACATATACTGGGCACCTGATGCGAATAAATCCATCTGGCTTTGCCAGCACTTCCTGAATTGTCTTTACTATCTCCCTAGGTAGATAGTCTTTATCCCACTTTGGCTGTGATGGTAAATTAGGACATTTTAATTCAATAGTTGGATAGTCTTTTTCAATTATAGCCTTGGAGGCGAGAGTAATAAATGGAGCAATTTGCTCTATCTGGTCTGGTAGTAAGATTCTATTTAGGTTCTCACTAATACTAGTGCTGTCAATAATGCGTGACAGCCCATCTTCAAAAACCTCTACTGCCAGTTGACCATTCATTATTGGCCAAAAATACTCACGGACTACATGTTCCGAAATTTTATCCGCTGTCACCTCTGATTGAACATAAGGTATGATTAGTGACAAGCCAGCCTGCTCAATAGATCTTGCGAGACCAAAGTCGTTGACTAGTTGCTCAAAGAGGGTTGGGTCGTCAACGGGAAGTTGAAAGTTGTCTTCGTCGAATTTTCCCCACCAGCCATCAGGAGTGAAATTTTTACCATCTACATGATGAGACTTCAGTACGCTCTGGCCGGCAATAAGGCAACAAAAATCTGAACTTCGTACGGTGACAGCAATAAACATACGTATACCACTGGTATAGGGGAAAACATATTTTCCAATACCATGGCGACCTCGTTCGCCCTCTTGCTTTCCGGATTGTCCTTCTGCTCGCATAAAGAAATAGAACGAATTATTCGGCTGGGCCTCATAGACCGTCACATCACCGATGAGACCATTCGTGTTGAAGTCTTCGTAGACCAAAAACCTGCAATTATCGGATGCAGTTGGTGGGGCTGCTAGCCCATTGTCTTCGGCATTAAAATGCTGCCAAGCCTCGTCGGATACATAGTGAGACATCACACCAGATGCGGCACTATGAGAACCCAATGAAAAACGAACCAATACAGGTTTCCCTATGGAGTAATCCGACTTTGCATCCAGTGAGTTCTGGATTGCTTCACGTACTAAAGCATGGGTATCGTCATCGATGCTCGAGTTGGTGAAAAAACTTGCTTGCATCGGGTCACGTGACTTCTGGCTCCGTCGCTTAGGTTCGAAAAACCACTTTGCTGTCATACACCCCCCTACCATATCCACTTAATAAATATCGTTAGCTAATTCACAAATTGAAGTTATTATCATAATTCTTTCGCACTGAACATTGCATATGTTCCTGTGTGTTTTTTGTACGTGACAATACCCCTTAGGGTTAACATTGTAACTTACATTACACTTTGAATGTATAAGATACATACTAGAGAACATATCTCTCTGTAATAGATAATTAAAGCTCCATATGATCTTAATATGCGATTACTTCAATATGTAGTCGCTTGTTATCGCTGAGTGGCAGGTGAAATGGTTTTTTATTTTCATCGCATTTAGTTACATCTATCACAGCACGGAGGGGACATGATCAGCCATATCGACCATCTGGTTTTGACGGTCAGCGACATAGAGCGGGCG
>RCUL01000771.1_pt1 | contig 13930 bp, 13 predicted proteins | sample 2167521 | NCBI WGS metagenome assembly RCUL01 (sample SAMN09932745, study PRJNA488358) | compost metagenome | feature: garden; material: soil; isolation source: compost soil in acetic acid-enriched culture | place: Germany: Experimental Botanical Garden Goettingen | collected 2016-01-27
TGCGCCGGAACTTGCATAGTCCGCCGGTCTGTCAACCCATGTACAGCTGCCACCCTTCTGTTTGACAGCGGATAGGTGACCGCCTAATTGAAGGTACTAAGGGCTGAACTGACTGACCCTGGCGGACATGTGTAACCGGGGCCGCTTCGCGGCCCATCGCCGGCAAGCGCGGCTCCCACAGGTACAGCGCATGCCTGAAGACTGGTGATTTCCTGGGGGCAGTCCATTCTGTGGCCGGTTTGCTGGCGATGAGGCCAGTACTGAACACAGAGCTTTGGATCGCTGTCTGCTTCGGGTCGAAGTTTGCCGATCGTGTCCCAGGAAGTCGTTCGCGAGTCCGATCAAACCCTATGGAGTATTTGGGCAATCTCCTGTGCAAGTACCTGTGGCTGCTCAAGCATCATCAGATGGCCCACCTCAGGCATGATGGTCATGCTGGTCGCCTGTGCTATCGCCCAGTCAGGCACATCCCATTCAGCTCGGGAGCGCTCTCCTGCTAACAAGTGCACAGGGATAGAAGAAAATACCGTCTTCAATGCATTGTGGTAGTGATCACCTCCGGTCTCGATCAATACTGATCAGGCCATGGTTTGCAATGTGCTGGAGGGTTGATGAGTCAACCAAGTCGCAGCGACCTCTTTTTTTGCATTGACGCATGCACTGAGGGTGAACATGCAATGAGCTGGCCAGTGACCCAGTCTGAACGCAGCACTCACGTCCAGAGTGAGATTTGTGGAGGCGTGGTTTGCGGATCCACTTCTGGCCGTTTGTTTTCTGTGGTGAGGGGCAGCTTCGGGTCGAAAGCGCTATTCACTACCTGCCAGAAGGCAGGCTCGAAAACGGCCACACATGAGTGACCTTTTCCGGCCTATGCCGAACGCCTGCTCGCGCCAGGCTCGCTAAGCCAATCACAGCGGGTCCTTCCACAACGCAACCTAACTAGAATTCGGGCGTGTATTTCACACTGAACATCACGTTGCGCGGGTCACCATAGTAGTTGTTGTAGTCAATGGTGTTGTAAGCCGGCACGTAATACTTCTTGTCCAGCAGGTTGTTCAGGTTCGCCGCCACGGTGACTTCGTCGCTGACTTTGTACGCCACCCGCGCATCCCACACCGCATAGCCCGGCAGGTCGAACACGTGGTCGTAGGAGGTGGTGCCGGTGACCGCCGTGGTCCCGAGGCCCACCGAAGTGCGGCTCCAGTCACCCGGCAAGGTGTAGTCGGCCCACAGCTTGAACTGGTGCTTTGGCGTCCAGGTGCTGTACACCTTGTCCTTGTAGTCTCCATCTTCCAAGTAGCGTGTGGTGTTGTAGACGTAGCCGGCCATCACCTGCAGACCACTCAGTACCTCGCCGCTGACCTGCGCTTCCAGGCCCTGGCTGCGCACCTTGCCCGAGGCCGTGGAGCAATACCAGCCATCGCAGTCCATAGGGCCTCTGCGGTTGAGCACCGCGCGATGCTCCTGGTCATAGCGAAACAGTGCAATCGAAGTGTTCAGCGCACCATCGAACAGCTCACCTTTGAGACCCAGTTCATAGTTGCTGCCAATGATCGGCTCGACCACCGAGCCCGACACCGTGCGCGCGGTCTGTGGCTGGAACACGTCAGTGTAGCTGGCGTAGATCGACCACTGTTTGTCCAGCGCATACACCAGCCCCGCATAGGGCGATACTTTGCCGCTGCTGCTGGTGGTGGACTCACTGTAACCGCTGTGGTCAAAGAATTCGGCGGCGTAGCTGAAGTCGTACCAACTGGTGCGGGCACCGAGAATAAGCTTCAGCGGGTCGGTCAGATTGATCGACCAGCGCGTATAGAAACCCTTCTGCTCTACCTGGTACTCGGTCAACTGGCCACGGCCGCGGCTGGCCAGTTCGTAGATGCTCGGCATGGGTCGATGATGATCGACATTCGACGAGTCCGCACCGAAGGTGGGTGCCCGCGCCCAGCGGTCATCAGTGTTGATGCGTGAGTAGTTGGCGCCAATCAGGAAGGTCTGCTCGAAGCCAAAACCGGTGAAGCTGCCATCCAGGTAAAGGTCCAGGCCCTTGCTGTGGGTGGTGAAATCAGTGCTCCAGTCTATGTAGGTGTTATCTGTGGAACCATTGGCCGGCAGGGCATCCCACAGCGCCTGGTAGGTGGCACCATTGTGTTCGCTTATATACACGCCGGCAGCCTTTAGCCGCCAATCGTTGCTCAGCCGATAGGTGGCATCCAGGAACACGCTGGTCTGGTCATTCTCGGCTCGGTTCCAGTCGGCGCCGACATAGGTCGAGCGCGACCAGTCCGGGTTGCCTCCGTCGGCGTAGCGCGGCAAGCCGAGCATGGCTGGACGAGAGTGGCCCTTCTGGTTGGCAACGCCCAGGCCTACCGTAAGGTCGGGCGTGAAATCGTAGTCGACTGCACCATAGACAGTCTGGTTCCAGCCACGCACGTAGTCGATGAACGAGCCGCTGTCATTTTGGCTGATAACGGTGCGTGCACGCAGGGTGCCCTCGGCGTTCAGCGGACCGCCGGCGTCCAGCTGCAGGCCGTAGCGGTCCCAGGAGCCGGCCTTGCCAGTGAGGCTGACAGTGGCCTTTTCCTGACCACGCTTGCGCACCAGGTTCATCGCCCCGCCCGGGCTGTCGCCACCTTGCAGCAGCGCGGCCGGGCCCCGCAGCACTTCGACGCGGTCGTAGAAACTCAGATCTTCGGTCAGATAGCTGCCCAGCGAGTAAGTATTGCGCGGTACAGGCACGCCATCGTACTGCAGCGTGTCGATGCTGAAGCCGCGGGAGTAGATGAACAACCCCGAACCTGGTGACTTGGTAGCGGTCAGGCCAGGCGTTCGGCTGACCAGATCGGAGATGGTCTGGGTGTTCTGGTCATCCATCTGCTGGCGAGTCATGACGGTGACTGACTGCGGGATGTCCTTTAGGCTCTGCACGCCCTTGCCCAAGGTCACGGCGCCGGAGGTGTAGGAATGGCTGCCCTCGGTTGTAGTCAGTGGGGCGCGGCCGATGACACTGGAGGCCTCCAACTCCAGCGCGCCGTTGTCGGGCTCGCTTGGCAGGGCGATCAGAAACTGGCCGTCGGCAGTCTGGCCAAGGGTCAGGTTGCTGCCAGCGATCAGTTGGCGCAGTGCCTGCTCGACGCTCAACTGCTGGTGCACCGCCGGCGCCTGCACGGTGTGGGCGGCATCTGTGTTGAAAAGGATACGGGTGCCAGTCTGTCGGGCCAGGGCGCTGATCGATTGGTCCAGCGGCTGCGCAGGCAGGTCGATGCGGTAGTGTGCCTGTTCAGCTTGCAAGGGGCCGGCTGCCAGGAAACCAAAAGTCGCCAGGAACATCGTCTGGCGCAGCGGGTAGACAAAGAGCGTCATGGAATCCCTATCGAAATGTAATGAGAATGAGTTTCATAGGGATTGGCGTTTGTGCCATGGCGAACTTTGATGTGTGCCTGAAAATAATTATCAGTGACGCACAACTACCTTCACCACACCGCCATCTTCGCGGTGCACGGTTACCGGAGCCAGCCGGGGGAGCGTGTCGATCAGCTGTTCGACGTTGCCAGTCAGGAACTCACCGCTTAGTCGATACGCCCCAGCGGGTGCACCTTCTAGTTGAATCGGCGCGGCGCGATGGCGCCGTAGTTGAGCGACAACCACGTCCAGCGGCGTGCCGTCGAAGTGGAACAGGTCACGCCGCCATGCCTCCAGTTCACCGGGCCTTGTCGCTTCGATCGGGCCAAGGGCCAGCGGGCTGGCGAGCAACTGCTCCTTGGCGGTGAGCTGCCTGCGGGCCTCGCCGTTGTCCACTTCCACCGCCCCCTCCAGAACAGCCACCCGCACACCGCGCAGGTCGCTGCGCACATCGAACACCGTGCCGATGTCGCGCACTGCCACACCTTGGCTGCGCACGATGAAGGGCTTGGGTTGATGTGCCACGCTGAACAGACCTTCGCCGTCGAGCAGCTCGAACTGCCGGCTGCGCAGGCGGTACTCGATGCGCAGCACGCTACCGGCGTCCAGCTCGATTCGGCTGCCGTCACTCAGGTGCAGCACTTCGCGTCCACTGCTGGCGACTTCGATCTGGCGGTAGCCGAGCGCCGGGTCGGCCAGCCAGGCCCAGCCGGCCAGAGCCAGCAGCAAGGCTGTGCCGGCAGCCTTGCGCCGACGACTGGCATTGCGTGTGCTCTGCGCCCTGGCTTCGGCCAGCAGGGCTTCGCGACTGGGCACCAGGGCGCGCAGCGACTTGGCGTAAGGCTCTAGGTCATCAGAACTGATGGGGGCGGTGGGTGGGGTTTTGCGTTGCAATGGTCAGGCCTCCGGCTGCCAGCGCTGCGCAAGGGTGCGCATGGCCCGCATGAAGTGCTGGGCGACCATGTTGACGGAAATGCCTAGCTCGTTTGCGATGTCATGTTGAGGCATGCCGTGGATGCGGTGCAGAAGAAACACGTGGCGCTGGCGGGCTGGCAACGATTCGATCACCGCCAGCAGCGCCTTCAGGCGCTGTTCGAACTCCAGTGCCAGCGCGCCGTCGAGGTCGTCGCGATGCTGCTCGACCACGGCTATCTGGCTCTGCATGTACAACGAGCGGGTGCTTTCGGCGCGGCGCCGATCAATGGCGCGGTTGAGCGTGGCACGGCGCAGAAAGGCGATGGGTACGCTGATGGCCTTGACCGGTGGTTTTTCCAGGATCTGCACGCAAACATCATGGACCACGTCACGGGCGAAATGCTGGTTGGAAAAGCGTCGACGGATATGCTCGACCAGATCGTCATAGTGCAAGGCCAAGGCTTGCAAGAGATCGTTGTCAGTCGAGGCCATGACGGCATCCAATTGATAGTGAATATCATTTATATCATGCAGTTCCCAGATCGGGCAAATTGATCTGAAGCTGGCCATCCAGCGCACAGTCCAGCAGGCGCTTGGCCAGAACGATTGGATCAAATTGACGTTACGATCAGCACTGAAAAATGAGGTCGCACATCATGCCGGCGTTGGCACAACTACCGCATGCGTGGTCTCCAGCGATATAGAGAGGTCACCGGCGAGCGAACTCGGCATCAGCAGCTTGCATCAAGGCCAAGGCTAGGCCTCGGCGGCGGTAGGCCGGCTGGTCAAGGTCCAAGAGCTTGAATCCATAATACCGACCGTCACCGAGCCGCTCCTCCAGCCATCGGTGAAAGTGCTGAGCCATGACCTGTGGTGTTTCAAGACTCCGCCCTCTTCAAGAAACATTTCCTGACGGTGCGGGCAGACCATCTCTGAGTCAGAGGGACCGTGAGGCCGACACTCCAGCCTGGGGAATCCTTCACATACTTGTGTTTCGATCATCGCTTTCCCAGCATCAGTAACATCGACTCATCGCGATCACTGGTTGACATAGACCGATCAGTCCCCCCACATTTTGAGCGCTGGAAACACCAAGAAATCAGATGTTCCCTCTTCCTTGTAGTCCATTTCCCAAACATACTCTCGCCGCACTTTTTCCGTTGCGGTCGCTTGGGCTGCATTCTAGTCTCGGCGGGTCGTTGCTCATCAACGATACAGCTTTGACAGGCTGTGACGGTAAATCACGCAGACGGTCTCCTTTTTATGGTGGCTGTGCGTGTGGGCACGCTTGCGTGCGCCGGAGCTTTTCGTGATTTTACCGCCGGTCTGTCAACCCACGTACAGCTGCCACCCCACTGTTTGACAGCAGGTGGGTGACGGCCCCGCTAACGGTAAAATCATTATGTTAAAGGTCGTCCCCGATCCACCCCACAACCACCACTCCCTCGAAGACACGATCATCCAGGCTGCGGAGTTCGCCCTGTGCGCGCAGAGCGTGGCGCAGCAGGCTGTTTCGCTACAGCCCAGAACGCCCGCCTCGGTTCTGATGATGGCCTCGATGCATGAGCTCGAGTCGCTACGCGTGCTGCTCGAATCAGCCCTGATCCAGCTGCAGATGCCGCCCGAGCCACGCACCCTGCACTAGGCCGTTAAGCCTGTTTTGCCTGGGCGGGCGCTGTCGCCAGCAAGCCCATACGCACAGCGCGCTGCGTGAGACCGGTGCTGAGCTAAAGGCGGGTTGCCCGTCATGACGTTCGCCCAGGCCCTTAACCTTCAGGGAGAAAACGCAATGACCCCAGATGACACCAAAGTCACTGTCGGCAAGACCACGTTCTACCAGGGTGAAAACCAGACCCACCCACTGTTTCGCATCGAAGCGGGCATCCCTTGCCAGAATGCCCGCGAACAGGCTTCAGAGCTGATGGGCTATGTGCGGGACCTGACCATCGAAGGCTTGATGGACGATAAACCACAGCTGATCTGGGCTTCGCACTACCTGAGTGCGTTGGCCAAAGCACTGATGGATGATGCCGAGCTGGGCATGATGCACTAAGGGCTGAACTGCCTGACGATGGCGGACATCTGTAACCGGGGCCGCTTCGCGGCCCATCGCCGGCAAGCGCGGCTCCCACAGGTACAGCGCATGCCTGAAGGCTGGTGATTCTCTGGGGAGAGTCCATTCTGTGGGCCGGCTTGCCGGCGATGAGGCCAGTACTGACCACGGAGCTTTATCGCTGCCTGCCTCGGGTCGAAAGCGATCAATCGGTCGCGACCGGCTGCTGTGGAGCCATTGCGGACATTGAGCAGAGAGAGCGCCCCGAGGGGCACGCGAAGCTTCAGCGTGTCGCTTCCAGCGCCTCTCGTATTCCTTGAACTACCAGCTTTTCGATACCTGCCTCATCCGCCCCAATCGAGTGAGCTGCACAGCATGCGGCGGAGTCACCAACGACACACCGATAGACCGCAATAACGCTTCCCGGGCCCAATCCGGTATGCCCAGCCAACATCAAGTCACCCTCGATTCCACCTCGCATCATGCCGAGTGCGTAACCGGGCGCGAGCCAAGGCCGGCCTGCTATCGGGCCACCCAGTACCCGCGTCGTCTGCATTTCCTGAAGCAGATTGTTGGGTAGGAGGCCTCCAGCGAGCACGCCATCCAGCAGCCGGGCAGCCTGTGAGACAGGGCCAATCAGCAATCCGTGGTAGACCCAGCCGGGGTCGTAATTCAACGACCTGCCGAGGAGCCTCCCATTCAGCTCAGCACGCTCCGTTGCCAAGCGAACCGTCGATATGCCAAGCGGACTCAGGACTTGCTGCCTGATAGCGTCTGCGAGCGGCAGATCGGCGGCACGCTCGATGATTTGGGCTACCAGCATGAAACCAACATTCGAGTAATGCCAACCCGTTCCCGGGTTGTATCGGAGTCGGTGTCCATCCAGGCGCTGCATCATTTCGCCTGCGGGCCATGCGGACTCATGGTTGGCTACGGCGGCGTGGTATTCGGGAAGTTCGCCATAGTCCGCAAGGCCCGCCTCGTGACGCAGCAGTTGGCGCAGAGTGAAAACACCTTCGGGAAGCGAAGCATCCAAGTCGAGCCTACCGTCGCGCACCAATGTCAGGGCGGTCGCGGCTAACACCGTTTTCGTGAAACTCCACCAGGGCACGAGGGGTTCGTCCGGCAAGGCTGGCGATATCAGTCGGCCGTCGATAAGGGTAGAGATCAGCATTGAGTGCTCACGCAGGAATGACAGGTCAGTTTGGAGGGGGCGGCGACAACATACCCCATTGCCACCTCGCAAACTCCAAGCTGATGTCTTTTGATGTGGGGTTTCCACGCGAACGTCTGCCCGATGCGCTGCCGTAGCCAATGAGCGTCACGGCGGTTAGCCCAGGATTACCGGTTAATGAAACGAATCTCATGGCCATCGTTGCGCGCAAAGCTACAGCCATGCCTCGCCGCAACCATCATCGATTCACGGTTTATCTGGATCGTACTCATTGACGTTGGCGACCTGGGCGTTCAGGCGACCGAGCAGGTCGATCAGCGTGTCCACTTCCGAAGGTGAAAGGCCACTGAGCAAACGGCGCTCTCTCTCAAGCGCAACCTTCAAGACCCGCTTGTACAACTGCGTACCGCTCTCTGTAAGCGACACGGTGTAGCGTCGTCCATCAGCAGGATCCGCCTCTGTGCGAACTCGCCCTGCCACCTCTAAAGCGTGCAGCGCGCGGCTCACAGCACTTTTGTCCAGACCGATCACCTGGCAGATCCGATTGGCAGTGATCCCGCTTTCCACAGCCAGCATGGACAGCATCCTCCACTCCACAACACCAATCTCGAAGTGTTTGCGATAGCACTGGGAAGCGCCTGACGAGAGCTTGTTGGATAAAAAATTCAGCTGCGCTGGCACGTAGCGAGCGAGGTCCAGCTGGGGTTCCGAGGCCATTGAGCGCACACCTCCAATCGAGTTCTCGAAAAATTAGTTGACACCGCAACTAATTGATCCGAGGATTAACTCAACCAATAGCTGGGGCCAGCCCAGCATGATATGCCGTCAAAGCACCTCACAAAAATAATTATCAGGTAGTGCCATGAAAATCCGCGATCCACTCGCCTTCCGCGTGTCTAGCTGCAAACCTGAGCGGCCGCCGTTCGCTCCAGGCTGACCTCCTCCCAGTTGAATTAACCACCCGTATTCTTTTTGTAGCCACTTAACTGTGGGGGGATGAGTAATGCTTCAAGTAACCGTTAGCCGCAAGGCAAACGAAGCTGAAGGTGTTTGCAGCTTTGAATTGAGCCCCGTGAAGGGTGAAACCCTGCCACCCTTCGAGGCCGGTGCTCACATCGATGTCCATATCCCGGGTGGGCTCATTCGCCAATATTCGCTGTGCAATGACCCCCGAGAGCGCAATCGTTATCTGATCAGTGTCCTCAAGGAACCCAACTCCCGTGGCGGATCAGAGGCAATGCATTCGATTGTCGGCCAAGGCCATGAACTGACCATCAGTGCGCCGCGCAACCTGTTCAAACTGGATCATGGCGCTGCACGTCATCTGCTTTTTGCAGGTGGTATCGGCATTACCCCGATCCTGGCCATGGCGTATGAACTTGCCCATCGCAAAGCTGACTTCGAGCTTCATTACTGCTTTCGCTCCTGCGACCGGGCAGCCTTCGTCAAGGCACTCGCTGACGCACCCTTCGCGGACCGCGTAGTGCTGCACGATGACAACGGTCCGCAACAGCAAAAACTGAATGCGGCAGCAATTCTCGACGCAGTCGATGAGGGTCGCCATCTCTACGTCTGCGGCCCCTCCGGCTTCATGAATCACATCCTTGATACAGGTGAGGCCGCCGGCTGGCCGCAAGAGCGGATGCACAGAGAGTTCTTCGCCGGACAAGTCATTGACCAAGGTGCCAATGCACCCTTCGAAGTCGTGCTCGCCCGCAGCGGCAGATCATTCGATATTCCGGCAGACCGCACCGTGTTCGAGGTATTGGACGAAGCGGGAGTCGAAGTAGAAACGTCCTGTGAACAAGGCGTCTGTGGGACGTGCGTGACACGCGTACTGGAAGGTATCCCCGATCACAGGGATCAATTCATGACGGCTGATGAGCATGCCAGAAATGATTGTTTCACCCCGTGTTGCTCTCGGGCGAAGTCCCATCGACTCGTACTTGATCTCTAGTGTCAGACAAAACCTAACTGTTTAACGGAGACTTCTATGACTGCCTCTTCTCTCCAGTCGTTGGCCCAGGACATCTTGCCTGCCAAACCCTCCACATTTCCACTCAACCAATGGTATGTCGCTGCTTTGGGTTGGGAACTCAAGGATCGCCCCGTAGGCCGAACCTTGTTGAATAAATCAGTCGTCATGTTCCGCACCGCAGATGGCAAGGTAGCGGCCCTTGAGAACCGCTGCTGCCATCGGGCGTTGCCTCTCTCCGACGGCACACTTGAGGCGGGGGGACTTCGCTGTGGCTATCATGGCCTCTTGTTCAACGATGAAGGCAAATGCATCGAGATTCCTGGGCAAGACAAAATCCCGAGTAAAGCGAAGGTGGCAGCCTTCCACGTTGTGGAAAAAGATCAGATTGTCTGGATCTGGTTCGCAAGCCCCGAACATCCTGAGCCTACAACTGAACCACCCTCCTACGATATCCACAGCAGTGGAGACTATCTTTTTGACGGTGATGTGTATCACTACGATGCCCCGTATCAGCTCATTCACGACAACTTGATGGATCTGAGCCATTTGGGCTATGTGCACCTACGCACGATTGGCGGGAATGCCAGCATTCACATGAATGCGAAAATGACAGTAGAAGGTGACGACAATCATGTTCGTGTGGTTCGGCACATGCCCGGCTCTGTGCCGCCGCCGACGTACGCGGCCGCTTATCCGTTCAAAGACACTGTCGACCGATGGCAGGAAATTGAATTCCATGTCAGCCACCTGCGTATTTGGACAGGTGCCACTGACGCGGGGACCGAGTCCTTGGACAATCCACAACGTGGTGGCTTCCATATGCGCGGTTTCCACGGTGTGACCCCAGAAACCGAGACCACCAGCCACTACTTCTGGACAATCGCCACCAACCCGAAAAGCAATCACGAAGAGGTCAAGGCGAAGGTTGTCCAGCAAACAATGATGACGTTCGATGAAGACAAGGTCGTCATCGAGTCTCAATACAAGAACATGTGCCGGTTCGGTGAGCGGCCCATGATCGACATCCATGTCGATGCTGGCGCCAACAGAGCCCGTCGCATCATCGAAAAACTTTGCAACTCCGTTAGTTGAGTGCGCAGTGCATTTATATCGTGCGGGTATCTATGCACTTTTTTACACGCCGCAAACGCAATACCGCCCCTCTTGGGGCGCTCTGAAACACCCTGCACCAGCGTGCAACTTGTTCAATGATAACTACAAGAGAGCGAGGCCTAGCTATGTCCGGAAATCGTGGTGTTGTGTATCTCGGGGCCAGTAAGGTTGAGGTACAAAAAAATGATTACTCCATGTCTCTCCTACTCACCGCCAAGCCAATGCTGCAGAGCCTGTCCGCGCACCTGACGTACAGGCCTTTCATCAGTCAAGAGGCCTGCCGTCATGAGTAACTACGCCGGGCACCAGCTCGATGAGAAAAAGATGTCCGCCTTCCAATGGTGGGTCATCACGCTCTGCTTCGTAATCAACATGCTAGACGGCTTCGACGTTCTGGTGATGGCCTTCACAGCCTCCTCCGTCGCCGCTGACTGGGGGCTCAACGGACTGCGGCTTGGTTATCTGCTGAGCGCTGGCTTGGTCGGCATGGCAATTGGCTCACTGTTCATTGCCCCTTGGGCTGACCGCTTCGGTCGTCGGCCGCTGATTCTTGTCTGTGTAGGCGTGGCAGGGACTGGCATGGTTCTATCCTCGCAGGCCACCGGCCCACAGATGCTTGCAGCCTTCCGTTTCGTGACCGGCCTGGGAATCGGTGGCATCTTGGCCAGCAGCTATGTCATCGCTGGCGAATACGCCAACAAGCGCTGGCGGGGACTCGCAATCAGCCTGCAATCGACTGCCTATGCACTTGGCGCCACCATTGGTGGGCTAATCGCAGCAAAAATGATTCCTGCGCTGGGATGGAGGTCCGTGTTTCTTTATGGTGGGTTCGTCACGCTCGCAACCCTTCCCGCGTTGTTTTTGTGGCTGCCAGAATCGCTCGCGTTTTTGATGTCGAGCAAGTCCGAAAGCGCAATCAAGCGGATCAACCACTTGCGCCTCAAGGTGAAACTCGCACCACTTACCGAAATACCTGAAACGAGCCAGGTTGAGCGCCCATCACTGCGAGCATCGTTCGCTCAGCTGTTCTCCCCCGCCCTCTTGCGCTCAACGTTGCTGATCTGGGCGTCATTCTTTCTGGTCATGTTCGGTTTCTACTTTGTAATGAGCTGGACCCCAAGATTGCTTGTCACTGCGGGGCTGTCCAATGAGCAAGGTATCACCGGAGGCGTGCTTCTCAACGTGGGGGGTATATTCGGCACCGCGTTGGTAGGGCTATTGGCCGCACGCTTCCGGTTGTCCAACGTATTGATGATCTACCTCCTTGCAAACGCCTTGCTGCTGGCCGTCTTTGTCAAATTTACAAATACGCTGAACCTGGCATTTGCGCTGGCCATCCTGATCGGCATTTTCGTGAATGGTTGTGTGGCGGGGCTTTACGCGCTGACACCTTCCATATACGACGCTAGCCAGCGTGTGACTGGCTTGGGTTGGGGTATCGGCATCGGTCGTGCGGGAGCAATTGCCTCCCCTCTTGTAGCTGGACGTCTGATCGACGCGCAATGGACCCCTTCTGATTTGTACATGCTGTTCGCAATGACGTTCGTTCTCGCAGCTATAGCTGTCGCCCTGCTGAAAATAACTCCACCCAAAGCACTACACGCTGCCACAAGCCTCTGAAATACCAAAAAACCATAACAAGAAGGTAAATCCGATGCGACGTTTTGCCGATTGCTTGCCGCTGTTTGCGCTAGGCGTGCCATCGCTTTGCATGAGCACTGTTGTTTCAGCAGCTTTTTTTGAAGACAGTACGGTTGCCCTGACCACCCGAAACTACTATCTCGATCGAGATTACAAAGGGGACTCATCCGTTTCGGCAGTTCGTGAATGGGCTCAAGGCTTCATTATCAAAGCGAACTCTGGCTACACCGATGGCCCCGTAGGCTTGGGCCTGGATCTCACAGGGATGCTTGGGGTGAAACTTGATTCGTCACCTGAACGATCGAGCACCCAACTGCTGCCTATAGATCCACAGACGCGCAGAGCACAAGACGCGTACTCTGAACTCGGCGTTGCGGTGAAAGCTCGATTCTCACAAACGAACCTTTCAGTAGGCACGCAACTTCCCGCGCTTCCCGTGATCACTGCTAGCCCTGCACGCCTCCTGCCTCAAACTTTCAGGGGCGCGTTAATAACGAGCTCAGAAATTGAGCACCTCACGTTACAGGCCGGGCGGATGGATCGAGTCAACCTTCGAGACTCGACAAACAACCAGCTCATCGCAATGGCTTCACCGAACGGACGGTTCAAGCCTGGCGTATTCTCTGATCGCTTCGACTACCTGGGTGGCGAATACCGCGTTTCAGAAAATTTCACAGCGCGTTATTACCACGCAAATCTTGAAAATATCTACGAGCAAGACTTCATTGGAGGTATTCATTCTATTGCAGCTGGGCGGGGGAAGTTGAAAACGGAGTTGCGAGTGTTCGACAGCCGGGAGAACGGGCGTGCAGAGGCTGGCAAAGTAGACAACCTTAATGCCGGCCTGACCCTGAGCTACCAAACGGGTGGGCATACGTTTGGAATGGGCTACATGTATCAAACCGGAGATACGGCCTTCGCCTATCTAGCTGGAGGCGAGCCTGTCGTTCTGAGTGATGGGACCATGAGCGCGGATTTCGTGAACCCCAAAGAACGCACAATGCTTCTGCGATACGATTACAACTTTGTGGCGATGGGTATTCCGGGGCTCACGGGCATGATCCGCTATCTAAGGGGAACGAATATTGATTTGCCCCATCTCGGAGGCAGCGATCTCACAGAGTCTTCGAAAGACCTGGAGCTTTCCTATGTCGTACAGTCTGGGCCAGCCAGAGATTTAGCCTTTCGCGTCCGGCATGCATTTTACCGAAACGATCTGAGCTCAGCGGCAACCTTCAGAGACGACAACGAAACGAGAGTCAATGTAGATTACACGGTGAAATTCTAAAAACACGGGATCACGTTTGACGAAATCAAGTACTTCGGCGTTCGCCAGCAGCCCACTACAATGGGCAGCTATCGATAGCAGTCAGGGATAGCCGCTATCGATCTTTCGGTGATCCACTACAGCGTGACGTTAACGGCTCAACCGGCTGCGTTGCGCTGGGTGAGACACCACAACAGCTAGCGAGATCGGATCATCGTGGGCCCCTATCGGGGTGCTCACGCCCACCGCACCGATCACCTTCCCGTCGACCACGATCGGCTGACCGCCTGCCAGGGTGGTGACGTCCAGCGCCAGCAGCGCCGGATGGCCGTCGTTTCAGTAACATCGATTCATCACGAGACTGGTTGACATAGACCTATCAATACC
>RCUL01000772.1_pt1 | contig 13919 bp, 14 predicted proteins | sample 2167521 | NCBI WGS metagenome assembly RCUL01 (sample SAMN09932745, study PRJNA488358) | compost metagenome | feature: garden; material: soil; isolation source: compost soil in acetic acid-enriched culture | place: Germany: Experimental Botanical Garden Goettingen | collected 2016-01-27
TGGTCGCCTCGCGCACCACTTCGAACTGCTCCTGCGACACCAGCGTGCCGCCACCGCCGCGGGTGAACAGCTCGGTGAGCAGTGCGCCGTCCTCGGCATAGCTGACGATGTGGCTACGCGCCACGCCGCCCTTGCAGGCCTCGGCGGCGGCATCGAGCAACTCGCCTTGGTAATCACTGCCCAGCCGCGCCAGGTGTGGTGCAACCTGCTGCGGGCGCAACTCACGCACCAGCTTGCCACTCTCATCCAGCAGCCCGGGTTCGGCGCCGAACAGCAACAGCTTGTCGGCACCCAATTCGATGGCGGCGCGGGTGGCCACGTCTTCGCAGGCCAGGTTGAAGATCTCACCGGTCGGCGAATAGCCCAGCGGCGAAAGCAGCACAATCGAGCGCTCGTCGAGCAGGCGGCTGATGCCTTTGCGGTCGATGCGCCGTACTTCACCGGTGTGGTGGTAGTCCACCCCTTCGAGCACGCCGATAGGGCGGGCAGTCACCAGGTTGCCGCAGGCCACGCGCAGGCGTGAGCCCTGCATCGGCGAGGCGGCGATGTCCATCGACAGGCGCGCTTCGATGGCCAGGCGCAAGGCACCCACGGCGTCGATCACGCAGTCCAGGGTTGCGGCATCGGTGATGCGCAGGCCGTGGTGATAGTGCGGGGTCAGGCCACGGGCGGCCAGCCGGCTCTCGATCTGCGGGCGCGAACCATGCACCAGCACCAGGCGCACGCCCAGGCTGTGCAGCAACACCAGGTCATGGACGATATTGCCGAAATTCGGGTGTTCCACCCCATCGCCGGGGAGCATGACCACAAAGGTGCAGTCGCGATGAGCATTGATGTACGGGGAGGCATGACGCAGCCAGTTGACGTAATCGGGCATGACAGGGCCTGTGGATAAAGTGGACGGAGAACGTTGGATCACACGGCGTTCAGGATCATCGTCGGAACAGGCTTGCGGTCACGCGCGGTCTCCTCTAGGCAGGAACGAAACAGTTCGGTTGACGTTTAGTCCAGGCAATAGTGCCGGATCAGGTCACGCAATAGACGCACGGTAGGCTCGATTCGTGACATTTCCAGGTATTCGCCCGGCTGGTGGGCACAGGCAATGTCGCCAGGGCCAAGAACGATGGTCTGGCAACCCAGTTGCTGAAGATAAGGCGCTTCGGTACCGAACGCCACCGCTTCGGCGCGATGGCCGGTCAAGCGCTCGGCCACCTGCACCAGTTCGGCATCGGCCGCCTGTTCGAACGGTGGCACCTCGGGGAACAGCGGCGCGTAGTCGATACGCACCTCATGGCGCTCGGCCACCGGCCGAAGCTTCTCACGGATGGCCGCACGCAACTGCTCTACATCCATGCCTGGCAGTGGGCGCAGGTCGAACTCCAGGGCACACTGGCCGCAGATACGGTTGGGGTTGTCGCCACCGTGGATGCAGCCAAAGTTCATGGTCGGCGTGGGCACGGTGAATTGCGGGTTGCGGTAGGTGTCCTGCCATTGCCGGCGCAGGCCCATCAGCTCACCCATCACCGCGTGCATGGCTTCCAGCGCGCTGCGGCCAAGGCTTGGGTCAGAGGAATGGCCGCTGCGCCCGAGAATGTCGATGCGGTCCATGAGGATACCCTTGTGCATGCGGACCGGGCGCAAGCCGGTCGGCTCACCGATGACCGCCGCACGGCCAAGCGGCTGACCCGCTTCGGCCAGGGCGCGGGCACCGGACATCGAGCTTTCTTCGTCGCAGGTGGCGAGGATCAGCAGCGGCTGCTTGAAGTCATGCTCCAGCAACGGAATCACCGCTTCGATGATCAAGGCGAAAAAACCCTTCATGTCGCAGCTGCCCAGGCCCACCCAGCGGCCATCGGCCTCGGTCAGCTTGAGTGGGTCGCTCGTCCACAACTGCTCGTCATACGGCACGGTGTCGCTGTGGCCAGCCAGCACAAGCCCGCCCGGGCCAGTGCCACGGCTGGCCAACAGGTTGAACTTGCCTGGGCTGACCTGCTGGATGTCGCAACTGAACCCCAGGTCGCCCAACCAGCCTGCCAGCAGGTCGATGACCTGGCGGTTGGACTGGTCCAGGGCAGGTTGGGTGCAGCTGACCGAGGGCGCGGCGATCAAAGCGGCAAACTGGTCTTTCAGCGTGGGCAACGGCATGCGCGAACTCCTCGGAAGCATTGCCCATCATAGGGCCATCCGCCGTAAGGAATAAACCGTTGCCGGCACACTGCTGTAGACTGCACGGCAATCACGCCCCTCTTCGAGCCTGCGATGCACAAAGAAACCGAACTCAAGCTCCGCGCCAGCCGCGACACCCTGGCCGCACTGCGCGAGCACCCTCTGCTGAAAAAGCGCAACAAGTCCGGCTGGCAGACCCGCGAGCTGCTCAACCAGTACTTCGACACCCCTGAGCGCGACCTTTCTGCTGCCCGAGTGGCGCTGCGCCTGCGCCGCGACGGCGAGGTGATCATCCAGACCTTGAAGTGCCGTGGCCAAAGCGTCGCCGGCCTGTCCGAACGCAACGAATACGAGTGGCACCTGGACAAAGTCAAACTCGACCTGAAAAAGCTCGACGCCACCTGCTGGCCTGAGCAACTGGCCGAACTTGACAAAAAATCCATCAAACCGCTGTTCACCACCGACTTCACCCGCGAATTCGCTGAGATCGCCTGGGGCCGCGGCAAGAGCAAAGTAGTGATCGAGGCAGCGCTGGACCAGGGCTTCGTGATTGCCGGCAAGCGCAAGGAAGAGATCTGCGAGCTGGAGCTGGAACTGCGCGAAGGTGCCCCCGAGGCACTGCTGGAGCTGGCCGCCGAGCTGGCCGCCAGCCTGCCCCTGATGCCGTGCGACATCAGCAAGGCCGAGCGCGGCTACCGACTGCTGGAGCCGGACAGCTATGAGCTGGGCCTGCCAAGCACCGAACTGGACGCCGAAATGCCGGTCGACGATGCCTTCGCTGCCCTCGCCTGGCAACTGCTGGGCAGCAGCCAGCGCCTGGCCGAGCAATATCGCCACAATGGCCACTGGCGCCTGCTGCAGGACTGGGTGCAGTGCCTGGCAGAACTGCGTGCACTGGTCGCAAGCCTTGGCCAGGCCGCGCCGCGTGCCAGCACGCGTGACCTGCGCGCCAGCCTGGACGCGCTGCTGGAAGACTGGCGCCCGCTGGTACAGGCCGGCAATGACGACGAAGACATCCGTCGCGCCGCGCCAGAGCAGTTCCTCGAAGAGCTCGAGGACGTGCGCTGGGGCCAATTCTCCCTGGAAACATCACGTTGGCTGCTGGCCCGCGCCTGGACCGCAGAGCGCAAGGGCCGTGGCGAACGCCAGGGCAAGGCGCAACTGGCCAGCTGGGTGGCACACCTGCTGGGCGAAGAAGGCCGTGCGCTGAAGCTACCGCTTTACACTCAACGCCCGGAAGACCTGGCAGAACAACTGCCGCGCATCGAACAGTTGCTGGCCTGGCTGCACCATGCGCGCCAGGTACTCGAGGCGCCGCAGATGGACCGCTTGTATGGCGATCTGAAAAAGCTGCATGAGCTGGCTGAACTGCCACTGGCCGAAGAGCCTGGCGAGCTGCTGGAGGCCCGCGTGGAACAAGCCCGTGCGATTGATCAGAGCCGTGGCTGGAAACATCTGCTCAAGGCCTGACATCCCCTTGTGCATCATCGCCGGCAAGCCGGCCCCCACAGGTTACCCCGCGGCTCTCAAGCTCAGCGCAAACCCAGTGGGGGCCGGCTTGCCGGCGACAGCATCAGCGCATCAGCGGCAGGCTGGTGGTGGACTTGATCTCCGACAGCGCCACAATGGAATTCACCTCCTGAATCCCCGGTACGTTCGACAGCTTTTCGAAGAAGAACCGCTCGTAAGCCTCGATATCCTGCGTGACGATACGCAACAGGAAGTCTACTGACCCCATCAGCACATAACACTCCAGCACCTCTGGAAAGCCCCGGATCGCCTCGGTGAACTCGGTGAAGTTGGAGCGACCATGGGCGTTCAGTTTCACCTCGGCAAAGATCTGCGTGTTCAGGCCGACCTTCTTGCGATCGAGCAGGGTGACCTGCCCCCGGATGACCCCCTCTTCCTTGAGCCGCTGAATACGGCGCCAGCACGGCGACTGCGACAGCCCTACGCGCTCGGCAATCTGCGCGCTGGACAGTGACGCATCCTCCTGAAGAAGCTCGAGAATCCGCCGGTCATACGCATCCAGATCGCTTTGCATTAAAAATTCCCCAAGCTTATATTTTTCGAATCAACCAATTCGCCTGAACGGCTGATTCATCAAATAATAGCGAAAAAAAGCCGGCATCAACCTGCCAGAATTTCTCCCACCTTTGCGGAGACCAGCATGAACCCATTCGAACGCCCCCTGCCCCGAACCGATGTCTGGGCCGCCAGCAGTAGCCACAGCAACGTGTGCTATCGCCTGCAAGCCGAAGCCGAGCCGGATACCCTGTGCCGGGTACTCAACCTGTTCGCCCTGCAGTTTCTGACGCCGCACAGCGTGCAAGTCAGCCAGCAAGATGACTTGCTGGACATCGAAATAGGTATCGGCGGGCTGAGCAGGCATCGGGCCGAGGTGATTGCGCAAAAATTGCGCAATCTGGTGTGCGTCGCGCAAGTGCGCCTGGATCAGGAAAAATGGACAAAGATCAAGGCGATGGACGCAATCGAATCAGATGGGTATCATGCGTGCGCGTTGCACTCGTAGCTCAGCTGGATAGAGTACTGCCCTCCGAAGGCAGGGGTCGTGGGTTCGAATCCCGCCGAGTGCGCCATATACAAAAGCCCTGGGCCTGCGCCCGGGGCTTTTTCGTTGGCGGACCGGGGCTGGTTTGCAGCCCCTCCCTGCTTAGCGAAGATCAGTACTCAGGCTCGGCGTGCCGAAACCTTCCAGGGTCGCGTTGGACGCATTCAGGTATTGCGCCCAGAAATCGTTCAACGCATCCATGGTCTTGCCCGATCGGTAGGCATGCTTCACCGCATCGGTAACCAGGCCTGCACCGGAAACATACACCCTGGCACCCTGCAGGTCCGCATACAGCCCTTTGCTCTGTGCCAGCTTGAGTTCATTACTGACATTGAGCTGCTTGATCTGGTTTGCCGCATAGAAGCTGGTGTAGTCCGAATGCTCGAGCATGTCCGAAATCAGATACACCACCCGCTCCTGGACACCCTGCTCTTTGCTCATATCCTCACCAACCCGGCGCAAGGTGTTCATGATTTCGCTCTTGGGGATATCCTGGCGAGCGTCACGCAGCCCTTTGACGAACAGCCCGCCGAAGCCGGCCTGGAACGCTTTCTTCTGGGTCGCCAGGCACTGATCCAGGCCCCTCAGCTTGCGCATGTTGACGTCGTCGCGAACCTCGCCCTGCAACGGCATGTCCAGCTCACCGGCGTACACCAGGCGCTGATACTCCCCCGGCAAGAACGCTGAGAATGTATAGAGCCTGACGCGATCGCCCGGCTGAACGAACCGGTCGATCTGGCCCCAGCTGCTGCGCTGCAGGTCTTCAGGCATCGGGATGGTCTGATCGATGATCACCACCAGCTCGCGCCCGGACGCTGCAGGCTTGATGTCAGCCAGACCATTGCGCGTGTAGCAGCTCTGCAGGTCATTGCGCTCAGCAGCCAGTGCTGCGCAAGGCAACGCCAGCGCAAGGATCAGGGCCTTGGCAAGCCTCATGACAGCATGCCCTCCTTTTTCGCAGGGAACAGGCCAAGCGCCTTGAGCGCCTGCTGTTGCTCGCGGATGTCACGCAGTTGTGCCTCGCTGACATTCAGCGCACGGCTGGCGGCAGCCAGGTTCTCTTCAGGCAGGCCAGTCATGTCGTGGAAGTCCGAAGCCTTGATTTCGGCAGGAGCGGCAGGCTCGGCCAAGGGCACTGCGACAGGCTCGAATACAGCAGCCTGCTGCGCAACCGGGGCGGGGGCTACAGGTTGCGCGGCAGGCGCTGGCGCATCGGCTTCAACGCTAGGTTTTGGCTTGACTGCCTGGGGCGCGACCTTGCCGGCCTTGTACTCGACGTAGGCGAGGAAGTTGCGATGTGCGGTGTTCTCACCTTCCAGCGCGTGCAGCACAGCGGCGTCGGTGTGGTCGCGGCCAGACAGCGAGGTCTGCAGGCGGCGCAGCTTGTCGTCGGCGTGGCTGGCAATGGCATGACGCTTCTGATCCATCGCGTCGAGCATTTCCTCGGCGGTGGCGTACTCGTGGGTCAGGCGCCAGGCGGTTGGCGAGTGGGTGCCGGCAAAGTAGTAACGGCTGGCCAGCCAGATGCTGATGCCCTGAATAGCGATGTAGATCAGTGACAGCATGATGTAGGTGGTCAGGCTGGCCTGGCGTATCGCTTGCATCTTGTCATCGATGGTGGCGTTGTCGGCCTCATCGTTGATGGCCTGGGATTCTGCTGGCAGGTCAAACGGGGAACCTGCACTGGAGCTTTGCGCAGCGGACTCTGCGCGCATACCGTTGACCATCTCGGTCTCGATGCTGTCCAGGGTCGCCGAGCGCACGACGAATGCCCCCACGGCCATGGCCGCCACGAACACACCACAGACCACCAGCCAGACGAACTTGCGCGAGACGTTGGAATTGACGTCCTTCACCCGTACCAGCAGTTGCTCGTAGTCCGGCTTGTCCGCGTCGGAGAAAGAGTCTTCCAGGTTGATCGCCTTGCCAGCCTTCAGCGAACGCGAGCGCTTGGTAGGCTCTTCACCTTGCCACCAGTGGCGTGCACGGGCGATCAGGCTGTTGTGGTGCAACGTATGGCCGGCGGCTTCGGCGAAGAACGCCGAGGCGACGGCGAGCAGGATCGCAGTGCCGGCGGTCAGCCAATGGCGGTCATTGGTAGAAGCATCCATGTTCATCCAGCCCGCCAGGACGTAGGCAAAACCCATGGCCTCGATCAGCACCAGCATCAGCACCAGCACCAGCACCCAACCCGGGCGCGGCGAGCGCCCGGCCTCACCGGCCTTGGCGAGGTAGTCAAGGGAGGCATTGTAGGCGTTGACGCCCTTCATGTACTTCTTGTACTGGCCGTAGTACGGCTTGGACAAGGTCACTTCGTGGTTGATCCAGCCATCGCTGTCGACCGAGGAACGCTTGCGCGACAGCCGGGCCACCGTACCGATCAGGGGGAGGCTGTGCCAGACACGGATGAGAAAGTAGGAAACCTCCTCCCAGTATTTACGCACGATCAGCGCAGTAACCAGCAGCGAAAGGAGGCCGGCGGTGAACAACTGATTGGCGAGAATCAATGATTTGAGTGCAGCTAGCGAAAAGTCTTCCATTCAGGACGTCCTTGACTGGGTTATTTGGTGGCCGGGATCGGCTTGTAAGCAGCGACGAAAGCATCACCGCCGGCGGCATAGAACAAGGCACCTTGACTGGCCTGGGCATTGCCCTTGCTGAACACGATATCCATGCAGGAAATCGATGCCTGGGCATCACTGGCGAAGACCCGGTACAGCACTTCGCTTTCGCCTTCATAGGTGTTGGCCACGGCTTTCATCGTGCGTGGCTTGTGCTGCGTGGGCAGCCTGTAATCTTCGACCAGCTGAAGGATCGGCTGGCGATCGACCTTGGCGTTCTCGCGCAGGATCGATACCGGCGACACCGTCACCAGGTGCCCATTGACCAGATTGGCCCAGACGCGGTTGTTATAACCGGGCAGGTAGTCTTTGGTAGCGCGCCGCTGCAGCGGCTGGTCGTTGACCATGCTCAGGACCTCGCCAGCGTTGCGCGGCCTGTCGGCCTCACAGCTCGACATCGGCATCTGCGCGGCATAAGCGCTGCTGATCAAGGTGAAACCGCTCTGTTTGGGCTTGATGCTCTGGGCCATGGTCCAGTTGTAGCTGGCCACCGGCGTGCCAGCGAAATCGACTTGCGGCCGGGCAGCGGCTTTCGTGGGGTTGGTGCGGCCAGGGGTGCTGGCGACGCCCGTACCGGGCATTGCGGTCTCCCGCTCGGTCGGCTTGGCCTGTGCCGGCGTGCTACTGGCCCGAGCGCTGCCGGCAGCCTTGGGTTTGGCTGCGGTCGAGGTGCCATAGTGCAGGTAGCGCGTGTTGCTCGCCTCTGCCTGGGCCCGCATCACCAGGGCCTGTTCGTTGGCCAGCTCGACGATTTCCACTCGGCGGTTCTGGCCACGCAACAGCGGGTCACTGTTGTCGGCAATCGGTCGCGAGGCTCCGGCCCCCTGATAGTAGATCGCATTGGCGGGAATGCCCGCCTGCAGCATGACCTTGCCCACGGTCTTGGCGCGGCGCTCAGACAGCTTCTGGTTGAACTCGGCGTTACCCACAGCATCACTGTGGCCGACGATCAGCAGGCGACGATCCTGCGACTCCTTGGCGGCGGCCTGCTTATCGGTGGCGGCAGGCTTGGCATACATCTGCGCCAGCTTGGCCACGGCGCGCTGGCCGCTTGGGGTCAACTGGTCAGAGCCGGTGGCGAACATGCCGCTGTCTTCGATCTGGGTCACCAACCCTGCCTGCTCGGGCACAGCGGTTACCACGGCGGCCGAGGCCACGGTCAGCTTCTCGGTGGTGATCTTCAGGTTTTCTTCCTTGGCGATGCGATCCAGCTCCTGCAGTCGGGACTGCCAGACATAACCCACGACGCAACCCACCGCGCCGCCTACGGCAGCACCCGGCAAGATGCCGTCCTTGCCTTTGAGGGCGTAACCGGCAGCTCCACCGGCCACCACACCGACACCACAGAGCACCGGCATGCCGTAGTCCCTGCCAATGTCTTTGACTTTCTTGGAAATAGTGTCCATCTGCTGAGTGCTGCACCCGGCAGCGGTGATGAAGGCACAGCTTAGCGCTGTAAGGCGAAACACACGGTGCATTGCGGCTCCTTGCCGAAAGAGGACTGAGTGATGGCAACTTGACATGCATTGTCACAGATTATCGTGAATATTGCCCCATCCGATTCGACATCCCACCTGCGGCCTCAAGCCTGACCACTGCCTCACCACGCACCGACTTCAGCCATGACGTTTTTCAATCGACTCGATGCCGTTTCCTGCATTGCCGTGCAGGCCACCGTGCCGGATGCTTTAGTTACTCCAAGAGCTCGTTTTTTCCACCCGCAGAGGCCTGTATGAAGAACGTCGAACAAATCCTCAAGACCAAGTCCCAGCACCAGACCGTCTACACCATCGGCCCTGATGACTCGGTGCTCGACGCCCTGAAAATGCTGGCGGAGAAAAACGTCGGTGCGCTGCCGGTGGTGGAGAACAACCAGGTAGTGGGAATCGTCAGCGAGCGTGACTATGCCCGTAAGCTCGTGCTCAAGGGGCGCTCTTCGGCGGCCACGCCAGTGCGGGAAATCATGAGTGCTCCTGTGGTCACGGTGGAGCCCAAGCAGAATCTTGAGTACTGCATGAACCTGATGACCAACCGCCACTTGCGCCACCTGCCAGTGGTCAGCAATGGCGAGCTGCTCGGGCTGCTGTCGATCGGCGACCTGGTCAAGGAAACCATCGCCGAACAGGCCAGCCTGATCCTGCAGCTGGAGCAGTACATCCGCGGCGAATGACCACCCTCAATGGTAGGCGCGCTCCAGTTCGTCCAACTGATGGTCGAAGCTGCGCAGGCGCGCCGACCAGGTGTAAACCAGCACTTCAAGGTCACGATTGAGCACTGCGGTGTTGCCCTGGCCACTGCTCGAGGGCTCGCACAGGTCGAGCTGGTAACGTTCGCGTGCCATGGCCGTGGCCACACTGGAGAGATCGCGGGCGTTGGCCAGCCAGTGATGCTGATGGTCGTGGATCTCGCGGTCCAGCACCCGGCACTGGCGCTTGAGCGCATCCAGGCTTTGCTCCAGGGGTGTGCCCTTGAGCTCGCCCATCACTTCCTCGAAGGTGCGCCCCGAGTGCCAATAGCTGCCCCAGAAATACCGGTCGAAAACCGTCTCTACCCGGCGTAGCGCTACCTTGGTGTTCCAGATGGTCAGCAATGTTCGCCCCTGGATCACCTCGCGCTTGTTCAGGTGCAGTTGCTGCCAGGCGATCCACGTAAGGCCCAGCAGCGCGACCGCCGCCGCGACTGCCGCCGCAGCGTACAGGAACTGCACAGCCTGGCTCATCTGGTGTGTATGGCGGATACCGTAGAAGTAACCGGCCGTCAGGGTGCCCAGGATGGTCACGGTGCACCAGAAACCTGGTGCGTAGGGATCTTTCATCGCGCATATCCCCTTATTGTTTTCCTGAGCATAGCAACGGCCGATCACTCGTCAGGTGCCGCTCGGCGCTTTATTTGCGGGGGCGGCGCAACGCTTCGTTGAGTTGATCGAAGGGCACTGCCCAATCGGAATCTTCAATGATGCTCTCCTTGAGAAAAGCGCGCTGGGAGTCGCTCCAGAACGGCGCATCCACCAGCTTGATCTCGTTTTTCAGCGGTGAATGGCTGGTGATGAACTGATCGATGCTCTGAGGATCGTCGGGCAAGCCCAACTGCTTGAACAGCTCGGAAAAGTGGTGGGTAGGCGCTTCCATGTTTCCTCCTGGGTACCGGGCGGGCCGTCCACGACGCCAGCCCGGCATTGGTTTGAGAACATCAGCACAGCTCGCGTACTTCGGCTTGCGGCACCAGTTTCAGGTACTGCTCCATGCTCATGTGGATCAGGTGATCGTGGTCACCTGCCTCCAGGTAGACATCGCCCTGGCGGGTAAGACTCGAATCGAGCAGCATCTTTATCTGATAAGCGTCACCCATTGCCGGGATGGCGCCACGCTCGCAGTCACCGAACAAGCTCGGCAGGCCGCTTTCGCGGGTCAGTTGCCAGGCGCCAGACATGCGTACCTTGCTCATGTCCAGGTGCCGATTGGCAGGCAGCACCGCCATGATGTAGTTGCCATGGCGGTCGTCGAGCATGACCGACTTGGCAACCCGCTCGGCCGGCACACCAGCCGTACGCGCCGATTCCAGGCTGGTCGCCGAGTGGGGATGGGGAATGATGTCGTAGTCGCAGTTGGCCTGGTCCAGGCGCTGCTGCAGGGTCTTGGCCATTCGCATGATGCACCTCCGGTTTCGCCCCCATCTCCAATTTTAGGCCCTGCCTGGGTAGGCATGGCTAAACTTGGGGTATAGAAGCGAACAAGGTGACGACAGGTGATCGCTCGCTGCTGGCGCTGGTGGTTATTGGTGCTGATGCTTGGCCTCGCCCCGGGCAGCCAGGCCGCGCCTGGGGCGATCTGGGTGCTGAGCATCGATGATGCCATAGGGCCGGCCAGCGCCGACTATGTGGTGCGCGGCCTGGATCAGGCCAAGGAACAAGGCGCGCAACTGGTGGTGATCCGCATGGATACACCCGGCGGCCTGGACAGCGCCATGCGCCAGATCATCAAGGTCATCCTCGCCAGCCCCGTGCCGGTTGCGACCTTCGTTGCCCCAGGCGGTGCCCGTGCTGCCAGCGCTGGCACCTACATCCTGTATGCCAGCCACGTGGCGGCCATGGCGCCGGGGACCAACCTCGGCGCCGCCACCCCCGTGCAGATTGGCGGCCCTGCAGGTACACCAAAGGATGACAAGGCCAAGCCCGACGCCAATGAACAAGCCCTTGCGCGCAAGCAGGTGAACGATGCAGCCGCTTATATCCGCGGCCTGGCGCAGCTGCGCGGGCGCAACGCCGACTGGGCGGAAAAGGCTGTACGCGAAGCGGTAAGCCTGTCGGCCAGCGAAGCGCTCAAGCAGAAGGTGATCGACCACGTGGCCAACGACCTGCCTGACCTGCTGCGCCAGCTCGACGGCAAGACCCTGATCGCCGCTGACCAGCCGCGCCAGTTGCAGACCCGCGACGCCAACCTGGCCGAGCATCTGCCGGACTGGCGCACGCGCCTCTTGGCCGTGATCACCAACCCCAGCGTGGCACTGATCCTGATCATGATCGGCGTCTATGGCCTGCTGTTCGAGTTCATGAACCCTGGCTCCGGCGTGGGCGGCGTGGTCGGTGGCATCTGCCTGTTGCTGGCGCTGTATGCCCTGCAATTGCTACCGGTGAGCTTTGCCGGTGTCGCGCTGGTCATGCTCGGTATCGCCTTCATGATCGCCGAGGCGTTCCTGCCCAGTTTTGGTGTGGTCGGCTTTGGCGGCATCGTGGCGTTCGTGGTGGGCGCGGTCATCCTGATAGACACCGACGCCCCCGGCTTTGGCATTCCGCTGGCGTTGATCGCGAGCCTGGCGGTGCTCTCGGCATTGTTGATCGGTGGCGTGTTGGGCATGGCCCTCAAAGCTCGCAAGCGGGCCTTGGTCAGCGGTGATGCCGGCCTGGTCGGCAGCTTGGTGAGTGTCTCTCAGGTGGTGGCAGGCAATCCGTTCTGTGGCGCGGTAATGGCCCAGGGCGAACAATGGCAGGTCCAGTGCACTACGCCCTTGCAGCTCGGCCAGCAGGTGCGGGTCACCGCGCGTCATGGCGTGATGCTCGAAGTGAGCGCTGCTGCCTCTACGGCGCAAGGAGAATGACGATGTTCATGCAATTGGGTTTCGGCGCCCTGCTGATGCTGCTGGGCGTCTTACTGCTGTCGGCGTTTCGTATCTTGCGCGAATACGAGCGCGGCGTGGTGTTCCAGCTGGGGCGCTTCTGGCAGGTCAAAGGCCCAGGGCTGATCCTGCTCATCCCCGTGATCCAGCAGATGGTTCGGGTGGACCTGCGCACCGTGGTGCTGGATGTACCGCCGCAGGATGTGATCACCCGCGACAACGTGTCAGTGAAGGTCAATGCGGTGCTGTATTTCCGCGTGCTCGACCCTCAGAAGGCGATCATCCAGGTCGAAGACTTCCTGGTCGCCACCAGCCAGCTGGCGCAGACAACGCTACGTGCGGTGCTGGGCAAACATGAGCTGGACGAGCTGCTGGCCGAGCGCGAGCAGTTGAACCTGGATATTCGCCAGGTGCTGGACGCGCAAACCGATGCCTGGGGCATCAAGGTGGCCAACGTCGAGATCAAGCACGTCGACCTCAACGAATCGATGGTCCGCGCCATTGCCCGTCAGGCCGAAGCCGAGCGTGAACGCCGGGCCAAGGTCATCCACGCCGAAGGGGAACTGCAGGCGTCGGAGAAGTTGATGCAGGCCGCGCAGATGCTCAGCAAGGAGCCGGGGGCCATGCAGTTGCGCTACATGCAGACGCTGGGGTCGATTGCCGGGGACAAGACATCGACCATCGTGTTTCCGATGCCGTTGGACTTGCTCAAGGGGATGATGGACCGAGAGAAATGAGGGGCCTGCGCAAGGCCCCGCAAATCGGTCAGACAGGTGCGCGGCGCAAGGTCGCCAGGAACGTGGCAGCACCAATGAACAAGCCCGCGAACGTCCGGTTCAAACGCTTCTGTTGCTTGGGGGTGCGCAACAGGCGCAGCACCCGTGAAGCCAAGCCGGTATAACCCGCCATCACCAGCATGTCGACGGTGACCATGGTGACCGTGATCGCCACGTATTGTGGCAACAGCGGAGCATGCGGGTTGATGAACTGCGGCAGTACAGCGAGCATGAACACCAGCGCCTTGGGGTTGCTGACGTTGACCAGGAAACCTCGGAACACCAGGCTCAACGGCTTGCCGATCGGACGCACGGCGGACTCATCGGTCATGTCCATCGGCAAAGCGCGCCATTGCTTGTAGGCCAGGTAGACCAGGTAGGCGACGCCGAACCATTTGATGATGGTGAACGCTGTAGCGGAAGCGGCAAGGATGGCGCCGACACCCGCTGCGATGATGGCGATCTGCACGACCAGGCCAATCTGCAGGCCCAGCGCGTTCCAGTAGCCGCGCCAGAAACCATATTGCAGGCCGCTGGACATCGAGGCGATCGCCCCGGCCCCGGGTGAAAGGCTGATCACCCAACACGCGGCAAAGAAGCCCAACCACACTTCCATCGACATCACACACCTCGCTCGAACATATGTTGCAAAACGTTAAGCTAAGGTTTTGG
>RCUL01000774.1_pt1 | contig 13885 bp, 15 predicted proteins | sample 2167521 | NCBI WGS metagenome assembly RCUL01 (sample SAMN09932745, study PRJNA488358) | compost metagenome | feature: garden; material: soil; isolation source: compost soil in acetic acid-enriched culture | place: Germany: Experimental Botanical Garden Goettingen | collected 2016-01-27
ATAGGAGACTATGCTATATTCATAATTAAAATAATTCTTTTGAAGACATAATATTACAGATGTTAAAGCCTATTCATTTATTGTTTTGTCGTTGCTTATTCTTGTTCGGGCTAGCGATGAATAGCGCTTATGCTGAAAATAAAGACGTCTACTTGGCTGAGTCTTTGAGTGATGATATTTTCCACTATTATCAACAGTTAGCCGCACAACATGATGAAGAGGAAAATGATTATACATTGATCAATAATGATTTTTATGAGAATGAATATATTCGCGTATTTAACTACTCGGCCTACAACTCGGATAATTTGAGCCATAAATTGGGGACAGGGGAGTTTCATAGTTCAGACTTGGATGCACTCAGTATTTCATTTGGGTATGGTATTGAAATTAAAATCAACAAACGAAATAAAGTTGGATATGAGTACCTTTCAAATTTTCCTTATGATCGTGGCCAATTGATCCGTTTCTTTTGGGTGCGTTTGAACTAAATGGATTGACTCAATTTACTTATAAAAACGTTGCAGTTATACATCGTTTAGAATATTTTCACTCAATTGTAGCGTCTAGGATGTTTACATTACTTCTTTACATTTTCTGATGGTCGACGAATCGATTACCAAGCTAAACTAACTTAAATTTTTATAATAGATGATACGCTTACTGTGCTGAGTGAATTCTTAGGTTTATCATTTTAACAGCTTAAATGTGTATTTTATTGAAAGTTGAATATTAAAATAGATGATAAAAAACGCGACAGATCGTCGCGTTTTTTGCTTGTAAGTCTAACTACTATTGAGCTTTGCTTTGCGGTTTTAAGCTTTGGGTTAAACCATTGATGTCGCCGCCTTGAATTCCCAGTTCATTCATCAAGCTATCAATTAGTGGTGCTTGAGTACGATAGCGTAGCGCACTATTCACCACTTGATCAGACAAAGCAACTTGAGAAGATTCCGCACCATCAACTCCTGATGCTACTGAACCGACATTGCCTAAACCGTTGACCTGTAGAATTTTGATGTCATCAATGTTTTCCATCGGTTTAACACTTTCACGAATGATTTCAGGTAAGTATTTTAACAATGCTAGACGAATTTGCATTTCGACTTGCTCTGGAGATAAGACGTTGTTGGCTTCATTCACAGCACGTGTACCATCCGCGTCGACTTGGTATTGTTTTTCCATTGCTTGAGCCAACAGTATTTTGGCATCCGCTTCACCTTTGGCTTTTAAGCGAGCTTGTTCGGCTTGAGCTTCCGCTGCAATACGAACTGCTTCGGCATCATCGGCAGCAGCTTGTTTGCCTGCTTCAGCTGCAACCGTAATCGCAATAGCATCTTTTTCTGCAGCTTGCTTCGCCGCAACCAACTCAACGGCTTTTTGACGCTCAGCACGTTGGGTTTCACGTACGGTAATCACTTCTTCTTCAGCTTTAACTGCTTCAGCACGGGCACGGTCAGCAGAAGCTTTGGCTTCAGACTCTTCACGCGACTTTTCAGCAATTGCAATGGCACGTGACTGTTCAGCCAACTCGATGGTTTTCTTTTGTTCAACCTGTGCTTGTTCAATAATTTGTGATTTTTGAATATTTTGGCTTTCTACATCACGCGCTGCACCAATACGCTTTAACTCGACTTCACGCTCAGCTGCAATACGTGCTTCTTCTGCTTCACGCTTTTTCTCTGCTTCCTGAGAGGCAATTTCAGCCAATTGTTCTGCACGGCGAATTGCAATTTCACGCTCTTGTTGTAGTTTGGCGTATTCTTCTTCACGGATGATTTGTAGGCGAGCTTGTTCAGCTTCTAAGTTTTTAGTCTTAATGGCAAGGTCAGCATCTTGTTCAATGTGATTGCGTTTACGACGACGGTCTTCAATTGTTTCAGTCAGCTTAGTTAAACCTTCGGCATCGAATGCATTTTGAGGGTTAAAGTATTTAAAACCTGTTTGGTCTAAACCTGTTAATGACACAGTTTCAAGCTCTAGACCATTTTTATGTAAGTCTTCGGACACCACTTGTTGTACTTTTTGTACGAAGTCCACGCGTTTTTCATGCAACTCTTCCATCGCCATTTCAGCTGCTACTGCACGCAAGGAATCGACAAATTTACCTTCCACAAGGTTCTTCAACTCATTTGGAGACATGGTTTTTTGTCCCAAAGTCTGCGCGGCCACTGCAATTGATTCTGCTAGTGGCTTCACACGGACATAGAACTCCGCCATGACATCGACGCGCATACGGTCACGGGTAATGAGCGCTTGATCATCAGCACGGCGAACCTCTAAACGTAGCGTGTTCATGTTGACAGGGATAATTTCATGTAATACAGGCAGTACAATTGCACCGCCGCCTAAAATGACTTTTTCGCCACCAAAACCTGTACGTACGAAAGAGATTTCTTTGCTGGAGCGACGGTACAGACGAGCAATAATAATGCCGATAATAACCAGAGCTGCAAAGATAATACCTGCAAGAATAAGAATGTTATAGAAATTGTTGCTGAGCATAAGGGTCCCGATTTTATTTAAAGTTATAAGTGCAGAATGAAAGAATTAAAGTGAAATGGCCTTAAAGCCAATCTTGGTTTTTTGAGTCAAAATGACTTCTTGACCTTGAGAAAAATGAAGGTCTATTTCAGGTTCAACCAGTACATAATGCGTTTGCCCGAACTGATCTTGAACTCGTGCTTGAGCAGGTGAGTTGACTTTGGCCTCACCTAAAATAATCAGTGCTGTTCGTCCAATCAGTTCTTCACTGTAAATTGCTGTGGTTTCATCTTGTGGCAAAAATTTAGCAATCAGCATGGCGCTGTAACGAATCATAGGCATCGAAAGTACGAGGCAAAGAGGTGCCATGATCCATGCACTCCAATATCTTCCGGTCCAAGTTTGAAGAATGGACTGTAGAATAAAGCCACTTAAGCTATACAGGGTGAGGAAGATAATCAGCCAAACCAAGAGAGGGACACGGCCGATAAACAACCAATCCAGCAGGGCATTGAGCCAACCTTGATCGGCATCTAGTGCAATGTCGACGTCTTTAGTGTTGCCAAGGTCATTAGGTAAGAATTGGTCAAGTAGGCCTTGTGAGCCGCCGCCTAGCACCAATAAAATCAATTCGAGTAGTCCCAATAAAAACATGAGGCTGAGGCAAATACTAAAAATTAAATTGGATGGGTGAGTAAATAATTCCCACATTTTTAAGGTTCTCTATTTTTATGCTGTTATCTGTTCAGTGTAAAATTTTAAAAAGAATTGTATTGAAATTGGGCTTTAGCATAGCATTCAAAAAACAGAATGTCTAAGTTTGTTGGCTCATGAAGAGCATGCAGCTTCATTGTGATTTGATAAATTTTAGGCAAAAAAATACGCAATGATTGGGGTATTCATTGCGTAGAACACGAATCTGTTGTTACACAGTTTCGGTAAAAAGGAGAAATGTTATATCTCAGGGTTAATCTAAGCTATGAACTCATCATAAGGGTTGAGCATTCTTATTTCATGAGTATTCACGTTAATTACTGTAAATTTAGGTTAACAAACGACACTAAATGTCAGTATTGAGATGCATGCGGCTTATTTTTGTTTGTTTCACGATTAAAAAAGCCTTTCTCTGTGAGGAAGGCTTTAAAGAAGCGCGTTAGTTTAGGATCGGATTAGAAATGAAACACTCCTAAACCCGATTTAACTTCATCTAGAGTCTGTTGAGTGATGTCACGACATTTGTCTGTACCAGTCTTCAAAATATCCATGATGTAATCAGGATCTTTCGCAAGTTCCATACGACGTTCACGAATTGGCGTGATCAGCTCTTTCAATACGCCTTCAAGACGTTTTTTCACTGTACCATCGCCCAAGCCGCCACGGCGGTAATGTGCTTTCAGTTCTTCAACTTCTTCTTTGTTTGGATCAAACGCATCTAAATAGGTAAATACGATATTACCTTCTACCTGACCAGGGTCTTCAACACGTAGGTGGTTCGGGTCGGTGTACATCGCATTCACAGCTTTTTTAATGTCTTTATCTGTTGCATCCAACACAATAGTATTGCCCAAAGATTTCGACATTTTGGCTTTACCATCAAAGCCGGGTAAACGGCTCATATTGGAAAGGAGCGCTTTACACTCAGGCAGTAATTCCTGACCAATCTGACGATTTAAGCGACGTACGATTTCATTGGTCTGTTCGATCATTGGAATCTGGTCTTCACCCACAGGCACAACCGTTGCTTTAAATGCGGTGATATCTGCCGCTTGTGCAACTGGGTAGCATAAGAAACCAGCTGGAATATCTCGTTCGAAACCACGCATCTGAATTTCAGACTTGATGGTTGGGTTACGTTCTAAACGAGACACTGTCACAAAGTTGAGATACAACATGGTGAGTTCATTCAGCGCGGGTAAGCTCGACTGCACGCAAATGGTGGTTTTGGTTGGGTCGATCCCGACGGCTAAGTAATCTGTGGCAACTTCAAGAATATTGCGGCGAACTTTTTCAAAGTTATCTGCATTGTCAGTAAAGGCTTGCGCATCGGCTAATAATAAATGCTGATGGTGTGAATCCTGCAAACCCACACGTGAACGTAAAGATCCGACAAAGTGCCCTAAATGAAGTTGTCCCGTTGGACGGTCGCCTGTCAAAATAACAGGACGGTTGTCTTGATTACTCATTATCTATTTCCAAAGTCGTCGTAGCGACATGCTATTTTCAAAGAATGCAGACATTGTACGGCATAATCTTTTTCAATGTCAGTCTTAAAAAAACTGCAGTGAAAAAATTATAAAATCAGTTAAATTTCAAAAAACAAATATTCAAAAGCTTAGATCACAGATTAAAATGTCAAAATTCTCAAGATGGATAAAAATAAATGGCGAGTAGCTTATTAATATTACTAGATGATATTGCCACGATATTAGATGACGTTGCGGTCATGAGTAAGATGGCGGCAAAAAAAACGGCGGGTGTTTTGGGAGATGATTTAGCACTCAATGCACAACAGGTCAGTGGGGTTCGTACTGACCGTGAGCTGCCTGTGGTTTGGGCTGTGGCAAAAGGATCTTTTGTTAATAAATTGATTTTAGTCCCCGCGGCCCTGTTGATTAGTGTGGTTGCACCGTGGCTGATCACGCCATTGTTGATGATTGGTGGTTTATTTTTATGCTATGAAGGGGTGGAAAAGGTCCTGCATAGTTTGCATCACAAAAAAGCCAAAACCGAAGAAGAAGCCAGCCAAGAATTAACTGCGATTGAAACGGATATGGCGACTTTTGAGAAAGATAAGGTCAAAGGCGCGATTCGAACCGACTTTATTTTGTCGGCAGAAATTGTGGTGATTTCACTGGGGACTGTAGCGGCAGCAACTTTTTCAACCAAAGTTATGGTGTTGTCTGTAATTGCTATTTTAATGACTGTCGGTGTGTATGGGTTTGTGGCGATGATTGTCAAAATTGATGATTTAGGGCTGTATCTGACTCAGCAAGCCTCTTCATTTAAGCAAAGTATTGGGCGTGGTTTATTGGCTTTTGCACCAAAGCTGATGAAGACCTTAACCATCGTGGGTACTATCGCGATGTTTTTAGTTGGTGGTGGCATTATTTCCCACGGCGTGCCTTTATTTCATCATTTCACTGAAGGTTCAGTGGATTATGCTGAACATATTCCAACCGTGGGCAGCATCATTGGAGCATTAACCCCAACACTGATTAATTTAGTAATCGGTTTTGTGGCTGGTTTGATTGTATTGGCTATCGTGAGCTTGATTAAAAAAGTTTGGCCGAGCTCAAAAAAGGCATAAACTGGATTGGGTAAGCATGAATTAGAAGAAGGAAGAGTGCTATGCGTTGGAAGGGACGTCGTGTCAGTAGCAATGTCGAGGATCGCCGCGGTGGTGGCGGTGTCAAGGCGGGTGGCATCAGTATTTTAGGGCTGATCGTGGCCTTTGTTGCATGGAAATTTCTAGGAGTCGATCCGCAGCAAGCCTACAAAGCCACTAAACAAGTGACCGCACAAACTGGAGCGGCAGAAACCCAAGGTTTGGATAACCCAACGCCTGATCAGCAGGAAGCGATGGACTTTGTCGGTACTGTACTGGCCGACACTGAAGACACATGGAGTCAAATTTTCCAACAGCAATTGGGACAACAATATGTTCCACCGAAGTTGGTGATGTTTTCAGGGGTGATCAATTCGGGTTGTGGTACTGCTCAGTCTGCAATGGGGCCGTTTTACTGTCCAGCAGATCAGAAGGTGTATATCGACACCGCTTTCTTTAAAGACATGCGAACTCAAATGGGTATTGGAGGAGAGCAAAACCAAACGGAGTTGGCGCGCCAAGATCAAGCGGGTGACTTTGCTCAGGCTTATGTGGTGGCACATGAAGTTGGACATCATATTCAGACCATTTTAGGGATTTCTGAACAAGTGCAAAAGGCTCGTGCACAGGGCTCAAAAGCGCAAGGCAATGCTTTATCGGTACGCCAAGAGTTACAGGCTGACTGCTTAGCAGGAGTATGGGCACATCATAACAATCAACGGACTCAGTTCTTAGAGCAAGGCGATGTTGAAGAAGCGATGGATGCTGCACATAAGATTGGTGATGATTACCTACAAAAGCGGGCAACAGGGCAAGTGGTCCCTGATAGCTTTACCCATGGAACCAGTCAACAGCGTATGACTTGGTTTGGCACGGGCTTTAAGTCGGGGCAAGTTGAAAGTTGCGATACCTTTAATCAAGCCATTTAAGCCATAAAAAAGAGGCGATTGATCGCCTCTTTTTTATTTCAATCTATTTTATTTTTATCGATTTAAGAACTGCTTAAAGTTTCGTGCAATACGGACACTCACATATAACGCAATACAGGCAAATAACAACACCCCAAACACCACATACTTTAAGTTGCTCATATCCGCACGGTAAAACTGCTGAATTTGCTCAGGCGTATAACGCAATGTTTTAACATCTTGTGTACGTGTATCGAGATAACTGACTTGCTGAATGTAATTAAATTGCCCTGCTTTGAGTAGTTCAATTGACTGAATTTGGCGGGTATGTTGTTCGTTGTAGTCATCTACACAAATGTCGGTTAAATAATGATTACAGCTGAGTTTGGCGATATAACCCTGATTGGCCACATGCAAATAAATATGATCATCGGGAGCTTTATTGTTTGAAAGTAGAACCAGTGTTTGATCGGGACGAGAGTTCATTTTAAAACTTTGTGCTGAGGCAAAAGTTTGCTCGGCCTGTAAAATTTCTTTGGTTTTTGCAAAGCAGGTCAGAAACAACGCAAAGGTGGTCAGGAAAATAATCAGTGCGAAGAACATCCGAAAGATGGTTTTAAAAGTGAATTGCATAGGAGATCAAACTTGGCCAAAGGGAAAGTTCACGCATAAAAAACATGCATATGCGCTATGTTAATTCATCATCAGGAGAAATGTTAAAAAAATTATTTTTTTCGGGCGTTGAACTGAAAAATGATTAAAATATTTCGAGCATCAATGTGTATGAAATGAACTTTTATTCCATATATCAGCACTGAAAGCCGCCGTCTCCCCAACCGCCCAATTTGGAAGTTCAATGGGAAATTATTTTTTTCTACAAGTTTTTACCGTTATTTTTGCATTATCCATTGCAACGACTATTTTCAATAAACGCATTTTAGGTTTTCCTCAAGCCATTGGCGTACCCATCGTTTCTGCCATTTTTGTCTTTATTTTACAGTGGGGTGCGAGCCTGCTGAGTGGTAATCAGTTTATTACCATCAATATTCACAACATTGAAGAAGCGGTTCGTCACATCGACTTCTATGACTTTTTAATCAATGGTGTGATTTGCTTCATTTTGACCTCTTCGGCACTGAAGTTCAAAGTCTCAGATTTACGTAGTTATTGGAAGCCAATCAGCATTTTAGCCAGTATTGCGCTGGTGCTGTGCGCCGTATTCTTTGGGGTAGTGCTCTACGGTTATCAGTTCATTATTGGGCAGCATGTCGATTTATTGGTGCTTTTGCTGTTGGGGGCTGCATTGGGTGCAACGGACCCGATTGGGATCAAAGGCGTGCTCAGTTCGGTACGTGCACCACATCATTTAATGGTCAAGCTCGAAGGCGAATCACTGTTTAATGATGCCATGTGTATTGCCTTGTTTATGACGCTTTTAAACGTCTTACAAGGTGAAAACTTTACCGTCATGGGCGTGTTGCAAACCTTACTCTACGAAATTTTTGTCGCAGTCATTATTGGTTGGGCCTTTGGCTTAGGAATCTTGCGACTGCTGCGTGGTAAGCACGAAATGGAGTCTCTCATTTTGACCACAGCACTCTTGGCCTGCGGTTCGTACTTGGTTGCACTGTTTGCCCACGCTTCAGCACCGATTGCTTGTGTCATCGGTGGTTTGATTGTGGGGAATAAATGGAAAGAAATTTTACAAGAACGCGAAATACGGGAAGTAAACCATTTTTGGCATACGGTTGAAGGGATTATTAACTCGTTTTTATTCACCTTAATTGGTTTGGAACTGTTTATTTTAGATCTCAGCTTTAGTCTAATTTTTGGTGGCATCGTCGCTTTTATTATTTTGCATGCTTCACGTTTTGCAGCGAACTATTTATCTTTTGCCTTTTTTCCCTCTTTCCGTAAGAAAAGTTATAACGGAAGTTTAGCGATTTTGTCATGGGGTGGAGTGCGGGGTGGGATCTCCTTAGCACTGATCTTAGCGGTAGCCAACGTACCTGAGCTGAGCGAATATAGCAGTATTCTGATTGGTTATACTTTTATTGCCGTGTTGCTCTCAGGCATGGTCTGCGGTCTAGGATTGCCTGCTGTGATGAATGCGTTCTATTACAACCCGAATGAAGAAAAGACAGGTTTTAAAGGCTGGTATCAACGTCTGTGTAATAAAATGAACCGTAAAGGTTTCAAGTATATTATTGGTGAAGATGCACAGGGCTATGAAACCATTATTGTGTATCAACCTGAAGCATTGATTGATGTTAAAGCAGATGATGGCATTGCTGCGGTGCATAACCCTGAGCGAGTTCAGGAAGTGAAACGTCTGGAAAGCCCTGATAACTTTTAATGATTTGCTCAATCAAGAAGCCCCTGTATTGGGGCTTTATAGAATGAATGAGAGGGTTTATTTGAATCATATAACGATGTCATTATGGAATAATTAGAACAGGATACATTTGAAATGGCAGAATCGATAGTCAAAGAACTGGCACCGATGATTTTTCAGGTGATCGCTCAGATTCCTTATGGACGGGTAGCCAGTTATGGACAAATTGCACGTTTAGCAGGCATTCCCAAACATTCGCGTTTAGTGGGCTACGTACTAAAACATATGGATGCAGACAGTAGTTTGCCTTGGTATCGGGTAATCAACTCCCAAGGGAAAATTAGCCTAAGTAAACTGAATGATCAGGGACAGAACATTCAAGCACAGTTACTTCTGGCGGAAGGTATTTTAGTGGTTGGGGACAAAGTGAAAATGAAAGAGTTCCAGTGGAATATTTAAAATAGCAATGCTCTACCTCCGTGGAAGTAGAGCACACGATGTATTACTGACGCACAACTAAAACAGGAATGTGCGCTTCACCTAAAACACTTTGTGCAACACTGCCTAGGAATAAACGTTTTAAACCTGTACGACCATGAGAGCCAATGACAATTAGGTCTGCTTTAGATGTTTCAGCTTCTCTGATAATTTCACGGTGCACCACCTGACCTTCCAGTAGTTTTGCTTCAACAGGAATGCCCAGATCGCTAAATTTAGCCGCTGCTTCCTCTAGTGTTTTCAAAACTGAAGTACGCGCACGTTCAATTAAGTCATTGGTTTGAGTTGCAGAAATGTATTCGGCAGCAATGTAAGGGTCAAGTGCAAGTACTTGAACGACTGTAATTTTTCCGCCAAATGCTTTAGCAAGTTCAGCCGCTTGCGCAACTGCTGCATATGATGTTTCTGAACCGTCTACAGGGACTAAAATGTTTTGGTATGCCATGGTTGTTTCTCCTTATTATCAACTGATTATACGTGCAGATTTCTGTTCTAATGTATCACGGGTTAAATACAGCTTATACCTAGATATTAGCTGTATTTTTTAAAGAATAAAACCTAGTAAATTCATATGGATATTTGCATATGAAATGCTAATTTCTCACTTCTAAATTAGCACAAAAGCGTGTGAATAATAATCAATTTAACACTAAAGTTGAATGTAAATGTAGCGTTTAAGAAACATAGGCTTTGTATAAAAAATAGCTTATATTTATGAATGGCTTACTACTTTATAAATACGATGACAGATACAAATCAACTGAATTGGCAACTGACAAATTTAGAGAATGTTGAAACTGCTTGGGAGGGTGATCTTTGGGATCGTAAGCGTTTGGGTATTCAACTGACGAATTATGTTGATCGTTTGCAGTGTGGGGCTGTACTCGCTTTAGATGCCCGTTGGGGTGAAGGAAAAACGTAGTTTGTAAGACATTGGCAAAAACATTTAGAAGATGATAATCATAATGTGATTTATCTCGATGCATTTGCAAATGATTATTTGGATGATCCTTTCTTAACAATTGCTTCAGAAATAAGTCAAGCATTTAAGGATTCAGATGAAATTAGCTCGGAAGATGTTAAAGAATTTAATTCAACAACGGCATCGGTATTAATTTCATTAGCCTCAATTTTGTCATTAATCGCAGCTAAAGCGGGACTACATTGGATTGGTCTTGGTGGTGCAGGAGAAGCGATTCAGGAGGTTTATAAAGAAGGTAAAGATTTTTATGATTCTGCCAGTGAGGAAATTACAGCTAAAGTAAAAGAGCAAATTGAAAAGAAGATTGAAAATCACCAAGTTGAAAAAGAAACAGTTCGTGATTTTAAAGATGAACTTGCAAAACTTGCAGAAAAACTAGAGAAGCCTTTGGTTTTTATTATAGATGAGTTAGATCGTTGTCGCCCTGATTTTGCAATTCGCTTGATTGAAAGGATTAAACATTTTTTTGATATTCCGAAGATTGTCTTTGTTTTAGTAATGAATAAACCGCAGTTATTACAATCGATAAAGACTTATTATGGATATGATCCTGTACTAAGTGGTGATTATTTAGAGAAGTTTGTAGATTTTACAGTTCATTTATCAACAAATAGAGATGAGTATGATTTTGAAAGGGTGATAAGAAATCAATTGTTTAGAGTTGGAGAGTTAGAGTCATTAGAACATACTAATGAATTTTTTGTTTGGGCATTAGGATTACAATTGGACAAAAAATTAAATAGTAGAGAGCTAACAAAAAAAATTAACAAATACGCATTGCTTAGAACTAGCGATGCCAGTAAAAATTTAGTTTTACTAAGTTTAATAATGGGGCAGGAGCCTTATGCTAACTATCATATTTATATCAATTCAGTTATCAAAAAAATAAATACTTATTTATGTCCTGATAAAGAAGATTTTATGAGGAAGCACAATTTGAGAGCATTTGGAAATAGAGGTATTGAAGGTATAAGCGAATCTGAATGGTTTCAATTAATTTTGAACTATAATCTGAATATTAAGGATACATTTATAAATCAGTTGCTTACAGGCTACGAGAAGGCTAAAAGTAGTACGGAGCCTGAATTTCATTTAAGTTCAATTTTAAGAAAAGTTTCTATTTACGAATTCGATCATTCCAATAATTTCATCAGTAATTGGCAATCTTATATAAGCAGGGGACTTTAGTTCATTAAGAATTAAAATAATCTAAAAGTTGATCAACATCATCCGTCTGTAACTGCTCACGCATCTTTAAAAACTGCTTTTCATCTAAGTCATAAAGTTTAAGGGCAAGCAGTTTTTGAATATCATCTTCTGGAAATCGGTATTTAATAATTTTTGCAGGTATACCACCTACAACCGTATAAGGTGGTACATTTTTAGTGACTACAGCACCCGTCGCAACCACAGCACCTTCACCGAGTGTTACACCCTGCATAATCATGGCACGAGAGCCAATCCAGCAGCCACCGCCAATGATGGTATCACCTGCGGGAATAAAACTACGTGTATCAAAAGGAAAAGCCGAAATCCAGTCAGTACGATGCAGTTGGTTACCACCCATCATAATGACGCATTCTGCCCCAAAACAAACAAAATTGCCGATATAGAGTTGATCAATTGGTTTGTCTACGGTCGAGGGCTTGTCATGCAAATAACGCACGACACAACGTTCAAAACCTTGATCCCAATACGCTGAGTAGTAAGAGTAATTCCCTTTAATGTGAATATTCGGATTCTTCACCGTTTTAGAGATGAACTCAAACTCACACCAGTGTTTGACAGGAGAATTAATCAGGGGCTCAGACATAAAAAGACAGCATTGAAGAGTGTGAGAAATTATAACAAATAAAAGTCTTGCTTTGAAAAAGAGAGGGGAAAATGGATTCCTTAAATCTATCTCATTCTTGTAGTGAAATTTCTCACGTGCATAAGAAGAGTGCTAGGGAGAGGTATTTGGGAAAATACAAAAACAAAAAACCCCTCAATCGAGGGGTTTCTACAGCCGTAAATATCAAAGAAACTTAGATATATGCAACTTTTACAATTTCGTATTCAACTTCACCCTGAGGGGTTTGAATTTTTGCTTCGTCACCTTCACTTTTACCCAAAAGGCCACGTGCGATAGGAGAGTTCACTGAAATTTTATTGATTTTAAAATCAGCTTCGTCGTCACCAACGATCATATAGGTCTTTTGTTCTTCGGTGTCTAAGTTTTCGATAGTGACTGTCACCCCAAAAACCACACGACCGTTTTGTTCAAGTTCTTTTACATCGATAACTTGAGCCGCACCCAATTTACCTTCGATGTCTTGAACACGACCTTCACAGAAACCTTGTTGCTCACGCGCAGCATGGTATTCCGCATTTTCTTTTAAATCCCCGTGCTCACGTGCTTCAGCAATTGCCGCAATAATACGTGGACGTTCAATACTTTTTAATTGATGTAATTCTTTCTCTAAGGCTAATTTGCCTTGGGGAGTCATAGGATAACGTTGCATTGTTGTCCCTCAAGTCTGTGAGTGTAAAAAATATAGGTTTATAAATGAAAAAAGCCCGCCACCGAGAGGTGACGGGACTTCTCGGTAAACGAATTAACCTACAGTTTGTAAATCTTGCAAACGGTATACATCCATTGGCAATTGAATTGCAAAAGCTTGGCATACAGCATCAGCACCGTTCAAGGTCGTAGTGTTATACACTTTCGCTTGAAGCGCTGAACGACGAATCGAGAACGAATCTTGTTGAGCTTGTTTGCCTTCAGTTGTATTGATAATGAGGTGAACTTCGCCATTTTTCAAGCGGTCCACGATATTAGGACGGCCTTCAGTGACTTTATTTACACGTTCACACTCAATACCCGCAGCTTTAATGAACTCATAAGTACCGCCAGTCGCAAGTACTTTGAAGCCAAAGCCTACCAGTTGCTTAGCAATACCAACAGCACGAGGCTTGTCTGAATCACGCACAGAAATAAATGCATGCTTCACTTCGCCTTCTGTAGGAAGACCCGGTACGCGTTCATTCGAGCCTAACACAGCTTTGTAGAATGCTTCACCAAATGTTTTACCTACACCCATTACTTCGCCTGTAGATTTCATTTCAGGGCCAAGAATAGGGTCAACACCCGGGAACTTGTTGAATGGGAACACCGCTTCTTTTACAGAGAAGTGAGTCGGGATGATTTCTTTAGTGAATCCTTGAGATTCTAAAGACTGACCCGCCATACAACGCGCAGCAACTTTCGCTAAAGACTCACCGATACATTTAGAAACGAATGGCACAGTACGAGACGCACGTGGGTTCACTTCTAGGATGTAAACGTCTTCGCCTTTCACAGCAAACTGTAC
>RCUL01000775.1_pt1 | contig 13885 bp, 24 predicted proteins | sample 2167521 | NCBI WGS metagenome assembly RCUL01 (sample SAMN09932745, study PRJNA488358) | compost metagenome | feature: garden; material: soil; isolation source: compost soil in acetic acid-enriched culture | place: Germany: Experimental Botanical Garden Goettingen | collected 2016-01-27
AGCGCATCATGGCTTGAAACCTTGATCTGGGGTCTTTGGAGGCGGGATGTCCCAGAGCTTGTCGCTAGAATCCTGCTGGGCCTTGGCTTTTTCCTCGGCTTCTGACTCGAAGCATCCGCTGAGCATTACGGAACTGACCAATGCCAGCATGGCGAGTGCAATTGAGCGCTTCATGGCGTGAAGCCCTCGTCCTTGCTCCGGTCTGGCTTGGGGATGTTCCAGAGCTTTTCGCCGGCCGCCGGCTTTTCAGTCTCGGAATCCCAGCAGCCGCTAAGCGACAGCGCAGTGATAGCTACAAGAATTGCTCCAATGATGGTGCGTTTCATGAGGTTCCTTCCTGTGAAATGGCCGGGCGTTATAGCAAAGATCCACACCTCCCGCAAAACGTGGCGCTGTGCCATCAGTCAGCGCCTTCCCCTATTCAACGATAACGCCTCCCTAATGAGGGTGATGAATCACTCCCAGGGCAATTTTGGCCGCAAGTGCTCTTCATTAAGCTCAATTGCTTTAGCCGTTGCAGCCCCTAACTCATCGATCCCAAAGTTAAATCCAGCACCGGTACCAGGACCTAGAACGAGGTAGCCAACAAGCACTTCAGAGCCATCAGCATTTTTTTCGACCATTTTCCAAACGGTGAATCGACCTGCTCCAGCACCTTCTACAACCTCGCCCTTCTGAACCATCACGTTTTCCTTGATGCGACTTTGCATCCGCACCTTCTACCCCACTTCACAGAATCACGCCACCCCGGCGAGGACCGCCCATGTCTGCATTCCAGAAAAAGAACCATCTCGACTTCAAAACCCAGTACTGCCTTGGCTTCGACCCTCAGGACGATGAGATCGTGGTCGACTTCTTCTGCGGTGGCGGCGGCGCCGGTACCGGGTTGGAAATGGGCCTGGGCCGGCCGGTGACCGTGGCCAAGAACCATAGCCCGGCGGCCATCAGCATGCACACCGCCAACCACCCGGCTGCGCGCCACTTCACCACCGACGTGTTCGAGGGTGATCCGGACGAGGAATGTCAGGGCCGGGCCGTGGGCTGGTTCCACATGAGCCCCGACTGCACGCATCACAGCCAGGCCGCCGGCGGGCAGCCGCGCAAGCGCGAGATCCGCAACCTCTCTTGGATCGGCCTGAAGTGGGCCGGCAAGAAAAAGCCTCGGGTCATCAGCCTGGAGAACGTGAAGCAGATTTTGCAGTGGGGCCCGCTGATGGCGAAGCGCGACAAAGCCACCGGACGGGTGATGAAGCTGGACGGCACTGTGGCCGCCGTCGGCGAGCGCGTACCAGTGCAGCAGCAGTTCCTGGTGCCCGACCCGAAGCGGCGCGGCATCACCTGGCGCCGGTTCGTGCACCTGCTGGAAGGTATGGGCTACCAGGTGGAATGGCGGATAATCAAGGCCTGCGACTTCGGCGCACCAACCAGCCGGGAGCGCCTGTTCATGATCGCCCGCTGCGATGGCCAACCTATCGTGTGGCCTGAGCCTACACATGCCAAGAGCCCGGGCAAGCGCCAGCAGAAATGGCGCACCGCCGCCGACTGCATCGATTGGAGCGTGCCGAGCAAGAGCATCTTCGGTCGCAAGAAGGCGCTGGCCGATGCCACACTTCGCCGTGTAGCCAAGGGCATGAAGAAGTTCGTACTGGACAATCCGCAGCCCTTCATCGTGCCGATCGCGAACTGGTCGGGCGAGCTGGCCCAGTCTGCCGACGAGCCGCTGCGCACTGTGACCTCATGGCCGCGCGGCGGCACCTTCGCCATGGCCAGCCCTACCCTGGTGCAGACCGGATACGGAGAGCGCGCCGGTCAGCAGCCCCGTGTGCCTGGTCTGGATCAGCCGCTTGGCACCGTCGTAGCCGGCGGCGTGAAGCATGCGCTGTCGAGCGCGGTGATCCTGCCAGCAACCCATCAAGGCTCTGTGCGGGTGAGCGACCCGGGTGAACCGCTGCCTACGGTGACTGCCGCTAATAGAGGGGAACTGATGATGGCCAGCCCTGTGATGATCGGGGCAGGTGGGCCGGTGTACGCCGGAAAGCCTGCGCCAGCCGACCAACCCATGGGAACGCTGATGACGCATAACCACCGGGCCCTGGTCACCGCCTTCATTGAGCAGGCAAATGGCGGATTCAACACTACGCCAGCCCGCAGCATGGACGACCCCATGAGCACGGTCACCAACACCGGAAGCCAGCAGCGCTTGGTAACGGCGCACCTCGCAACACTGCGCAATGGCAGCACCGGCCAGCAGATTGCCGATCCACTGAGCACCGTGACTGCAGGCGAACACCATGCCCTGGTAGGTGCAAACCTGCTGCACCTGCGCGGCAACTGCGATGCACGCACCGTTGATGAGCCGCTGCACACCGTCAGCGCAGGCGGCACCCACCACGGACTGGTCGAGTACAAGCTGTCACCGGAGCACGAGGAAGGTGCCCTGCGCGTCGCGGCATTCCTGATCAGCTACTACGGCACGGAGAACATCAGCGCCTGCGACTCGCCAGCGCCGACCGTGACCACCAAGGACCGCCTGGGCCTGGTCACGGTCTTCGTGATGGGCACTCCGTACGTGATCGTAGATATCTGCCTACGCATGCTGCAGCCGCACGAGCTCTACCGCGCCCAAGGCTTCCCTGCCAGCTACATCATCGATAAGGGCGCCGACGGCAAGCCGTTCACCAAGACCGAGCAGGTGCACATGTGCGGTAACAGCGTCAGCCCGCCGCCCATGGCCGCGCTGGCCCGCGCCAACGATCCGTGGAGCGCAGTCAGGTCCATGGCAGCCTAAAAAACCAGAAACCCGACGAACGGTAGTCTGAAATAGCCAGAAAAGGGGCACCCGCTTCCCACTATCAATGCATGTGAGTCATTACCTGACTCCATGACCCAAAGAGGAATAGCTATGCCTAGCAAAATCTGTAATCGCTGCAAGGAGTATCACGAGCAGGAGATCAACAGCTCACTTGGCGCAGGGTTCGTCCTTGCCGTCATCCTCGCAGCCATAGCCCACTACTACGGCTTTTGGCACTTCGCGTAACCCTCCAACACGGGGGCAGCCATGCGGCTGCCCCATCCTGAATGGATAGACGATCACATGCCCACAGAAAACCGATCCAGCAACACCGATATGTCCCACCGTCGCGGGTATACAAGAATCGCTGCACCGCCTGACTCTCAGGAGAGGTCGAGGATCAAGAGCAGCAGCATGGCGTCCTCAATCGACGTGATCTTGACCGACCAATGCTCTGGCTGGGCACGGCTAGTGAAGCTGTCCGGGAACTGAGAGCGAAGATGAGATTCGCTATACCTCTTCGTCCTTGTCACCGGTGGACGCCATTGGAAGGTGAGCCATTCCTTGGTAGGCATCAGTGCAAACCAACACTCGCCAGCGACGTCGACTCCAACTGATCGGACTTCCCCTTGGGGCTTGCGGCCATAGGTTACGCCCTTCAGGCAGGAAAAGGTGCCGATCAGCAACGCGAACGCCTCTTGTGCGCCGCTATCGCTGATGTGGTCGTAGAACTCGCCTATCCAGGCTGTGTCTTCCCCGTGCTTAAGCATCAGCAGCCCTCCCTAGATCCAACAACTTTAGCCCAAACCGAAATGCGCCTACCCGGCGAGGGCGGCGCCAATAGCGGTCATCTAACAAGATTCTTTTTCAGGGCCGTTGCTTGAGAAAATAATTCCATCGCATCGTTTCTTGCTCGCGAAGAACAGGCAGTCACGACGCTGTACATATTCACTATGTCGTTGGGCTCTGACTGAAAATATCCCTCAAGCACGAGGCTGATGGTCTTCTCTATATCCTCCTGCTTCTCTTTATGGATGTTGAACGCAGCAAGTTCTTTTTCATCGAAGAGCAGAATGATCTGACTCCACGCTCTGCTCCTAGCGGAACACTGAGCGAACCAAGCTTTCTGCTTTTCCTGGAACTCCTGGGTCAAGTCCATTCTCCGCTCGTGCCAAGGAAGATTCTGGTTCTGAGCGCTCATGCTGAATGCGCAAAGCAGGTAATTGTGTGCTGCTTCACCGCCATCCAAAGCATCTTGAAAATCTTTGATGGCTTTCCACTTTTCGGAGTGACGGAACTGAGTTTGCCAGCTTGTCAGTGCGACTAGTGCAACGACCGCCGTGACAGCTGTACCTGCGAAACTCAGAAGTTCAAATGCGCTGCGAATGCTTGCTGATAGGCCGACTGATGACCCGAGCCCTAAGCCTGTCATAACCCCAAGCCCCAGCAGCAGCGCACACCCCAAAAATATAACTCTGTCCATCGCGACAAATCCTCCATACAAGCGCCGAACTATAGCCGCGAGGTATCCCAATGCCCACAGAAAGCCGATCCAGCAACACCGATAAATCCACGGAGCTGAGCGCGTGCCCGTTCTGCGGCCAGAAGGACGCCTTCGTTGAACAACTCGACAGCGATGCCTCTGTCGTCATCTGCCAAGGGCGAATTGACGAACATTCGGCCTGCCTGGCTCGCGGACCAGTCGGGGTCCAGCAGCACGAAGGCGAGGACCAACCAGGCCATGACCAGGCAGTAAAGGAGTGGAACAAGCGCGCCGCCCCGCAGCCCCACCCCGAGCCTATAGCCTGGATGGTTGGTACTGCCATCTGGTGGACCAAAGAAGAGGCAGAGAGGGATGCGGCGGCGACTGGGCTGCCGATTGTTGGGCTGGGGCCGATGTCCTGCGCAGCGCCAGCCGAGCAGCACCAGGGCGAGCCGGTGGCGTGGCTGTATTCGCGACCGGAGGGGCAAGTAGAGCCGGTTGTAACACTCAACAAGGCGAGCGCAGCTGATCGCGGGTCATGGGACGAAGCCCCGCTCTACACCCACGCACATTCTGGCGAGGTTGAGCGCATCGAAGACGAGCGTGCCGAGCAGTGGCGCTTGAGGCGTGACGCAGAGGCTGATCGCGACACGAAGGCCGCAGTTATAGCTGAGCTGCGCACCCAGCTGGCCGAGCGGGATGCTCTGCTGCGTGAAGCCGACGAGTTCATGTACATCATGACCGGGCACGACAGCCATGCCCGGCTCGCCCATCAGTACGGCGAGAAGTGGTGGGATGCTATCGACAAGCTCCGGGGCAAGGTCTGTACCGTCCTATCCGCCGAAGCAGCGCCGCAGGTGAAGTCGTGAAGACCCACTTCGCACCATTCACCGACCTGGAAGACCTGGAGCAAGCGTCGTGCGGCACCTGGCTAGGAGAATCCTCCGAGCTGTCAGGCGTCTGGGCCATGGTCGACTGCCGACTCTGCAAGAAGCGCCGAAAAAGGATCATCGCTGCAGCAGCGGATGAAGATCGTTTCATCGCAGAGCAGATGGGCGACATGGCGGCCTTCATGCGCGCGGAAGACTCCGCCCCGCAAGAGAACATCTGTACCCCCAGCTTTAACCCCTCTCCCCTCTATTCACTGCCGCGATATGGCGGCCAAGGAATCGTCATGCCCGAGAAAAGTGGAATCATCCTCAACCGTGGGGCGCAGGATGTCGTGCTCGAGCGCCAGCGGCAGGTCAGCGACGAAGGCTATTCGCTGTATCGCGATGACGGCTACACCAGCGGCGAACTGGCCAGGGCGGCAAGCGTCTACGCACGGCTGGCAGGTCAGCCTGGCACCATGAGCACCGATTGGCCGTGGGCGCCGGGAGCATTCAAGCCAAGCGCTGATCGGCGCCGCGACCTGGTGAAGGCTGGTGCGCTGATACTCGCAGAGATCGAACGCCTCGACCGCCAAGGCCTGATCAGGTCAGCAGTGGTGCGCCGTGACGAATACGGCATGTTTCAGCACCCTGACCTGCCCGACTTCGACGAGGGCGACGTCGAGAAAAGCAAGGATTGGGTCGCCCAGCAGGGACTTGAGGTGGTCCGAGTCGATCTCGAAACCGACGCACCGGAGGACATCGCGGAACGCTACTTCGAGTCTGGCGACCCCGATTGCAGCTACTGGGATCCCAGTAAGCCAGATGGTGATGGCTGGTTCTGCCTGGCCATCTACGACACAGACGACGGGCCATCATGCTGGTGGGGTCGTCGAGTGGTGACGCCATGACCCGCCTCGCCCTCTGCCTCCTGCTGCTGGCCACCGGCGCCAGCGCAACCGAGAACGTCATCGACGTGCAGCACGACAGCCAGCGCGGCGTCACCTGCTACCTGCTGAATGGGGTCGGCATCAGCTGCATCCCCGACAGCCAGCTGCAGGCCGGCAACGAGCGCCAGCTCTCCCCGCACGAAACCCAACCCGAACCTACACCCGCTCTGGCGCCTGGGCGCTGGATTGATGAGAGGTATCAGCTGTGAGCAGGAGGAAAAAACACTTCACCATCGTTTCCAGCGCAGAGCTGGAGGAATTGCGCCGCGACCGCGAGCGATTGAACGCGCTGGAGTCATGCTGCTGGGATGTTCGTTTCGAGAGTCACTCGAATGGCATGGACGGCGACTACACGATCGGCATTGAGATCGTCGGCCATTACATGGGCAAGCCATGTGCGCGGGTGCTCGGCGAGAACTCTAACGAGAACCTGCGCGCCGCCATCGACCAGGCGCTGACCGCTGAGGCATACCCGCCAGAACGCCCGGAGTACGACCAGTATGGTAATCCCGAGCGGAGGCACGCATGACCGACCTGATCGAAGTGAGGGTATCCAACCTGACTGGCCTTGCTCTGGACTGGGCCACAGGCATTGCAGATGGGCGCGAACTGGAGTTGCCCGGAGCAGTGAGAGGGCGGAATAACGTGGTCTGGTGTGATCCGTTCGTGGTTAAGCGGGATGGTCGCCCAGATTTCCATGACAAAACGCGCCGCAAGTGGCAACCGTCCACTGATTGGAGTACCGGCGGCCCGCTGATCGACAAACACCTCGGCAGCATCCATCACAACCCGCACCTGGAGGACAGCAGTTGCCGGTACAGCGCCGGCCCAGCAGCCGCCGGCATCTGGCTCTACGGGCCAACCGCATTGGTTGCCTTCTGCCGCACCCTCGTCCTCGCCAAGCTCGGCGATACCGTCCAGGTGCCCAAGGAGCTGCTGTCATGAGCGCTGCAGCCAAAGTGCTCGACCCCTGCAGCGCCAGCCGAATGATGTGGTTCGACAAGCAGGATCAGCGCGCCCTCTTCGGCGACATCCGCGACGAGGAGCACCTGCTCTGCGACGGACGGGTGCTGAAAGTTGAGCCCGATGTGCTGATGGACTTTCGCCGGCTGCCATTCGAGGCCTCAACCTTCCGCCTAGTCGTATTCGACCCACCTCACCTCACCCGGGCCGGCGTGGACAGCTGGATGCGCGCCAAGTACGGGGTGCTCACCAGCGACTGGCGCGAAGACATCCGTCAGGGCTTCGCCGAGTGCTTTCGAGTACTTGAACCCGAGGGCATCTTGATCTTCAAGTGGAACGAAACTCAGGTACTGGTCAGCGAGCTTTTGGCCCTGACGGATGAAAAACCCCTGTTTGGCCACAAGTCCGGCAAGCGCGAAAAGACGCACTGGATCACCTTCATGAAGCGCCACGCTTCAGCCTGACCCATCCCCCTACTACTCAAGCCCGCCGACATGCGCGGGCATGGAGAGCTATTGCCATGACGAAACACAAACACACGCCCGGCCCATGGGAAGTCCTGAACGAAACCGAGGTTTTCACCGGTCTCGGCGCTGACAGCGGCGATGGCGTGAAAGCACTCCCCTCTGACGGCTGGATGATCGCTGACTGCGGCGACTGCGTGACCTTCACCGAGATCGGCCCTGCGGAACTCAGCCGGGACCTGCGCCGGGCCAACGCAAAGCTGATCGCCGCGGCGCCCCTGCTTCTGGCCGACCTGACCGCAGCCGCCGCCCAGTTGCGCAAGTACGAAACCCTGCACAGGGCAAAGGGCACTGCTGACAGCCTGGCCAAAGCCGAGGTCAACGCTGAGTTGGCGTCACGGTTCGAACAGACCATCGCACTGGCCACGGCCTGACCACCAACCTGCCGCCACCGGCGGCGTGGAGACCATCCCATGGAAACCGAAATCCTTTCGGACGAAGAGCTGGTGGCGATCACCGGCTACAAACCCCGGGCGTGGCAGCGCCGTTGGCTCACAGAAAAAGGCTGGCACTTTGTCGAGAGCCGCGGCGGCCGGCCACTGGTTGGCCGCCAGTACGCCCGCCAGAAGCTCAGCGGCGTGGTGATTGACACCGTGCCGGTCGCTGCCGCCCCTCCACCAGCGCCCGCCTGGACCCCTGATTTTTCCCGAGTGAAGTGAAATGCGCCCAAGGAAGACTGAAAATCGCGACCTGCCACCAGGCATGTATCGCCGCAAGAGACAAAAAGCTAATGGCAAGGTGTGGGAGGCCCTGTACTACAGAGACAAGTCTGGCAAGGATATCTTTCTCGGCAATGACCTGGTGAAGGCCAAGTTGAAGTGGGCGGAACTGGAGGCCAAGTCGGTGCCGAAGGAACTGACCACTATGAGGGGAATTTTCGACGAGTACCTGCTAAAGATCATCCCGGGCAAGGCCGCCAGGACCCAAAAAGACAACATCTACGAGCTCAAGCAGTTGCGCGCCGTGTTCGACTCGGCGCCGATTGACGCCATTACGCCAGCGATGATCGCCCAGTACCGCGACTCGCGGTCGGCGAAGACCAGGGCGAACAGGGAAATCGCCCTGCTCTCTCACGTATTCAACACGGCCAGGGAATGGGGGCTCACCACCCGGGACAACCCGTGCCTGGGCGTGAGAAAGAACAAGGAGAAACCTCGCGACTTCTACGCCAACGAAACAGTTTGGCAGGCGGTGTATGAGGAGGCTCCACCGGAGCTGAAGGATGCGATGGACCTCGCGTACCTGACTGGCCAACGGCCGTCGGACGTGCTGTCCATGCGAAAGGACGATATGGAGGGGATCTACCTGCTGGTAAGCCAAGGTAAAACCGGCAAGCGACTGAGGATCGTCTTGGAGATGGACGGGGTGAAGAACAGCCTGGGCCAACTGCTCGAGCGAATCATGCGCAGGACCAGCGAGCACCTGTCGCCGTTCTTCATCGTCAATGAGCACGGCAAGCGCATGAGCTGGCCGATGCTGCGCAACCGATGGGCAGACGCCCGAGAGGATGCCAGGGTCAAGGCCGAGGCCGAGAAGAAGCCCGACCTGGCCAACCGAATCGCCCAGTTCCAGTTCCGCGACATCCGGCCGAAGGCGGCGTCGGAGATCAACGACCTGAGCGAAGCCAGCGTGCTGCTTGGGCACTCGAAAGAGGGAATCACCGAACGCGTTTACCGGCGCGTCGGCGCCATCGCCAAGCCTTCAAAATGATGAAGTTTTGGGACTGGCATCAATTAGTTTTGGGACTTCGGTCTTTTCTTGCGTCCAAAGAAAAACCCCGCAGACGTTAATCTGCGGGGCTTTCGAATGTGGAGGCCGAGGTCGGAATCGAACCGGCGTAGACGGATTTGCAATCCGATCTAAGAATTGCCGTTTCATGCGGACTGTATCGAAAAATCAGTTCCAAAACGAAACTGGATTTGCTCGCCTACAACCCGCATTCTAAAAGGGTCGTCGTTTCAGTTTTGGAACCGTTTTTTGGCCATCTTCCCGCCACCCTACAGTAATGGAGTAGCGCAAAAAGCAGACAACAAGCCGCGCTTGATCCGGTATAGGGTCGGCACTGATTGGAAGCCTCCTCGGTCTCTACTGCCAACATCACCATGCAGTTTTTAAGGGGTGTTGGGTGGTGGTAAAGGATTGATTTCATTGGGCTAAACACCCCTCCGCCCCCCTCAATCTCCATCATTGGTATCCCCTGGTCCCCATGGCTAAATATCCGCTATCGACCCGAAGCAGTCCTTCAAAGAGGATAACTGACAGCCGCAAACCGCCGCTACAGAGCACTCAGCAGAGGTCATTACCAAATCATGATTAGATTCTCTGGCCCGTGGAGTGCCATTGCTTCAGGCCCTGTCCAGGCGTCAGGGTGCACATTGACATGGAGAATACCTCTATCTAAGACCAATACAATAACGTCGGCCTCTTCGTCTGCACGTATTTCTTTAAGCGCACAGCCAATGAGATCGGAAAAGATTAGACCTTCAAACCGACAAGGGTTATATATAGACAACACGGCGCCGCCCACAAAAAACTAGCTGGAGGTAGTCATCGACTTTTAGAGCATCACTGACTAATAGATACGACAATGCGGGCAACCATTCCTTGATGGGGGAACCGGGCGTCTGCTTAACCATGAAGCGCCGCCTCGACAATGCTCTGGACTCGGGCCATCGTTATACCGGTGTATTGCTCTACAGAAAGGGGGTGAACTGTATGATCAAATAAGATAAGTGGACGCTCACCCAAAGGCATAGTTTGAACTTGAATTTCAAGACCCAACGTTGACGGCTCGTAGGGCAAATCGCTCTGCAGCCACCCGCAGTACGGCGGTTCGGCTTCCCTGCCATCACGTTCCCAAAGCTCACACATTCGAAGAAAATTGCTTTCGCTCAATGAGATCCATGCCAACCAGGCAAATGGACCGACACCGTCGGTTACAGGGATGAGAATACGTCCTAGGACGAAGAAATGCTCGCCATCAATCACGCATTGATCAGATGACAATTCGCCTCGTTCATCTCGCTCCGTCTCTGGAATTGAGTACCAAAGGTCTGGCGCGCTCGGGCCAAAGCACATCGGCAACTCATCGTGCGGCTTGCCGCAGGTGTTACATATAAAACCGCTCACAGTGACTTCCATGTTTGTAGAGAGCCTAACGGGTGAATACCGCACAAGAGCGTTATTCAGCATGCTCGCAAGCCTACACGGCTAAACCCGGTACGTGAACGGATTTAAGTTCGGCTTTCAGCGAATAACTGTTGGTTCAAGGGCAGACGTGACCCGATGCCCCCCTTTCGCTACCAGGCGATGACTATCGGCAATCGGTGGCGGGCACTGCTCAGTCATGACTTCTCTTGGTCGACAGGTGTCCGCGATGACCGTCCGCTTGGGTCGTATGCGGACGGTCGCCAAGGGCGCTATGAGTTGAAAGCCGGTCGCAGCGAGCCATCATATAGCCACCTGTCATTCTGCGCCATCTACTGCTTCACCAGAGGCTGTGCGTTGCCAAGTCTGCCTACGGTTTTCAAGACCGTCGCATAACCGCCCGATCCCTACGGCGCCAGCGACGAAATCGATTCCAAAACAAAGACGAAACGGCACGGCTACAGGCCGCATACTGCAAGGGTCGCCATTTCAGTTTTGGAATCGATTTCGGCTCAGCCTAACGCCGATTGACTGTGACTCTCAAACAAATAGCAAAGCGCCACATTTCCTATACCATCGTAGGAATTGTGGAGCAGACGCTATGAAATCCTTCTTACGAAAGCCGGTTGTATGGAGATTGCTTTTGGCAATGGTAATGGCTGCCATTGCGATCAGGGTATCGATTTGGATCGCGGTCGTGTTGTGGCTCGTAGCCGCAATCCGTGAGCCAAAGACCTTCCTCTATCCGTTTCTGCTACCTCTAGCTGTAGGTGCTTTCTATGCGAACAAGATTGGAGCGCTGGCAGTCGGAGGCTCGTTGATAGTTTTTGCGATATACAGAATCTGGAGGATTCGCAGGCAACCCAACTCGGCTGCGCTAATTCCTCATGCTGATAAATCTGAGGGAAAAGGAGCTGCACCCCAGTAATGCAGCAGTAGTGTAAGAAACGCACCTCAGGCCGCGCACTTCGCGGCCTATGCATCGGGTGTGTCTAATATGCATTGGTGATTTTGGTCGACTTTGACCCAGTAAAACCACATAGCTTTACCGCAGTTTTAGACATCCGAAGCACCCTTCCCTGGCGTTCTGCCAACTACGATCCGTTCTGGCTCGTGCTCAACCCAACCCTCATATCCAAAAAGGCCAATGTGCCAAGCCTCCTCGTGCTCTAGCAGGGCCCAAACCCTTGCCGCCTCGGCAAGCTCGAGCATGTCGCACAGGCATCCATCATCAACTTCCCGGCGCCGGCGCGCGGCGAATGCCATCTCGCTGAGCACGGCCGCGCGCCCGTCAGGGTCCGTGACGAGGGCAAACCGGTCATCAAGCTCAGCCAGCCAGGCTCGTGGTAGTCCGCTCATCATTCAGTCCTGCACCACCACGACTGCGCATAGATCACGCCGTCGATCTCCTCCACCCCATTGATGTTCATGCCGAGTTGGGCCATGCCATTGACCTTGGCATCGAGCAAGCGCGGGATGATGTCCGGCCCGGGTGTCGGGTTGAACACCCACGCCTGGGTCGCGACTCGGCCCAGTACTTCGCTGTGATGATCACCAATGTGGATGTCAGCCCGCAGGGGCTTGATCTTCCTGAGGCGATCAGAGGGGATGGCCACGCCATTCTCGCGGCGTCGAACGAGGAGGAAGTACATGCCGCACCAAATACTGTATATAGATACAGCATACTAATCCGCAACTGGCCGCTGAAGCAATCGGAGGCGATGACCTGCCCCTGTTTAGCTTCCGAGGATTTTGCTTTTCTCAGACTCGTATTCTGCTGCGGTGATAAGGCCCTTCTCTTTTAGCCCGCCAAGCCTCTCAAGCTTCTGATATTTGTCTTCTCCTGGACTACTGCCATTCGAGCCAGGCACCGTTGTTATGTGCGTCGACGTGGCTGTAGCTGACCAAATTAGAGCGGCCAGCCATCCGATTACTGTCCACCCCAAGAAAAGATTAAGAAGAAAAACTGCTCCAGTGCTGGGATGCCTCCGGCTCTTGGCGTTGATCGCCGGCAGGAGGTACAAGATGGCGCAAACGCCTATAGAAATAAAGGATGTGACGGTGGCAGTGGTGTTCATGCGGACCTCCTTGTGATTGCCGGAAATCTACCACTAACCCGTCAAGGCTCAAAATTGCGCCTGAAAGCCGTAGCAACCTTGGTCAACGAATGATCCGGGCTTGGCGCGTCAACGCGTCATACTCGCGCTCGCATTGCTGCCCGGCGATGCGGGCAAGGTCATAAGATTCCGCCAGCTCTCCCGCTCGCGCATCAGCCCGTATGAGCAGGTCGGAGAGCACCATTGCGGCGCGGGTGGCTGCCTGGCCTCGGGCGATAGCGGCGGTATCCGTGGCGGGGCAACTGATGGTGGCGGCGAGCTTTCCTGCTTCGTCGCGCAGCCGCTGGCCAGCAGCATCGGCGCCAGCAGCGCCAGCATCAGCAATCGTTCGTTGTTCTTGAGCATGGGCTCTAGCCTCCTCCTGCGCCTGGGCGCGTCGTTGTTCTTCGTGCCGGGCTCCGCGCTCGCCGATAACCTCAGCCAGGCGGTCGCCGCTGTCGCGTTCGGCTGAGGCCTGGGCGGCCTCGGCCCGCTCCACCGATCTGCCATGCTGGTAGACGCACCAATAGGATGCCAACAACAGCAACAGGACAATGCAGCGCAGGGGCGCGCTGTATCTGGCTACCAGTTGTTCCATGCTGCCTCCCAGTCGGGAAGGTCGACCGTCTGGCCGGCCAGTTGATGGGTGCTGTCCGCCAGGTACTGGATGCGCCCTTCGGTTACGAAGGAGTGGCAGATAGTCTCCTTGCTGCCCATCCGATACCGAGACAGAACGGACGGCGTAAAGGTCGGGGCCTCGGCGTTGCCGTTATAGCCCCAGCGCGGCCCATTGCCTGCACCCACGTTCAGGCTATGGGGGAGATTGCAGCCATTGCAGAAAAACCAGAGCGAGCCATCGTCGGCCTGACCCAGGCACCGGCCAATCGTCTTGAGCGTCATGCCAGCGCTCTCCGTACCCCTTCGTCAATGATCGCCGGCGGATATGGATTGCTGCCGTTCTCGTGGACGATGATGCTTACCACCATCCCCTTCAGCGTGGCGGGGTCCTTGATGTTGATCGGGTCGGTGGTGCGCACGCCCAGCCGCTTGGCCACGGCCCCG
>RCUL01000776.1_pt1 | contig 13879 bp, 11 predicted proteins | sample 2167521 | NCBI WGS metagenome assembly RCUL01 (sample SAMN09932745, study PRJNA488358) | compost metagenome | feature: garden; material: soil; isolation source: compost soil in acetic acid-enriched culture | place: Germany: Experimental Botanical Garden Goettingen | collected 2016-01-27
CCCCAAGACCGCCGTCTCAAATTTGAATACCTGCAAAACTATCCCCTTCATGCAGCAGCGATCATTGCCATCATCTTTCAACCCAGTTCGCGTATCCTTTTACCCGAATGGGAAGAGATTGCCGCCATTTCTTCCGCCGTCCAAAATATGGCCTTGACCTGCACAGCGATGGGACTTGGATCCTATTGGGCCTCTGGAGGATCTGCGATTGACTATGTCAGACGCTTTATCCACAAAGATCGGGAGCAATCCTTCGGGCTGTTCTTCATCGGTCACCCCAGCCCAAGTAAGGCTCCCACAAAAAAACGAAGAACGCCAATCAGCGAAAAAGTCACCGGCTTCACCCCTCATCCATCAACAATCAATCCCCAATAAAAACCCCTCACAAAAACTTAGATCATGGACAACACACTTCAATTATCATCCGTCGAAGCTATTTCCACGCAATTACCTGAACAGTCTTTGTTTGCAGACATCTTTAGCCAACATAGCAGTGCAGGCTACGACGCTGCTATAAACCAAGCCAAAGAACTTGTTATCAACTTTTTAAACCGTCAAAAAAAGCCTTTCAGTGGTATCAGTCCGGCCCAGCTGAACCTGCTCTTTGAACAGGTAGACCTCAATGTTCCCCTCGCCTCCTATCAGGACCTTTTTCATGAAGTCGACCAATTGTATGTGCAACATGCCACTGCATTTCATTTACCCCATTACATTGCCCATCTCAACTGCCCCGTTGTCATTCCAGCATTGGCAGCGGAGGTGCTGGTCAGCGCCATCAATTCATCGCAGGACACCTATGACCAGAGTGCAGGCGGTACGCTGATGGAACGTCGCCTGATCGACTGGACCGCACAACAGATCGGTTACGCCCCCCAGGCCGATGGCATATTTACGGCGGGTGGCTCCCAAAGCAATCTGATGGGGCTGCTTCTTGCCCGCGATCATTTTGCGCTCAACCGCTATGGGCACAACATCAAACAGGATGGCAACCCACTTGCCGCACACCGTTTCCGTATTTTCGTATCCGAAAAATCCCATTTTAGCAATCAGAAAAATGCGGCATTGATGGGATTGGGTGAGCAGAGTATTGTTTCGGTAGCGACCGATAGCCGGTTTCGGATGTCTATGGATGCCCTAGAAGCGGCCATTGAAACCGAAATCGCCCTCGGCAATATCCCCATTGCCATTGTCGGTACCGCCGGCACCACAGATTTTGGAAATATTGATCCCCTGAGCGACATCGCTGATCTTGCCGACCAATATGGCGTTTGGATGCATGTCGATGCGGCCTACGGATGTGGTCTGCTGCTGACCGATAACTACCGATACCTGCTCAATGGCATCGAACGCTCCCATTCGGTGACCATCGACTACCATAAATCTTTCTTTCAGCCTATTAGTGGCAGTGCCTTTATTGTGCGCGACAAAACATTGCTGCAGATCATCAAACATCATGCGGATTACCTGAATCCCGAAGATCAGGATTACGAAGAGTATCCCGCCCAGATCAACAAATCGATTACACAGAGTACCCGTCGCTTTGATGCCCTTAAACTCTGGTTCACCCTTCGGCTAATGGGACGCAACAAGCTTGGCGAATACATCGAAACCTTGATCAGCCGCTGCAAGGAAGCCGCCGAGATCGTCAGGTTAGATCCGGACCTGGAGCTGCTGAGCGATTCGGATATCAGCATCCTGCTGTTTCGTTATGCCCCCGAAGGTCTGCCCGAGGAACAACGCTGTGCCGTCAACCAGCAGATCAAAAAACAACTGTTTCACAGTGGCGAGGTACTGCTCGCCAGCACCAAAGTCAATGGTAAGTTTTACCTCAAATTCACCATTTTCAACCCGCTGCTGACGACTGCGGAACTCCACGATATCTTTCACAAAATAAAAGTAACGGGACAGCAGCATGGACAGCAATCAAATTAAATTCGAGGGACTGCTCAATGCTTACTGTCGGCAGTATTCCAATTGGACCCGTTATCGGGGAATTCCGCGATACGATGCTAAACTGGCCCATTATCTGGCGAAATCGACGACAGAAATGCACATACGGATCGATTTTTCGGAAACATCCACCGAGGTTTATATTCCCTTGGTCTATGATTCAGCCCTGGGCCAACATCAGTTTCAGTTTCCGGCCTTTGAGCGCCATCTGGTCACTAAAAACATTACTGAATTGACCCTGGACCGCTTCTGTATGCTTGCGGCGGTGCAGATAGTGGCCGAGAAACCGGTACAGGCAGTCCGTGAGGTCCCGGGTGCCCGTACCATTCCGATTGTGAGCTTGCTGTCCTGCAGCAATTCTGGCGAGCAACTGCCCCAGGCCCTACAGTACATCCAAAAATATAGCGCAAGCCGGCGGCTCCACCGTCGAGAAGCCGTATTGCACTGGTTTCACCAGTACCTCCGGATTTTGGGCTACAAGCTACCGGACGCCGTCCTGACGGTCGATGAAAACGGATTTCCAGCAGCAATCGATGGGAAGGAGATATCAGGTGACGATCCCGCAGCCAGATCCCAGTGGATTGAGCTCGTCCTTATTGGCCATCTGTTCAGATTGATCGGCCTGATTGGCCAGTATGGCTTACAAGATGAAGAAGCTCTGATCACATTGACTTATCAGTATTATAAGCGGCGATCCAGCAAGCAGCAAGATTCCATGGCGGCTTTTATTATCGCGGAGCGTCATTTTAACATCCGGGACATCTTCGCCAAGGATTCGGCAAAGGGCAGCTGCACAATTCCCAATCTACTTCACGAGGTCTATTGGGATGCCGCGCTGTTAAGACCCCAGGGACTTGAGCCCGTATTTTCCAAAACTTACGCCAAAGAGCAGGTGACGGTCAGCATTCGGCCCTTCGACCTAGACCGCGATCTGGAGATGGTGCACCGTTGGTTTCACCGGGATCATGCCAAAGCCATCTGGCAGATGAACTGGGATCTACCCCGGTTGGAGCAATTTTACCGTAGTCTGCTTGCCGACAAAGCTGGTCATGCGTATATCGGCGAGATCAACGGCATCCCTACCTTCAATATGGAGGTCTATTGGGCTACCCGCGATGTAGTCGGCAATTATTTCGATGTATTGCCCACAGATTATGGTACCCATCTTTTTATCGCACCAACAGACAAGGAGAAAAAGTTTCCCTCGCTGACCATGCAGAGCATCCTGAGCTGGCTGTTTGCACATCCCAAAGTAGGTCGTCTGGTTGGCGAAGGAGCCATCGAATCCATGGCTGCCCTGATGAATAAAATTCATGTCGGATTTAAGCTGCAGGGCATTATTGAGATGCCCCATAAAAAGGCCCATCTCAATTTCTGCTACCGGGAGTGGTACTGGGAAAAATTTCCGGCCAACAAACCCCAGGAAGTGGAACCCGAACTGATGGAAATCTATCCGGAACCCACTGAAATCTATTAAGGAAACAAATAATAAAAAACAAAAAAATGGATAACAACACGAATTATACCTATGATTTTATTGGCATTGGCATCGGACCTTTCAATCTGGGACTTGCGGCATTGACACAACCGATAGCAGACTGTAAAGCCATCTTCTTTGATCGCACCGAGCAGTTTAACTGGCATCTCGGCTTGATGCTTGACGATGCCACCCTCCAGGTACCATTTATGGCCGATCTGGTGACCATGGCCGACCCCAGCAGCCCCTATTCCTTTCTCAACTACCTGAAACAGAGCGGCCGGATCTATAAATTTTATATCCGCGAGAACTTTTTTATTTTGCGCCGCGAGTACAACCAATACTGTAAATGGGTTGCCGACCAGCTGGAGCAATGTAAATTTGGCCACGAGGTATTGGATATCGTCTATCTTGATCCACATTACCAAGTGACTGTGCTGAATAAAAGTACCCAGGAGATAAGCCACTATATCACCCGAAAAATCGTATTGGGCACAGGCACATCACCCTTTATGCCGGCTTTCATCAAGAACCGTGATTTGGCCAACGTGATCCATACCGCCTCGTACCTCTATCGCAAGGAGCAGCTGTTACAGCAGCGTTCGGTCACCATTGTCGGTTCGGGACAGAGTGCTGCCGAAATTGTCCGCGACCTCCTGCCCTATACCCGCGATGGCCTACAGCTCAACTGGGTGACACGTTCGGACCGCTTCTTCCCCTTGGAAAATCATGCCCGACTTACCCTGGAAATGACTTCGCCAGAGTACGTGGATTATTTTTATTCGCTGCCCGACCAAAAGCGCGATCAGCTACTGAAAGAACAGAGCATCCTCTATAAAGGGATCAATTACGATCTGATCAATGAAATTTTCAACACACTTTATACCATGGAAACTGCCGATGGGCAAGTCAATGTGAAACTGATTGCCAACAGCGAATTGCAGGATCTGCAGACCGCCGCCGACGGCAGCTATCAGCTCCATTTTGTACAGAAAGAGCAAGAAGACAGCTATGTTATCCCAACGGATTTTGTGATTATGGCCACGGGTTACAAATACCAGGAACCCGCTTTTCTACGCAATATACAAGCGCGCATTGCACGGACATCCAAGGGGACGTTTCAGGTAGCGCGCAATTATGCCATTGACAAGCATCAGCAGGAGATCTTTGTGCAGAATGCCGAGCTCCAGACACATGGTATTGCCTCACCCGATCTTGGTATGGGTGCCTACCGCAATTCCTATATCCTTCGGGAGATTCTCGGGCGCAGCGTCTATCCCGTGGAGCAGGCCATTGCCTTTCAGTCCTTCGGAACGACAGCCTTGTCAGCGGCAACGTTGCAAAAAAACGACAGCAGGGCTGTATTTGCAGATCCACAGATTGAAAAAGCTTAATCCGATCAGGTATGCTACTCAAAATTAAAGCCTTTGTGCAGCTGTTCTGGATTGCCCTGCAGGGAACGGAGCAAAACTTCACACGGGGCAACGTCAATCGGGCAGCCTTCCTGCTGGCCATTCCAACGATGCTGGAGCTCAGCCTGGAGTCCCTTTTTGTCATTGTAGACCTGCTCTTTGTGAGCAGTCTGGGGGAAAAGGCCATTACCATCGTGGGCATCAATAATTCGGTGCTGATCTTGATGCAGTCCGTCGCAACGGGGCTGGGTATTGCCGCCACGGCCATGATCTCGCGCCGTATCGGACAGCAAAAACCGAAAGAAGCCGGTCTTATCGCCATACAGATCCTCTATACAGGACTCTTTATTGGCCTATGCTGCAGTCTGGCGGCCTATTTTTCCAGTACCGAGATTGTGCGCTTTTCTGGCGCGAACGAGCAGTTGATCGTCTATGGCTCACGCTACACCCAGGTGATGTTTGCCGGCGCATTTTTGATGATCTTACGGATTATTTTAAACGGTATCTTTCGTGGATCCGGCGATGCCGCCCGCGCCATGCGAGCGCTGTTGATCGCCAATGCGCTGAACCTGATCCTCTGTGCCACCTTGATTTATGGACTGGGCCCCTTTCCCGCTTTAGGAATTCTGGGCGCCGGGATCGCTATGGTGAGTGCCAACTTTATTGTGGTGCTCTATCAGCTCTGGCATCTGCTCTTCCGCAACCGGCGGCTTAGCATCAGCAGACAGCAGCTGCTTATTGTCCCCGCACTGATCAAACGTATCCTGAGATTGGCATCTGCCGGTACCATGCAATACCTGATCCCCTCCTCCAGCCGTTTTCTGATGATTATGATTGTTGCCAAGCTCGGCGAGAGTACATTAGCCGGTTATATATTGGCCAATCGCATCATTATGTTTACGGTATTGCCCGCTTGGGGCATCGCCAATGCTGCTGGCGTGCTCACCGGACAAAACCTGGGGGCCTCCCAGCCCGAACGGGCGGAGGAATCCGTCTGGAAAACGGGCAAGGCCAACCTCTGTTACCTCGGTCTAATGGCCGTACTCTTACTTTTTTACGGCGAGTCCCTGGCAGCTATTTTCACCAAGGACCCGATGATCCTGGCGACCACGGCTACCTATCTGAAATATATGGCCATTGCCTATTTTTTCTTTGGGTATACCATGGTGATTTCACGTTCGCTGAATGCCTCAGGAGCAGTCAACACCGTATCCTTATTAAATATCCTAATGTTTTACGTTGTCCAGTTGCCCCTGGCCTATCTCCTGGCAATCAGCCTGAACTGGCAGTCTACCGGCATTTTTATCGCCATTACCCTGTCAGAGATCGTGCTGGCGACAGCCTGTGTGCTCGTCTTCAAAAAAGGAAACTGGAAGAAAATTAAAATTTAAAAAAGAAATGAACAATACCGAAAAATTACATCAAGCATTTGCGCAAGGATTATCCATCCCAGCCAGCGCCATCCATACAGACCTTGCTTATCAAGGGATTACCGAGTGGGATTCCATGTCGCACCTCTTCCTGATTTCCGCACTGGAAGATACGTTCCAGATCCAGATCGAAACCGAGGATATTCTTGAGATGTCCAGTTACCAGCGTATCACGGCAGTACTAAAAAAATACGACGTCACCATCTAAATTCTGTATTGACATGACAAACACTCCGCACAGCAATTTGTACCAACTGATGAGCGACAATAAGTCCCTCCGATACCTGGATATCCATGGCGACAGCTACAGCCTCAGTGACCTAGCGACTTCACTCGCGCTTCCATGCACCCGGGGGCTCGCATTTCTATACCTTGACAACTCGATTGAATCGGTCAGTCTGCTGCTCCATTTTTTTCGGGAGAACTGGGCCATCGCGCTTTTACCGCCCAGTATGGCGATCCCCTTTAAGGAAAGGCTTGAGCTGCGCTATCAGCCCAATCTGATCTACGATCCTCAGCGTGGCAGTATGAAAGGATATACCAAGGCGCTATGGCATCACAAAACCGGACTATTTTATGCCGACAAACAGCTGGAACAGCAACTCCATCCAAATTTAAAGCTGCTTCTCAGCACTTCCGGAACAACGGGTTCACCCAAATTTGTGAAGCTTTCTGAGCACAATATTATTGCCAATGCGCTATCCATACTGGATTATTTGCCCATAAGACACACGGATGTAACCCCCATAAATCTCCCACTATTCTATTCCTATGGACTGTCGGTCTTTACGAGCAACTCCATCGGCGGTGGCAAACTCGTCTGTACCAATAGCGAGGTGATGCAAAAAGAATTCTGGCGAGAAATGGAACGTTTCGGCTACACGAGCCTTGCCGGAGTCCCTTATGTCTATGAGCTACTTGCCCGGCTGGGATTTATGAAGAAAGAACATCCCCATTTGCGTTACCTGACCCAGGCTGGCGGCAAGCTCAACAAGGACTTACTGGCCCAATTTGCCCAGTATGCCCGGGAGAAACAGCTTGAATTCTTTGTGATGTACGGACAGACCGAAGCTACAGCCCGTATGTCCTTTCTCCCGCCCGAACAGCTGATCGACAAACTAGGCGCTATTGGCAAGCCCATTAAAAATGGTCAGTTTACGATCGATCCGGAAAGCTCAGAACTCCATTATAGCGGCCCTAATGTTTTTGGGGGCTACGCCGAGGGACTGGCAGATCTTCGCCATTTTGATCCGCCCAAGTCCTTAGCCACGGGCGACCTGGCCCGTCAGGACCAAGACGGCTACTATTATATTACCGGACGGCTCAAGCGGATTGTCAAGCTTTTCGGTATCCGTATCAATCTGGATGAAATAGAGCAAATGCTGGCATCCCAGTTTCCCGGCAAAGAACTGGTCTGTGTAGGCAGTTCGGACAAATACATCAGCATCTGTTATGTAGACCCCAACGTTAAGCAGGAAACGATCAAAGAACTGCTGTTTAAGCGGGTGCATATCCTGCCGCAGGTGATCCGTTTTCAGCAGCTGCCCTCGATATTACGGACCAGCAATGGAAAAATAGATTATCATGCGATTACAACGCTGATGAGCAAATCCAGCGAACCGGTTTATTGATGATTAGTCCAGCACGCTATTGATAGCGTCTGGCGTTCAGAAGGAAAGCGCACTTCTGTAGTGCGCTTTCTTTTATATATACCCTTCACGGCCTTTTTCGCCCCCTATTTTTCCATCTACCAATCATGCGACTTGTCAGAAAACTGACGAGGGTACCCAGCGCAGCTGTCAATACCGTCTGGAACAAATCGCCCAGCGAGAAACTGGCCCAGATGGAACAGAGAGTGCTCCCGAGGGAAGAGATGCGCAAAGCGGAAATAAGATACAGGTATACCATATTTCAATGTAATACGCTTGACGATTAAACCAAATTCTTCAGAGTAATAGCTTCAATCCAATGGAAATATTCCGTCCCGGAAGGGGGGCAAGATATTTGAGTATGGAATTTTGCGGACGTGCTTCTACATTCAATAGATTATTTCCTGAAATAAAATAGACAAACTCATATCTTTTTATATTTACCTTGTAACCTAATTGTCCTGTTAACAAAGAATAAGCTGGCATCGGCGGCTCAATATTGATATTTTTACCCAAATAACGTTGTTTCAGATACTGATCAAAATTGGCGCTCCCAAAAAACTTTTTATATTGAAGTGCAACCGACATTCCATACCTACTGGTTGGTAGGTTGGGCATAAAGTCACCTTCTGCCCATTTGCGCATGTTGTCATCCGAAGTATTCATATTTTTGACGAGATCAGCGAAAACATTTAACGCTACATGACAATCTGCGTCCCATGCATAGGTATAGCCTCCCTCTAGCTCCCAGCCTTGAATTTCGGTATCTGAAGCACGCCATTCCTTGACCAAAAACCCTCCAGAACGAGAAATGCCTGTATGGGCCAAATAGAGGTAATCTTTAAAAAAACTGCGGTAATGCGTCGCCGACAATTTGAATCCACCATATTTTACCCCTGCGGATAACTCATAGGAATTTGAGCTTTCCTTGTTAAGTCGATCATCTCCATTTTCTTCTACTAGGATTGCAAAATGATCATTTCCGGCATAAAGTTCATTGACCCCTGGTGCGCGTTCTGCGTGTGAAAATGTAGCTTGTAAATAGGCAATGTCAAAAATTGAATACTTGATATCTCCCGAAAAATGGTTTAAACTAAAATCTCGCGCTGAAAGATCACCTCCGGCCATCCCCCTGCTGCGCTGATAAGTGGGATCGCTCAATGTACGCCGTGCAACCCAGTCATGCCGATAACCTAAATGAAGGGTAATTGGATTAAGTTCTATTGTCTGCAAGGTAAAGATACCTCCTTCCCGACTCAGATTATTGGGGATATAACGCCGATCGCCTTCTCCCCTTAAGGCCACAAATGAAAAATCAAACCCACTCGTCCCAGACCAAAAATGGTTAAACTGTTGCGTTATTTCCGATCGAAGCGCATGACGCTCACTATCGAACTTATTGACACGGTACCTGCCCAAGATCTCCCGGTCATCCGAAACCTCACCGCGGTAATTAAATTTAATCTCCGAGATCAACTGTGTTTTTGGCTTAAAAGCAGATTCTAACTGCCAGGCATATGAATAGGTACGGGTATTAATCGGTTCATATATCGGGGTCCAAACTGCACTGTGACTATGTACAGGCTTGTTGCGCTGCGCAAAACCGGGAATACCATAATAGCTTTCAAGAGCGTAAAGCCCTAGACCTAGTCGAAAGTTGTCTCTGATATAGCTGGCACCTGCATTGACAGCATTTCTCTCGGCATGGCTATTGGGCATCACTCCGCGCTTGACCGGTACGTAATCCGTAATCCCATGAACGACTTCAGTGTAAAGTGGTGTGTTGGGATCCTGCCCAGCGACATATTTGTCATTTTGAGGGTTTAGGACCTTTGATCCATTGATAAATGAATAATCTTCAAAGGTATACAGATCGGCTTCCGATAACCCCCACTTTGGATCGCCCATATTCTCGATCACAAACTGGCTCAAATAGGGATATAGCGTCAGATTTCGAATCGTCTCACGATCGACATTTACCTGTGCCATTGCGGCGGTCAAATGATCGATCTTTGGATCATAAGCAATGGCTGCTTTTGTATTGCCCGGGATCTTGAGATTCCCGTGTGTGAGCCTCATTGCGCCAATATGTCCCACCCAGTACTTTCCAATGTTTGCATTGAAAGCCAGCGATTGGCTATTGCCATTATTAGTTCCTAGCTCCGCATTGGCCTGACCTGCAATCTTCTTCGGCAGACGATTCATAGGAATGGTGTTGTCTTTAACATTGACCGCTCCACCAATTGCCTTTCCTCCGAATAATACACTCGCAGCACCCTTGTACAATTCTATTTCGCGTAGATTGTCCATATCGAAATTGGGGTTAAGGTTTGGACTGATTCCCGATAAATCATTGATCGAAAGCCCATTGGATAGCACACTTACCCTGCTACCACTTAGACTCCGTATCATAGGCATACCAGAATTGGGGCCAAAAGAAGCATTTTGTATCCCAGAGATATGGCTCAATGTTTCACCAAGCGTTTGTGCCTGTATACGATCCAGCTGCTTTCGATCCAGCCTCGTCTTTTGCCCATGGCCTGGTACAAAGCCAGTGGTCTCTACGGTGGGAAGCGTATAGCTTCGCAATGTATCCACTGTTGGTTTACGCTGCGCATGTGCAGTTTTTGTGATAGATAATATCACGAGAGATGCTAAAAAAACTTGTTTCTGATACCGTAACATCGTGTAGCCTATTCCTGTTTGAGTTGCAAAATTAAAAAAGATAATTGTAAATGCAATATAGTTGCATTAATAATTTACAATCACTACCTTCGTCAAAAATTTACACCACATGAAATACATCAACACACAAATCGTCCTTGCGGCGGCACTGATTCTGATGCTCGGAGCTGCATCATCCTGTAAAAAGGAAACAGCGCCTACTCCCACTGAAATCTCGCTTTCGCTACCATCACAGGTCAGCCTTCGCTACGGCGAAACACAGGAAATTAATCTGCCGAAAGACCTATCTGCAAACGCAGGACTTACTTTCAGCTTTGACTTTTCCCAGATTGCAGACATCAATTTGGGCAACGGGATTAAACTCAGTGATAAATTGAACCAGGCCATCAAATTTGATAACGAAAAACAAAGCATACTGATTAACAGTTCCCTTCTCTATCCAAACGGAGCTCAATCGAGCAGCGCACGGATTCCCAATGATTATAAAGTCACTGTCATAGCCAAAGAATCTCAGGGCAAAGTTGTAGGGAAAGAAAATTTTTCGATCAAGATAACCGCTGGATCTATTGCTATCAAAGGCCTAAAAAATGGCAACGAGTTACCTTATTCGTATGTACTGTATGGCGATCAATCTACTGATTTTGAAATAGATCCTCTCGGCCTACCAATTGATGGCGCTAGCTTTCATTTGGTTAAAAAGGATGGACAAGAAAACATTGCTTCAATAACAGGTACGCATATCAAATTATCAAAAGATGCGGGAGATCCGGAAAAAAAAGCTGAAAAGTCGTTCGAGTTGACTCCCGAGCTTAGAAAAGATGGTTTTCCTGTCGCCTCCACGACTTTCAGGGTCATTCTGATTCCACAAATTAAATTTTTGTTTGGACAATATTATCCCGATCTAAACTTGACCATAGACTTTAGTCTGATACATATCGGTCTCTCAAATGGTTATGTCTCTGCAGCGCCAACACTGTATCCTGAAAAATATAAATCTGCTTTTGAACTGGTTTCAATACAAAAAGATGGACTCACATTTACAGATAGCGAAAAACTGATTAGTGTAAATGTCCAAACAGGCGTCGTTTCTGTGAAAAAGAGCGACATTTTGAAAGCTGGCAACTATAAGGTGACCATAAAGGCCGTGACAACGACGGGGCTAGAATTTACGGCTAGCCTCACTTTAGCAATGTCTGAAGGATAATCGTCATATCCTGGTTTCATCCCCAAGCAATATTAATGATAAAAGCGCACTGCAGGAGTGCGCTTTACTCAGTTAATACCATCAAGTATCATTTTCGCCCCCTATTGTTCCATCTACCGATCATGCGGCTTGTCAGAAAACTGACCAGGGTACCCAACGCAGCTGTCAATACCGTCTGCAGCAAATCGTCCAACGAGATACTTGCCCAGATCGAGCAGATCGTACCGCCAATGGCCGAAACGCGGATATCATTGATTTTCATCAGTCCCGCTCCTTTCCGCCCTGCCCATACTGGTTGGTGCGGCATCGCCTTTCGGCTGATCTACACTTTCAGGCGGCGGCTTATCCTCCTCCAGGACCGTTTCCAGGATACCCAGCCCTAGCGCAATGTACTTTAATATATTCCCCGCCTTTCCCGGTAGTTTGAGCGGCGCTGCGAGGACCACCTGCAGCACCTGCCCGATTTTGTTTAAGATTTTTTTCATACATATTAGTTTTTAAAGAGACTGGATGAACGGTCAAAGCCTAATATTCGGACTGACCGTCATCCAATCATCCCCCTCTCTATTCGATCAATATAGGAGGGCTAGGAATAGTATGGCTTCATCAATAATCGAGGACAAAGAATTCAAAGCATAGCATTTCGACTGCCTATCGCTGACGCAATATGACGGTAGCATAAATCACTGTCTGAACGAAGTGAGTTTGATTTATGCCGTCAGATTGCTAAGAAGATGGCACAAAGGAATACAGCGCCAAATTCATGTCCTTGAATCCATACTACATTAGTAAGCCATGATCTATTCCGGCCCTTCATTTATCGAATATTCAAATACACCTCATCCCCCATATCCCACAGGCTATACACCAGCGCTTTGAGCTTTGCCAAGGCCTTACCACTGTAATCACCAATACCCTCACCTGTTAAGGTCGTCACCGGTGCGATACAGCCATGCAGTTCTTTCATCGCATTGTTCGCTGCATGGATCAGTATTGCTTCACGGCCCAGCACATTGGGGATACCGATCTGTTCGCCATGTTTCGGGTAACGCCGCTTTTCCAGCCTGTACCGACCGACAGGAATACAGCTGATCCGAGGGAGGTTGCTAAGATCTGGCAATTCAATCGTATGGCAGATATGCTCCCCCTGATAGCTGACGGTTCCATTGGTTCCCTGCGCTCCATACTTTCGTTGGAGCAGCAGGGTGTGTTGGACAGCCATGTTAGCTAATGGTCAGTTCACCCAGGTGGAAACTCGGTGAAGTCTTGACCCCATCACGATGGCCTGTAAAGACCCAGCCTTCGAGTACATCACCCGCGTAGCTTGCCGGTAGCGTGAAGCTCAGATTTGCTGCCGCCCTGGTCGAAGACTCCAGAATACTGAAGAAATTCTTGTTCTTGTTGTACATCAACAGGATGACCGAATCATCAGCAAAGGAATTGTATTTGTTGAGCTCCGGTGCCCATGTCAGCGCAATCTCCTGCGGAAAAGGTTCTGACCATTCGGGCGCCATCAGATTGGACAATGAGCCTTTGGCAATAACGATCTTTGAATAATCGATTTCCAGTGTTGGGTAAGTACCTGTCACGCCGCCATTGTTCATCAGATATTGCAGCGCCTTGTTGTAGCCCGTTGCTTTTCCCTGCAGCTTATCCGAATAGCCCAGGTTGAGCAGATCCATGATCGGCGACAGAAAGGCTACCGCCATTGCAAATTTAGCCCGTTGGGCAATCTGTCCTTCACTTGCTTTTTTGTTTGAGATCTTGGAGAGTGAGCGTACATAATCCACTCCTCGCCAACTACTTCCTATTACACTTCCCACTTTCCCAGAGTAGGCCCCGTGTATACCTTTTAAGAATCTTGCCATGATTATACATGTTTGATTTATAAATAATTACGACTGTCATGAGCAGTCTTTGTTTTGCTAGCAAGAGCTAAATTAAGGGGACTTTTGGCCTTAAACGAAGAAGTACAGGGATTGATTTTATATGATTGCTAGCACTGTCATTGCCTGTCAGATTACAGCAATAGATTGAGAGTTTGATAAGAGATTGGCGCAGCCATTCGGTAA
>RCUL01000778.1_pt1 | contig 13877 bp, 10 predicted proteins | sample 2167521 | NCBI WGS metagenome assembly RCUL01 (sample SAMN09932745, study PRJNA488358) | compost metagenome | feature: garden; material: soil; isolation source: compost soil in acetic acid-enriched culture | place: Germany: Experimental Botanical Garden Goettingen | collected 2016-01-27
CCCACCATGACCACCGCCACCCCCGCCATGACCACCGCCACCTCCACCATGGCCACCTCCACCACCGCCATGGCCACCGCCCCCACCATGACCACCACCACCCCCACCGTGGCCACCTCCACCACCGCCTCCGCTACCACCGCCTCCGCCTCCACTACCGCCACCACCGTCCTTGGCATACACGCTGGAGAAGCTCGAAATGGACTCGGGCACTAGCACGGTCGCTGCGGATAGGGCGCCACCGATGGCCAGCGCCAGCAGGCATTGCTTTACAAGCATGGTGAACCTCCATTGCGGTTCGTCTCGATATGCCGCCCCCGACCTGGGGGCGAGCCATGCGACCACCAGCACGAGATCGGCGTCCGGGCGCGGGGCCATGGCTCGACTTCAGACCAGTGTCGCGATCACTGCCTCTCCCCCGGGCGGGACGGACAGGACTTGACCAGCACCACCGTGACTAGCCTTCCAGCTGGCGGCGGTACGCATTGCTGTAACCGACCTCGCCGCCGGCTGAACGGACGCCTGGAGGTACTCGCATCTGCAAGGCAGGCAGGTCTTCTCGGGCGACTACGGCGCCGCCCGCCGGGTACAGGGGATTAAGCAACTGTCATACCACCGGCCAACTCCGAGAAAGAATGACCATGGGACGGGACACCGAGGTCTTTGCCAACACTCTCGGAAATCGGCACGCTCGTTTCTGTGGGGGATATCCCCCAGCATTGGGTGTTTTTCGGGGACGGTTTACTTCAACGAGAGCGGCATCAGGTATGACTGGGCCCGGCACCGTTGAGCGCAGCACTCTTGCCACTTCGGCTGGAGCTCAGTAGGGGATAGCGAATCCGGACTATAGATGCAGTTGCTCCGTGTAAATGCCCTTGTGAGGCCGCCTTCGGGCGGCCGCTTTTTTGCCACGGGTCGCGCTCCCCAGCAGACCGGAGGCGTCCAACGCGCGCGGCCGGGCGCTACCGGGGCAGTTTGCCCGCAGATTTCACTCGCCCTGAACCGGGCAGTGGCACGTGGGACGGCCTGATTGATTGGAACCGGACCAGCATCGCCGCGTGGCTAAAGCGCTGGTTCATGCCACGAACCTCGGTGGGGAACGAGTAAGCCCGGCGGCTGATCAGGCACTACGAGCATTCCCCGCTTCAGCAAAGCCGGCATGCCTAGTGCCCGGCCAAGTCGCCACTCCGCCTGGCCTCGAGAAAGCCAATCCGCTGACCCACGTCCTGGAACAGCCGCACCGAGGCGATCTCCGGGCCCTGCACACCATCGAGCAGGGCAGCCAGCTGGGCGTCGGCCCGGCAATGGGGGCGCCACTCCAAGAGCGCCGGCAAACCGTCGATACTGGCACTACCTGGGCGGCAGTTGGCCAACAAGAGCCGCCCGCCGGGGCCGACCGCCTGGAACAGGCGATAGGCCAAGCGCTCGCACGCGCGGTCGTCGAGCAGGTCGCAGGCTTCAGCAGCGTATACCAAGTGGTAGCCGCTAAAACCGAAGTGGTTCTCGAGCAACTGATCGAGATTACCCTGACAGGCGCTGACCCCGAGACCGCCATAGCTCTGCCGCACGGTTGCCAGGCGCACCGGGTCGTCATCAAACACCAACATTTCACCGAAGCGCCCGTGACGCACTTCATGGGCGAGTTCCACTTCGCGGCAGTGCCCCACGGAAATGCAGAGGATGCGTGTGTCCTGCCCGTGACGACGGCAGGTGTCATCCAGGACCCGTGCAATCATCCGGCGCCTGGCGCGTAAGGCGCGGGCTGTGGGGCCGGTGGTGGCGAGGTGAAAGAACTCGCGCGAGCGATCCGCCGCCAGCGGTTGGAGGGCTTGACTCTCCAGACCGTACAGATAGTCCAACAGCTGGGCGTTGCCGCCGCGCCGTTCGTAGGCTGGTTTTGGCGGGCGCGGAAAAGGCACGATATTGCTCGGGGGCACTGGTGTTGGCGGGGTGGGTAAGGGGTTGTCGAGGCCCGCCCATTGCCGCTCCGTTTGAATGCGCCGCAGCTCCAGGGTCAGGCGATCGCGTGTTTCGGCGTGTTCCTGCAGAAACTCCAAGTCGCTGGGTCCATCCATTGCATCCCCTCCAATGTCGACACAACCTCGCCGCCTGCGCTGCTGAGTGCAGAGGGCCATCGCAGCTCGTCCCCAAAGGCAAACGTAGCGGACACCGCACATTCGGCCAGCCTGCCGAAGGCAGATCGTGAGGTTTTCGACGAAGGGTGGTCATATGGCCGGCAAAGTTGCTCCTGGCGTGCGGTCGCCGATGTCCAGATCACTCCAGTTGGTCGGCGATGCGCCTGACCAACTGAAGCGGGGTGCTGCTGGCGGCCACCGTGAACATCATCCCCCGTTGGCGGCGGGGCAATCGCTGGGCGCACCGTTTGGCGGTGGACCGCACGGCCGCATCACTGCCATGCAGTTTGGCCGCCAGTAGCAAGGCGAGCATAGCGTCGACCAGTGTCATGACTACCCCCGTCCAACAGGTGAAGTTGTCCTCGGCTCGCAGCGAAACAGCCGAACCCATGAGGCCGGCGCAGTGCAACCCGCTGTGATGAGGCTAGCAGACTGCGCATACTCGGCCTGAGGCTTTCCCGGCCATGCGCACATGGATACGTTACTCCCAACGACCGCTCTCCTCTTGCGAGCGCCGCCCGATGCACAGTAGCGGCCGACGCCTGGCGGCGCTCTCCGGCTCGTCTGACGCGTAGATATCACAGCTGCGCCGGGTGGGTAGGCAATCCTCACCGTTCACGACGGACTCCCACTCCAGCCAAGTGGGCAACTGTATCGCTGGTCGGGGATGGGATTGGAGGCCGCGCGGAGCCATCGACACGGTGCCGAGCGGTGTCCAACCCTTAGTCTCGGGTGCAGTTCCCACTCAGCAGCAGCGGGCTGCGCGTGAAGCTTTGCGTCGAGCGTGACACGGTCGTGGATTAGCCCAAAGGCGCCCGCATCGACGACGTGGGTGGCGCGGCAGGGCCGCTGCTTAGGGCATCCGCCCACAATACGCTGCCGGCAGCAAACCCCGTCGGCCCACGCCCCCTAAGGGATGCCACAGGTCTACCGGGAGGTCGCATCACCGGACAGGCCGCGCTTCGCCAACAGTTGCCGCAGGCCCTTCAGCGCCCTGACCTGGATCTGCCGTACACCCTCACGGGTCAAGCCAAACACCTGGCCTACCGCCTCCAGCGTGCAGCGTTCCTGCCCCCGCAGACCGAAACGGCGCACCACCACTTCGCGCTGCTTGTCGGTCAGTTCCGACAGCCATTGGTCGATGCTCTGGGAGAGATCAGCATCCTGCAACAGTTCACAGGGATCCGTGGGCCGGTCGTCGACCAGTGTTTCCAGCAGCGTTCGGTCGGAGCCACGCCCGAGGGGGACGTCCACTGAAGTCACCCGCTCGTTGAGACCGAGCAGGCGCTGGACCTCGTCAACTGGCTTTTCCAGCAGATTGGCGATCTCTTCCGGAGAGGGCGCGTGATCCAGCTTGTGCGACAGCTCGCGTGCCGCCCGCAGGTAGACGTTGAGCTCCTTGACCACATGGATGGGCAGCCGGATGGTCCGCGTCTGGTTCATGATGGCCCGCTCGATGGTCTGTCGGATCCACCAGGTCGAGTAGGTGGAAAAGCGAAAGCCCCGCTCGGGATCAAATTTTTCTACCGCGTGGATCAAACCCAAATTGCCCTCCTCGATCAGGTCGAGTAACGATAGGCCGCGTTTGACGTAGCGTCGCGCGATCTTCACCACCAGGCGGAGGTTGCTTTCGATCATGCGCTGGCGCCCGGCAGGATCTCCGCCCTGCGCGAGGCGGGCGAAGTGCACTTCTTCTTCCTGGGTCAGCAGGGGGGAGAAACCGATCTCGTTGAGGTACAGCTGGGTCGCGTCGAGCGCGCGCGGGGAGTCGATATACTTCTGCGGCCTGGCTGAGCTGGAGTACCGGGATTTCGCAGTGGGCAGAGGCGCGTCGTTCTCCTCCCGCCGCGCACAGCCCAATTCGACGCCGCGCCCGAGTAGGAGCAGTTCGAAATCGACATTAAGCTTTCGCGCTGCTTTCTTGACCGCCATGGCGGCGCTTCCTCTAAAGACTCCCCCAGCGAGTCCCTGTTGCCCCTCCGGGGACGGGCCGGCTCGACGCTGATCTGCTGCCGCTCCCGTACCCATGACCCGCAGCGACAGCCCTTCTTCGCTGCAAACCTGTAGTCTTCGCTCACCCCACGCCACGCAGGCCAGCCACATCCACCCCTCTAATAAAACTGTAGTTTAAGGACGAGATAGCCACTCAATGGGCGACTCGGCGCCTCGGGGGAAATGGCCAGCAGCAAGCAGGCGCTGGATACCCACAGGCAGGCTTCCAATGCCCAGACCTGAAAGACCCAGCCAGACAAGGCATGGTTGGCTCACACGGCGCGCACTGACCAGTAGGAGCCCCGCGCCTGCATCGCGACCGTCAAATCGGGCAACGAGTCGGCGTCGCGGTTGCGCAAGCACCGCGGGACCGCCCTCAAGGAGGAAGGTGTCAGCGGCGTGGCCGCCTTCGGTTGCACCGTAAAGAGCCTCGCCCCAGTCGTTGGCCAGCGGGTCCAAGTGGACGATGCCGCTTCCAGGGCTCCCTTTACAACTCTTGAATCTGTGCCTCACTCCAGTTACCTGCCAATTTCAACAGCCTGTTAGGCCGTATGGACAATCGAGTGATCCAAGTGATTAAGGGTCGTCAGGACTTGCGCGGACGGGGCGAGGGCCGGGGCCATCGACCAGCGGTTGAAGCGGTCGTTGCCGATGCGCACCATGCCGGTATGGCTGGCCTTGTTGTCGTCGATCAGCGGATCGGGATCGTAGAAACCCAGCGCATAGCGCAGCCGTTCCAGGTCGGCGGGGTCGCCGGTGAGGAATTGCCAGCCCGGCTTGATCCGGTAGCGCTCGGCATACTCCGCGAGCTGCCTTGGGGTATCCAGTTCCGGCTGCAGGGTTAGCGAATAGAGGAAGACATCGCGCCCGGCCCGTTCGCCGAGCAGCCGCTGCACGCCCAGCAGGTTGGCGGTAATGGTCGGACAGCGGTCGCCGCAGGCGGTGTACATCATGTTGATCAGCACGACCCGATCCCGGATCAGGTCGTCATAGAACTTCACCGCTTTACCTTCGTGGGTGTACAGCGTCACGTTCGGCAACGGCGTGGCTCGGCGATCGTTGCCGGTGGCGTGCGGCGTGGGGTTCCCGGCAAGGTTGCCAGCGTGCCAGGCGGCAAGTCCGAGTGCAGCGGTGCCCAAACCGGTCAGTAGATTTCTGCGAGTGCTCATTGGTACGTCTCCGTAATCATGGATAAAGGGCTTGCTCAGCTGCTGCCTTCGCTTCCGCTGCTGCCACCGCTGTCGTCATCGGCTTTAATGTCCCAACGCACCATCATCATGTGGTCTTCGTGGATCATGTTGTGGCAGTGCATGACGTACTTGCCGACGAAGTCGCGAAAGCGCAGGAAGACACGCATCGACGAGTTTTCCCCGAGGACGAAGACATCCTTGCGTCCGCGCTCATGGGCGGGCACCGGCACGCTCTTGCCATCGACGACCTTGCTGAGAATGCGCCCCTCCTCGAAATGGATATGCACCGGGTGATGCCAGCCGCCGCTCGGGCTGACCAGTTCCCAGATTTCGCAACTGCCCTGCCGAACTTCCGCGCTGACTTGCTGGACGTTGAAGATCCGGTCATTGACCGTCCACAAACCGCCCTTGCGGCCGAACTCCCAGCGCCGCACTCTCGCGTTCTTCAGCTCCTCGGCGGTGATGGGCCGCAGCTCGCGCAGTTTGGCCGGGATTCGGCTGTTGTCGGCGGCGGTGCGGTTGACCACCAGCTTGAGGATCGGCGTGCCCGGCGCGCGGATGTCCTTCGGGCCGCGAGTGCTCTCCTGACGCAGGCGGTTGACCAGGTACAACTCGGCGCCCAGCGGGTACTGGGCGAAGTCGACAATGATGTCGCCGCGCTCGGCCACGCCCAGTTCCACCTTGGTCTGGTTGTACAACGGCGCCGGAAGCAGGTTGCCGTCGTTGGCGATGTAGGTGAATGACTGCACGCGGTTACGCACGTCGACCAGGTAGAGCGCATAGAAACGGCTAGGGCCGCTGTTGAGCAGACGCAGACGGTACTTGCGCGCCGCGACGTGGAGCACCGGCTCGATCTTGCCATTGACCACGATCTTGTCCCCGAGGGTGCCCTCGGGGTTGAGTTGGTCGAAGTAGAGCAGGCCATTGAGGTCGAAGCGGCGGTCGCAGAGGTTCAGCGGATAGTCGTAGGCGCCGCTGGGCAATCGCAGCGCCTCGGGGTTGGGGTCGTTTTCATCGCCCGAATCTAGCTCGTCATACAGTAGGTAGAAACCCGCCAGGCCGCGGACCACATTGGCAGCAGTGAAGTCCAGGCAATGGTCATGGAAGAACAGCGTGCCCAGGGCTTCGCGGGAGTCGCCGCGGCCATTGCCCAGTTCGTCGTAGCCGGCGCAGATGTTCGGGTAGAAATGGTCCTTGTAGCCGCCCGGCGCAGAAAGCGTTGGGCCCGCCTTGTCTTTGCCGTAATAATCTCCGGGAAAACCATCGCTTTCGGACGGCGCATGCAGGTTGTGCAGGTGGGTGGAGATTTCCGGGGTACCGAAGCCCTGGTGGTCGGCGGGGAGATCATTGTGCATGCGCAGCAGGACCGGGCTGCCGTAGCGGCCCAGGATCACCGGGCAGTACATCTCGGGCGCCGGCACAGCGGGCTGGTAGCTCCACACCGGCTGGGTGGGCAGCGCCGGGTTGAACGTCCAGTTGCGCTGCACGGCATGTAACTCGTACATGACTGGCTCGTTGGGGCAGAGATCGTCATAGCTCTGGTGGTCATCGCGGCCACATTCGCCACGCTCCAGGTCAGCTTGCACCCGATGCTCAGGAATCGGTTGACTGAGGGCCTGGATCGGGATAACCGCATCCGGTAGCTGCTCGACCCAGGGGATGGTCAGCGGGCTGGGCGGTACCACCGGCGCGCCAATGTCATCGTCGTCGCCTTTGCCGAGCGCCACGCCATGCGTCAGGAGCACAGGCGCGGCCACGGCCGCGGCACCCAGTTTCAGGAAGGCGCGTCTGCCGGGGAGGTCATCGGCCGTCGCGGGTTGGGAATCGAGGGATTGGCGATCACGGTTTTTCATTGTCCTTCTCCGGCTTCTCGTCAGGCGTGGGGCAGGGCAAGACCTTGGCGAGCGGCGGACCGTGAAAGGCAGGGCTGAAACTGGTTGGCGCGAGTAGCGTGGCTACCCGGTGATGCACTGCAGTGCTGTCCATGCTGGGTCACCTCGTGTTGCCAGCGGGGCCGCGACGGATCGGCGCATTGGCAGGCCCCTGCAGTGAACCAAGGCAAACGCCATGCCACCGACGGTACACTCCTCGGCAGTGCGCGCTCAGCCATGGCGTCCGCAGCATTGCGCCGGGTCGGAAGAACGGCGGAGGTGGCGAATGGGGTGGGGAATGACCCTAGATCTGGGGGGGAATTGGGGGGAGGCGCACCGCCCGGCGTGTCGTCGATGCTTACTCGCGGTGCGTCTTGCGGTACTGCCGCTCCAGTTCCGTCAGCTCCTTGCGCTCCCACGGCTCCAGCTTCGCCTTCGGCTCCGGTTTCAGCAGAATGAACTCGCTGAGTGCCACCTCTTCCGCCTCGTGCTGCTGGTAGCCCTGCTGTATCAGTTCCAGCACCCGTTCCAGCGCCCACTGGCCCCGCACCCGCAGGGTTGACTCCCAATCGCCGGCCGCCTTCAGTTCCGCCGTTTTTTCCGGCAGCCACTTCGTCCAGTGCTTGCGGGCCATCGCCGCGTACCGTTCCGCGCTCATCGTCAGTCTCCAGGGTCGCCTTGCTGTCGCGCACATCCGCGATGAAGCGCACCACGTAAGGCTTCATGTTCTGCGCCACGTCGGCGCCGAACCGCTCGACCACCAGGTTGACCACGACGCGCATCGCTTCGCGCAGGTCTTGGCGGGCGGCCTTCAAGTTCGCCACAGTCGCGATGAACAGCGGCTTGGCCTTGGCGTAGGTTTCCTCGTCAAAGGTTAGCCCGGAACTCAGCCAGCTTCCGCCGCCAAGCAGGGCGCCGAGACCGTTGATCGCAGCATCAAAAGCGGTGTGCTCCGCCGCGCTGCCCAGCGCTTCCCCAGCAGAGCGCAGGGGCCCGACCCTCGCGGCGGACGGTGGCGCCGGTGACTTCGGCAAGCACGTCGCCGAACATGGGACCTGTTGCTAGCATCAACCGAGACTTACCACGACCGAAGGGAACACCCACGATGAACCTTCGACCCATCATGGCGCTTGCACTGGTCATGGCTTGCAGCACCGTCGCGGCAGACGAGTACCTTGGCAACCTCAGTGCCAATCCCTATGCGCCGAACTCAACCGCCAACCCCTACGGAGCCGGCAGCCGCTACGCGCCGAACAGCATCACCAACCCGGCCGGCCAGTATGGCAGTCCGTACTCCAGCACCAGCGCCGCTACCCCCTACACGACCAGCTCGCCCAAGCTCTACGACAGCCAAGGCAACTACCGCGGCAAGCTGAGCGGCAATCGCTACGATCCCGATTCAGTCTCCAATCCCTACGGGCGCTATGGCAGCCAGTACTCGCCCGACAGCATCGATAACCCGTATGGGGCCGGCAGCCCGTACCGTGCGGACAGCCCGAACAATCCTTATGGAACCGGGCTGAGGATCGTCGGCGATGATGAATAAACGCCGGCAGGTTGGCTGTAGCCTAGCGCTGGCCCACCGCTCGCCTCTGACTTGACCAGTAGGCGGCAGCGACGCGACGGGCAGAGATCGACCCTAAGCTGCCGGTCAAGAGCAACTGATTAGAGTAGGAAACGTAAACCCGTCCCCTTTTACTCCGGCGGGAAATCTCGCGCGTCGCACTGCCCCTGGATTGCCCCCTCTCCCCCGGTTGGCCGCTTGTCCGATCAGAACCCACTTCGTTTTGACGGGGTACCGGGGCGCAGCTTCACTTGCACCTTGCGTCCAGCACGCTCGCAAGAGCGTCCGCCGGGTGTCTGATGCTGATGGTGCTGGCAAGCGTTTCGCGCCTGCCGGTGCCGACGAATTCAGGTAGTTGCAGGGATGCACTGAGCTGTTTCCGGGTGCAGCAGTGGATTGGCAGTCCCCTAGGTAGCCTGGGCGCATGCTCCTATTCCCGGAGGGCTGCCTGATGAAAAGCCACACGGTTCTGCGTCGCGTCCTATTCCCCCCTGGCCCTGCTAGTCGCCTTCTCCATGGGCAGGCTGAGCCTTGGCTTGCAGTTCGCCACCTCCATCAACCCGGGCACCGCCAAAGCCCCTGGCCGGCGGCATTTGAGCGTCAGCCTGCCGGGCGTGGGCCGTGGTGCGCGGCTGCTGGAGCTTGACCCGACCGCCATCCCGGAAGGCTTCCTCACCCAAGTGCAACCGACCAGCCTGGACGACGTCCAGACGAGAGCCATCTATTGCCCGGCGTCTGTGTTCAGCCAGGTGGGGCGCACTGGCCCGCCGTGCCGCACAACAATCGCTGCCCGTAGTCAGCCCCGTGATTATCCAGGAGGAACGTGCCATGAAAATCAGGTCGAAGTTTCTGCAACGTACTCATGCAAGCCTCAGTGTTGGCCTGCTAGCGCTGTTGGTGGGTTATGGGCTCTATCCCTTGACCGCTTCGGCTGATTCACTTTTCGTCGGGGACCCGAGTGACAACACCGTCAAGCGCTTTGATGCCGACACCGGCGCATTCCAGGGGGAATTCGTAAAGAAGGGCAATAGCCCGCTGAAAGGGCCCCGGGGCCTTATCTTCAATCTGGAGGGGGACCTGCTGGTGTCCAACCAGAATGTCGGCGCCAATAAATCCGGCGAAATCCTGAAGCATGCCGGCGCCACGGGCGTGTTCCTGGGGGCGCTGATCCCGCATAACAGCCCGACCGCGCCCTTTGCCCCCAATGGCATCGTCCTGCACCAGGTGCCGGGGGCCGATGTCCTGTTCGTCGCCGACCAGTCAGGCCCGGGAAAGAACAACCCACCCGGACGGCTACTGGCATACACCACCAATGGGGTGTTGCTCGCCGATCTCACGCCCGATCCCGTCACCGAGTTTCCTGGGGCGTTTTCCCTGGATGAATTTCATCCGCGTGGGGCGGTAATCGGCCCGGACGGTCACCTGTATGTCTCCGTCACCCATGATCTCGACCCCAAAAGCCCTGGATTCAACCCCATCGCCGGCTGGATCCTGCGCTTTGACCTGGCCCATAACGGGGCTTTCCTCGGTGTTTTCGCCAGCTACACGGACCCGAACTGCGCCTCCCACCTCCATCGCCCGGACGGTCTGGTCTTTGGTCCCGATGGACTGCTGTATGTTGCAGCGTTCCGCGCAAGCTCGACCGATACGGACAAGATCCTGGCCTTCGATGCCTCCGGGAGCTGTGTGAGCCAGATCGACCTGGATCAAGTCAACCAGCCGCGCGCCTTCGCCCAGGCGCTGCTGTTTGGTCCCGCCAACGCCGCAGGCGAATCGCTCTTCGTTCCGATCAGCGGTGGCGGTCCCGACACCGGGGCGGTCCGCCGCTATAACGTTGTCACAAAATCCTTCAGCAACTTCGTACCGCCAGCCGTGCAAGGCGGCCCGCTGGGCGAAGGGTGGTATCTGACCTTTGGCCATACGGATCCGGGAACGCTGAATTACGTGCCTTGAGGAGGTTGCGCGGGAGCAGACATCGGATTGGCGATTCTGGGGTCCGCACAGCCGGTCCCCGCTGCTCGTGAGTCAACACGTCCAGAAACCGGGACCTCCTCCCTGGTTTCTGGATGCCTCCCCCCACCTCAGCGAGCCGAAACGACAGCCGAGTGCTGTCGTCCTCGTACCGCAGCTACCGGCCAATAGTTGCCGGTCAACGAGCAGCGGCCCAGCTCAGTAGCCGGGCCTCCCGTAGGATAAAACGTACTGCGCATCTAAGGGGGCACCATGACCAAGCGCGTAGCGCCACGGATGTGGCGCTACGAGCTCCGGTGGTGCCTGCCGCACAGACCGCGCCCAGGCCGCCGCGAGCTGGTGGTTCGACATACCCGCCCAGGTGCCGCTATCCCTGCCGACATTTTGGAGGCGTGGAAGCAGTACCAGCCGCAAGGCTACGGTGTTTGCCTGGACTTTCCGAGGCAGAGCCACGCTGGCAACAGCATGTCACGCATGCTGCTGCAGAATCTCCGCGGTAACTTCACGCACGATCTGCAGCACAAGCCCCAGCGTTTCAGGCTGCGGATCGGCCGGATACACCAGATACGCCGGCAGCCGGAAGTCCGGCACGTCAGAATGCCGATGCAACTGCCCTGCGGTGAGCGCCTGCTTGACCAGGCGCAGAGGGAAATACCCGGCGCCGCCGGCAGCCAGAATGTGGGTCAGGCCCAGCCAGCCGATATTGGTGCTCAACCCGGCGCCGAGGAAATCGGGGAACGCGGCGCTGTGCTTGCGGGCGAACTCCGGCCCCCAGTCGATGTACACATAGTTTTCACCGGGCGGGCTGGGGTTGTCGTCGCTGGTAGTCACGTACACCAACTGCTCTTCCAGCAGCGGTTCAACCACCAACCCGGGCCGGCTTTGGGGTGTGTACATCACCCCGACGTTGGTGCGCCCCTCGACCAGCCCCTGAATGAGTTCATCTTCGAAGGCCATTTCGGCGCGTATGGCGATGTCGGGTACGGCCTTGCGGATTCGCGGCAGACAGGCAAACAGCAGATCGTCCCAAAGTCCGAAACGTCCGCCGATGGTCACGGACGCCCGAAAGCCCAGGGCCACGCCGATGTCCTGGCGGGCGCGTTCCACAGTGCGCACGAGCGTGGTTGCGAAGGGGTGGAAGGAGAGGCCCGCCGGGGTGAGCGTCGTGCCGGCCTTGTTGCGCACGAACAGGCTGCAGCCGAGTTGTTCCTCCAGTGCGGCGATTCGAGCACTGACGGTCGATTGCGTGACGAACAGCCGCGAGGCGGCATTGCGGAAGTTTCCCGCCGCGATGACGGTGAGAAAGGTTCGGGCAAGTTCGGTATCCATAAGCTACAACCCCTCGATCGGTGATCAGGCCGGAGCACCAGCCCGCAGAGTCAGCCGGGACGGTCATCTGGCGTTCAGGCGGGCCCGGCGCCCGTTCAGGCAAGAGTGCCGCCATTCGCCAAATAGATTCGATATCACCAATATTTACGGCCAATTTTTATCGTTATTCAAATTCATCCGGGCAGCGTAACGTCGGAGGTGACATCCGGAAATGGCTCCTGCCGAGGAGGTCAAAATGCATTTGCTAGGCTCAGAAGATCGACTATCCCTGCGCAGCATTGCGTTGGTGCTGATGGGTTTCCTGGTGGTCGCTGGCGCATTGATCGTTGTTGCAGTAGTGGTTGGTTGAGCGCACGGGAATTGCCGAAATCTGTCCAGATGATCGCCCTGTATGGGCCGAGACCGTGGAACTCCACGCAACAGGCTGGTTAGCCGCTTGCCGCGCCCGGTGTTCCCCAGCGTAGTCGCGCGGGGTGCGCGAAGTGCCCCGCGGCGACCTTTCCGGGTCCAGCGCCTGCCAGTCGCGCTCCGTGCAAAACGGTTGCGACCCAGGCGGATACTCGACACCAAAGGAGTCACGTCATGGCTCACTCCGATACCCTCCCCGCCGGTCCCGACCTGACCAAGGGCGTGCCCTTGTCCAGTGTGCCAGCCACTGGCGTGCTCGCCGGCCACGTCGACGGCAACCCGGTCCTGCTGGTGCGAATGGACGATGGCTTCCATGCGGTCAACGGTCTCTGTACCCACTACGGTGCGCCGCTGGCCGATGGTCTGGTGGTCGATGACGAGATTCGCTGCCCGTGGCACCACGCGTGTTTCAGCCTGCGGACGGGTGCCGCCCTGCGGGCCCCCGCCTTCGCGGCGCTGGGAACCTTGCGTGTGGAGATCGTCGGCGAGACCGTGTTCGTGCGCGGCGCGGAAACAAAAGCTCTGCCGTCGCACCCCGGTGCCCTCCCCAACCAGCCCGGACGCATCCTGATCGTCGGTGGCGGCGCCGCGGGGTTCGCAGCTGCCGAGCGGCTGCGTGAACTGGGCTATTCCGGCGCGTTGTCGATGCTGAGCGCCGATGTGTCGGCGCCCTATGACCGGCCCAATCTGTCCAAGGACTACCTGGCCGGAACTGCACCGGAAGACTGGATTCCGCTGCAGGGCCCGGAGTTCTACGCCGATCGGGAGATCGACCTGCGCCTCGGCTGTGACGTCACCGCGATCAATACCGACGCTCGGGAGGTGCTGACCGGATCGGGCGAACGGCTAGCCTATGACGTCCTGCTCATCGCGACTGGTGCGGAACCGCGGCGGCTTCCCATCCCCGGCTTCGACCTTCCCAACGTGTTCATGCTGCGCTCGCTGGCCGATGCCCGGTCGATCATCGAAGCGAGCCAGGGCGCGACGTCGGTGGCCCTGATCGGCGCCGGCTTTATCGGCATGGAGGCGGCGGCAGCGCTGCGGGCGCGCGGACTCCAGGTGCACGTGGTGGCCCCCGAGGATGTGCCGCTGGAGCGTGTGCTGGGTCTGGAAGTGGGCGGCTTCCTCACCGGCCTGCACCAGGAGCAGGGTGTGGTGTTCCACCTGCGCTCGGTGGCCAAAGGCTTCGATGGCAAGACACTCACACTGGCCGACGACACCCGGATTGCTGCGGACCTGCTGATCGTCGGCGCCGGTGTCGCGCCGCGCACGGAGCTCGCAGTCACGGCCGGAATGGCCGTGCAGGACGGCATCCTCGTCGATCCCTGCCTAGAGACTTCGGTTGCCGGCCATTTCGCCGCCGGTGATGTCGCGCGCTATCGGTACGGCGCGGACCTGATCCGGGTCGAGCACTGGG
>RCUL01000781.1_pt1 | contig 13871 bp, 11 predicted proteins | sample 2167521 | NCBI WGS metagenome assembly RCUL01 (sample SAMN09932745, study PRJNA488358) | compost metagenome | feature: garden; material: soil; isolation source: compost soil in acetic acid-enriched culture | place: Germany: Experimental Botanical Garden Goettingen | collected 2016-01-27
CTGCTCGGCGGCACCGCCGGCCAGGCCGTGGTCTGGTACACCGGGCAGTTCTATGCGCTGTTCTTCCTGTTGCAGACGCTGAAGATCGACCCGCAGACCGCCAACCTGCTGATCGCCGGCTCGCTGCTGATCGGCACGCCGTTCTTCATCCTGTTCGGCAGCCTGTCCGATCGCATCGGCCGCAAGAGGATCATCATGGCCGGCTGCATCCTCGCGGCACTGACCTACTTCCCGATCTTCCACGCGCTGACCCAGTTCGGTAATCCCGACGTATTCGTGGCGCAGGAGAGGAACCCGGTCACCGTGGTCGCCGATCCCAATCAGTGCTCGTTCCAGTTCGACCCGGTGGGCAAGGCCAGATTCACCAGCTCCTGCGACATCGCCAAGAGCCAGCTGGCGAAGGGGGCCATTCCCTATGCCAACGAGAAGGCCGAGCCCGGCGCCGTCGCGCAGATCCGCATCGGCGACAAGGTGATCGAGAGCTTCGAGGGCACCGGCATGCCGGCAGCCGACTTCAAGGCGCAGAACGAGGCCTTCACCGCCACGCTCGGTGGTGCCCTCAAGGACGCCGGTTACCCCGCGAAGGCCGACCCGGAAAAGACCAACTACCCGATGGTGCTGTTGCTGCTGACCATCCTGGTGATCTACGTGACCATGGTCTACGGCCCCATCGCCGCCTGGCTGGTGGAGCTGTTCCCGACGCGCATCCGCTACACCTCGATGTCGCTGCCTTACCACATCGGCAATGGCTGGTTCGGCGGCTTCCTGCCCACGGTGGCGTTCGCCATGGTCGCGGCCACGGGTGATATCTACTTCGGACTCTGGTACCCCATCGTCATCGCCGTGATGACGGCCATCCTCGGCACCTTCTTCCTGCCGGAAACCAAGGACCGGGAAATCCACCACATATAAGCCCGGCGCCCGCCCTCTCCCGCGAGGGGGAGGGCGATCCGCGCTGCAAAGGGCCGACCCGGGCGCCGCTCAGGCTGGCGTCCTGACTGTTGGCCGGTGTCAACCCGTGGTCGAGCCAGGGTGCGTCCTGCCCATGGCGACCATGTACCTGAACTGCTTCCTGTCCGTGATCATCGTCCTCGTCTTCATCCACGAGCGCTGACGTTCGGTCGTTGACTCTCGGTCTGACAGGACTAGCCTTAATGGTGTGGGAAAATTTCCCACAAAAATATGCCGACTGGCTCCGAAGGACCGGGCGGATACCGCAGTTGTGCATTCTGCAGATGGATGGCCGCGCCGGTTGGCTGGCCGCTCCAATGGGCGGCTGGGAATTTACTGGTCATTGCGTTCGATACGGATGGCTACGCAATTCCAAGCGGAGGTTCATCATGCTTTTAAAGAAATGTTTGTTGGCTCTGGCAATTGGCGGAGTCCTCTCGGCATCCACGGTACTGGTGCCTGATTACCTCGGCAGTTACTCCAGCGTGTACGCCAGGGATGGCGGCGGCGACGGCGGCGGAGGCGGCCACGGTGGCGGTGGCTCCGGCAGCGGAGGCTCCGGAGGCGGCGGTCACGGTGGCGGTGGCTCCGGCAGTGGAGGCTCCGGAGGCGGTGGTCACGGCGGTGACGGCGGAGGTGGTCACGGTGGCGGCGGCCATGGCGGTGATGGAGATGGTGGTGGCCATGGAGGCGATGGCGACGGCGATGGCGGCGGCCATGGTACTGCGGGTCATGACGGTGACGGTCGTGGAGGCCCGGGACGCGGCGACGCCGACCACGGTGGCGTCGCTGGGAACGACGGCCGAGGCGATGCCCATGACAACGACGCCGACAACGATGCGGCAGATGCTGCCAGGGATGCCGCGAGGGATGATGCGGATGCCGCCAGGGACGCGGCCAGGGCAGATGCCGACGCAGCCAGGGACGCTGCCAGGGCTGAGGCGGATGCAGCGAGGGATGCTGCCCGAGCCGAAGCAGATGCAGCCAGGGATGCTGCCAAGGCAGCCGGCGTAGAGGGCGCAGATGCGGCCCGGGATGCTGCAAGGGATGCCGCGGATGCCGCCCGGGATGCGGCCAGGGCCGAGGCGGATGCAGCGAGGGACGCTGCCAAGGCCGAGGCAGATGCAGCCCGCGACGCTGCCAAGGATGCGGCAGATGGAGCCCGGGACGCTGCCGACGCACCCGATGCACCTGACGCCGCCGACGCCCCTGACGCACCGGATGTCGACGTGGTTGAGGTAGAGCACTAGGCCCGCGAGTTTCGCAATGAACACGCAGGCATACCCGTAATGAACGTCCCGGGAGCTTGAGGGACGTATCAGGAGGAGGTCGCAAGCCCTGAAGAGTCGCGGGGCTTGCGATTCCTTTTGCAGAGCGTGTCGCACGGGCAGGGAAGCCGGCACTGGCCGGGAGTCTCGGGCGAAATCCGGGCCGGCAACTCAGGGGAGTTCTGCTCTGGAAACAGCTCTTGAAGGAATGCCTTGATGCAAATACCCACTTTGCCTCTTTCTCTCCTGCCGGCGCTGCAACACGTCATGCGCCCTTTGGTGAGGCTGATGCTCAGGAAGGGAGTCACCTATACCCGCTTTGCCGATCTGCTCAAGGAGATATTCGTTGATGTCGCCGAGCGCGAGTTTCGCCTCGACGGCAAGCCGCCGACCGACAGCAGGATCAGCCTGCTGACGGGGGTGCATCGCAAGGATGTGAGACGCCTGCGGGCCAAGGCGGCCGGGGTAGAAGTCGCTCTGCCCGAGTTCATCTCGTTTGGGGCGCACCTGGTCAGCGTCTGGCTGAACAACGCGCCGTTCTGCGAGCAACCTGGCCGCCCGCTGCCCCTGGCGCGCCTGGCCAGCAATGGCGGAGAGCGCTCGTTCGATGCCCTGGTGGCGACGGTCAGCAAGGACATCCGTGCCCGTGTCGTGCTGGATGAGTGGCAGCGCCTGGGCATTGTGCGAATGGATGATCAGGACTGCGTACACCTGGAAACGATGGCTTTCGTTCCGCAACGCGGGTTCGATGAGAAGGCCGCCTATTTCCGGCACAACCTCCACGACCATGCCTGCGCCGCGGTCCACAACCTGACCGAGGAAGGGGCGCCTTTCTTCGAACGCAGCGTCCACTACGACAGCTTGACGCCCGCGGCGGTCGACCAGCTGCGCGAAGCCGTCACGGCAGAAGGCATGCAGGTGCTGATCGGCTTCAACCGGTTGGCCGCCGCGTTGGAGGAGCGCGACATTCCCGCTCCCGATGCCAGGCAGCGCATCACCATCGGCCTTTACTTCTACGCCGAACCCAATCCGCCGGCAGCACCCAACCCGACAACGGCCAGCTCGTCATGAACACTGCCACGCGCCTGTTGTGCGCCTTCGCCTTCATCTGCGGCCCGTTGCTGCTGACGTCTCCCGCGCTGAGCGCCGCACCGGTCTGCCTCGAACCGGGCGGTATGGGAGGCACGGGCGCCGTTGCCACTGGCGGTATTGGTGGTACCGGCGCACCGGCCAACGAAGGTGGAATCGGCGGTACCGGTGCACCTGCCGATGAAGGAGGGATCGGGGGTACGGGCATTGTGGGAACCATCACCGGATTCGGCTCCATCTGCGTGAACGGCGTGGAAGTGCACTTCGACAGCAAGGCGTCGCTGAGTGAGAACGGCGAACCTGCCAGCAGCAACCAACTGGCCATCGGCCAGGTCGTGGCGGTGGAGGCCCGCAAATCGCCACGCGGGCTGGAGGCGCGGAGCATCGCGATCCTCCATGCCTATGAAGGTCCGATCACGGATGTGGCAACGGGCGCTGCGCCAATGCGGGTGATGGGGCAGCCCGTCCGCGTCGGCGCAGGGGCCCGTGTGGCCGAAGGCCTGCGCATCGGCGAGCCGGTGCGGGTCAGTGGATTGCGCAACGCCCTGGGCGAAGTGGTCGCCAGCCGCATCGATCGGGCACCGAAGCTGGCGCAGGTCAGCGCCATCGGTGCGGTCGAGCGTCCCGGTGATCTGCAAGGTCTGGCCCTGAGCAAACCATTGGCACCGAGCGGCGAGGTCCTGGTGCGCGGCACCTGGAACGGCAGGCAGCTGAATGTCATCCAGACGCGCAGCGATCCTGGCATTCCCTTCGCCGGGCGGGTGCACAACGCGCTGGTGGAAGGCCTGGTGCGCGGGCAGAAGGGAAATCGCATCGAGTTCGGTGGGTTCACTGCCCATGTCGACAGCGGTACTGCCTATCTCGGCGGGCAGGCCGCCGACCTGGTGGTGGACCAACGCATCCGGGTGTCCGGCGTGTTCGACAAGGGGCGGGAGATCCGCGCCGCGCGCATCGAATTCTCCCGGGAACGGCCCGCACCCTCCGTCCGGGAAGGTTCAGGCCACCAGGACTCGTCCAAGGAAGACACCGAGCAACACGACAGTAGCGGCAGCGGCAGCGGCAGGGACGAAAGCGGCTCCGGTCGGGACGGCAATGAATCACGCGAGCGCAGCGGCGACGGCGAGACGCGGGAGCGGGTCGAACGGAGCGACGATGGCGAGACCCGCGAGCGAATCGAGCGGAGAGTGGAATCCGCCACCGGCGACCTGGAGCGTCGCGAGCGGATAGAGATTCGCGATTCCGGCGACCGCCTGGAAACCCGGGAGCGGATCGAGATTTTCGAGAACGGGGTGCGGGTAGAGCGGATCGAGAAAATCGAGCGAATCGAACGCCCGGACCCTGTCGATAAGCCGGAACGGGTCGAGCGCGTGGAGCATGTGGACAAGCCTGAACGCGTCGAGCGGCCAGACCATGATGATCGGGGAGAGCGGGTGGAGCGGGTCGAGAGGGTGGACCGGTCCGGGCCCGACTAGGGTCCCGAACTTTCGCTGCGCGAGGCCGGCATACGTCCAGGCGGGCAGCGGATGGCCAGCTAAGCTCAGCAGGGTCGGTGTCATGGCTGGATCAGGGGTAAGCGGGCTCTGTGAAGCTACCGCCAGGCTGAACTTCGGTGTCTGGATCGCAACGAGGTAAACATGAGAATTGCTCGCCTGAGCATGCCGGGCCTTCTGGTGTCCCTGGTCCTGCCGGTCCTTGCCGATGAACTCACGGTTTCCTCGGGGCTCGATTACTCACGGGGCAAATATGGGACCCCGACAACCAGTGAGACCTGGTATGTCCCGGTGATCGCCAGGTATGAAACCGGCCCCATGATCTACAAGCTGACCATTCCGTACTTGCGCATCACCAATCCCGCCGTGGGGCCGGATGGCGAGCCGTTGCCAGGGGACTGTGGCAGCGTTGAAAAAGGGGTGGGCGACACCGTGGCCAGCGCGGGCTACGCGCTGCTGGACGGCAGCCGAGGTGATGGGCTGATCGTCGATCTGATCGGCAAGGTCAAGTTGCCAACGGCCAATGAAGACAATTGCCTTGGAACCGGCAAGACCGACTTCTCCGCCCAACTCGACCTCGCGCAGGCCTTTGGCGTCATCAGCGGCTTTGCCACCTTGGGCTGGAAGAAGTTCGGCGACCCATCGGGCTCCGACTTCGACGATCCGGTCTTTGCCTCGCTCGGCTTGGTTACCGGGCTGGCGCCCGGGACTTCCGCGGGAGCGGCCTATGACTGGCGACAGAGCGTGACCTCCGAGGGTGATGGAATCCGCGAGTTCACCCTGTTCGTGACACAGAGGCTCAGCCCCTCCTGGAAGATCCAGTTGTATGCCCTGAAGGGCTATTCCGATGCCAGTCCCGACTCTGGCGGCGGGTTGCTGCTCAGCCACTCGTTCTGAATGACATGGCGCATGAGCGTCCGGCGTATCCCGGGGCTATGTCCCTGTTAGCTGTTGCTAAGAAGTCCCGGTCAGGGCTCGGGGCCTTGTAGGGTGGGCCGGGCGGCGATCCGCTTTAGCCCACGCTGGCCTCCGATGGTGGGCTGAAGCCCACCCTACGGGCCTTTGCGCTACATCCCAACACTTAACGCAGACATAGCCTTTCCAGGGGCCATAAATATATTCTAAAAAGATATTTAAATTTATTTTCTTATATCTATATGGTTTTCCCATGCGTACCTGCCGACCAATCGGCGCGCCGCAAGACTGAACGACCGCGAAGACAGCGCCCGTTCCTGACTGAAGCGCGCCATGGGCGCGGTATGCATGGAGAGTTCCCATGTCAGTGGCTTCCCTGACTGTTGCCGCGGCTGAGCCGCAGCGTTTCGATATCCTGCCTTTTGCCGGCGCCGCCCTGGGCGCCGAGATCGTCGGCCTGGACCTGGCCCGGCCGCTGAACGACGCGGATTTCGCCCGTATCCACCGCGCCCACCTGGACCATCATGTGCTGGTGTTCCGCGACCAGCGCATCAGCCCGGAACAGCAGATCGACTTCAGCCGCCGGTTCGGGCCACTGCAGATCCATGTGCTCAAGCAGTTCCTGCTGGAGGGTCATCCCGAGATATTCATCATCTCCAACATCGTCGAGAACGGCCGCCCGATCGGTCTGGGCGACGCCGGCAAGTTCTGGCACTCGGACCTGTCGTACAAGGAGTTGCCGAGCCTGGGCTCCATGCTGCTGGCCCGGGAACTGCCGGAGGAGGGCGGCGACACGCTGTTCGCCAACCAGCAGCTGGCCTACGAGACGTTGCCGGCGGCCCTGCGCCAGGCCATCGAGGGCAGGCGCGCGTCCCACTCCTACACGGCGCGTTATGCCGACGAGGTGTTCCAGGGCATCCAGCGCCCGCAGCTCACCGCCGCCCAGCTCGCCGAGGTCAAGGCCGTGGTCCATCCCGTGGTGCGAACGCATCCGGAGACGGGCCGCAAGGCGCTGTTCGTCAATGAGAACTTCACCACCCACATCCTCGATATCCCAGCGGACGAGAGCCGGCAGATCCTCGCCGAGCTGTACGCCCACAGCGCCAGCCCCGAGTTCATCTACCGCCACCACTGGCAGCCCCATGACCTGGTGTTCTGGGACAACCGGGCGGTAATCCACCTGGCCACCGGCTGCCCCAACCACCTGCGCCGGCACATGCACCGCACCACCATCCAGGGCGACGCCCCGTTCTGACCCGACCCCCTTTCGCTGAAGACTGTATGGAGCTCGCCATGTCTCTAGGTAAACGCTTTCCCTTCATTCCCCGGTTCGACCGCCTGGCCGGCGCCCTTGGCCTCGGCCTGAGCCTGCTCACGGCCGGCCTGGCCGTGCCCGATGCGGCCCGGGCCGAGGGCCAGATCCGCATCGCCGAGCAGTTCGGCGTGGTCTATCTGCTGCTCAACGTGGTACGCGACCAGCAACTGATCGAGAAGCACGGCAAGGCCGATGGCCTCGACATCAAGGTGGATTGGAACCAGCTGTCCGGCGGCGCGGCGGTCAACGATGCGCTGCTGGCCGGCTCCATCGACATCGCCGGCGCGGGTATCGGCCCGCTGCTGACCATCTGGGACCGCACCCACGGCCGGCAGAACGTCAAGGGCGTGGCCTCGCTGGGCAACTTCCCCTACTACCTGGTGAGCAACAACCCGAAGGTCAGGACCATCGCCGATATCGGCGACCAGGACCGCATCGCCGTGCCGGCGGTGGGGGTATCCGTGCAGTCGCGCTTCCTCCAGTACGCCGCCGCCAAGCAGTGGGGCGACAAGGCGTTCGACCGCCTGGACAAGTACACCGTGGCACTGCCGCACCCCGACGCCACCGCCGCGCTGAAGTCCGGCGGCACCGAGCTCACCGGGCACTTCTCCAACCCGCCGTTCCAGAACCAGGCCCTGGAGAACCCCGACGTGCACGTGGTGCTCGACACCTACGAGCTGCTCGGCCCGAATTCGCCCACCGTGCTCTATGCCACCGAGAAGTTCCGCCAGGACAACCCCAGGACCTACAAGGCTTTCGTCGCCGCGCTGGCCGAGGCCGCCGAATTCGCCCAGAAGGACAAGGCCGCCGCTGCCGACACCTATATCCGCGTCACCGGCGCCAAGGTCAGCCGCGAGGAGCTGCTGAAGGTCATCGGCAACGAGCAGATCCAGTTCAGTGTCACGCCGACCAACACCTATCCGCTGGCCGAGTTCCTGCACCGTGTCGGCGCGATCAAGAACAAGCCGGCGTCCTGGCAGGATTACTTCTTCCAGGACGAAGCACACCCACTGCAAGGAAGCTGAGCCGATGAATGCCCCGTTGCCAGGCCACACGGCCAGCACCCTCCTCGACATCCCCCTGCGGCCGCTGCTGCAGGTGGAGTCGGTGAGCCTGGAATACCGCACCCCGCAGCGCGTGGTGCGGGCCACCCACGAGGTGAGCTTCGAGGTCGACCCGGCCGACCGCTTCGTCCTGCTCGGGCCCTCCGGTTGCGGCAAGTCCACCCTGCTCAAGGCGGTGGCCGGCTTCATCGCCCCGCGCGGCGGCAGCATCCACCTCGACGGCGCGCCGGTCCGCGAACCCGGCCCCGACCGCATCGTGGTGTTCCAGGAGTTCGACCAGTTGCCGCCGTGGAAGACGGTGAAGCAGAACGTGATGTTCCCGCTGCTGGCTTCGCGCACCCTCAAGCGCCGCGAGGCCGAAGAGCGGGCGCTGCACTACCTGGAAAAGGTCGGCCTGGCCGCCTTCGCCGACGCCTATCCGCACACCCTGTCCGGCGGCATGAAGGCGCGGGTGGCCATCGCCCGGGCGCTGGCCATGCAGCCGAAGATCCTGCTGATGGACGAGCCCTTCGCCGCGCTGGACGCCCTGACCCGGCGCAGGATGCAGGAAGAGCTGCTGCAGCTGTGGGACGAGGTGCGCTTCACCCTGCTGTTCGTCACCCACTCCATCGAGGAGGCTCTGGTGGTGGGCAACCGCATCCTGCTGCTGTCGCCCCATCCGGGGCGGGTGCGGGCGGAAATCAACAGCCAGCAGTTCGACCTGCACAGCCTCGGCAGCGCGGCCTTCCAGAACACCGCCCAGCGCATCCACCGCCTGCTGTTCGACCAGGACGGCGCGGCGCCCGCCAGCGACCTGGGGTTCCACGACATCCGCATTGCCTATTGAAGCGAGACCCTTGCCATGAGTGCTTCCGCCGTACGCCGCGAGGAATACGAAATCGACCTCGCCCCCCTCGACGACCTGCCCCTGGAGCGCGAACTCCCCCTGGCCCAGCGCCTGTGGCAACAGGGCTGGTTGCGCAAGTCGCTGATCCTGCTGTCGCTGGCCCTGGCCTGGGAGCTGGTGGCCCGCTACCAGGCCAACGACCTGTTGCTGCCGGGCTTCCTGCAGACCGCCCGCGCCTTCGTTGACGGCGTCGCCAGCGGCGAACTGCTGGAGAAGGTGGCCATTTCCCTGGCCGTGCTGGTCAAGGGCTACCTGGCCGGCATCGGCCTGGCCTTCCTGCTGACCACCCTGGCGGTGTCGACCCAACTCGGCCGCGACCTGCTGTCCAGCCTGACCGCCATGTTCAACCCGCTGCCGGCCATCGCCCTGCTGCCGCTGGCGCTGCTCTGGTTCGGCCTGGGCGAGAACAGCCTGATCTTCGTGCTGGTCCATTCGGTGCTCTGGGCCCTGGCGCTGAACACCTATGCTGGCTTCCTCGGGGTTTCCGAGACCCAGCGCATGGCCGGGCGCAACTACGGTCTCAAGGGCCTGCGCTTCGTGCTGTTCATCCTGGTCCCGGCGGCGCTGCCGTCGATCCTCGCCGGGCTGAAGATCGGCTGGGCCTTCGCCTGGCGCACCCTGATCGCCGCCGAACTGGTGTTCGGCGCCACCAGCGGCAAGGGCGGCCTGGGCTGGTACATCTTCCAGAACCGCAACGAGCTGTACACCGACAAGGTGTTCGCCGGCCTCGCCGCGGTGATCCTGATCGGCCTGCTGGTGGAAAACCTGGTATTCGCCAGCCTGGAGCGGATCACCGTCAAGCGCTGGGGGATGCAGCGGTAGCCCTCCCATGTTCGTAGAACGTGGACTTGCTTTTGCAGCCCTAAAAGGGGACGGGAGGTGCAATGCCGGCACGTACCCCACCGTAGGGTGCGCCATGCGCACCGAGCGCGGGATCAACCCCGGCGCCGCGCTCAACCATTGGTGCGCACGGCGCACCCTACCGGCTCGACTCCGTCGCGTATCCAGGCAACTTGAGTCGTCACAGGCAGAGCCGATGTCTCATGGCCAAGCCCAGAGGTCGTGGTTTTCCAGGTTCAAAGAAAGGCTGGAAGCGCGTGGTGGGGCCGTCAGGTCCTCGTCTTCCGGGCATCCAGCACCAGGCTGATGGTTCCATCGGCACTTGATGAGACGTACGGGTCAAGTGTCGGGAACCTGTCCGCCGCACGTTCCACCAGCAACTCCCCCGCAAGTTGAATTCGCTCAGGGGTAGGGTCCGCGAGCCTGGTGCTCTCTCTCGCCAGCCCATTGGCTTTCAATTCTGCGGCAGCCCGTTCCAGCAGTTCATCCAGCAGGACCAAGGTTTCTCTATCCATGGTGTTGCCCTTTGGCGCGATTGTCCTGATTCGATGCCGGGTTACCGACCCCGACTCCCCACGCCCGGATTGCCTGGAACCCGGAAGGCGCTGCTGCGACCCATGCAAGGGCCACGCCTGAACGGAACGCTGAGGGGCCGTCTGGCGGTGCGGATGGCGGGGGACGCTTCGGCTGGCTGGTTGGCGAGCAGCGGGTGAGCCTTGTTCCGAGCCTTTCTTCCGTGCCGAGTCCGATCCGAGTGCCCAACCCTGGCCGAAGAAACCCCCATCTTCGGGTCCAGGGGACAGAGCGATCTGTTCAAACCCTGCCCATCCCTCAATCCGCGAACAATTCGCCCATCAGCTGCCTGAGCCACCGATTGGCCGGATCCCGGTGGTACTTCGCATGCCAGAACAGGTTGATGTCGATCTCCGGGAGCTGGACGGGGTGGGGCAGGGCAACCAGGCCGAAGGGCTCCACGCAGGAGTCGGCGAAGCGCTCGGGCACCGTGGCGAGCAGGTCGGTGCGCTGGAGGATGTGGCCGACGGCGACGAAGTGCGGCACTTCGAGGCGGATGTCCCGCTCGATGCCGAGGCGCGCCATATGGGCATCCACCTCGCCGTGGCCGGTGGTCGCGGCAATCACCCGCACGTGGCCGTGGGCGCAGAAGCATTCCAGGGTCAGCGGCTCGCGGGTGACCGGATGGTCCTTGCGGCACAGGCACACATAGCGGTGGTGGAACAGGCGGCGCGTGTGGAAGCCCGCCTGCAGGTGCGGCAGCAGGCCCACGGCAAGGTCGACGGTGCCGTTCTGCAGGGCTTCGATCAGCGTCACGCTGGTGTTGCGCACGGTGCTGATGCGGCATTTCGGCGCCAGGTGGGCGAGGGCATCCATCAGGCGCGGGGTGAAGTAGATCTCGCCGATGTCGGTCATGGCGATGGTGAAGGTGCGCTCGCAGGTCTCTGGGTCGAAGCTGTCCTGCCGGCTCAGCGCGTCGCGCAGGGTGTGGATCGCCAGCGACACGGGCTCGGCCAGTTGCGCCGCATAGGGGGTGGGCTCCATGCCCTGGTAGGTGCGCACGAAGAGGTCATCCTGCAGGGCGGTGCGCAGGCGCTTGAGCGCATTGCTGACGGCGGGTTGGGTCAGGCCGAGGTTGTCGGCGGCGGTGGAGACGCGCCGGTCGATGAGCAACTGGTTGAAGACCAGCAGCAGGTTCAGATCCAGGTCGCGCAGGTCCATGGCGGTTCTCGTCGATCGGGAGGAATATTCACAACTGAAATAGTCTGTATGCGAGTCACTGCATTTATCAATATTTATCGGCTCGCCATGATGGTGCCACTCCAACAACACCATCATGGGTACGAACATGAGCAAGCAACCTGCCCTGCGTGTCGGCATCATCGGCGGCGGTATCTCCGGCGTCGCCCTGGCGCTTGACCTGTGCCGTCACGCCCACCTCGACGTCCAGCTGTTCGAGTCCGCCCCGGCCTTCGGTGAAGTGGGCGCGGGTGTTTCCTTCGGCGCCAACGCGGTCCGGGCCATCGCCGGCCTGGGGCTCGCCGAGTCCTACGGGCAGGTGGCCGACCGCACTCCGGAACCTTGGCAGGACGTCTGGTTCGAGTGGCGCCGCAGCCGCGACGCCGGCTACATCGGCGCCAGTGTGGCCTCGGGCGTGGGGCAGTCTTCGGTGCATCGCGCGGACTTCCTGGATGTGCTGGCGAGCCGCCTGCCCGAGGGCGTGGCGCGGTTCAACAAGCGCGCCGTCAGCGTAGAGCAGCAGGGCGACGCAGCCCGGGTGCTGTTCACCGACGGCAGCGACTACCGCGGCGATCTGCTGATCGCCGCCGATGGCATCAAGTCCGCCCTGCGCGGCCATGTGCTGGAGGGCATCGGCGCCGCGCCGGCCACCCCGCGCTTCACCGGCACCTGCGCCTACCGCGGCATGATCGACAGCCTGCGTTTGCGCGAGGCCTATCGCGCCGCCGGCGTCGACGAACACCTGGTGGATGTGCCGCAGATGCACCTCGGCCTCGACGGCCACATCCTCACCTTCCCGGTGAAACAGGGCCGCATCATCAACGTGGTGGCCTTCGTGTCCGACCGCAGCACCCCCGATCCCGCCTGGCCACAGGATGCGCCCTGGGTACGCGAGGCGAGCCAGCGGGAAATGCTCGAAGCCTTCGCCGGCTGGGGCGATGCCGCGCGCATCCTGCTGGAGTGCATACCTGCGCCGACCCACTGGGCGCTGCACGACCTGGCCGAACTGCCCGGCTATGTGCACGGTCGCGTGGCGCTGATCGGCGATGCGGCCCACGCCATGCTGCCGCACCAGGGCGCCGGGGCAGGGCAGGGGCTGGAGGACGCCTGCTTCCTGGCCCGCCTGCTGGGCGACCCGCAAGTGAGCCAGGGCAACCTCGGCGAGCTGCTGGCGGCCTACGACGCGCTGCGCCGGCCCCGCGCCTGCCGTGTGCAACGCACCTCCCGGGAAGCCGGCGAGTTGTACGAACTGCGCGACCCCGCGGTGGGCGACGACGAGAAGGCCCTGGGCGCAACCCTGGCCAGCCGCTTCGACTGGCTGTGGAACCACGACCTGGACGCCGATGTGCGTGAGGCCCGCGTGCGCCTGGGCTGGCAGGCCCGCAGCCACTGCGCCTGATGCCGCTCCGTTCTACCGGGGCGGCCCAGCCGGCCGCCCCGGCTCCATAACAATGACAAGAAGAGCCATGCCATGCGTGCCATCGACGTTTCAGCCCTGCTCGACGGGGCCCGCTTCAATGCCTTCCACGCGCGCGTTCTGTTCTGGTGCGCGCTGATCATCATCTTCGACGGCTATGACCTGGTCATCTATGGCGTGGTGCTGCCCGCGCTGATGCAGGCCTGGGACCTCACCGCGCTCCAGGCGGGCCTGCTCGGCAGCTGCGCGCTGGTGGGGATGATGCTGGGCGCGCTGTTCTTCGGCCCGCTGTCGGACCGGATCGGACGGCGCAAGACCATCATGACCTGTGTGGTCCTGTTCAGTGGCTTCACCGTGATCAATGGGTTCGCGCGCACCCCCGAGGAGTTCGCGATCTGCCGTTTCGTCGCCGGGCTCGGCATCGGCGGCGTGATGCCCAACGTGGTGGCGCTGATGAACGAATATGCGCCGAAGAAGATCCGCAGCACCCTGGTGGCGATCATGTTCAGCGGCTACTCGGTGGGCGGCATGCTTTCCGCCGGATTGGGCATGGTGCTGATGCCCGCCTGGGGCTGGCAGGCGGTGTTCTTCGTCGCCCTGGTGCCCTTGCTGGTGCTGCCGCTGCTGGTGCGCCAGTTGCCGGAGTCGATCGATTTCCTGGTTCGCCAGGGCGAGGTCGAACGCGCCCGTGCCCTGCTGGCGCGGGCCGTCCCCGCGTATCGGCCAAGCCCCGATGACCAACTGGGCCTGGCCAGGGGGCAGGCGAGCAAGGCGAGCATTTCCCAGCTGTTCCACGAGGGGCGTTCGCTAAGCACCCTGATGCTCTGGGTGGCGTTCTTCTGCTGCCTGCTGATGGTCTACGCCCTGAGCTCCTGGCTGCCCAA
>RCUL01000782.1_pt1 | contig 13843 bp, 13 predicted proteins | sample 2167521 | NCBI WGS metagenome assembly RCUL01 (sample SAMN09932745, study PRJNA488358) | compost metagenome | feature: garden; material: soil; isolation source: compost soil in acetic acid-enriched culture | place: Germany: Experimental Botanical Garden Goettingen | collected 2016-01-27
GCCTACGGCTCCTGCGGCGAGCGCTGCATGGCCATCTCCGTGGCGGTGTGCGTGGGCGACCAGATTGCCGACGCCCTGGTGGACAAGATCGTCCCGCAGATCAAGGCCCTGAAAGTCGGCGCCGGCACCCAATGCGGCCTGGACATGGGCCCGCTGGTCACCGCCGCCGCCCGCGACAAGGTAGTCGGCTACATCGACGACGGCGTTGCCGCCGGTGCCGAACTGGTGGTGGATGGCCGCGGCTTCCGCGTCGCCGGCCATGAAGACGGCTACTTCGTCGGCGGCACCCTGTTCGACCGCGTCACCGCCGACATGCGCATCTACCAGGAAGAAATCTTCGGCCCGGTGCTCTGCATCGTCCGCGTCAACAGCCTCGAAGACGCCATGCAGCTGATCAACGACCACGAATACGGCAACGGCACCTGCATCTTCACCCGCGACGGCGAAGCGGCCCGCCTGTTCTGCGACGAGATCGAAGTGGGCATGGTCGGCGTCAACGTACCGCTGCCGGTACCGGTGGCTTACCACAGCTTCGGCGGCTGGAAGCGCTCGCTGTTCGGCGACCTGCACGCCTACGGCCCGGACGGCGTGCGCTTCTACACCCGCCGCAAGGCCATCACCCAGCGCTGGCCGCAGCGCGCGACCCACGAGGCAGCGCAGTTCGCGTTTCCCAGCAACGGTTGAGTGATGCGTTGAATGAAAAGGCCCGGCATATGCCGGGCTTTTTTTTGATGGGTTTCGCAGGCTCAAACCATCCTACGGGAAGGGTGCTTCGTAGGATGGGTGGAGCTCCGCGATACCCATCACCATTCTCCCGCACCGTGTTCCATGTCCCCTCCATCTCCCGCCCAATCCAACGGCAGGATGCCCGCCTTCACATACCGGTGAAACGACGACCATGGCCAATCGGCCACGCGCTCGACGTAACCATGTTTGCGTGGGTTGTGGTGGATGTAATCCACATGCCGGGCGAAGTCCTCGTCGTCGCGAATTCGATGTTCCCAGAAGCGGCGTTGCCAGATGCCTCGTTCGCCTTTGCCCGATCTGCTTTCCGATACCCGTTCGTCAATGGGTAGGTTGCGGGAGAACCAGGTCTTGATCAGCCGCCAGCGCAGGGCGTAATCCGCATCGCCCGGCCGTAGGGTGCAGAGCGCATGCAGGTGGTCGGGGAGAATTACTATGGCGTCGATCTTCCAAGGATGGCGCTTCATGCAATAGCGGAACCCGGCCCGGAGCAGGTCGATCCGCTCGGTCAGCAGGCGGCTCCGACGGTCGTCCAGGTTGAGAGTGAAGAACCAGGTGGAACCTGGGGTATGGTCGCGGCGGTAGTTGGTCATTCATGGCCTCCTTGCCATTTGCTGATGGGTATCGCTGCGCTCAACCGCATCCTACGTACGGCCGCAGCTGTAGGATGGGTTGAGCTCCGCGATACCCATCGCCTTTTACACATTCCAGTAACGCGGTACCTCTTCCCACGGCATCCACAACTCGCCCTGCCACTCCAACAGCATCAGGCGCTGGGATTGCCAGCTCAGCATCACGCGGCGGGGATGGACGTTGTCCTCGGCGTGCTGGTCGCGCAGGGTGGGGATGACTTCGCGGGTGAGCCATTCATCCAGTTGCTGGCATTCGGGATGGCCGAAGCGAATCAGCGCCTTGTAGAGGCCGGCTTCGTTGATGAGGTCGAGGGTTTCTTCGCTGCCGGTGGAGTAGTGCAGGCGGGCGCGGCGGGTTTCATGGGGCTTGAGGCGATTGGGCAGGGCCTGGGGATGGTGCAGGCCGAGCAGGCGGGCGAAGTCGTAGGCGGAGAACCAGGGCTGGTTGTCGATCATCACGCCGCGCAGTGGGCGGTTGTGGCGGGTGAAGAAGGTGGGGGTGTATGCGTCATGCATGGTGTTTCTCCGTTTGCGGGGTTAGCCCGCCACCCAGCGTCGCTAAACGAAGGGTGGCGGATCGCGCGGGATTAGCGAACCGGGCAAACGGAGCCGGCAGACCGCAAGGGTCTCCCCGCGCGATCCGCCATTAGAAGATGCAGTCCGGAGAACTGCATGCGAGCTGGTGCCTACCAGAAACGTCCGCCGTTTCTCGTATGCGCCGTCGGCACTATCGCGCCGTTTGCTTCAGGTCGCTAAACCAGGTCGCGGGATTTACCGCGACCGGGGCACGTTAGGGATGGGGCCCGAGGCGAACAAGGCCCGGAAGGTAGTTTGGGAAGTTTCCGTGTCTTGCCCGGAATGATGGGTATCGCTTCGCTCCACCCATCCTACGATCTAGCCATCCGCACCAACCTGCGCTTGTAGACCGTAGGATGGGTGGAGCTCCGCGATACCCATCACGCCCGACAACGCATGGTTATCGATTCAGGCGCCGGGCATCGAAGGCGTCGCGGGCCTGGAAGGCGGTGTAGGTCATCTGCGCGGCGACCAGGCCGGCCAGGCCGAAGGTGCGGGTCAGGCCGAACTTGCCGAAGCCGTCGGGTATTGGAATGGAGTTGGCGATGGCATCCGCCAGCACTTCTCCGGCCACTGTGGTGGGCGCCATGCCGTGACCGCCGAAGCCGACGGCGTGCCAGACCCCGTCGTCATCCTGGCCGATCTGTGCCATCTGGTGGCGGCCATAGCTCATCAGCCCGCCCCAGGAATACTGGATCTTCACGTCTTCCAGCTGGGGGTAGACCGACACCAGGTCGGCCTTGAGCAGGCTGGCGATGGCCTCCGGGCCGCGATCGAGCACGGAAATGCGTCCGCCCCAGAGAATCCGGCTGTCCTGCAGCGGCCGGTAGTAGTCGAAGGCGAAGCGGGTGTCGTAGACCGCCGACTCGCAGTCGATGGCATCTTTCAATCTTGAGCCCAGGGGCTCGGTGGCGACCACGTAGGTGGCGATGGGCAGTACGGCGCGCTCGACAGGGCGGTAGACGCCGCGCGCGTAGCCGCCGCCGGAAAACACCACATGCTCGGCATGCACTTCACCGCCCTCGGTCGTCACCACGTACTTGTCGGCGCGTTTTTCTATGGCCAGGGCAGGGGAATGCTCGTGGATGCTGACGCCGAATCCGGCCACCGTACGGGCGATGCCGCAGACGTATTTCAGCGGATGGAAATGGAAGGCGTTGCGCTCAAGCAGGCCGCCGAAATAGCGCTCGGTCTTGAGCATCTCTTTCAACTGCCCGGGCGGGATGTAGTCCCAGTCCACGCCGTAGGCGTCCTTCATCAGTTTGCGCGGTGTTTCGAGACGGGCCGGATCGTTGAACCAGTTGGCGAGGATCACGCCCTTGTCCACCAGGTCGCAGTCGATGCCGTACTGCCTGACGCGGGTGCGGATCAGCTCGACGGCATCGAGGGTCAGCTGGTACAGGCGACGCGCTTCCTGCGCGCCCAGGGTGGCGAGGAGTTCGGCGTTGCCCAGGCTGTAGCCTCCGAAGACGAAACCTCCGTTGCGCCCCGATGCACCGTGGCCGACGCTGTGGGACTCCAGGACCACCACATCGGTGACGCCGCGCTCGGCCAGCCCGAGGGCCGTCGACAGTCCGGCCAGCCCGCCGCCGAGGATGCAGACACGCGTGTCAATCCGGCCGGACTGGGCGGGGAAGGCTGGTTTCTTGAGCGTGGCTTCGTAGTACGTCTGGGAAAAAGGGCTGTGCATCAGTCAATCCTGTCGGGCCTTTCGGGGACATCAGGCTGGCGGGGAGACGCATTCGTCCGCGGCTGTTGAACGACTGTTTAGCTTTTCCGGGTGGGGGAGGGCAACCGAATATTCCTCGGCATGTCATTCCGTGGAGGAATCCTGGGTAGGGTGCGCCGCGCGCACCGATTGTTGTAGTGCGCGGGTACCGATCCCGAGAGCGGTGCGCATGGCGCACCCTACAGGGGGCCGATTGCAGGCATTGCTACTTCCCGGCCTTGCGATTGCGCACATAGAGCGACTCGCCGCCGCTGGCGCTGCTGCCCCTGACCTGGATCTCGAAGCGCTTGCTCTGCCCCTTGATCAGGTCGCTGAGTTTCCTGAACCCGTAAAGGCGCTCATCAAAGGCCGGGCGCAGCTTGCTGATGTTCTGGCCGAGGGCGCCGAGTTGTACCCAGCCGTCTTCGTCGGAGATGTCGTCGATCAGCTTGGCGATGAAGTCCACCGGCACTTTCTGCGGCTTGGGCTTGGCGGCCGGCTTGGATGGTTGGCTGGGGGCTTCGCCGGTGCCGGTTGGCTGCGACCTGTCAGCGCTGGTGGGCGCCGCTTCGGGTGCCTCGGCGCGCAGGAGTTCGGTGTAGATGAACTTGTCGCAGGCGGAGACGAAGGGCTTGGGCGTCTTCTCTTCGCCGAAGCCGTAGACGGCCAGGCCTTCCTCGCGCAGGCGCGCGGCGAGGCGGGTGAAGTCGCTGTCGCTGGAGACCAGGCAGAAGCCGTCGAAGCGCCGGGTGTAGAGCAGGTCCATGGCGTCGATGATCAGCGCGCTGTCGGTGGCGTTCTTGCCCCTGGTGTAGGCGAACTGCTGGATCGGCTGGATGGAGTGGTCGAGCAGCACCTTCTTCCAGCTGCCCAGCTGCGGGCCGGTCCAGTCGCCATAGATGCGCTTGACGCTGGCCACGCCGTATTTGGCGATCTCTTCGAACAGGCCTTCGATGATGGCGGCCGGCGCATTGTCGGCGTCGATCAGAACGGCCAGATGCTTTTGTTGCCGGGTGGCTTGGGGTTTGAGGGCCATGGTTCGTCCTTGGGCTGAGAATGCCTGACCATACTGCGATTGGGCGATGCAGGCCATGGCTGGTGGACGGTTGCCTGGTCAGCAGGGGATGCGTGCGCGGACGTAGGCCGGGTTTTACAAGCTCAGCGCCAGCCTCGGCGGGCGCCCGTTCAGGAGCCGCTCGCCAACCGCTGCCGGGCGGCCCCGAGCGATTCGAGAAAGGCGGCCAGCGCGGTCTTTGGCTCCTGGCCCTGGCGGGTGATGCAGTGGAAGACCGAGCGGTAGGCCAGTTGCTCGGGCAGCAGGGTGCGCAACAGGCCTTTGCTTACCCAGCCGGCGGCGTAGTGAGTCGGCAGGTAGCCGAGGTAGGTGCCGGAGAAGATCAGGGTGGCGATGGCCTCCATCGAGTAGGCGCTGACCGACTGGTTGAAATGCAGGCCATGGGGGCGTTGGTTCTCGGTCATGTAGCCGCGCCCCACGTACTCCGCCGCGCAGATGTCCTCCAGGTTCAGGGCGGTGTCGGCGCGGCTGAACAGCGGGTGCTCGGCGGCGCAGTAGAGGTTTTGTTCTTCCTCGAACAGCGGCAGGTAGTTGAGGCCGGACAGGCGATGGTGGAAGGCGCCTATGGCCAGTTGCAGGCGTTCTTCCAGCACGGCGTGTTCCAGTTCGTCCGGGCGCAGCATGTGCAGGTTGAGGCGTACTTCGGGCAGGCGCTGGCGGAACAGGCGGATGGCCAGCGGCAGGGGCGCGCATTCCAGGCTGATCAGGCTGTCCACCGTGCCGATCTGCAGGCTTTCCCTGGCCAGCCCGCCGAGGCGGTTGGCCTGCAGGCGAAAGCGTTCGATATCGCCGAACAGGCCCTGGGCCGCATCGAAGAGCTCGTGGCCTTCCTCGGTCAGTTGGAAGCCGCTGCTGCCGCGCCGGCAGAGGGAGCAGCCGAGGCGCTCCTCCAGATCACGCACCGCGACGCTGAGGCGTGACAGGCTGGTGTTCAGCCGCGCCTGCGCCGCCGTGAAGCCGCCGGCTTCGACGATGGCGCAGAAGATGCGCAGCATGCGCAGGTCGATATCGGAGATGTTGCCCAGCACACGGACCTCCAAAGGCTCTGCAGGGGACCCGCAGAGCCTAACCCGGCCACCGGGTGCGGGTCAGCGCCGGTGGGCGATGGACTCGGCGAGGATGCACATCAGTTCGAACATGACCGTGGCGCCCACCAGCGCAGTGGCGCCGCCGAAATCGAAGGGCGGCGAGACTTCCACCACGTCGGCACCGACCAGGTTCAGCCCGCGCAGGCCGCGGATCATCTGCTGCGCCTGGAGGGTGGTCATGCCACCGATTTCCGGGGTGCCGGTGCCGGGGGCGAACGCCGGGTCGAGCACGTCGACGTCGAAGCTGATGTAGGTCGGGCCGTCGCCCACCACGCGCCGTGCCTCGGCCAGGGTGGCGTCAACGCCGATGTCGGCGAACTCTTCCATGTGGATCACGCGGATGCCGCATTCCTCGGCGAAGGCTTCGTCCTCGGCCGAGTAGATGGAGCCGCGGATGCCGATCTGCACCGTGCGTTCGGGGTCCAGCAGGCCTTCCTCCACCGCACGGCGAAAGGGCGTGCCATGGGTGTAGGGGTTGTTGCCGAAGTAGCGGTCGTTGGTGTCGGAGTGGGCGTCGAAATGGACCATGCCGATCGGCCGCTGGCGGGCCAGGGCGCGGAAGATTGGCAGGGTCACCAGGTGGTCGCCGCCCACCGACAGCGGCACGGTACCGGCGTCGTGGATCTCGCGGAAGAAGCCCTCGATCTTCGCCAGCGAGTCCATCAGGTCGATGGGGTTGACCGGCGCGTCGCCCAGGTCGCCGATGCGCACCAGATCGTAGGGGGCGATGCGGCTGACGTGGTGCACCTTGCGCATCAGGCTCGACATGTTGCGCACCTCGCGCGGTCCGTGACGGGCGCCGGCGCGGTTGGTGGTACCGCCATCCCAGGGCACGCCGACCAGGGCGATCTGCACCTGGGCCGGGTCAGTGAAGATCGGCAGGCGCATGAAGCTGGGGATGCCGGCGAAGCGCGGTACCAGGGCGGCATCCACGGGTTGCGGGAAATCGTTGTGCATGAGTTCTGCTCCTGTTTCGGGCCGCAGCGCCCGGTTGGGGCGCTGCGTAGTTCAGCGGGCTTCGGCGCGCAGGGCGGGGGCCGGTTCGGTCAGCAGGCTGACCACCACAAAGGTCGCGAGGCTCACGGCCAGGCCGTAGTAGATGGGGGTATTGGCAAGGATGCCGTCCTTCACCATGAAGGCGATCACCGCCAGGCTGCCGGTGGCGATGCAGGCGATCGCGCCCTTGGCGGTGGCGCGGCGCCAGAGCAGGGCGCCCATGATCGGTACCAGCAGTCCGCCCACCAGCAGGTTGTAGGCGATGGAGAGGCCGGCGATGACGTCGTTCACCAGGCAGGCCATCAGCAGCATGGCGGCACCGAGGATCAGGGTGATCCAGCGGCTGCTGGCCAGGTGATCCTCGTGTTCGCGGCGCATGAAACGGCTGTAGACGTCTTCCTTCAGCACGGTCGCCGAGGCCAGCAGGCAGGCGCTGGCGGTGGACATGATGGCGGCCAGCGCAGCAGCCACCACCAAGCCGCGCAGGCCGGGTTGCAGGGCGGTGCGGGTGATTTCGGCGAAGGCGTTCTCGGCACTGCCCAGGTTCGGCAGCAGCACCTGGGCGGCTACGCCGATCAGTGCACAGGCGGCGCCGTAGAGCATGCAGTAGACCCCGGCGCCGAGGCCGGCATAGCGCACCACGGCTTCGCTGCGGGCGGTGAACAGGCGCTGCCAGATGTCCTGGCCGATCAGCGCGCCGAAGAAGTAGAGCAGGAAGTAGGTGAGGATGGTGTCCAGGCCGATGCTGCCCAGCTCGAAGAAGCTTGCCGGCAGCGCCGCCTGCATGGCCTCCAGGCCACCGGCCTGGCCGACGCTCTGCGGTAGCAGGACGAAGAAGATGCCCACCGTCATGATGACGAACTGGATGATGTCGGTGAGGGTCAGCGACCACATCCCGCCGATCACCGAATAAAGGATCACCAGCCCGCCGCCGCAGAGGATGGCCGGGATACGGGGGATGTCGAAGACCACCTCGGTGACCGAACCGATGGCGATGGTGGCGGTGACGGCCACCATCAGGTCGTAGGCGACCATGACGATGCCGCCGATCAACCGGGACGACGCCTGGTAGCGCTGTTCGAGTATCTGGGTGACGGTGAATACCCGCAGCTGGCTGATCTGCCGCGAGAAGAACAGGCTGAGGATGATGATGCCCAGGCCCAGCATGAACACCAGCCATAGGCCGGAGATGCCGTGGGTGTAGCCGAGCTTCACCGAGCCGATGGTGGAGGCACCACCCAGCACCACTGCCGACAGCGTGCCCAGGTACAGCCCCGGCCCGAGCCGGCGGCCGGCCACCAGGAAGTCGTCCTGGGTCTTGGCCTTGCGCATGCCCCACCAGCCCAGGCCCGCCATTGCCAGCACATAGACCAGCATCGTTGCGTAATCGATCGCCATCACTCGCGCTCCCATCTTGTTCTTGTTGGAGCCCCGGCCGAGGTTTCAGCGGGGTTGGGCGAGGATAGGCGGGGGGCGTCGGCGGGTTAAATCACCGAACAGGCAAGCTGGGTTTCGGGTTGTGGAAAGTGGGCGATCTGGTGGCGTGGGCTGAATACCGCGCGTTGATCCTCTATGATTTGGTGGTTACTGTAACCACCAAATCCGCGCCAAAGGACTGGACGTGAACAGCCGTCAACTCATGGAGCTGATCGAGGCCGATGGTTGGTTTCTGGTCAGGATCAGGGGCAGTCATCACCACTTCAAGCATCCGACCAAGCCGGGGCTGGTGACGATCCCCCACCCGAAGAAGGATCTGCTGCCCCGGACGTCGGCCAGCATTCTCAAGCAGGCGGGGCTCAAATGAACCCGCTGCATTTCTCCCGGAGGAGCTACGTCATGCTTTACCCGATCGCGATTCTTCCCGGTGACGATGGGCATGCCTGGGGCGTGGAAGTGCCGGACCTGCCGGGCTGTTTCTCCGCCGGCGATGACCTGGACGATGCGATGGCCATGGCGCGTGAGGCCATAGAGGGGCATCTGGAGATCCTGGCGGAGGAGAGGGCGCCGATTCCGGTGGCGAAGAAGCTGACCTTCCATGCGGCGAACCCTGAGTACGCGGGCTGCACCTGGGCGCTGGTGGATATCGACGTGACGCGCTACATGGGCAAGGCGGAGAAACTGAACATCACCTTGCCGGGCTATCTGCTCAATCGCATCGACGACTACGTACGGAATCATCCGGAGCAGAAGAGTCGCTCGGGTTTTCTCGCTGCGGCGGCGTTGAGGGTGCTGCAGGAGGGATGAGGCCTGTGTAGGAGCGAGCTTGCTCGCGAAGCCCTGGCGCAGCATTCGCCAGCAAGCTGGCTCCTACGAACGAGAAAGCCCGGCACGGGCCGGGCTTTCCTTGGCGCGGCGGGGCTCACACCTTGCGCACGAACTCCGACTTCAGCTTCATCGCGCCGATGCCGTCGATCTTGCAGTCGATGTCGTGGTCGCCGTCGCACAGGCGGATGTTCTTGACCTTGGTGCCGACCTTGACCACCAGGGACGAGCCCTTGACCTTGAGGTCCTTGATCACGGTGATGGTGTCGCCGTCCTGCAGGACGTTGCCGACGGAGTCCTTGATCACCTTTTCATCGCTGGCCGCTTCGCTGCTGGCGTTGGCGGACCACTCGTGGGCGCACTCGGGGCAGATCAGCATCGCGCCGTCTTCGTAGGTGTATTCGGAGTTGCATTTGGGGCAGGGCGGTAGGGTGCTCATGGCGTACCTCGACTTCGGTGTCACGAAAAGCCGCATATTGTATAGGGATTTGACGGCTCAGGGCGTGAGTGAAGAACAAGCCGGCGATGGCATGCCCACAAATTCTGTGGAGCGTGCTGTGGATATCTTCGGGATAGATCGCTCCGGGGCCCGTGTTTCGGGCTTGGGCAGCGGTTGCTCGCTTATTGAACGGGGCGGGTGCAACTCGTGCCGCTCGCTGGCCGCCCTGGAGCGGCCGTGGATACCCACGAATTCTGTGGGGCAAGTTGTGGATATCTTTTGGATGGCTGCTTGCAGGCCCCGTGGTTTATGGAGTTGAAGCACTTGATCGGTTTTTGTGCAGGTGGGTTGCGCTGTTGTTGGGGTGGGTTGCGACGGGCAGGCCCTTGGCCTGCTTGGCGAATGAATTCGCCGCTACAGGAGCGGCGGATTTCGGAGGGGGAATGCGTACGGAATCTGTGGGAGATTCTGTGGATATCTTCTGGATAAGTGTGTGGGTAGCGCGTGGTGGCTGGGCTGGAAGCGCTTGCCCGGTTTTTCGGCGTCAGTCGTATTCGGCGGCGTCATGGTCGCCCAGCAGGCGACGCTGGCGCGGGGTGCAGGCGGCCAGTACCTCGGGATTGAAGCGGAAGTCCAGATAGGGCGAGAACTTCTGCGCGACCATGCGCCGACCATAGTGGACCTGCAGCAGGTAGCGGCTGCGATCGGCGCTGCGGTTGCGGCTGCCGGCGTGCCAGAGCTCGCTGCGAAACACCAGGGCATCGCCTGCCCGGCACAGCACCGCCTCGGCGGAGCGGCCCTGCCAGGTGGTTTCACCGGGGCGGGGCTTGCGCCCGGCACGGTGGCTGCCGGGAATGACCAAGGTGGGACAGAGGTCGGCATCGATATCGTCGAGGTAGAGGTGGGCGGTGCAGATCTGCATCGGCAGCAGGAAGCCTGGGTCGGCCAGCAGGCGTTCCGGCAGTTCCATCACCAGGTGGTCGAGGTGCAGTTCGGCGCCGACGAAGCCGGGATGGTTGCGCCAGGCGGTCTGGCCGATCACGTGGCAGTCCTCGCCCAGGGCGGCTTCGGCCAGCTCGATGACGCCGGGCAGGTCGAGGTAGGGCAGCCACTCCGGGCCGCGGTTGAACACGCATTTGAAGTGGTCGTCCACCAGGCCGGTGTAGTCCCAGTGGATCGGCCGGAGCTGGTCGATGAGCTGGCGCAGGGCGGTTAGGCGTGGTGCGTCGAGCACGCCGGGGAGCAGGGTGTAGCCCTGTTCGTGCAGGGCCTGGAGGTGAGCGGCGGTGGACATGACGACCTCGGTCCGATGGGTATCGCTGCGCTCAGCGGAGCGATATCCATCCTACGACTGAGTTGCCCCTGTGGAGCGAATTCATTCGCGATGCGAACTGGACCGTAGGGTGCGCTGCGCGCACCGGTGTTCCGAGCACAAGGGCTGGTGCGCATGGCGCACCCTACGCCTTATCCCGGCAGCAGACCGGCGAGCCTGGCGCGCAGCGGTTCGATTTCCTCTTCCCGCAGATCGAGCAGGAAGTCCTGCTTCAGGACCTCGATCAGCGCCAGGGCGTCCTCGATCTTGCGGCTTTCCACCCGGCCGTCCAGGTAGCGCCGGTTCAAGGTGCCGTTGGCCAGGGTGAGGCGGCAGTCGCCATCGCTGCGGGCGGCCATCAGCATCTGGCGGAACACGCTGTCGGGATGGGTGGAGGTGTACCAGTTGCGCGGGATGTAATCGACCCAGGCGTGGGTTTCCGGGCCGAAGCGGTAGACCGCCGCCCAGCCGGTCTCGGCGCGGAAGTTTTCCAGCTGCAGCTCGCCCGTGCCGTCATCCTGCGGGCGCAGGCGGAAGGGGAAGTCCGGGATTTCCTGGCCGCCCAGGGGCATGGCGCGCCAGGGGGTGGCGGAGCCGAACCCGACGTCCACCAGGTGCGGGCCCTCGTCGAGGAGCACCCGCAGTGTCAGGTGGGAGAGCATGGTTTGCGGCGCGTCCAGCGGCAGGCCCCAGCGCACGCGGGCGGCCAGCAGTTCGACGCGGTAGCCGAGGCCGAGCAGCAGGCGGGCGAACAGGTTGTTCAGCTCGAAACAGTAGCCGCCGCGCCGGCGCTCCACCACCTTGGCGAATACCGAATCGCCGTCGATGCGGATGGGGCGGTCAAGCAGCACGTCGACGTTTTCGAAGGCCACCTGGCGCTGGTGGGCGGCGATCAGGCGGTCGAGGCTGGCGAGGTCGGGCTGCGACGGGGCAGGGGTGTCCAGGTAGCGCAGGAAGGCCTCGGACTGCTGCTGAGACAGCGCGTGCATGGTGGTCGGCTCCGTGACGATGAAGCCTGGATGCTAGCAGAAGCCCCGGATGGTCGGATAAACGGTAGCTTGGTGTTTATCTTAATCAACGGGGCATGTAAAAAATAAAATACTGATGAGTTACAAGGTGATGTTGCAAGGCTCTGTAAATCAGGGTATTGCGCCGTATCTTGTCTGCCGGGTCAGATGCGTTCTGTCGATTTTTTTGCTCATCAGCATCGTAATTGTTTGACATATTTTACGTGTTTGGCAGACTGCGCCTCCGTGGTAACCGCCCGATTCGCTGCGTGCCGGGCCTCCGCGTCAATAACAAAAACTCCGTCAGTCGAGGACCTGCCGCACAGGCGTCCTGGCCCCGACAGGCGTGCCTCTGGAACAAGAACAAATGCTGATCTGGTTTGTTGCGGTATACCTGCTAATCACCGTCGCTGTCGGTTTCTACGCTTCCACCCGGGTGAAGAACTCCACGGACTTCGCCTCCGGCGGCCGGAGCATGTCCTTCCCCCTGGTCGTGGCCATGGTGTTCGCCACCTGGTTCGGCTCCGAGGCCGTGCTGGGCATTCCCGCCACCTTCCTAGAGGAAGGCTTCGCCGGGATCGTCGAAGACCCCTTCGGATCGTTCGGATGCCTGATGCTGGTGGGCCTGGTGTTCGCCCGTCCCCTCTATCGCCTCAATCTGCTGACCATCGGCGACTTCTTCCGCAAGCGCTTCGGCCCGAACGTGGAGCTGCTCACCAGCCTGGTGATCATCGCCTCCTACCTCGGCTGGGTCGCGGCGCAGCTCACTGCGCTGGGCGTGGTGTTCAGCGTGCTGTCCGACGGCGCCCTGACGACCACCCAGGGCATGATGATCGGCACCTTCATCGTCCTGCTGCACACCCTGTTCGGTGGCATGTGGTCGGTGGCGATGACCGACTTCCTGCAGATGATGATCATCGTCGTCGGCCTCTTCTACCTGACCTGGCTGGTCGGTGACATGGCCGGCGGCCCCGCGACCGTGATCAGCCATGCCGCCGCCGAAGGCAAGTTCACCTTCCTCCATGGCACCTCGGCCAAGGATATCGTCGCCTTCCTCGGCGCCGCGGTGACCATGATGTTCGGCTCCATCCCGCAGCAGGACGTGTATGCGCGGGTGATGTCGGCCAAGTCCGAGAACATCGCCGCCCGCGCCTCGATGACCGGTGCCTGCTTCTACCTGTGCTTCTGCATGCTGCCGATCTTCCTCGCCTACTCGGCCAAGATGATCGACCCGGAGATGGTCAAGCACTGGCTGGCCGAAGACTCGCAGATGATCCTGCCGCGCCTGATCCTCGAGCGCACCCCGCTGTTCGCCCAGATCATGTTCTTCGGTGCGATCCTCTCGGCGATCATGTCCACCGCCTCCGGCACCCTGCTGGCGCCGTCGGTGACCTTCACCGAGAACATCCTCAAGCGTTTCATTCCCGACATGACCGACCGCCAGGCGCTGCTGGCCATGCGTTGCAGCGTGCTGGCGATGACCTTCGCCACCGGCATGTTCGCGCTGAACTCCACCTCCAGCATCTACGAGATGGTCGGCAACGCCTACAAGGTGACCCTGGTCGCCGCGGCCGTGCCGCTGTTCGCCGGTCTGTTCTGGAAGCGCGCCACCACCCAGGGCGCCCTGCTGGCCATTTTCGCGGGCCTGGGCTCCTGGGGCCTGCTGGAAATGACCTACCAGGAAACCGATTTCTGGCCGCCACAACTGGCTGGCCTGTTGTTCAGCTTCCTGGGCATGGTCGTGGGTTCGCTGCTGCCGCAACTCGTGCGCAGCCGCGCCGAGATCATCGGCGTGTCGCCGGCCAGCGCCTGATAGGCCTGGGCCCCATGAAAGAGCCCCGCCAAGTGCGGGGCTTTTTCATGGGCGCGAACCCGTTCGTAGGGTGGGCTTCAGCCCACGCGGATGCTTCGGTGGTGGGCTGAAGCCCACCCTACGGGAAGAGTTCGTAGCCCCGAGCCAGATGAAGAAGCCCCGCCAAGTGCGGGGCTTTTCATGGGCACGAA
>RCUL01000784.1_pt1 | contig 13840 bp, 9 predicted proteins | sample 2167521 | NCBI WGS metagenome assembly RCUL01 (sample SAMN09932745, study PRJNA488358) | compost metagenome | feature: garden; material: soil; isolation source: compost soil in acetic acid-enriched culture | place: Germany: Experimental Botanical Garden Goettingen | collected 2016-01-27
CGTGGTGCTGGTGATCCTGGTGGTCTACCTGTTCCTCGGCAGCCTGCGCGCCTCGTTGATCCCCAGCCTGGCGGTACCGGTATCGCTGGTGGGGACCTTCGCGGTGATGTACCTGTGCGGTTTTTCGCTGAACAACCTGTCGCTGATGGCGTTGATCCTGGCCACAGGCCTGGTGGTGGACGATGCCATCGTGGTGCTGGAAAACATTTCGCGGCATATCGAGGACGGCCAGCCGCCGATGCGTGCGGCGTTCCTCGGCGCCAAGGAAGTCGGCTTCACCTTGCTGTCGATGAACGTCTCGCTGGTAGCGGTGTTCGTTTCGATCCTGTTCATGGGCGGCATCGTGCGCAACCTGTTCCAGGAGTTCTCGATTACCCTGGCGGCGGCGATCATCGTCTCGCTGGTGGTTTCGCTGACCCTCACCCCGATGCTCTGTGCCCGTTGGCTCAAGCCCCACCGCGCCGAACAGACGCGCCTGCAGCGCTGGAGCGACAATGTGCACAAGCGCATGGTCCAAGGTTACGATCGCAGCCTGAGTTGGGCCCTTCGCCACAAGCGCCTGACCTTGATCAGCCTGTTGGCGACCATCGGCCTGAACATCGTGCTGTATGTGGTCGTGCCGAAAACGCTGATCCCGCAGCAGGACACCGGCCAGCTGATGGGCTTCATCCGCGGTGACGACGGGCTGTCGTTCACCGTGATGCAGCCGAAGATGGAAATCTACCGCCGTGCCTTGCTGGCCGACCCGGCCGTGCAGAGTGTTGCCGGTTTCATTGGTGGCAACAGTGGTACCAACAACGCCATGGTGCTGGTGCGCCTGAAGCCGATCAGCGAGCGCAAGATCGATGCGCAGCAGGTCATCGAGCGTTTGCGCAAGGAAATGCCCAAGGTCCCTGGCGGACGGCTGTTCCTGATGGCTGACCAGGACCTGCAGCTGGGCGGCGGTGGCCGTGACCAGACCTCGTCGCAGTACCTGTACACCCTGCAGAGCGGCGATCTGGCAGCGTTGCGCCAGTGGTTCCCCAAGGTGGTCGCAGCCATGCGCGCGCTGCCCGAGCTGACCGCCATCGATGCTCGCGACGGCTCCGGTACCCAGCAGGTGACACTGGTAGTCGATCGCGACCAGGCCAAGCGCCTGGGTATCGACATGGACATGGTCACCACCGTTCTGAACAACGCTTACAGTCAACGGCAGATCTCGACCATCTACGACAGCCTCAACCAGTACCAGGTGGTGCTGGAAATCAACCCAAAATACGCCTGGGACCCAAGCAGCCTGGAGCAGGTGCAGGTGATCACCAGTGACGGGGCGCGTGTGCCCTTGTCGACCATCGCCCATTACGAGAACAGCCTGGCAAACGACCGGGTCAGCCATGAGGGCCAGTTCGCTGCCGAAGACATCGCCTTCGACGTTGCCGAAGGCTACAGCCCCGACCAGGCCATGGCGGCGGTGGAGCGGGCGGTGGCCAAGCTGGGCCTGCCCGAGGAGGTGATTGCCAAGCTGGGCGGCACGGCAGACGCCTTCGCCAAGACCCAGCAGGGCCAGCCGTTCATGATTCTTGGCGCGTTGGTGCTGGTGTATCTGGTGCTGGGCATACTGTATGAAAGCTACATTCACCCGCTGACCATCCTTTCGACCTTGCCTTCGGCTGGCGTCGGTGCCTTGCTTGCGCTCTATGTCACCGGGGGCGAATTCAGCCTGATATCCCTGCTGGGCCTGTTCCTGCTGATTGGCGTGGTGAAGAAGAACGCCATCCTGATGATCGACCTGGCGCTGCAACTGGAGCGCCATCAGGGGCTGACACCGGAAGAGTCGATCCGCCGTGCCTGCCTGCTGCGCCTGCGGCCGATCCTGATGACCACGCTGGCGGCCATGCTCGGCGCCTTGCCACTGCTGCTCAGCCGCGCCGAGGGTGCGGAAATGCGCCAACCGCTGGGCCTGACCATCATTGGCGGCCTGGTCTTCAGCCAAGTCCTGACCCTGTATACGACGCCGGTGGTGTACCTGTACCTCGACCGCCTGCGCCACCGATTCAACCATTGGCGCGGCGTGCGCACCGATGCCGCTCTGGATACCCCGCTATGAATTTTGCCCAGTCCCCGCTCCACCGCGCCCTGCAACTGCTGACCCGCGGGCGTGGCTCACGCCTGGTCGGTGCCGGTCTGTGTGCGGCGCTGCTAAGCGCCTGTACCCTGAGCCCGGACTACCATCGTCCGGAGCTGAGCACACCGGCGCAGTTCAAACAGGCCGAGGGCTGGACCCAGGCCAATCCGTCCGATGCCATCGCCCGTGGCGCCTGGTGGGAAATCTATGGTGACGCGGGGCTCAACGCTCTGGTCGAGGAGCTCAACCGCAGCAACCAGAGTGTGGCGCAGGCCGAAGCCCAGTACCGCCAGGCCCAAGCGCTGGTGCGCAGCAGCCGTGCGTCGTTGTTCCCAAGCCTGGACCTGACCACCAGCAAGAACCGCTCGGCCCAGGGCACAGGCAGTTCGAGCTCCAGCCTTTCCAACAACAGCAGCGGTATTCGCAACACTTACAACGCGCAGCTTGGGGTGAGCTGGGAAATCGACCTGTGGGGCAAGTTGCGCGAGACCATGAACGCCAACGAGGCCAGTGCTCAAGCGAGCTTCGCCGACCTCGCCGCGATCCGCCTCAGCCAGCAGTCTGAGCTGGTGCAGAATTACCTGCAGTTGCGCGTAATCGATGAGCAGAAGCGCCTGCTGGAAGCCACCGTCGCGACGTATGAACGTTCGTTGCGCATGACCCAGAACCAGTACCGTGCAGGCGTCTCCGGCCCCGACGCAGTGGCCCAGGCACGTACCCAGCTCAAGACTACCCAAGCCGACCTGATAGATCTGGTCTGGCAGCGTGCGCAGTTCGAAAACGCCATTGCCGTGCTACTGGGCAAGGCACCCGCCGAGTTTGCCCTCGCCGACAGCAAAAGCATCCCGGCCTTGCCGCAGATTCCGGTAAGCCTGCCGTCGCAATTGCTGGAGCGCCGCCCGGACATCGCTTCGGCCGAGCGCAACGTGATGGCGGCCAACGCCAACATCGGCGTGGCACGGGCCGCCTATTTCCCTGACTTGAGCCTGAGCATGAGCGGTGGTTATTCCAGCAGTACCTTCAATGACTGGATTCAGTTGCCCAATCGTTACTGGTCGGTAGGGCCGCAACTGGCGCTGACACTCTTCGATGCCGGCAAGCGCAGCGCCGAGGTTGACCGCACTGTCGCGGTATACGACCAGACCGTGGCGCAGTACCGCCAGACCGTGCTCGACGGCTTCAAGGAGGTCGAGAATTACCTGGTGCAACTCAAGGTTTACGGCGAAGAGGCGCTCGTGCGCCAGGAAGCTCTGGATGCCGCGCGTGAGTCGTTGCGCCTGACCGACAACCAGTACAGGGCCGGGCTGATCGGCTATCTGGACGTGGTCAATGTACAGACCACGGCGCTGAGCAATGAGCGCAGTGTGTTGAACCTGTTACAGGGGCGTCTGGTGGCCAGTGTGCAGCTGATCGCTGCGTTGGGCGGCGGCTGGGATGCCGGGCAAGCGTTTGCCAGTCAGGAGTGAAGGCGCGGTCTAGTGTCGAAAAAATGCCCGCTCAGGCATGAGCCAACATCTTTTTTCACCTGCCCTTCAGGCGCGACAAAAGCCGACCAATGGCAATTTGATGTCAGTGGTTCGCCGGGGGGCTCTATCGCGGGGCTGGTGGACTCTCGCAGATAATTACAGATCCATTTGAGCGCTCAGAAATCCCGTGCGTTTCGCCAAAGCTTGAGTACAATCGTCGGCTTTTTCGGGCCCCTGTCCCGTCGCTGGAACTCTCAATGCTGACCGGTAGTTACTCTGCTTCGCTGGTGCTGATTTCACTGTGCGTGGCCATCCTAGCCTCCTATACCGCCCTCGACCTGACCGGCCGCATCGCTACCGCCCAGGGCAGGGCGGTGCACCTGTGGATGGGCGGTGGGGCGCTGGCGATGGGTACTGGCGTCTGGTCGATGCACTTCATCGGCATGCTCGCCTTCAGCCTGCCGGTCGAACTGGGCTATGACATTGGCCTGACCGCCTTCTCATTACTGATCGCCGTGCTGTCTTCGGGGTTTGCCCTATGGCTGGTTAGCCAACCGAGCCTGCCGTGGCTACAACTGGTGTTTGGCGCGCTCTTCATGGGTGCTGGCATCAGTTGCATGCATTACACCGGCATGGCGGCGTTGCGTATGCTGCCGGGCATTGACTACGACCCAACGCTGTTCGGGGCCTCGTTGGCGATCGCGGTGGGCGCTTCGGCGGCAGCGTTGTGGATAGCCTTCCGGCTGCGTCAGCATACCCCTTACGTTCGCCAGATCCGCGGACTGGCGGCTGTGCTGATGGGCGTCGCCATCGTCGGCATGCACTACACCGGCATGGCCGCAGCCAACTTCCCCCAAGGCAGTTTCTGCGGCGCGCTGGCAGGCGGGTTGCAAGGTGACGGGCTGGTCTATCTGGTTCTGATCACTACCCTGGCGGTGCTCGCAGTGGCCTTGCTGACCTCGGTGCTCGATGCTCGCCTGGAGGCACGCACTGCGGAGCTTGCGCGTTCGCTGACCCTCGCCAACCAGGAACTCACCCAGCTGGCGCTGCATGACACGCTGACCGGCCTGCCCAACCGCACGCTGCTTTCTGACCGTATCGAGCAGGCGATCGGCAAGGTGGCGGAGCAGGGCGGCTGTTTTGCGCTGATGTTCATCGACCTGGACGGCTTCAAACCGGTCAATGATGCGTTTGGTCACCATGTGGGCGACCTGCTGCTCAAGGCAGTGGCAACACGCTTGCGCGGCCACTTGCACAGCCAGGACACATTGGCGCGCATTGGCGGTGATGAGTTTGTGTTGCTGGTGGAACTGCAGGAGCCCGCGGATGCCATGGATGTGGCAGCCAAACAGGTCAACCTGGTGTCGCGGGCGTTCCGCGTGGCCGAGCATGACCTGCAATTGACGGCGAGCCTGGGCATTGTCCTGTACCCGGGTAATGGCCAAGACCAGCTGGAGTTGCTGCGCAACGCGGATGCTGCCATGTATCACGCCAAGAGCGCCGGCAAGAATGGCTACAGCTTCTTCGATGCTTCCATGAACAGCAACGCCCGCCAGCAGCTGCAGCTGCTGCAGGACCTGCGCATGGCCCTGGAGCAACGCCAGTTCCGCCTGCATTACCAGCCCAAGTTCGCCGCGCAGGCTTGCCAGCCGATCGGCGCTGAGGCCTTGTTGCGCTGGCAGCATCCGCAGCACGGGCTGCTGCTGCCGGACCGCTTCATTGGCCTGGCGGAAAAAACCGGCCTGATCATCCCGATTGGCGAATGGGTGCTGGACGAGGCCTGCCGGCAGATGCGCCAGTGGCTTGATCAGGGGTATGAAAACTGGCGCATGGCGGTCAACTTGTCCGCGATCCAGTTCTGCCATGCCGGCCTGGTTGACAGCGTTGCCCGCGCCCTGCGCGAGAACGGTTTGCCGGCCAACCGCCTGACGCTGGAAATCACCGAAACGACGGCAATGCACGATGCCGATGCCAGCCTGGCAGTCTTGCAGCGCCTGTCCGATATGGGCGTGGACCTGTCCATCGATGACTTTGGTACCGGCTACTCGAGCCTGATGTACCTCAAGCGCTTACCCGCCAATGAGCTTAAAATCGACCGCGGTTTCGTCCGTGACCTGGAGCAGGACAGCGACGATGCAGCCATTGTTTCGGCCATCGTTGCATTGGGCCAGGCGTTGGGCTTGCGTATTGTTGCCGAGGGCGTGGAGACCGGCGGGCAGCAGGATTTCCTGACCCGTCTGGGCTGTGATTCGCTACAGGGTTACCTGCTGGGCCAGCCGGTACCGGCCGAGCAGTTCATGGGGACATTGCAGGTATTGCGCAAAAGCCCCGAGGCGGTCGCCTAGCCGGCGTCACGCAGGGCGAGAACCGGTACGAAAGCATCCATTTCAGCTTCTACCGCCTCAATGATACGTTCGACATCGGCTGCCGCCATTATCGCAGTGCAGGGGATGCCAGCGATCGCCAGCAAGGTTTCGCCCGTGGCACGGTCGAACAGGCGGGCGATCATGCTGCGTGGCGCATCCATGGTGGCCTCGAAGCCCAGCGGGTGGAAGTGCCAGCGCATCACCTGGCAGGCGTTGGGGAACGTCATCTTGTTCATGCCAGCCTCCTTGTCCGTACCCGGACGCGGTGAACGGGGCGCCGCGAGCGCGGCCGTCGGGAAACTAAAGATAGCATCCGTCAGGCCGCTGTTCTGCCGAAAAAACGATAAATGCACCTACGCTTGACCCCGGTCACAAACATGGCACCTTCGCCGTTTGGCGGCAAATGGCCAAGCAAACGTTTTCGTTGGCGGGTGTTGCCAGAGCTGCAGAAGGGTTCTGCTATTTTTAACCTCATTCGGCGCACAGCGTTTTCAGACCAGCGGTGCGAGTTGGGCAGACAGGGAGACAGTCATGCGCTATTCCACGCTCACCCAACGCATTGCCGGTGATGGCGCTGCTGCCTGGGATATCCACTACCAGGCACAGGCCCTGCGTCGCGAAGGGCGCGAAATCTTCCTGCTGTCGGTGGGCGATCCTGACTTCGATACGCCAACGGCCGTTGTCGAAGCTGCGGTCTTCAGCCTTCGCCGCGGCGACACCCACTACAGTGATGTGCGTGGCAACCTTGCGCTGCGCCAGGCGATTGCACGCCGTGGTGGCCCTGAGGTCAGTGTCGAGCAGGTGATGGTGCTCGCTGGCGCACAGTGTGCGTTGTATGCGGTCTGCCAATGCCTGTTTGGAGCGGGGGACGAAGTGATCGTCGCCGAGCCCATGTATGTCACTTACCACGCTGTATTCGGCGCTTGCGGGGCGCAACCGGTACAGGTGGCGGTAAGCCCGGAGCAGGGCTTTCGGCTCGACCCGCAAGCCGTGGCGCAAGCAATAACCCCGCGTACCCGAGGGCTGCTGCTGAACACACCGCACAATCCGACCGGCAGCGCCATCTCCCCTGAGGACATGGTGCAACTCGCGCAGCTTTGTCGCGACCATGATCTTTGGCTGGTGTGCGACCAGGTCTACAGTGGCCTGCTGTACGACGGCCAAGCGGTTGCCCCGGCGCAAATGCCCGGCATGCGCGAGCGTTGCGTGATCATCGACAGTGTGTCCAAGTCGCATGCGATGAGCGGCTGGCGCGTGGGGTGGGTGGTCGGCCCCCCGGCGCTGATCGCGCACTTGGCCAATCTGGCAATGGCCATGCTGTTTGGCTTGCCGGAGTTTGTCATGCAGGGGGCCTGCGTAGCGCTGGAGCAGAACCTGCTTGCGGTACAACAGATGCGCGAGGCCTATCGTCAGCGGCGTGATCTGGTGTGCAGGGCCCTGCGCGATTGCCCCGGGGTGCGCCCTCACCGGCCGGCGGGCGGCATGTTCGTGATGCTTGATATCCGCGAAACCGGGCTGAGCGCCCAGGCTTTCGCCCAGCGGCTGTTGATTGAGGAGGGCGTTTCACTGCTGCCGGGCGATGCATTCGGGCCCAGCGCAACGGGACATGTGCGCATGGGGCTGGTGCTTGCGGTCGAACAGTTGGAAGAAGTGTGCTGCCGCATCGCTGCCTGCGCCAGGCGTGTACTGGCCGAGCAGGCCGCCAGGGATATCGAAGGTGAAGCCGAGGATTGCCGAGTTGGACACGAGGCCTACCAGTGATAGCCTATGTGCCCCCATTTCAGCTCATGTCAGTGGCCAAGATCCCTGATCTTCAAGGCAATGACGCAGGCCGCTTTACGCCTGGAGGGCCCGATGGCGCTCCGGGCTTCGCTACAGGATTCACGTTTTGTCCGACCTTTCGCAAAATCCGCTGCTGCAGTACCTCGCCAGGCTGGCGCCTTCCAGCCAGCAAACCATGCGCTACATCTTGCAGGACGCTGCCGACCGGCTGGGTTTCATTGATTGCAACCTCGCCGATGTGCCATGGCACAAGCTTGAGCCGGGACATGTGATCGGCCTGGTTGCAGCACTGCGCACCGATGGCTATGCGCCCAACAGTTCGTCGCTTTATGTCAACGCAATACGCGGCGTGATGAATGAAGCCTGGCGCCAGGGCCTGATCGATCATGAGCAGTTGCTGCGTATTCGTGAGGTCAAGCCGGCAACCGGCAGCCGCCTGCCGCCAGGGCGCAACCTGCGCCGTAGCCTGATTCGCGAATTGATGGATGTCTGCACCGCCGATCCGCGCCCGCAGGGTGTTCGTGATGCGGCGATCATCGCGCTGCTGTATGGCACCGGCATGCGCAAATCGGAGTCGGTGGACATCGACCTGGAGCAAGTCGACTTCCAGGCGCGCAGCCTGCAGGTGCTGGGCAAAGGCAACCGGCAACTGATCAAGTATGCGCCGCCCTGGGCCTTCGAAAAACTGCAGGCCTGGCTTGAACTGCGACGGCAGTCGCTGCCAGAGGGCGCCTCGGACGACCCCTTCCTGTTCAACCGCATCCGCCGTGGCAACCACATTACCCGTGCGCGCATCACCAAGCATGCGATCTACTACATCGCCCGTCAGCGCGGGGCGCAGGTGGGGGTGAAGATCATGCCGCATGATTTTCGCCGGGCGTTCATCACCCGGGTGATCGAAGAGCACGACCTGTCGATCGCGCAGAAGCTGGCGCATCACGCCAACATCCAGACCACTGCCAGCTACGATCGGCGCGATGACAATGAGCGGCGGCGGGCGGTGGACCGGTTCGACTATTGAGCGAGCGGGTTCACCCATCAGGCCAGCACCGTGTCAGATGGCACCAGCCCGCCGTTGATCGTCGGCAAGCCGGCCGTCAACGTGGTCGGTGACGGCTAGTGGATACTCGACGCCAGCTCGAAGATCGGCATGTACATCAGAATGACGATCACCCCGATCAACAACCCGATGAAGGTCATCAGCAGCGGTTCAAACAGCTTCACGAACCACTCTACCCAGCGCCCTATTTCCTGGTCATGAAAGTCTGCGCAGCGTTCAAGCATCTCGCCCAGGTTCCCCGATTGCTCACCTGCCCGCAGCAAGCGCAGCGACACTGGCGTGACCAACTGCCCGGCTTCCAGCGCTTGCGACAACGGCAGGCCTTCACCCACCCCGCGACTGGCCTGCTCCAGGCCTTGTGCCGCAGCGCTTCCCAGCAGCCCGCGGGCCATGCCCATGGCCGTCAGGATGGGTATGCCGCCTTGCAGCAGAATGCCCAGCGAGCGATAGAAACGCGCCAGCTCATACATCATCAGGCGCTGATGCAAGGCTGGCATTCGCCGTATCTGGCGCGACACCCAACGCCGCAGAACGGGGTTACGCCGCAGCAGCACCAAGGCGCCGATGCCGCCTGCCGTTGCCAGGGCCAGGGGCAACTGTTGAGCATGCAGGAACAGGCCGATCTGCATCAGCATGCGCGAAAGCCAGGGCAGTTCGCTGCCCATGCCCTCGAACACCAGGCTGAAGCGTGGCACCACGTAGCCGAGCAGGAACAGCACGACGCCACCGCCCACCAGTAGCAGTAGCAGCGGGTAGACCGAAGCCCCCACCAGTTTTTGCCGGACCAGGTCCAAGCGCTGCCGGTATCCGATATAGCGGTGCAGGGCGTCGCCCAGCGCCCCGGTACGCTCGCTGGACTGCACCAAGGCCACGTATAGCGGCGGGAATATCCGCGGCTGCTGGGCCAGGGCCTGGGACAGCGAGCGGCCTTCGTACAACTGGCCAACCAGCGCCGCCAGCACTTTACGGGTTGCCGCGGTCGGGGCTTTTTCCGCAAGGCTTTCCAGCGCATCGATCAAGGGTAGGCCGGCGTGCAGCAGCGTGGTCAGTTCCTGACTGAAGAGCAACAGGTCAAAGGCGACCTGGCGTCGCCAGGGCACACCGACCAGAGTGCCGCCTTGGCTGCGTACGCTGACGACACGCAGGCCCTGGTCTTCCACTTTGCGCCGAGCCTGTTCGGCATCCTCGGCATCGATGTGCAATTGAACCACGCCCTCTCTACCCAGGGCCTTGAGGCTGTAGCGCATGGCCTTGCTCCTCATTGCCAACTGGTAATTTCGGCGTTTTCACCATCGCCACCGGGCTGGCCGTCCTTGCCCATGGACAGCAAGTCGTACTCGCCGCCGTTTTCACCTGGCTGGCGGTAGATGTAGGCACGGCCCCACGGGTCTTGTGGAATTGCTTTCTGCAGGTAAGGGCCTGACCAGCGGGCTTCGCCACTGGGGGCGGCTACCAGTGCCTGCAAGCCCTGCTCACTGTTGGGGTAGTGGCCGACTTCCAGGCGATAAAGGTCCAAGGCCTTGCCCAGCCCTTCGATCTGCGCCCGTGCCACCTTGGCCTCGGAACGGCCCAGCTGGCTGAAGTACTTGGGGGCGACGATACCGGCCAACAAGCCGAGCACCACCAGGACCACCAGAAGTTCGAGCAGGGTGAAGCCACATTGGCGATTGGGTTTGCGCTGCATGGTGAAGCCCTCCTGCATGGGGACATGCCTTTTCAGGTTTTCATCTGCCATGCAACAGCCGTGCACGTCTGCCTCGGGGCCTTGCGCCATGCGCCATGGCAAGCGGCACAGTGCTTGCGTCGTAGCAGAAAAGCCCGGGTTTTCCGGGGTATTTCCCCCATATCGGGGGGCACGGCGGGGAGGCGACCGACATGCGTGGAATTATCCTGGGACTGATCTGGCTGGCTGGGGCTACCGCCCAGGCTGATGTGTACATTGCCATCGATGACAAGGGCGGTTACGTGCTGACCAACGTCCACCGGCCCGGGCGCAACTATGAACGGGTCATTCGCGAACCGGTTGCGCAGGCTGGCCCGGCCAATGCGCAATTGATCACCGGGCGGCCCTACGCCGACCTGGTGGCAGCAGCGGCGCGCATGCACAACGTGCCGCAGGCATTGCTGCATGCGCTGATCAAGGCAGAATCGGGGTACAACCCAAAGGCCCGCTCGGCCGCCGGGGCGCTTGGGCTGATGCAACTGATGCCGGGTACGGCGAAGGAGATGGGTGTTGAGGATGTGCTTGATCCGGAGGACAACGTGCAGGGCGGGGCTCGCTACCTCAAACGCATGCTGAACCTGTTCGACAACGACATCACCCTGGCCGTGGCCGCCTACAATGCCGGCCCGGATGCTGTGCGCCGACGTGGCGCGGTGCCGCCCTTCGCCGAAACCCGACGGTATGTGCCCAATGTGCTGCGCGAATACCGCAAGTTACAGGGGCTGGCAGCGGACTCGCCGTTGTGATGGGCACCTGATGGCAGGCAGCCTTGCATCGGCCTTGCGAAAATCAATGCCATGGGTTCCCCAACTCTGGGCTATAACCTTTCAAAGGTGCTCAGCAGTGGTAGCCGCCATGGACATCGCCTCCCGTTCCGACCCACTCGAGTCACCCGCCAGCCCTGACGCTGGCACGTCGCGCAAGCCGTTCAACCTCCTGCGTTGGTACGCCTGGGTCAGCCTGGCCATCATCCTGTCGGTGGCCGCCGGCCTGGGGTTGATATCCAGCCGTTTCATCATCGACGAAAGCGTCGAGCGTGACGCGCTGCTTACCGCGCAGTTCATCACCTCGATCGCCGACGCTGAAGTACGACATGTGGCGATCCCCAATGTGCGCACCATGGGCGAACTGCTGGACCCGCGTACGGACCTTGATCCTTTGCCAGGCGTTGACCCTGTGGCGCGGCGCAAGGCCCGCGGCGAATTCCTTGACCACATCGCGCACTTGCCAGACATGCTGCTGGCCAACATCTATGCCCCGGACCGCACAGTGATCTGGTCGAGCAATCCGGCGCTGACGGGCAAGCTGATTCAGGGCGATGACGACCTGGATCGGGCGTTCGAGCACAAAATGCGGGTCTCGGCCAGTTACCACGGCTTCGAAGAGGCCCGCTCCGAGCAGAAGTTCGTGACGCCACCTGAGCAGTTGTTCATCGAGAACTACATTCCGCTGTTCGACGCAGATGGCGAACACGTCGTAGCGATGGTGGAGATATACAAGGAACCCCATGACCTGATCGTGCGCATCGAACATGGCCTGGTCCTCATCTGGCTGGCCACCACGGTGGGTGCCGGGGTGGTCTACATCGGCCTGTACGGCATCATGCGCCGCGCCGCCCGGGTGATGGCGGTGCAACAGAAGCGGCTGATCAGCAATGAAACCTATGTGGCCCTTGGCGAGGTGTCCTCGGCCGTGGCGCACAGCTTGCGCAATCCGTTGGCCAGTATCCGCTCCAGCGCCGAACTGGCTCAGGTGTACGACGAAGGGCCGGCGCAGCGCAATATCAACGAGATCATCAGCCAGGTCGACCGCATGTCGCAGTGGATCCGCCAGTTGCTGCAGTCGCTGCGGCCACTGGATGACAAGACGATACCGGTCGACCTTCCCCAAGTCCTGCAGGACAGCTTGCAGACCTTTGCCATAGCGCTGGCACGCAGTGGCGTGACCCTGGACCTGAAGCCGCTTCCGGCACTGCAGGTGATGGGACAGCCGGAATTGCTCGGGCAGATTTTCAACAGCCTGATCGCCAACGCTCTGGAGTCGATGGAGCAGGGTGGGCGGCTGCGTGTCGAGGTGGTGAAGCAGGACAGGCGCAGCGTCACCCTGCGCCTGACCGACACCGGAAAAGGCATGAATGAACAGCAGCAGCGCATGGCGTTCAAGCCCTTCTTCACAACCAAACAAGGTGGGCTGGGGGTGGGGTTGGTATTGGTCAGACGGATCATGGAGCGTTTCGGTGGGTCGGTTCGGTTGAGTAGCCGCGAAGGCCTTGGCACTCAGGTTTCGCTCAACTTTCGGCTTGCGCGAGCTTCGTAGAAATCTAGAAGTAGACGCTAAGATATTGTTCTAAAAGAACATTTTATTATTGGGTACAAATTCCCCAAAACTGGGGGATCTATTCTAGATTAAGGATTAGATTCTGTTTCTAACCGATTGATTATCTTCAAATTAGTTTCGAAATAAATCCGTGGCTGACTTTTTGCAGGAAGACATAGGCGATAAATGGCGGCTGCGGCCGGCGTGGCGAAGTGCTATCGGTTAGCTACGCACGGCAATGAGTGACAGCCTTCTGAACGGAATCCTTGCGCGGGAACCTCGCGATGCAGACGCTGGAAACCGATGTTCCCGACAAGCTCCTCGCCCACCCCGGCAGTGGTCTGGCTACGCCCCTTCGCGAATTCAATCTGCTGCGCTGGTTTTCCGTGATCAGCTTGCTGATCATCACGTCGGTGGCAGGTGGTCTGGGCTATGTATCGACCCGCTTCGTGGTCCGCGATAGCGTGGAGCGAGACGCCATGCTCACCGCCCAATTCATCCAGGCCATGGCCCAGGCCGAAGTGCGCCATTCGCAATTGCCACCTGGCACCACCATGGGTGAGCTGCTCGATCCGCGCCTGGACCAGCAGCATCTGCAGGTGAGCCCGCAGCTGGCCATGGCGACTCGGGTCGAGTTCCTCGATCATGTCGAGCATCTTCCGGACACGCTGCTGGCCAATGTCTATGCCCGTGACCGCACCATCGTCTGGTCCACCAACCCCGATCTGGTTGGCAAGCGCATCGAGGCCGACGGCGACCTGGATCACGCCTTCCGCTCGCGCAAGGCGGTGTCCGCCAGCTACCACAAGGTCGAAGAGCACCGCGAGGAACAGAAGTTCGAGCGTGAGCCCAATTACCTGTTCATCGAAAACTACATTCCCCTGTTCGACAGCCAAGGTGAGCAGGTGCTGTCTATGGTCGAGATTTACAAAGAGCCACAGGACCTCATTCGACGCATTCAGCGCGGTTATGTGCTGATCTGGGCCTCGACCCTGGTGGGCGGGGCGCTGATCTACTTCGGCC
>RCUL01000785.1_pt1 | contig 13831 bp, 12 predicted proteins | sample 2167521 | NCBI WGS metagenome assembly RCUL01 (sample SAMN09932745, study PRJNA488358) | compost metagenome | feature: garden; material: soil; isolation source: compost soil in acetic acid-enriched culture | place: Germany: Experimental Botanical Garden Goettingen | collected 2016-01-27
GATTAGGAGTTTGTATTTCTTACTAAATCAATCCCCCTTCTTCTTAATCGGATACGCCATTACAAATTTTTTAATCAATTCTCCTGTTTCTCTTCCCGTAGCTTTTTCAATGAGAATGAGTTCATAAGGCTCTGGCGTGCCTCCATTGTAATATATGTCAGTTAGTCTCTTCTTATCAATTCCTGTTTTGTTCAAAATATAATCAAACATGTTCTGGCCTTGAACTTCAACTTCATCTCTCATGAAAATACCAAAGTTGGTTCTTTCTTCAATTTTTGCTCCAGTTTTTAGCTCTAAATTTCTATGGGTATATACGGCTTTGATAGCATTTTCGATAACATCACCCGAGTATATAGCAATTTTATGGAAGGAGTGTACAGAAACACTTTTCTTTTTTCTATTGATTATTTTGCTTATTTCTCCTCCAGTCATATCTGCTAAAGATCCAAATGCCTCATTTGATAATCCCAAGGACAATTTTCTTGATAATACATACCCTCCAAAATTAGCTATCTCTGTTTCAAGCAATTTATCTTCACTCATTGTTGTATATTTTTTAGAATTCCATTTTCTATTATTTGTTAAATTGGAATTGAATCCGTATATTTGTCTAAACGATTTGAAATTCATGGCATTTTGCCTTGATTAACGATGTATCTCGACCTGTAAACGACTAATTTATCTCGAGAGAACCGTGAAATCGTCCCATGCCTAAAAATTTATTACATTTGTAATTCATAATAAAAGCATGTGGGCGGTCTCGCGTAAGCTTTAGAGATTGCGTCTAATTCCTTCGGGAGCTAGGCTAAAAGGCTAGTCACCTTCAGGTCTAAAGTGCGAGCCGCCCCTTGTATTTTCAGGGGTATCTTCATACTTCTGTCTACATCGTTCATATCATAACCAAATAAGTTTATGAGAACGACGGTCATTAAAATTCTAACTTACCAGTACCAGATCAAGGATCGACTTACTCGGTATTCCGCCAAACAGCATTTCAAAAATTTAATCCGAGCGCCGGATTAGACGTTTATTAAATTAAACAGTACGTAAAAGGAGAGGAGCCAATAAAAATGGCTTAGTATGGTTTATTCACACGAATAACCAAATTCCCCTTTGCGTTTCTGCCACCGACCCTACACATCAATACATTAAATAGAGATTGAAGGCAATGAAGATGGCTTGTACTAAATAATTGTTCGTACCATAAATTTAGGCAAACTTTTTATTGCTGGCAACTTTCTATCCAAAATATTGTTGTAATACAACAAAGGGTCGGTTCTTCCTATTTAGTATGGATGCCCGTGACGAACCATATATATAACCTGTAATAAAGAGTAAAACGGCATTCTGAGGTTGAGTTAATTGATTTTTTAACAGTGTGATGTATTGGGCCTTTTGATCCGATAGGGGATTTTTTTGATTCTTTTTTCAAAAGACTTTCTACCATCATGCGCCCTCAAAAGCCAAAAAAATGAATAAGCTTTTTAAGAAATTGGTCGCCATAGATATGGCGATGTATGAGATCCATCATCTGGAGTACGACCCTGTAGTATGTATTAAGGAATTTTGGAACCGCTATGACATGGATAGTTGTCGCAATCATCTAGTAGAACTGCTTACCGTTTATTTCGATCGAGAAAGGGGAGTTAATCCGACTATCAGTACAACGGATGTACAAAACTTCTCCGTCGCATTATTTCGGATGCTAATGGGGTATTTTCTGATTCACTACAAAAAGATTAATCTGCCAGAGGTGGAAATTTCATTTCTCCGAAGCAACAGATTCATCGCTTGTGAACTCGAAAGTAGCAAGGAAATCTACGATTTTTTTTATCAGCTTTCTCAAAACCACTAACCATTAAATTATGAATACGTTAAAATTATTGACACGAGTCAAGATATATAGCATTACCTACATCTGCCAAGCACTTGCCAGATACTCGAGCAGATCATACTGTAAGAGTACTGGTCGGGTGCTGAAAAAAAAGATTTCTTCGAGAGGCCTTCGGACGTTGTTCGGGTGGCCTTCGGGCCTTCTCCGTACCTGCGTCGCCCCTTCTTCGGGGTTGCTTCGGCTGCTGTTCGACTGCCCTTCGGGACGTTCCCGAAGCACACTCGAAGCGGACTCGAAGCCGAGCCGAAGCGTAGCCGAACCTGTCTCGAACGAGTCCCGAAGAGGTCTCGAAGCGTTGCCGAAGACCACCCGAAGGGAGGCAAAAGAAAACCTGCGAAAAGGACGAATTTGCTCAGGAGATGCTAGATACTTAAGTGGTCTATTCCCTGCCACTAAAGGCACTATTGATTCACGGTTAAGCTACCGGGAGTGTACTGAGAGTGTACCAAAAAGGTACTGGAAAGGTACTAAAGAGCTACTAAAGAGGTACCAAATAGTTACCAAACAGGTACAGGCTTTCGGTAGCTTTCTGGTGGACCGTAGGTATAAGCTTCGACGTGCAATGGAAATACCTGCTAAAATGCATAGTGCCGATTTGGTAAGTAGAGGAGATGGATGCTGTTTGAAATCAGAGGATTTACAAGCGTTCAGTGCCACTCGAGTGTGTAAGAATGAGTATTTAGCTGTTCAAGAGAAATCAATCGCTCAGATGGCTTTAAAATGTGTTATTTATCCAGGTAATTATAAAAGGTATTTTCGCATATCATTGCCATGCCTATTTTTAGTTATAGTTTTTCAATCATCTAATTTTTCTTTTAAGGCATTGAAGAGCATCAGAGTTCTTATGGTATTAGCTCTGATGGTTTCTATGTTTAGTTTATCGGCTCAGACGCCGCGCAAGGACAGCGGGGCCGATGGGCTATCTCCAGTCGGGGCAATGTCTATTGGTGATCGTGTAGACGATGAGTTCTATAGCCACATGCACAAATCTGTTGACTGGCAAACAAAAGCAATTAAAGAGATAAACCTCAAAGCACATAAAGATAAACTTATCATACTAGATTTCTGGGCTTCATGGTGCAGCCCTTGCTTAAGTTCCTTAAAAAAAATCGATTCACTCAAAAAAACATGGGATGCGGATAAAGTGATCGTAATCCCTGTTGCTTATGAGCAGTTGAAAGATATCGATCGAATCTTAGCATATTTTAAATGGGATTATACTACCATATTTCAGGATACTTACCTCAAAACGCGATTTCCTCATCAAGGATTGCCGTTTATGGTATGGATTAAAGATGGCCGGGTAATAGCGACACCAAAAACAGGATATGCAACAACAGCAAATGTAAACGCTGTCTTAACGGGCAAGAATTTGGAGGTATTCAATAAAACAGATGTTAAACTGATCGATACCGCTCGAGTGTTTTTTACGAAGGAAAATGGACAGCCAGATCGAAGTTTTTATGATACCAAGGATGCGAAATTGGTCGGATATATCCAAGGCTATAGTGAGACCAATTTTAATGTTTTTAAAACCAAAGATTCTTTGACTCTATATGTCATCAATTCGACCATAGACCGAATCTACAAGGAAGCTTACATGGATATAATCTATCCATATCAGTCCAAAAAGCAAACGCTCCAATGGGAAATAGGGGCTGATTTTCTGCCGTATCTAGAAAAAAGCAAACCGAGGGAAAATTGGACTGGGGATCTTTCTAAAGATAAACAGCTTCAGCAATGGAAGAGCATGCGCTGCTTTAGTATGATGGTGACTGTGCCACGTGATAGCGGAATCACTGGGGCTAGGTCAAAAATGCGTAAACTATTGGCTAGTTCTATCGAACAGAAATTTGGCTTGTCACCGCAGGTCAAATTCGGAATAACACAACGTTATCCGGTTTTGGCACTGACAGAAACGAAGCAGTCTGCAGAAATAAAGCTTTCACAGCTATTGCGGACCCCTCCAAAGAAAGGCTTTGAAAACTATGCTGTTCCTTTTGGCGACCAGCCGCATTTTAAGTTATTTATAGAGACTGCGCTCCAAAATATAAATTCATTGAGATTGACAGAATACCGGATATGGGATCGTACAGGAATAGCGTCGGATTTTCCTGCTAAATTTTCTTTTCCCGTGAATCTTGCTCAAGAGCGGAAGTTTGCCAATGTGCAAAATCTGCTGAAACAATATGGCCTACAGATCCTGGTCGAGGAAAAGCCAATACCTTATTTATGCATCGGTCAGTTAGCTGATCATTCAAAATACAATGACCATGAAAATCTGTAGATGTTTGTTTGTGTTCATATGTAGCATATGGACTTTAGGATATGCTCATGCTCAACACAGGGTGACAGGCATCGTAAAAGACAAATCGGGAAATGGGCTCAGTCATGTCAGCTTAAAGCTTATGGGATCAGGGAGATTCATACAGGTTGATGAGCTTGGGCAATTCCAATTTTCATTGGTCAGACCTGATACATTATTGGTGACCCGAACGGGAAAAATAGCACAACGCTTATTTGTCGACCCCAGTAAAAATAGTTTTTTTGAAATAGTCCTACAGGAGAGCATCAACATGCTTCAAGAAGTTGAAGTCTCAACAGGATATTATAGCATTCCAAAGGAGCGGGTGACAGGCTCTTTTGAGACGATTAACAGCGATTTGTTGAATAGAAACCCTGATCCTAATATTATTGAACGACTCGAAGGGATAAGCTCGGTATTACAGTTTGACCGCTCAATTAATTCGGGAGAATTTTCAACAGATCCTAAGTTGCGGTTGAGAGGGCTGAGCTCGATCAATTCCCAGACCGAGCCATTGATCATTTTGGATAACTTTCCGTATGAAGGCGCATTGAATTCGATAAATCCAAATGATGTGGAATCAATAACTCTACTGAAAGATGCCTCAGCGGCATCCATATGGGGAGCTAGGGCAGGGAACGGTGTAATCGTCATTACCACAAAGAAGGGAAAGTTTGAGAAATCTAATAACCTGATATTTGGCAGCACATGGCAGTTGTCCCAGCGGCCTGATCTTTCGTATTCCCGTGATTACCTTCCTTCGGCTTCGATGCTTGATGTAGAGGATAGGCTCTTTGAACTGGATAATTTTGATGTCTCGGATTATTCAGCTTTGCCAGAATATATCTCTTTGCTGATTGATCGTAGAAATAATGCCATTTCTGAAGAGGAATTTGGTGTCAAAAGGGATTGGTTAGCACAAGGTGATCTTAGAAAGGATGCGAGCAAATATCTCTATAGGCCCGCATTATTGCAGCAATATGATCTGGCGCTTAACGGTGGTGGATCTGTATATACCTATTGGCTTTCCTCATCTTTCTATAAGAACAACTCCAACGTACAGCACAATAATAATAAGAGAAACACGCTGGCTCTGCGCAACCAGATCAAACTGACAAAAGGCCTAAATCTTTCCGTTGGTATTAATTATGCCTGGATGGAGGGGCAGAATAATGGCTTGACATTGCAGGGACTAAAGGTTGGGAGTAGGGAGCTCCCAAATTATACCGCATTGGTCGATGAAAATGGCGTTCCTGTTTCTGTTACAGGACGATATGCCAAAGATTATGTAGATCAGGCGGTAGGGAATGGTCTCCTAGACTGGAACTATGTGCCGCTTGAGGAGGCCAAACTAAGAGACAAAAGATCGAATACAAAAGATCTTATGGTCAACCTGGGGATGGATTATACCATCTTGGATGGCATGAAGCTGTCGCTGAAATATCAAAATCAACGGCTTCGTACGGATCAAACCAATGTTTATGATGCAGGATCTTATTATGTCCGGAATCTTGTAAATCAGTACACGCAACCCGATCTTAAACGAATCATTCCTGAAGGTTCCATCAAAGAAGGGTTTAATAACGAAATATCATCCCAATCTGGAAGGATCCAATTGGATTTTAATCGGCAATATGGTGAGAAGAATGTAATTAATACCATCGCAGGAGCAGAGCTTCGTGAGACCAAAAGCTTTTCCAACCCAGGCTATAGACTCTATGGGTACAACGACGATGTATTGACTGCGCAAGCAAATCTGGATTATACCACATTTTATACAATGAGGCCTCTGGGTTCAGCGACGGTACCTTCTGCGCCAACTGGGATGGTCTCGTTGACAGATCGATTTTTATCGTATTTTTTCAATGGTGCCTATACTTATGATTCAAAGATATCGCTTACAGCTAGTCTGCGTTGGGATGCGTCCAACTTATTTGGTGTCAAGACTAATCAAAAAGGAGTACCGCTTTGGTCTGCGGGTGCTGCGGTTAATTTGGATCGTTTTGGTTGGCTGAAATCAGATTGGATAGATAATTTAAAATTAAGGACAACATATGGCGTAAGCGGCAATGTAAATAACACAGTGAGTGTCTATCCAATTACTTCATTTTTTAGTGACGTCAATTTTGTTACTCAAAAAAACTATGCACAGCTAAAAAGTGTTGGGAATCCGGGATTGCGCTGGGAAAAAGTACGTATGCTCAATATCGGGCTAGACTTTGGGGTATTTAACAATTTGCTGTCAGGTTCAGTGGAATACTACGAGAAAAATGCAAGTGATCTGATAGGTGTCAATTTTATGGATCCTACCACTGGGATTTTCGAAACATCTGGTTTTTATCAGATAAATAATTTAATGAACTATGCCAAGCTGCGGACCCGAGGTGTGGACCTGATATTAAATACCAACCTTGGTAAGAATCGTTTGAAATGGAATGGCTCTCTTTCATTCAGCTATACTGCAAATAAAGTGCTCGATTATATGGCAAACTCAAATGTGACGATGTCTACAATGGTTTCCACACCGATTCCTATTGTGGGTAAGAGCCTTGATCTTAATTATGCATGGAAATCAGGTGGTTTGGATCCCGCGACAGGTGAACTCTTGGCTCCCGATGGTACGAGGGAACATACTGCTTATATAAATAGTGCAAAAATGGAGGATCTCAAAGATATGGGGGTAAAATTTCCACCATATGCGGGGGTGTTTCGTAATACCTTCACTTATGGAAACTTTTCCTTAAGTGCGAGTGTGGACTATAAATTTGGTTTTTATTTTCGGCGAAATACGATCAATTATAGTCAGTTATTCACCAGTGGTATAGGACATATTGATTATTTAAAAAGGTGGCAATATCCAGGCGATGAAAATGTCACGTCTGTTCCCGTATTTCCTGTCGATAAAAACCTCAGCCGGGATGAACTCTATGTCAATTCAACATTGATGTATGAAAAAGGTGATTTTGTGAGATTGTCCGACCTACAGTTTTCCTATCGCACATTTCCAGGCTTTTTAAAAAATAAAGAATGTCGACTGTTTGCAACAGTCAGGAATGTAGCATGGATCTATCGGGCTAACTCTTTGGGGCTAATTCCCGACATGCCTAATGTTACTTATCCTAATCCGAGGACATGGATTATGGGCTTTCAGATTAACCTTTAATACGATGAATATGAGAAATATGATATTGGCTTTGTTGCTTTTTGTAACGGGCTGTAATCCTGATTTTCTGGACTTAAAAAGGGACAAGTCTCAGGTAATCCCGCAATCGTTGAAAGATTTGGATGCGTTATTGAATGACTATGCGACGATAAATGTCGGTGCAGGTAAGTCTTTGGGGACAATTGCAGCGGGTGAGTTTTATGTAGAGGATAATACTTGGAATTTGGCAAGTTCGGAGCTGCAAAAACTTGCTTATACTTGGTCCGACGGAATCTTGAATACGCAAGAGAATGTGTCCGATTGGAACAACGCTTATAAACGAATCCTCTACGCAAACGTGATCCTCGAAAGATTAAATCAGATGCAAGCTTCCGATCAAAATGCAGACTACAACAGAATAAAAGGCAGTGCATTTTTCATCCGCTCGGATGCTTTTTTTAGTCTTGCCCAACAATTCGCTGCTCCTCCGGATATACCAGAATGGGATAGATTTGGGATACCGCTTAAATTGGAAAGTGATATCAATCTGATGACAACGCGATCTACTGTAACGCAGACCTATAATCAGATAATCAAGGACCTGCTGTCGGCCGTAGATTTGTTGCCAGGTAGAAGTGAAGATGTATACTCACCCAATAAAGTGGCGGCGTACATGTTATTAATGCGATGTTATATGCAACTCGGTGACTTTGAAAAATCGTTGGATTGTGCCATCAAGGCTAGAGATATTGGAGGTGTTTTATTAGACTACAATACGGTGTCTGGTACCAAAGCATATTCCTTTCCTACTTATGGAAAAGGAAATTCAGAAATAATCTATCTAGATGGATCAAATAGCTCGAATTTTTTCAGTAAAACAAAGACTTTAATACCAATAGAGCTTTATAACAGTTATGATGGTAATGACCTTCGAAAAAAGCTGTTTTTTGAAAAGGATGCCAAAGGTAATATACTTTACAAAGGATCTTATTTGGGAAATGCAACTTATTTTGTTGGATATGCTTGGGATGAACTGTTGCTCAATGAGGCTGAATGTGCAATCAGGTTGGGGCGCTCTGACAGAGGAATAAATATACTGAATGAGTTGCTATCTAAGCGATTTATTACGGGGAAAGCCCAGCCGATAGCAAATGTCTCTCAGCAGCAAGCATTAGAACTGGTTTTATTGGAGCGGCAGAAAGAATTGTTTTTCCGAGGGATAAGGTGGTATGATCTAAGACGTTTGAATAGAGAACAATATAACAACGTGATATTGAAGCGGAAGGTAAACGATCAGGAATACAAATTACTGCCAAATAGTGCCCGATATATTTTTCCGATTCCTAAAGATGTGATGCTAAAAAGCAATATAAAACAAAACCCCTAGTTATTAGCCAGCCCTGAAAAGGGCTGGCTAATATGCATAAATTAGTTGTTTGGATCATCTCTATATGTGTAATCAATTATGGTTACACCAGATAATGCCAAAGCTTGAGCAACGGTTTTGTTTGTAAGATCGTGATTGTTCGGATTGTTAAATTGTACGGCACAACGGATGTCTTCCTCAGGGAGGTCACATTCTCCCCCTGAAGTCGGGTCAGCCGTTGAACTTCCCAATTGATCGTTGTTTGGATTAGATGCCATACTTGTAATTTCATACCAAGGCGTACTGAACATCGATTTTGCATAACTATAACCTCCATAACCCAATAAAAGTGTCATGGCAAATACGGCTAAGCCGCGTTGTTTGATTGAATTAACTAAATTTTTCATGTTTTTAATTTTTAATTTTTTTTACTTCAATTTTCATGTCTTTTTCATCCCCCACGGTGTGTCGGTTTTATGTACGTAGCCATCGACAGCAGCGCGGGAATACCATAAGTGTCTTTTGGCAGACGCGCCCTTCACCCAGATTAGCCTTTAATCCAAGTTCCGCTGTTGATGGGGTACACTATTCTTTTTGTAGCCTAGGACTGGTTTTCAATTCTGTAGCAGTTGGTGAACCTGAATTCACCTGTAAACTTGTAATATCATCACTGGCATTATTTTCTATGATTCGATTGATCGGAGAATGATGTTTTAAAAAGGAGAGCTCAAGCCATAAGCCTAAGAGGCTGACGACTAGAAAGCCCATATTGAGCCAGAGGTGGGCCGTCCAGCCCAATTGCTGGAATACCAACCCACAGCCGCAGGGGAATTTTTCCCATACTTTCATGACCGCTAGACCTACGTAAGCCACAAAAGCGAGCATCATCAAAGACGACAAGCTGAATGCCCATATCCTTGTCTTTGGCATTATAAAAAGTAGGCCAACGGCAAGCTCGAGGGGAGGCAAGGTATAGGCTAAGTACATACCCAACTGGTCGCTAAAAGGCTGCTGGATCATTGCGGACCTGAACAGCTCAAAGTTGATAAGCTTGTCTAGACTGATCGGGATCCAAAGAGCCATCAGTGTGATGAGGATGATCTGGTATATAATCTTTTTTGCTTTCATTGTTATACTGTGTAAGTCTGAAAGCAAAGGAAGGACAATGTCTCTCAATCCTATGTAGAAGCATTTAGTCAGTTGAGGAGCCTTTAAAGTACCTTAAACAACTGTGAATTTTAAAAAAGGGGAGATGAGATACATTTTTAGGACAAATGCTGGTGGGAATATCGGACTGAAAGGGAGGCTTGGAACTCAGTTTGAGCAAAGGGTATCTGGATCTGGTGACCAAGTTCGCTAGGGGGATAAAGTAGAATCCCCCTAGTTTTTTTAGAAAACCGTTTTAATCTATTTTAAAGAGGTATTTAAATCTCAATTATTTTCGCAGTTCGACTTCTTCAATATCTTTTTTTATGAAATGGAGCATTTCCTTGAGCTTATCTTCGACGAGATATAGGCTGAATATATGCTCAAATTTGTTGAATTTGGACAGCTGATTGGCGCTGATGCGGTTGCCTCGATTGGTGACAATATGCTGGGCTACTCCTACGGCAGCGTCACTTTTATGCTTATTCTTAAAAAGGCCGACTTTGCTGGAATAATGGAACAGGCAGGTGATTCCCTCTCCTGTGAGCGTCATATGGATTCCGCTGGAAGGGCTAGGGGTCTGATCCAGCGTATCTTGGGCTTCTGCCTCTAGGTTCGTGATTTTTTCCAGATAATCCAGTTCAGCGCAAATATATTCATTCATCATCATTTTGAGATGAGGCTGCTCGATATCGTAGTGGCTATTAGGAAAAGGGTGGTAATGGGTGATTTCCTTTTCCAGGAGCAAGAGGCGGGACAGCTGGTCAGCCCGGGATAGCGTGTTCAACTGTCTTTCAATATTTTCTTTCCATCGGTTGCGGAGACCGAGGTAGTTGAAATTGTACCGGATCAGAAATTCCATAAACCGCTTAGGATAGGACTTGTCACGGGTATCGTAGGCGATGCTTTGCAATGCCATGAGAAAGCTGTCTAGCCATTCACAATGATAAAAGAGCAGCCTGGGCGGCTTGTGCCCGTCAAACAGACTGTCCATACCATATTGGATTTCTAAGAGATATTCTTCGTCTAATTGTTTAGCGCGTAAACGGGCGAATAATTTAGCAAGTTTTGTCAGACTGGACTCCTTGAGAAGCTGTTGGTCGTATATGGGGAGCTCGTCCAAGGGATTCATATGCTCTTTAAAATGCTGTATGCTCTGCCAGATACTTTCGTGCAGCTTGACAATGGTACTATCCGACTGGTAGGCTTTGTAAGTATATAATCTATCAAAAAGCAGCCTGAATTTGGCATAGTAGCGTCTAAAAGATTCCTTGGCCATTCCTGATTTGGAGTGACTGATATAAAGTTGTTCGGAATCGCGGATCAGGGCATCGCAGGCCACTATAATAGACTTGTCGCTTGGGATAGCGCTGCCTTGAAAACTACCTTGCAGTATGCCGTACGCATTGATTGCGTCTTCCAATTGGTTTAACGATCTGATCATGATTACCTATTTTGTCGTACACTGCAGTTCATCTCCAGCTGTAAAATAGCACGGCCCCGGTCGTTTAAAATATAAAATTGATCAAACTCCTTCTCATCCGTGAGCGAGTGAAAATCAATGGTGTCAATACGGTAGAAGGCCGAGACCCAACCGATCTTTAAAGCGAGTTCCAACCGCTCTTGCCAAAGCAAGATATTAAAAAAAGCAGCATCATGGGCTAAGCCATCCCTTGACCGCTTGGTCTGCGTACTCAGACATACCAAGAGCAGTTCCAGCAATGCATAATCATCAAGCTGATCGAGCCAGGGCTGTCTACTCTTGTCGTGAAGCTGTTGCCGCAGGATCGGAAGATCGTAGAGCTGAAGAGTCTCTAGGACAGGATATGAGGCAAAAGGCTGTAACGACTTATTGATTAAATAGCGTAGATTGATAATCATGGTGCTGATCTGGTGGTAAGGTATTTTTTTATAGTTCTGTTCGTGATAATGTGCAATTGTTAATTTGGCCAGGAAAATTTCGGGTTCATCATTCGCCTTAGTGTTGTTGCAGAGGTAACAGCTGAATACGATCAGTCTCGAATCAGGATGTTTGGAAATAGGGCGTACATGGTCTCGTGTGATCTGGCAATTTGGATCTTTCCGCGAAGTATCCAAGGCTCTGTCGCAATAGTAGCAGGTCAGGGTTGTATTAACTTGCGTTACTGCTACATTGGACTGTTCTTTCGGAATATCCTGATATTTTAATTGGGGCTTTTCGGAGTCTGTTTTCTTGACGATCGTAAGATTTCGTTGATTGAGATTCGGCTCCAGATGATTCAGGATATAGGATACGTTTTTGGCCACAGTCTGAATCCGTGATACATCAATATATTTAAACTCCTGCTGTTTCTCAAAGCTCTCTTGCAGTATTTCCAGGAATTCTTCAGGCTCAAGGCGTGACTTTGCTCTTTGACAGGTGTGGCACACGATGACCCGGATCTTATTTCCGCACAGTTTGGTCGATGGGCGGAAGAGGTCGTTGCATCGTTGCAGGTTAGTCCAGCTATTATAGCCACTAAGATGGCGTTCGCAATAAAAACATTGGTCTACCGGGGAGCTGTAGAACGATGGTCCATGTGTTATTCTTAATCTTCTCATAATTATATTATTTATTGTTAAATAGTCATATGGCTTGCGCTAACTGCCTTATTATTTTTGTTTATCGTAAAAACTACCCCTACTATAAAATTAACAAGGTATTACTTAGAAGGCAAGGTAAACTGTTTGTAAGCGGATGAACGGTAGCAGAAATGGGGCGTAAATATAGCTTATTAGCCTTTTAGGGGGTGTTTTGCGCTGACGGACGAAAACGAAATTATGGGATGAACGGTTATCGGTATTGGGTAGAGGGATTAAAAAAAAGCAGGATTCCGTAAATTTTTACGGAATCCTGCAGCACTCTTTTGAAGATCTGTCAATTTTTTATTTAGGAAATTAGTTAATTTTACCTGCCTTAACCATTTTGACAACTTCATGCAAACAAAGAAACTAATTGAGAGATTCCATTCGGAGATTCAAGTTAACTACTTTTCGATCAGACTTCAATTATTTTTGGCTATTCTGATCGGTAACTTCTTCTGCTCGCCCAGCAAATTTCTGGTCTTTGATGAGCGCTATTCAGAACCAAGATTTTATCTCTATTGGTTTCTTTCCTCACTTATTACTTTGTGCGTGTTATATGCAGAGCATGTATTTAATAGATTCATGGACAAGAAGCTATCCTGGCTGACAGATTTTAAGCCACGTCTGATCGGGCAGATTATCTACGGCTTACTGTTGCCTGCCCTGCTCACAACGATCTTTGTGCTGTTGGTATTTTTACCGTTAAACTCAAAGGGAATGGATGCTATAGGTCCATATATCCGCAACGAATTCAGATTTGTATTTTTGTTTATATTCATATTGAACCTGCTATTCTTGCTGGTATACGTCATCCGGTTTGCCAAGTTCGTTAAAGATCAATATGTAGAGGCAGAAATAGAAAAGACTGAACTCAAGGAGTTGCTCATTGAATATGAAGAGCTGCAGCTGAAATTGGAAGACGAGCGGATGGAAGATGTGTCCGATACGGTCATGCTTGCACCTTGTCTTAGGGTAAAATATGGCTATGAAGATAACTATGTCCCGCTTAACGGCATTGCATTTATCAAAAGCTCAGCCGACGACAAAAAGCTCCTGACCTTAACGAGTAGCAAGGAGTATACACACAACTATAGTCTCGACACGTTGATGAAAGTACTCGACCATAATCAATACTATCTGATGTACAGGCGTTATATCGTCAATCGGAGTATCATTAAAGGATATCATGCTTTAGAGAATGGCGTAATAAGGGTTGAACTGAAACCTGATTTTGAGCAGCAGGAGGATATATTTGTCAGCCGTCAGGATGCCGCTGACTTTAGGCGCTGGTTTGAAATGAAATAAAGTGTTTCAAACGCCTTTTATTTACAATTCTTGAAAAAAGCAGCCCATATCGTCGATATAGGCTGTTTT
>RCUL01000791.1_pt1 | contig 13736 bp, 10 predicted proteins | sample 2167521 | NCBI WGS metagenome assembly RCUL01 (sample SAMN09932745, study PRJNA488358) | compost metagenome | feature: garden; material: soil; isolation source: compost soil in acetic acid-enriched culture | place: Germany: Experimental Botanical Garden Goettingen | collected 2016-01-27
ACCAATCCGCCCCACGCTACCGTCCACGCGGCGGTTCCGGCGAACAGGAATGTCGCGCCAAGCAGCAGGACCGGTGCCGGCCTGGGTTGCCTGCGCAACAGCCGCTGGTGTTGCGAACTCAGGTACAGGAGCAGGGCGCCCAGGGAGACCAGCAGGAACCCTGCGCCGGAAAAGAGGGCGTCATCAGCCATCGACTATCCGTCATGAAGAATCGTTTGCCGTGGAAAGCAGGAAACCCGGCGCATGCCGGGCTTCCTGTCGTCAGGATCAGAAGTTCAGGTCGAGCGTTGCACCGACCACCCGCTCGCGGCCGACCACGGCCGTCTGGACGGCGGAATCCTTGGAGCGGAAGAGGAAATACTCTTCGTCGGTGGCGTTGTCGGCCCACAGCGTCAGGCGCCACTGCTCGGCGGCATAACCGGTGCGCAGGTTGAGAACGGTGTAGACCGGCATGCGGTCCTCTTCCTCGCCCGTCAGCACTGTGGTCGAGGTGGTGGTGCCGGTGTACTTGAGATCGCCACCGACGAACCAGCCGCTGGAGTGCTGGTAGTCCGCGCCGAGCGCCGCAGTCCACTCGGGTGCCCCGGGGAAGGGTTCGCCGGCCAGGTCCAGGGTCTGGCCTGCCTGCACGAAGTTGAATTCGTCGAACTCGGTCTTGGCCATGCCCAGCGAGGCGAAGGTATCCAGTCCTTCCAGCGGCTGCATGCCCAGCTCGATCTCGAAGCCGGTGACATGCGACTTGCCGGCGTTGACCACCACATCGCTCTGGACGTTGCCCGGGTCCTGCAGCAGGTTGATCTGCTGGTCGTCCCAGTCCAGGTAGAACAGGTTGGCGTTCAGGCGCAGGCGGTCCTCGAACCACAGCGAGCGGTAGGACAGCTCGTAGTTCCAGGCATACTCGGGGTCGAAGTCGTAGACTTCCTGCGTCACGGTGTTGGTCGCGGTGCCGCCGGCGCGGTAGGCGCGCTGCACGGTGAAGCCGACATTCTGGCTGGCGTCGATCTGGTACTGCACGCCAAGCTTGGGCAGCCATGCGTCGTAGTGGGTATCACCATCGCTGGCGGTGTCGCTGTCGAAGACCTGGAAATCACCCAACAGCAACTGTTGGGCGCCCGCGCTCTGGAAATCCTGCTTCTCGTAGTCGTAGCGAAGGCCGCCGATCAGGGTCCAGCGCTCGTCCAGGTGCCAGTTCATCTCGCCGAACAAGGCGTAGTTGTCGACCTTGGTCTTGCTGCGATCCTGGGTCTCCAGGGTCAACCCGGGGAATCCGACGAACTCTCCGGGAATTACCCGTTCGGCATGACCCTTGTCCTCGCCGGTGTTGACGTAAAGCCCCGCCACCGCCGCGTATTGCAGGTTATCCCAGTTCAGGCGCAGCTCCTGAGCAGTCTGTTCTTCGTCGAATTCACCCCGCCAGACCAGATCGACCGAAGGGCGGCTGGTCTCGGTCTTCACGTGGGTGGTGAGCGAGGTCAGGGTCAGGCCTTCGCTCAGCGGCTGAACGATTTCCAGCGCGGTGTTGTAGCTGGTGCTGCTGCGCTCCTCGGTCAGGGTCGGCGAGAGTTGCGGTGAAGGCACGTTGCCCCAGACGCGATCGAAGTAGTCCACTCCCGCAGAGGGGCCGTCGACCGTGTTGCCCGCCGGCGAGTCGTAGCTCTTCGAGTGGCTGAGCAGGATGCGGGTATCGCCGGCACCGTACGGTTCGAACAGCAACTTGCCGCGCACCTGCCAGTAATCGTCCTCGGCGCGCTCATCGCCGCGTGGCGCATTTTCGAAGTATGGATAGTCGATGCCGCCGTCGGCATGGCTGCGTTCTGCCGCCAGGCGGAAGGCCAGCTTGTCCTCCACCAGCGGGCCCGAGACCATCGTGGCATAGCCGCGGGTGTCCAGTTCGCCGGTAGTGCCGCGGGCGGCGCCTTCCCAGAAGTAGGTCGGGTCCTTGGTGTCGATACGAATGGTGCCGGCCAGGGCGTTGCGGCCGCTGGTGGTGGACTGCGGTCCACGCAGTACTTCTACCTGCTCGACGTCCCACATGCCGAGCGCGCCGCGCCGCGCACCCTGCAGAGTCTGCGCCACGCCGTCGACGTAAAGGGTGGCCAGCGGACGGCCCTGCGGCCCACCGATACCCTCGGAGTTGATACCGCGGATGATGTAGCCGGAGTCGACGGAAGCGGCGTCGCGGACGTTGGCCATCATGCGAAAGGTGTCCGGCAGGCTCTGCAGGCGGGCCTGTTCGATGCGCTTGCCGTCGACTATGGCCACGCTGGAAGTGGTCTGCTGCAGGTCCCGCGCGATCTTCTCGCCATGCACGACCATGGGCGCGAGGGCCAGATCCTCCTCGCCCGCTATCGGGTTCGTCTCCAGGGTGACGGTGCGTTCGCCGGTGAAGCGAGAACCCAGGCCGGTTCCCCCGAGCAGGACTCGCAGGGCCTGCTGCCGATCCATCCTGCCGTTGACCGCCTGCGAGTGCCGGCCCTGGGTCAGCTCCGCGTCGTACAGGACCTGTACGCCACTGGCGATGCCGTACGCGGCCAGGGCGCTGTCGAGTTCCTGGGCCGGGATGTCGTACTGGACCAGCTCATTGCGTTCGGCGGTGGTTTCAGCGGCCTGGGCGATGGTGGTGTCGACCAGCATTGTCGAGCAGGCGAGCAGGATCGAGGCCGCCAGGCGGCTCCTGAGCGGCATTGGGTGTGGCATGTGTTCTCCCCGGATGGTCATCGAAAGGTGCAGATGAAAAGCATTCCTGTTCGATAGACGCTTCTCGATAGGCCGACCCGCAATGCGAACTCAAAATTTTTTCTAGCGCAGCACGACCCAGTTGCCGGGGAGATAGGTTGCCGTCAGCCCAAGGCTGCTGCGGATATGCTCCAGCGCCTCATCGGTGCGCTGCAGATGGAACACGCCGCTGACCGGGCGCCGGGCGGCAGCGTCGCTGGCCAGGATGATGCGGCCACGGCGGTAGCGGTTCAGTTCCTCCACCAGCTCCGCCAGCGGGCGCTGCTTGAAGACCAGCAGGTCCTTGCGCCAGGCCAGGGCTTCGGCGCTGTTGACCGGCTGGGGAGCGCTGCTGGTGCCATCGTCGTAATGCATCTGCTGGCCAGCCTCGAGACGATGCGGTTGCTGGTTGGCCTGACGCACGGCGACCACGCCTTCGCTGCAGACCACTCTCACCGAGGAAGCCTGGTGACGCACCTCGAACACGGTGCCGAGGGCGGTGACGCTGCCATCGTCGGCCTCGACCACGAAGGGGCGGGAGGCGTCATGCTGCACATGGAACACCGCGGCACCGCCTTTCAGCACGATGCGCCGGCGCTCGGCGCTGTAGTCCAGGTCCAGGCGGGTGCGGGCATCCAGTTCGACCCTGCTGCCGTCTTCGAGGACGATCTCGCGCCGTTCGGCCGTACCCGTGCGGTAGTCGGAGGCCACGATGCGGCTGCCGATGTCCTGGTCCAGCTGCAGCCAGCCAAGGCCGAGAAACAGCACGGCGCAGGCCGCCAGCCCGGAGCGCAGATAGCGGCGACGGGGAGGGCGCACGGTGGTTTCCATGGGAAGACGGCCCAGCTGCTTCCACAGCCGGGCGGCGTCCTGATAGGCCCGGGCGTGTTCCGGGCTGAGGTCGCACCACTCGCGCAGGGCGCGGGCGTCCTCGACCGTGGCCTGGCCGGAGGTGAGGAGCACGACCCAGGCATTGGCCTGCCGGGTCAGTTCGAGCGGGTCTGGAACGGTGTGGGATGTCATGGGCGAATACTGTATCTCAGCGTTCCTGCTCGGTCTCGCCGCTCAGTTGCTGCAAGCGGAGGGCGCAGTGGTCCAGGGCGCGCCGAACCTCCAGTTCGACTGTGCGCAGGCTGACGCCGAAGCGCTGGGCGAGGTCCTTGTGCGGCAGGCCTTCGACGCGGGCGGCCAGGAACAGTTCACGCCGACGTTGCGGCAACTCTTCGAGTACCTCGGCCAGGCGCTGCAGTTGCTGCTGATCGGAGGTGACCTGCTCGGCATTCGGCGCCTCGTCCGGCACTTCCAGCAGCATCTCGATTTCCATCGGGTCGAGCAGGCGGCGGGCGTTGGCGCGGGCATCGTCGATGGCCAGGTTCACCACCATGCGCCGCAGGTAGCCCAGCGGGTTGTCGACCGAGTCACCCAATTGCAGGTGATGCAGCTTGAGCCAGGTCTCCTGCAGGAGATCATCGGCGGTGGCCCGGCAGCCGGTACGCCCCGTCAGGAAGCGGACGAGGTTGCTGCGCTGCGCGATGAACACGGCCAGTAGGGAAGAAAATTGCTGCGACATCGCCCGAATGAGGTCCAGACCTGCGAAGAATCCGTCGCTAGCTTAACGACAAGTAGAATTTGTCTCAATTGCAAATCATTCGCTAATAGCTAGTAATTGCATCGAATGATCGGTTCCGGCCCATTCCGTATCGTTCGGGGCCCACGGCTGCGTTCGCAGTTGGGCCTGGCTGCCTACTTCGACGATTTCACATGCCCGACTCGACCACCGCCAGGACGGCAGTGGCGAGTCGGGCCGATCAACACAGCGTCTTATTCGGAAGCGTCGATCCAGATGGTCTTCAGTTCGGTGTACTGATCATGGGCCCAGATCGACTTGTCGCGGCCGCCGAAGCCGGACTCCTTGTAGCCACCGAACGGCGTGGAGGCATCGCCCTCGCCGAAGCAGTTGACGGTGACCACGCCGGCACGGATCGCCCGCGACAGCTTGAGTGCATTGCGCAGGCTGCCGGTGTAGACCGAGGCGGCGAGGCCGTAGACCGAGTCGTTGGCCAGGGCGATGGCTTCGTCGACATCACTGAAGCTGGTGACCGCCAGGACCGGGCCGAAGATCTCTTCGCGGAACAGACGGCTGTCGGGGCTCACGCCATCGTAGACAGTCGGCTGGACGAAGATGCCTTGCTCGGTCTTGCCGCCGAAGACGGTATCCAGCTTCTCGGTGCCGGCCTGCTCGATGTACGAGCGGACCTTCTCGAAATGCGCTTTGCTGATCATCGCGCCGAGGCGGTTTTCCGGGTCCAGCGGATCGCCCATCTTCCAGTCGCGCATGTGCACGCCGATGCGTTCCAGCAGCGCGTCCTTGATCTCGGCATGCACGATGAGGCGCGACGAGGCGGAGCAGTTCTCGCCCATGTTCCAGAAGGCGCCGTTGACTACGTGCTGGGCAACGTGGTCAAGGTCCTCCACGTCGTTCATCACCACGGCCGGGTTCTTGCCGCCGCACTCCAGCACCACGCGCTTGAGGTTCGACTCGGCGGCGTACTTCAGGAACAGCCGGCCGGTCTCGGTCGAGCCGGTGAAGCTCACCATGGACACGTCAGGATGGCGGCCGATGGCTTCGCCGGCGTCCTTGCCGCCACCGGGCACCACGTTGAACACGCCGGCCGGCACGCCCGCCTCGAAGGCGAGTTCGGCGACGCGCAGGGCGGTGAGGGTGGTTTCCTTGGCCGGCTTGACCACGATGGAGCAGCCCGCGGCCAGCGACGGGCCGATCTTCCAGGCGAGCATCAGCAGCGGGAAGTTCCACGGCAGCACCAGGCCGACCACGCCGATGGCCTCGCGCACCACCATGGTCACCGCGCCGCCGACCGGGGCGGTGGCGTCGTAGATCTTGTCGATCAGCTCGGCGTGCCAGCGCAGGGTGTGGATCGTCTCGGGAACGTCGATGGTCTGGCATTCACGGACAGGCTTGCCGCTGTCCAGGCTTTCCATCACGGCCAGTTCGTGGGCGTTGTCTTCGAGCAGTTGGGCGAAGCGCAGCAGCACCGACTTGCGCTCGGCGGGAGAGCGCTTGTGCCAGCGACCGTCTTCGAACGCCTGGCGGGCGCTGGCCACGGCGACATCCACATCGGCGGCGTCGCATGCAGCGATGCTGGCCAGCGCCTCGCCGGTCGCTGGGTTGGTCGAGGTGAAGGTTCTGCCCGACAGCGAGTCGCGGAAGCTGCCGTCGATAAACGCCTGGGTGCGGAAGTTCAGTTTCGCGGCAATCGCCGCGTACTCCTGTTTGCTCAGCAACTCAGCCATTGTTGGAGCCCTCGGTGATCTTCGCGATGTTGCGCTTGAGCACGGCGACGATGTCCTGCAGCGCCTGCTTCTCTTCGCTCTCCAGCGGTTGCATCGGTGCGCGTACGCCGCCGGCGCGCAGGCCGGTCAGCTCGCATCCGTGCTTGATGGACTGGATGAACTTGCCGCTTTCGAGGAAGTCCATCAGCGGCATCAGTTCGGCCATGATGCGGCGGCCCTTGTCGAAGTCCTTCTCGATCACGCACGCCTCGTACAGGGCGACGTGCTCGCGCGGAATGAAGTTGGAGCCGGCGCAGACCCAGCTGCGCGCGCCCCAGGCGAAGAACTCCAGGGCCAGGTCGTCCCAGCCGCAGGACAGGGCGATCTGCGGGTGCGACACCGCCAGGCGATGCAGGCGGGCGGTATCGCCCGAGCTTTCCTTGATGGCGACGATGTTGCGGCAGTCGGCCACTTCGGCGAAGAACTCGTCGCCCATGCCGACGCCCATGCGCGCGGGGTAGTTGTAGAGCATGATCGGCAGGCCCGCCGCGCGGTCGACGGCGCGGACGTGCAGGGCGATTTCCTTCTGGGTCGGCAGGGCGTACGGCGGGGAGCCGACCAGGATCGCATCGGCCTCGATGGCCTTGGCCGCTTCGGCGTAGGCGACCGATTCCTCGGTGCGGATGGCGCCGGTGCCGACCACCAGGGGCAGGCGGCCGTTGATCACATCCCTGGCCTGGGCGGCGAGATCGAAGCGCTCCTGGGCGGTGTGGGCGTAGTACTCGCCCGTGGAGCCGCCGATGACGATGCCGTGGACCTTCGATTCGATCAGGTATTCCAGCACTTCGGCAAAGGCCGGTTTGTCGATGGTTCCCGCTGCGGTCAGGGGAGTGATTGCCGGGGTGAAGATACCGTCGAAGTTCATTATTGGATTCTCCTGGGGGTGAGGGTCTTGCCTGTCGCCGCGCCGCCGGGGCGTGCGGCGGCGCGGCATGTCCGGATTTCAGGCGAGCGACGCTGCCTGTTGCAGGTTGAGCGAACGGGTTTCGGGGGCCAGTGCACAGGCGACCAGCAAGCCAATGAAGGTCACGACCGCGGCTGCAACCATGGTCTGGGCGATGCCGAGGGTTTCCAGCGAGATGGGCACCAGGTAAGTGCCTACCGCGGCGCCGACCCGCGACAGCGATGTGCCGACGCCGACCGCGAACGCGCGAATCTCGGTGGGGAACAGTTCGTTGGGGTAGACCAGCTGGAGTACCTGGGCGCCGCCGATGAACAGGGCATAGGCACCGAACAGGAACAGGATCAGGACTTCCGAACCGTTGTGGAAAGCGCCCAGTCCGAGCAGCGCCAGGCCGGACCAGAGGAAGCTCTGGATCAGCATGCTGCGGCGGCCGATGGTGTTGATCAGGCGGGTGGCGATGATGCAGCCCACCACGAAAAGCAGGGTGATCGCTACCGATCCGAACGAGGCCCAGTCGCCTTTCAGGTTGAGCGCCTGCAGTACCTTCGGCGCGAAGGCATAGACCGCGAACACCGGAATGATCGAGCAGGTCCAGAACACGCTGACGAACAGCATGCGTTTGCCGTAGCCGGAGTGCAGAAGATTCCATACGGAGAGCTTCTTGGCTTCCGCCTGTTCGGGCAGGTTCTTCAGGGAGAAGTCGGGGCCGTACACCTGCTTGATGATGCTGTCGGCCTCGGCCGCGCGGCCCTTGCTCAGCAGCCAGCGCGGCGATTCCGGCGTGCCCATGCGCACGGCGAACAGGATCGCGCCGATCACCGCGGGGCTGGCCAGCACCAGGCGCCAGGCGTCATCGCCGCCGGCACTCAGGATGAAGTTGCCGACGACATAGGCGAGCGCTGCGCCGGCGAACCAGAGGATGGTCAGGGTGGCCAGTCGCGGTCCGCGATACTTCCGCGGCAGGAACTCCACGAGCAGGGAGGTGGCCACCGGATACTCGATGCCGACGGCCATGCCGATCAGGAAGCGCAGCAGGAACAGCGCCACGGCCGATTCGACCCAGAACTGCGCCAGGGAGCCGAGGATGAAGATGGTCGGGCCAACGAAGAAGACGCTCCTGCGGCCCAGCCTGTCGGTCAGCCAGCCGCCAAGGAATCCGCCGCAGAAGATGCCGATCAGCGCCGAGGCGGCGATGAGCCCTTGCCAGAAGCCGCTGAGGCTCAGGCCTGAGGTCAGTTGCAGCATGGCAACGCCGATGATGCTCAGGACGTATCCATCGACGAAGGAGCCGCCGCCGGAGCGTAAGGTCAACAACTTGTGAAAGTTGTTGAGGGGTACATCTTCTACTGATCTGGAAATTGTCATTGTTTTCTTCCGGCTCTAATAGTATTTGCATTATTCGGACCTGTTCCTGAAGACACCTCCAGCTTCAGGATGCGCAAGTTATCCGAATTAAAGTTGCACAAAAGTTTCAGCGTTCTTTGCCGGCCCGATATTGGCCCCAACTCAGATTCAGGTTCACACCAACTGAAAGAAGCGGCTCCGGAGGATTGACATTCGGGCCCGGAGCCCCCAGCAGGAAGTCGATAAGTTCGCTTCGCTTGCCAGCCAGCCAGTCGGCCAGCAACTTTCCGGTGACGGTGCCTCTGGTTACACCAAGTCCGTTGCAGCAAAGGGCGCCATAAACATTTGGCGCCAGTTGGCCGAAGTGCCCCATATGGTTTCTCGATAGGGCCAGTGCGCCGCCCCAGGTATATTCGAACTCGACATCCGGCAACATCGGAAATCGACTTTCGAAAGAATCCCGATGCCGGCTGACGAAGCGCTCGATGTATTTGCTGTTGCTGCGACCGTCGGGGTTGAAGCTGAAACTGTTGCGGATCAGCAGGCGGTTGTCCGGCGTGCGGCGCACCGTCGTGCCGAACGGGTCGGCGGGGATCACGCCCCAGAACGGTTTGCCACCCAGGCGCGCCTGCTCGTCGCTGCTGAGCGGGCGCGTGATGCTGGCGTAGGTGAAGACCGGCAGCATCCTGCCCTTGAGGAATCCGAAGCTCATGCCGAAGGCATTATTGGTGAGGACGAGCTTGCCGGTGGTAATGCTGCCGTAGGCGTGGATGAGCACGGTCTTGTCGCCGTACTCCACCTCCGTGATAGGCGTGTTTTCGTAAAGGGTGACGTTGTCCGGAAGGCTGTCTGCCAGGCCTTTGACCAGCGCGGACGGCTGGATGAGTATCGTCCCCGGCGTGAACAGCGCCTTGCGGTAGAAGTGCGTGCCGATGTGCGCGGGAAGCTCGTCGGCCTCGATCATCTGGTATTCCTGGCCAAGTTTGTCCAGGCCGCGCCGATAGGCATCCAGTACGGCGATGCCACGATCTTCGATGGCAGCCTGGTATTTGCCGCAGGCTTTCATCTGGCAATCGATATCGTGCTGCTGCACCAGATCCTTGAGCAATGACTGGCCGGTAAGATTCAACTTGAGACTTATCTTCGCCGTCTCGATATCGCCGATATAATCATCGGCGCCAATATCGTGGGGCAGGTCGATTGCAAAACCGGCGTTCCGTCCGGAAGTACCGAACCCAACTTCCTGCGCTTCGACAAGAATGATTTCTTCATTGGGGAAGTTGAGCGCCAATTGCCGGGCGGCGGCCAGGCCGGTAAAGCCGGCGCCTACTACAACCCAGCGTGCCGAACTCTTGCCGAAATGGCTGGGCCTTGGCTGACGAGGTTTGCTCAGATGGTACCAACCACAACTTTTGTCATCGGCAGGTAATGATGTGATTTTTGTCATTTTCGAGGCCTGTTCTTATATCAGCTTGCGCCCGGACTATGTCGGCGGCCGCCTCGGGACCGGCTGTCAGATCCCGTTACATCTGGCTTCGAAGATTAACGACCCCCTCCTGCCGGCAAAAGCAACATTTAGGGAAGGCAATCAATGATGTGGCGTTATGAGCGCCGGGAGGAGTTGGGGGAGGCATAAAAAAACCTGCATGAAAGCAGGTTCGGGAAAAATAAAAAATTAAAGGCTAACAGGGATTAAAGGTCTGGCTAAATAACATAATCTGCCGGGTAATGATAACTTCTGGTCATCAGAGTTGTGCGAGCACCCAGTCGCGCAGGCGGCAGCAGGCTTCGTCATCCTCCTTGTCTTCATTGAATGTCAGGTAGTGCAGGGTGTCCTTGAGCACCAGCTCCTGTTCGACCGGCCGCACCAGCAGTCCCTCGGCGACCAGATGCCCCACCAGGTGATTCCAGCCCAGGGAGACGCCCTGATGGTTCAGGACCATCTGCACCAGCAGGATGTAGTCGTTGGCATTGAAGAAATGCGGACCGTTGGCCGGGCGTGCATCGAGGTCGATGTCGTGCAGTGCCAGCCAGACCTTCCAGTCGATATGTTCGGCGACCTGCGAGCGACCGTAGGGGCTGAGGTTCAGCAGCACGGTGTCGCGCAGGCCCTCCAGGGTGCGTATTTCCGGGTGTTGCTCAAGGTACTTCGGCGTGCAGACCGGATAGATCACGTCATGCATCAGCGGATAGCTGCGATACCCCTCGCGGACCTTGGCCATCTTGGTGATGAAGATGTCGGGGCGCACGCCGGGTTCCATGGAGAGGAAATTCTGCGTGGTGATCAGGTTGAGGTCGACGTCCGGGTTGGCGCTGAAAAAGCTCGGCAGCCGGGGCGCGAGCCAGTGCGCCGAGAAGGCCGGGGAGCAGCAGAGGGTGAGCACGCGCCTGGATGTGCTCTTGTTGCGAATCCGGTCGGCGGCCTGGGAGATGTTGACGAAGGACAGCTGCACCGCATCGAAGAAGATCGAGCCCGCCGTCGTCAGTTCCACGGCGCGTCCCACGCGCTTGAACAACTCGTCGCCCAGATAGATTTCCAGCTCGCGGATCTGCCGGCTGATCGCCGCCTGGGTCACGCACAGGGCTTCGGCCGCCCGCGTGAAATTCTGGTATTTGGCGGCCGCGACAAAGGCCTTCACGGCGCGCAGCGGCGGCATCTTGACCAGGGTCTGATCAGGTTCGGTGTGCTTAACCATAACTAGATGTAATCAAGATCCTGAATAAAAAGTCGGTTCTGCCGGCTGACAACCTCGCCCTAGACTGCGGACTGCTGCAATCGCTGCGGGACGGCTTCGCTGCTGGCCTGAGGTTATCCGAAAGGGCATTCCTACAGAAAGCCCCGACGCTGAAAGAGCGCGCGGATGAACTCACCATTCCACTGTTCGCCGATTTAGCAAGCACCGACAACTTCCTGCACCTCTTCCGGCCACGTCTCTTCTGGAGAAAACAACAATGGATAAGAAGAACGCCGTACTAGCCTTGATCCGCCAGCGCAAGGAGCGCCACGCCCTGCCTCGCGCCCTTTACAGCGACGCCGAGGCGTATCGCCAGGACCTGGAGCAGATCTGGCACAAGGAATGGATCTTCGCCGGCCATACCTTCGAACTGGAAAAGCCGGGCCAGTACCTGACCCTGCAGATCGGCGACTATCCGGTTGCCGTGGTCAGGGGTGGCGATGGGCAGGTGCGGGCGTTCCACAATGCCTGCCGTCACCGCGGCTCCAAGGTGTGCACCGAGAACAGCGGCAAGGTGGCGAAACTCGTTTGCCCTTACCACAAATGGGTTTTCGATCTGGATGGCAAGCTGCTGTTTGCCGGCAACATGGGCCCCGATTTCAACGTTGCCGACTACGGCCTCAAGCCGGCCCATTGCGAAGTGGTGAACACCTACATCTTCGTCTGCGTCGCCGAGAAGGCGCCGGATTTCGAGCGTTTCCGCAGTGCCGTTTCCCCCTTCGTCACTCCCCACAACCTGGAGGATTGCAAGGTGGCGTTCGAGTCCAACCTGATCGAGCGCGGCAACTGGAAGCTGGTGTTCGAGAACAACCGCGAGTGCTACCACTGCGAGGGCACCCATCCGGAGTTGCTCAACTCGTTCGTCGAGAACCTTTCGGTGGCCGGGGTAGGGGGCGAGGAAGATCCCGAACTGGCGGCGCACTGGGACCGCTGCGAAGCCGCCGGCCTGCCCAGCCGCCTGGTTATGGACGAAGCCGGACAGTTCCGCATGACGCGCATCCCGCTGTCGGCCGGCGCCGTCAGCTACACCATGGACGGCAAGGCCGCCGTGGCCAGGCGCCTCGACCACAGCGGCGAGGAGAACATCGGTGCGCTGTTGTATTTCAACTATCCGTCAACCTGGAACCACTTCCTCGGCGACCACGCCCTGAGTTTCCGTGTGCTGCCGCAAGGGCCCAACGAGACGCTGGTGACCACCAGGTGGCTGGTGCCGAAGGACGCCCAGGAAGGCATCGACTATGACCTCGATCGCCTGACGCGGGTCTGGGTCGCCACGAATGATCAGGATCGGCGTCTGGTCGAAGGGGCCCAGGCGGGCGTCAGTTCGCCGGCCTATGAGCCGGGGCCGTACTCGTCGATAGCGGAGAACGGGGTCTGCCAGTTCGTCGATTGGTACTGCTCGACCATGGCGGATCGGCTGGCCGACTGAGCCTCGTTCACCTTGAACCCGGCCCCGTTTCACTCGACTGGTGAAACGGGGCTTTTTTCTGTCCGACAGGCCCCGCGCCCAGGATTCGGTAATGCACACACATTCGCTTTCTCGCCCGAACGGCCATGCCACGGGCTTCTGCCTGGTCCTGCTGGCGGCCTTCTGCTATGGCCTGCAGCCGTTCTTCGCCCAGTTCGCCTACGCCGGTGGCGCGGACCCGGTGGGTCTCCTTCTGGCGCGCTTTTCGATCGCCGCCGGAATGTTGCTGGTCTGGCTGCGCTGGCGGGGAATACCGCTGCCAACCGGCCGCCTGGCGCGACAGAACCTGCTGCTCGGATTCGGCTACGGGCTGGCGGCACTGGGGTATTACAGCGCGGCGCGCTCCACCTCGGTGAGCCTGGCGATCACCCTGGTGTACACCTTTCCGGCCTTCGTCACGGCGCTATCCATAACCTGCCTGGGCGAGCGGACCAGCGCCCTCAAGCTGGCCAGCCTGGCATTGGCGGTAGGCGGGGTGGTGATCGCCACGGGCCTCGACCTGTCCGGCGCATCGCTGGGGGCGTTATGGGCGTTGTTAGCCGCGGTGTGCTACGGCAGCTCGATCATCTATGGCACCCACCGGATCGTTCATGAGAACCCATTGGCTTCGGCCGCCATGCTGCTCCTGGGCTGCGCACTGACCTTCACTGTCGCTGCCGTCGTGCAAGGCGCGTCGCTGCCTGCGACGGCCCCGGCCTGGTGGGGGACGCTCGGGTTGGCCCTTTTCGCCACGCTGGTGCCTGTCGCGGCATTCCTGGCTGGATCGCCCCGAATCGGTCCCTCCGCCGCCGCCACCCTCTCGACGCTGGAGCCGATGGTAGCCGTGAGCATCGCCGTGCTGTTCATGGGGGAGCACGTTACGTCCGCCATGCTCGGCGGCGGAGCGATGGTTCTGCTCGCCGCGATTTTCCTTGCCCATCAAGGGGCTTCGGATCGCGAGTGCGCCGCCATGCCGGGGGAGGCAACGGGCGACTCATAACATGAGGTTATGGTTTAGGGCGAACAAATGTCGTTGGACGCTGTGACTGTCAAATTCTAATTTGGACTTGCAGTGCGACACCCATCAACCGATGTCGCTTTCAGGGAGCAGAGATTTTCTGCGCGCCGGTTTCCAGTTGGAAACCAATGGATGTCTGGTTATCTGATGCACCGATAACTGGAAGACGCAAAGCTGACTGATTGGTTAATAAGCATAATAAAAGAGGGTTGTATGAATCAG
>RCUL01000792.1_pt1 | contig 13730 bp, 12 predicted proteins | sample 2167521 | NCBI WGS metagenome assembly RCUL01 (sample SAMN09932745, study PRJNA488358) | compost metagenome | feature: garden; material: soil; isolation source: compost soil in acetic acid-enriched culture | place: Germany: Experimental Botanical Garden Goettingen | collected 2016-01-27
CGACCCTCGGCGCCTGGGGTCTGGGCTGGGAAGTCTGGCTCAACGGCATGGAAGTGACCCAGTTCACTTACTTCCAGCAAGCGGGCGGCATCGAGTGCTACCCGGTGACCGGCGAGATCACCTACGGCCTGGAACGCCTGGCCATGTACCTGCAGGGCGTCGACTCGGTCTATGACCTGATCTGGACCGACGGCCCCTTCGGCAAGGTCACCTACGGTGACGTGTTCCACCAGAACGAAGTGGAGCAGTCCACCTTCAACTTCGAGCACGCCAACGTGCCGAAGCTGTTCGAGCTCTTCGACTTCTACGAGAGCGAGGCCAACCGCCTGATCGAACTGGAGCTGCCGCTGCCGACCTACGAAATGGTCCTCAAGGCCTCCCACACCTTCAACCTGCTGGACGCCCGCCGCGCCATCTCGGTGACCGAGCGCCAGCGCTACATCCTGCGCGTGCGCACCCTGGCCCGCGCCGTGGCACAGAGCTACCTGCAGGCGCGCGCGCGCCTCGGCTTCCCCATGGCCTCTCCCGAACTGCGTGACGAAGTACTGGCCAAGCTGGAGGCTCAAGCATGAGTGCACAAGATTTCCTGGTAGAGCTGGGCACCGAAGAGCTGCCCCCCAAGGCACTGAAGTCCCTGGGTGACGCCTTCCTCGCCGGCATCGAGCAAGGTCTCAAGGCCGCCGGCCTGGGCTATGCCAAGGCCCAGGTATTCGCCGCCCCGCGCCGCCTGGCGGTGCTGGTTGAGCAGTTGGCCACCCAGCAGCCGGACCGCAGCGTCAACCTCGACGGCCCGCCGATCCAGGCCGCCTTCGACGCCGAAGGCAAACCAACCCAGGCCGCCCTGGGCTTCGCCCGCAAGTGCGGCGTCGATCTGGAGCAGATCGACAAGAGCGGTCCCAAGCTGAAATTCAGCCAGAGCATTCCTGGCCAGCCGGCTGCCGGCCTGCTGCCCGGCATAGTCGAAACCTCTCTCGCCGGCCTGCCCATCCCCAAGCGCATGCGCTGGGCAGCCCGTCGCGAAGAGTTCGTCCGTCCGACCCAGTGGCTGGTGATGCTGTTCGGCGAGGAGGTCATCGATTGCGTGATCCTCGCCCAGAAGGCCGGTCGTGAATCGCGCGGCCACCGCTTCCACAACCCGGACAACATCCGCATCAGCAAGCCCTCCACCTACCTGGAAGACCTGCGCAGCGCCCACGTGCTGGCCGACTTCGCCGAACGCCGCGAGATCATCGCCAGCCGCGTGGCCGAACTGGCCGCCGAGCAGAAGGGCACGGCGGTGGTTCCCGCTGACCTGCTGGATGAAGTGACCGCCCTGGTCGAGTGGCCGGTGCCGCTGGTGTGCTCCTTCGAGGAACGCTTCCTCGAAGTGCCGCAGGAAGCCCTGATCACCACCATGCAGGACAACCAGAAATACTTCTGCCTGCTGGACGCCAACGGCAAGCTGCTGCCGCGCTTCATCACCGTGGCCAACGTGGTCAGCAAGGACCCGGCGCAGATCATTTCCGGCAACGAGAAGGTGGTGCGCCCGCGCCTCACCGACGCCGAGTTCTTCTTCAAGCAGGACAAGAAGCAGAAGCTGGAAAGCTTCAACGAGCGCCTGAAGAACGTGGTGTTCCAGGCGCAGCTCGGCACCGTGTTCGAGAAGGCCGAACGGGTTTCCCGCCTGGCCGGCTTCGTCGCCGAGCAGATCGGCGCCGACCCGGTTCGCGCCGCTCGCGCCGGCATCCTCGCCAAGTGCGACCTGGCCACCGAGATGGTCGGGGAGTTCCCCGAGATGCAAGGCATCGCCGGCTACTACTACGCCAAGAACGACGGTGAGGCGGAAGACGTCGCCCAGGCGCTGAACGAGCAGTACATGCCCCGTGGCGCCGGTGCCGAGCTGCCGCAGACCCTCACCGGTGCAGCCGTGGCCGTGGCCGACAAGCTGGACACCCTGGTGGGCATCTTCGGCATCGGCATGCTGCCGACCGGCAGCAAGGACCCCTTCGCCCTGCGCCGCCAAGCCCTGGGCGTGCTGCGTATCCTGATCGAGAAGCAACTGGACCTCGACCTGGCCGCCGCCGTCGCCTTCGCCATCGACCTCTATGGCGCCAAGGTGAAGGCCGAGGGCCTCGCCGACCAGGTGCTGGAATTCGTCTTCGACCGCCTGCGCGCGCGCTATGAGGACGAAGGCGTGGATGTGGCCGTGTACCTCTCGGTCCGCGCCCTGCAACCGACCTCTGCCCTGGACTTCGACCAGCGCGTGCAGGCCGTGCAGGCCTTCCGCAAGCTGCCGGAAGCCGCCGCCCTGGCCGCCGCCAACAAGCGCGTGTCCAACCTGCTGAGCAAGGCCGACGGCGCCGTGCCCTCCAGCGTCGACAGCGCCCTGCTGCAGGAAACCGCCGAACAGGCCCTGGCGAAGGCCGTAGCCGATGCCGAGGTCGCCCTGGCGAACGCCGGCAGCTACCGCGAGACCCTGGAACGCCTGGCCAGCCTGCGCGAGCCGGTGGACAGCTTCTTCGAAGCGGTGCTGGTCAACGCCGAGGACGCCGCCGTAAGGGGCAACCGCTATGCGTTGCTGGCCAAGCTGCGCGGCCTGTTCCTGGGCGTGGCGGATATCTCGGTACTGGGTTGATTCAGTACAGCCACAAGCTGCAAGCCTCAAGCTGCAAGTCTCGACTGAGCACGCTTGGCGCTTGTAGCTTGCCGCTTGAGGCTCATTCATGAAGTTGCTGATTCTCGACCGCGACGGCGTCATCAACGAAGACTCCGACGCCTACATCAAATCCCTCGAGGAATGGATTCCCTTTCCCAGCGCCATTGCGGCCATCGCCCGGCTGAGCCGGGCCGGCTGGACCGTGGCCGTGGCCACCAATCAATCCGGCATCGCCCGTGGTTACTACGACCTCGCCACGCTGGAATCCATGCACGCCCGGTTGCGTGAGCTGGTGGCGGAGCAGGGCGGCGAACTCGGTATGATCGAGTATTGTCCCCATGGTCCGGACGATGGCTGCGACTGCCGCAAACCGCAGCCCGGCATGCTCAGGCGCATTGCCGAGCACTATGGCGTGGACCTTGCTGGCATCTGGTTCGTCGGCGACAGCAGTGGTGACCTGGAAGCCGCGCTGGCCGTCGATTGTCAGCCCGTTCTGGTGAAAACCGGCAAGGGCGAACGGACCCTGGCCAAGCCCTTGCCGGCGGCCACTCTGGTATTCGACGATCTGGCGGCGGTTGCCGCGCATCTCCTTCAATAAGGTCAACAGTTCCCATGACGACAGTGCAGGCCACCAGAACCTTCCTTTTTTACCTGCTGCTATCGTTGAGCGCCTTCATCTGGGGCACGTTGAGCCTCTTCTTCGCGCCCTTCATGCCGTTCCGTGCGCGCTACCGCTTCATCGTCTGGCGCTGGTGCCGGTTCGCCGTGTGGCTGGCCAAGGTGATGGTAGGCATACGCTATGAGGTGAAGGGCCTGGAAAACGTGCCGGAACGGCCCTGTGTGATCCTCGCCAAGCACCAGAGCACCTGGGAGACCTTCTTCCTCTCCGGCGCCTTCGAGCCCCTCAGCCAGGTGGTCAAGCGCGAGCTGCTGCGCGTGCCCTTCTTCGGCTGGGCCATGGCGCTGATGAAGCCCATCGCCATCGATCGCAGCAACCCCAAGGCCGCCCTCAAGCAGCTCGCTGCGCAGGGCGACGAACGCCTCAAGCAGGGCGCCTGGGTACTGATCTTCCCCGAAGGAACCCGCGTGCCGGCTGGCCAGATGGGCAAGTTCTCCCGGGGCGGCGCCGCGTTGGCGGTCAACGCCCAGCTCCCGGTACTGCCGGTGGCCCACAATGCCGGCACCTTCTGGCCCAAGGAAGGCTGGGCCAAGTACCCGGGTACCATCCAGGTGGTCATCGGCCCGGCCATGTATGCCGAAGGGGAGGGCCCGCGTGCCATCGCAGAGCTGAACGACCGCGCCTTCGCCTGGGTGGAAGCGGCTCAGCGCGAACTCGAAGGGCCACAATCCGCGGCGACAGTCGACCAACCCGCCTGATCTGTGGATAAGCTGTTAACAAGATATTGGCGAATCGCCAGAACTACGGGCTAAGGCGCTGATTTACAAGGCTTTGTAGTTCGCGCTAAGGCTTAGCGAAAAAGTGCATAACGATTTTTCGCTAAGCCCCGCTCAGCCTTTCAGATAGCTCGAATCGAGCGCGTTGAAGCAGCGGATGATCCGCTCGCGCTCGACATCGGGAAAGTTCTTCTCGGTCAGCACCACCAGCACCCCTGGCTTCACCCGGCCCGAGCGCAGCTGACGCATCATGTAGGCGCTGATCTCCTCGTCGGAGATCACGGGCTGCTCGTGGTTCTCTTCCATCATCCTGCTCCTGAGTAAGCCCTGCAGGGCCCATGGATCGCTGCCAGACTACGACGTCCACAAAGCGTGACAAATCCCCTGGCCTGGCTGCAAGCGCACGCCTGCAGCCCTGCCGGGAAGTGGAAAGCTGGATGTCGAGATTTTCCTGGAAACAGAAAGCACTGAGGGGAGCCTAAGCTCCCCTCAAATGTTTCTTCTTTATTGTTGTTGTTCTTATTCGAGTATTCGTTGTTGTTCTTCGCTACTGGCTACTAGCGAGCCAGAATTGGCTGATCCCAAATGGATCCAGGGCAAACAGATTTTTTTGGACGCTGATCATGCCATCGTCATCAAATGAACCAACCGGAGCGCCGCTACCTTGAGGTAGTTTTATTGTTATGTTGCTCCAGCCACCGGGTGCGGAATGGCACACCCTTTCCAAAAAAATCGGTTTGCTTCTTCTCTGGCCTGTTGTTTTTGTTTTGTCAGAGTCGAAATATTTCTTCTTGAAGCTTTTTGTTGTTGTTGTCCCATATATAGAGCATGACTCGTGCCAGAAAATGCAAAATCGTTTTAAATCAATGGCTTAACAAATATCCAGGCGCTGAAGGCCCGGTATTTCGCACAGAACTGTTCCCATACGACTCGCATGGCCAATCCTGGGGCAAGGACAAGGTAACACTCTGTGTCACGGCTCCTGTTACCTCCTGCAGAGGCCAACGGCTTGCTGGCAGACACGCAGAACCCAATGGATCCGACTTACCAGTAGGCGTCTGGAATCGCATCGGAACAGGGGTTGATGCTGTCCACGGCGATCAACTTCAAGGTTTCCGACATCTGCCTGGCATAGCGCGAGAAATCTTCGCCATCGGCCAGGCTGCGCTTGAAAGCGACCGCCGAACACATCGTCCAGGCTTGAGCGTTATCTGGATCGCTCTACGCCATTTCGCCATAGCGCTGCGCGATTGCGGCATAGGCCTGGTTCAGGCTCGACGCCTCGGTCGCGGCCTGCACCTCCACCCGTTTCAGGACGCTGGGCGAGCCTGAAGACGGCACCCGATCCGCCTCGACCGTGCGCTCGTCTACGTAGCGGAGCGAGAATGTGGAGCCGGTGGTGGGGTCGGAGAAATAGTAACTGCCGTCGCCTTGCCTCACATAGATCGACCTCTTGTTCGGCTCGACGACAACCAGGTCGCTCCCATCCTGTTCGATGTCCATCGAGTAGCTGCCATCTTCGATGACGTAGGTGCCGTCGATGAAAGCGAGAGGCCCAACCCCCGCCGGCTCTGCAAAAGTCGCCTCCGGTGTGGGCAACTGGGCGGTGGCAATCGATGCTGTCGGCATAGCGCGGACCACTGGAACAGGTTCGACCGCAGTGGCCTGAGGTTGAACCGCGCTTCCGGCCTGCGGCGCAGCTGCAGTGACTTCTGCCTCTGGCAGGGAGGGTGAGGGCGCTTCTGCGGCCTTCGGCATGGAGGTAGAAGGAGGGGCCGGCAACGGAATCATGACAGGGGGAATCACCCGGCCAAGCCGCTCCTGGGCCTTCAGGCTCTTGATCACTTCCGCTGCCTGAGCCTCGGCGTGCTTCTGCCTCTGCGCATCGGTCATCCATGGCGCGTGGGTACGTAGCATCTCCATGTGGCCGTGCATGTACGACTTATACACTTCGTCATCGGAAGGAGGCACTGCCGGAGGCGCGACGCAGGCGCAGAGTACTAGCGACAGACTGGCGATGCAGCCGTGTAAAACGTTCTTCATGAAGGCACTCCCTGACCCGATCCAGCTCGACGCAGGTTGTCATCGAGCGGTGCATTTACTCTAGTGCTGCACGCGAACAAGTATGCATTGGCGGTAGCTGGAGAGGTTTTGCAGCTGCAGAGAGTCTGACGCAAAGAGGGCATAATCCTCCGTCATCAGAATGAAAAACCCCGGTGGACCTTTCGATCCACCGGGGTTCTATCAACAAATGGGTAGAAGTTAACTTCTGCCTACCGCACTGACTGATTCAGACGTCCAGGTTGGACACCGCCAGAGCGTTGCTTTCGATGAAGTCACGACGTGGTTCCACGGCATCACCCATCAGCGTGTTGAAGATCTGGTCGGCGGCGATAGCGTCTTCGATGGTGACCTTGAGCATGCGACGGACGTTCGGGTCCATGGTGGTTTCCCACAATTGCTCAGGGTTCATCTCACCCAGCCCCTTATAGCGCTGGATGGTGTGACGCTTGGTGCTTTCGGTCATCAGCCAGGCGAGGGCTTCCTTGAAGCTGGTTACCGGTTTCTTGCGCTCGCCACGCTGCACGAAGGCACCTTCTTCCAGCAGGTTGTTGAGCTGGTCGCCCAGTTCGGTCACCTGGCGGTAGTCGTTGCTGGCGAAGAAGTCGCGGTTGAAGGTGATGTAGTGGGACAGGCCGTGGGCAGTCTGTTCCACTTCCGGCAACCAGAGGTGACGCTCGCGATCCTCACGGAGGCTGGCGCTGTAGGTCAGGCCGGACTTCTCGGCGCCTTTCAGGCGCACCTGGAAGCCTTCCAGCCAAGCCTGCATGGCCGCTTGATCGGAGAGCTGCTCGACGGTCACACGCGGCAGATAGACCATGTGCTCGGTCAGATCCTGCGGGTACAGGCGCGACAGGCGCTTGAGGATACGCATAACGCCACGGTAGTCGTTCACCAGGCGCTCGAGCGCTTCGCCGGAAAGGCCCGGCGCGTTCTCGTTGACGTGCACGCTGGCGTCTTCCAGGGCCGACTGGGTCATGTACTCGTCCATGGCCTCGTCGTCCTTGATGTACTGCTCCTGCTTGCCCTTCTTGACCTTGTACAGCGGCGGCTGGGCGATGTAGATGTAGCCGCGTTCGACCAGCTCGGGCAGCTGGCGGAAGAAGAAGGTCAGCAGCAGGGTGCGGATGTGCGAACCGTCGACGTCGGCGTCGGTCATGATGATGATGTTGTGGTAGCGCAACTTCTCGATGTTGTATTCCTCGCGGCCGATACCGCAACCGAGCGCGGTGATCAGCGTGCCGACTTCCTGCGAGGAAAGCATCTTGTCGAATCGGGCTTTTTCCACGTTGAGGATCTTGCCCTTGAGCGGCAGGATCGCCTGGGTCTTGCGGTTACGGCCTTGCTTGGCCGAGCCACCCGCAGAGTCACCCTCCACTATGTAGAGTTCGGAGAGGGCAGGGTCCTTCTCCTGGCAGTCCGCCAACTTGCCCGGCAGGCCGGCGATGTCCAGGGCGCCCTTGCGGCGGGTCATCTCACGGGCCTTGCGCGCGGCTTCACGGGCACGGGCAGCGTCGATCATCTTGCCGACCACAGCCTTGGCTTCGTTGGGGTTTTCCAGCAGGAAGTCGGAGAAGTACTTGCCCATCTCCTGTTCCACCGCGGTCTTCACCTCGGAAGAAACCAGCTTGTCCTTGGTCTGGGAGCTGAACTTGGGATCCGGGACCTTTACCGAAATGATGGCGGTCAGGCCTTCACGGGCGTCATCACCTGTTGTGGCGATCTTGTACTTCTTCGCCAGGCCTTCCTGCTCGATGTAGTTGTTCAGATGACGGGTGAGGGCAGAGCGGAAGCCTGCCAGGTGAGTACCACCGTCACGCTGAGGAATGTTGTTGGTGAAGCAGAGGATGTTCTCGTTGAAGCTGTCATTCCACTGCAGGGCGACTTCGACACCCACACCATCCTCTTCACGCTGGATGTCGAAGTGGAAAACTTCGTTGACGATCGTCTTGTTGGTGTTCAGGTACTCGACGAAGGCCTTGAGGCCACCTTCGTACTTGAACAGCTCTTCCTTGCCACTGCGCTCATCGCGCAGGACGATGCCGACACCCGAGTTCAGGAAGGACAGTTCACGCAGACGCTTGGCCAGGATGTCCCAGCTGAAGTGGATGTTGGTGAAGGTCTCCGCCGAAGCCTTGAAGTGCACCTCGGTGCCTGTGCCTTCAGTCTCGCCGACCGGTCGCAGGGGGAACTGCGGAACACCATGGCGGTAGATCTGTTCCCAGACCTGGCCAGCTCGGCGGATAGTCAGGCGCAGTTCTTCGGAAAGGGCATTCACTACCGACACACCCACACCGTGCAGACCGCCGGATACCTTGTAGGTGTTGTCGTCGAACTTACCGCCGGCGTGCAGGACGGTCATGATGACCTCGGCGGCAGAAACCCCTTCTTCCTTATGGATATCCACCGGGATGCCGCGACCATTGTCGCGCACGGTGATGGACTCATCGGTATGGATGGTGATGCTGATCTCCGAGCAGAAGCCGGCGAGCGCTTCGTCGATCGAGTTGTCGACAACCTCGAACACCATGTGGTGCAGACCGGTGCCATCATCGGTGTCGCCGATGTACATACCGGGGCGTTTGCGTACGGCATCCAGTCCCTTCAGCACCTTGATGCTGGAAGAGTCGTACGTTTTGTTCTCGCTCATGCTTCACTCCCGATGATCGTGGGGCTGATACAGCCATGTTCCACGTGGAACATGGCGACCGGCGTATCCATTTGCCAGCCGTCCCTCAGAAATTCATGGTCAACACAGGTAATGAACACCTGGCAATCCAAACCTTCCAGCAACCGGCAAAGTGCCTGCCGATGCTGTTCATCCAATTCCGACGGTAAGTCGTCAACCAGATAGATGCACTGGCCTCGCTTCGCATGACTCACCAGATGCCCCTGGGCTATGCGCAATGCGCAAACCACCAGCTTCTGCTGCCCACGCGAAAGTATGTCTGCCGCGTTGTGTGCACCTGAGCGCAGTCGCAGGTCGGCACGTTGCGGTCCTGCCTGGGTGTGTCCGATCTGTTGGTCGCGGAGGAGGGAAGTCGCCAGCACTTCGGACAGCTCCCGATCCTTGTCCCAGCCACGGTAGTAACTGAGTGTGAGCCCATCGAGTTCAACCAGGTTTGCGAGCGTCTGCTCGAACACCGGTTTCAATGCCTGGATGTAGGCCCGTCGATACTGATCGATCTCATCACTGGCCAGGCATAATTCCCGGTTCCAGGCCGCCTGCGAAGCGGCGTCAAGTGTACCATGCCGGAGCCACGAGTTCCGCTGCCGCAGGGCCTTCTGCAGCCTTTGCCAGGCCGGAAGGAATCGTGGTTCCACGTGGAACACTCCCCAATCCAGAAACTGCCGACGAATTTTCGGTGCTCCTTCCAGCAATCGAAAACTGTCCGGATTGATCAATTGCAACGGCAGGGCCTCAGCCAGTTGCGCAGTGCTTTTGGCGTTCTGCCCATCGATTCGAATCTGAAATTCACCTTGGCGATCACGCGAGATCCCGAGGTTGCATTGCCCGCCCTCGGCGAGGCTGACCTGCCCGAAAACCGTACACGCGGGTTGCGCGTACTGAATCACTGGTTGCAAGCGCGTACTGCGGAATGAGCGGGCGAGACCCAGCAGGTGAATGGCCTCCAGCAGGCTGGTTTTGCCACTGCCGTTAGCGCCATAGAGGATATTGATGCGGGGAGAGGGGGAGAGTGTCACCGGGTGCAGGTTTCGCACGCCGGTGACAGAGATACGGCTGAGGGACATCGAGTGGTTACAGGCGCATCGGCATGACGACGTAGGAAGAGTCGTCGTTGTCGGCTTCCTGCACCAGGGCGCTGCTATTTGCATCAGACAGGATCAGGCGAACCTGTTCAGTAGACATCACACCCAGCACATCCAGCAGATAGCTCACATTGAAGCCGATCTCCAGATTGCTGCCGTTGTAATCAACGGCCACTTCCTCTTCCGCCTCTTCCTGCTCCGGGTTGTTGGCCTGGATCTTCAACTGACCGGAGGCCAGGGTCAGACGAATGCCTCGATACTTCTCGTTGGAAAGGATCGCGGTACGGCTGAACGCTTCGCGAAGGGCCTGGCGGTCGCCCACAACCAGCTTGTCGCCGCCACGGGGCAGGACACGCTCATAGTCCGGGAACTTGCCGTCCACCAGCTTCGAGGTGAAGGTGAATTCACCGGTAGTGGCGCGGATATGATGCTGGCCGAGAACGATGCGGACCTCGCCGTCCTGCTCCGTCAGCAGGCGGGCGAGTTCGAGGATACCCTTGCGCGGCACGATCACCTGGTGGCGCTCGACACCTTCGATCCCCGCAGCCATGGCGCACATCGCCAGGCGATGGCCATCGGTGGCCACGGCGCGCAGGATTCCGGCGTTCACTTCCAGCAACATACCGTTGAGGTAATAGCGCACATCCTGCTGGGCCATGGCGAAGCTGGTGCGCTCGATCAGGCGGCGCAGCTTGCTCTGCACCAGGCTGAAGTTCAGCGAACCCGGGCCTTCCTCGACCGTGGGGAAGTCGTTCGCCGGCAGGGTCGACAGGGTGAAACGGCTACGGCCGGCCTTGATCAGCAGCTTCTGCTCGTCGACACGGATGTCGATCAGAGCATCACTGGGCAGGCTCTTGCAGATATCCATCAGCTTGCGTGCCGGTACAGTGATCTCACCAGGCTCGGCCGGCTCTTCCAGGGCAACGCGCCCGACCAGCTCGACCTCGAGGTCGGTACCGGTCAGCGCCAGCTGCTGGCCTTCGACCACCAGCAGGACGTTGGAGAGGACCGGCAAGGTCTGGCGGCGCTCGACGACGCCGGCGACCAGTTGCAGGGGTTTCAACAGGGCTTCGCGTTGAATTGTGAAATGCATGGTCTAGTCCCTTGCCTCATGGGCTGCGATCAGGTGGTGAGTGTACGCAGCAGATTCTTGTAATCCTCGCGAATGTCCGCGTCGGATTCCCTTAATTGCGCAATCTTACGACAGGCGTGGAGCACCGTGGTGTGGTCTCTTCCGCCGAAGGCATCGCCGATTTCCGGCAGGCTGTGATTGGTCAGTTCCTTGGACAACGCCATCGCGACCTGACGAGGCCTCGCCACCGAGCGCGAGCGGCGCTTGGAGAGCATGTCGGACATCTTGATCTTGTAGTACTCGACTACCGTGCGCTGGATATTGTCGATACTGACCAGCTTGTCCTGCAGGGCCAGAAGGTCCTTGAGGGATTCGCGGATCAGTTCGATGGTGATGTCACGCCCCATGAAGTGGGCATGGGCGATCACCCGTTTTAGCGCACCTTCTAGCTCGCGGACATTGGAGCGAATACGCTGGGCGATGAAGAACGCGGCATCGTGAGGCAGATCGACCTTGGCCTGCTCGGCCTTCTTCATCAGGATCGCGACACGGGTTTCCAGCTCCGGCGGCTCCACGGCAACCGTGAGACCCCAACCAAAACGGGATTTCAGGCGCTCTTCCAGGCCCTCGATCTCCTTCGGGTAGCGGTCGCTGGTAAGGATCACCTGCTGGCCCCCTTCGAGCAGGGCGTTGAAGGTGTGGAAAAACTCCTCCTGCGAACGCTCCTTGCGGGCGAAGAACTGAATGTCGTCGATCAGCAGTGCGTCCACGGAACGGTAGAAGCGCTTGAACTCGTTGATGGCATTCAGCTGTAGGGCTTTCACCATGTCTGCGACGAAACGTTCGGAATGCAGGTAGACCACCTTGGCATTCGGATTCTTCTTCAGCAGATGGTTACCCACAGCGTGCATCAGGTGGGTCTTGCCGAGGCCGACGCCGCCATAGAGGAACAGCGGGTTGTAGCCGTGCTTCGGATTGTCGGCCACCTGCCAGGCGGCTGCGCGAGCCAACTGGTTGGACTTGCCCTCGACGAAGTTCTCGAAGGTGAAGGTACGGTTCAGGTAGCTGGTGTGCTTCAGCGCGCCTTCGACCTGCACGGAACGCTCGGTACGAATCGCCGGCGCGGACACCGCAGACGCCAGCGGGTCGAGGTTGTCGCGGCTCTCTTCCACGGTCTCGATCCGCATCTGCACGGGTGCAGGCGCAGGAGGCGGCGGCGCCATGACCGGCGGCGGAGGCGGTGGTGCCTTTCGCGGTGCCGGGCTGCGCTTGCTGCCTATTAATAAGGAAAGGGCTGGCGCCAGGCCGTTGCCCCTTTCGCCGAGCAACTCGAGGAGTCGGCCCATGTACTTCTCATTGACCCAATCGAGCACGAACCTGTTGGGCGCATAAACGCGCAGTTCGTCTCCATCGGCTTCAACCTGCAATGGGCGGATCCAGGTGTTGAATTGCTGGGCAGGCAGCTCATCGCGGAGGAGCTCCACGCACTGCTGCCAAAGTTCCACTGACACGGATATCCCCCAAGTCGGAAAGGTGCCGGACGCAAAAAACAGCCGTCATTGTAGCCGCCGCCGAAATAGTTATCCACACGAAAAGGAGCCAATGGTTGAATAAAATCAAGATGTTATTCACTGCTCTGGACGGCGCTGCGATTGGCATGAATCTTGTGGATAACCATGCGATAACCCCCCTTCCCCGCCTGGGGAAAACCGCCTGGATATTTTGCCTGTGGGTAAAGTGACGATCCGCCCCCAGCTTCTGCCCAGCTCCCGCACAGGCAAGCCACCCCTTTTCGACAAGGTTGTTAGGCTCCAGCCAACCAGGAACGGCGTAGCCTTGAGGAGGTTTTCCACAGGCAGGCCCGTGGCATAGCATTAATAAACACAACCAAGCTTTTCTAGATTTCCTTTCCTTTTATATTCTTTTGCTCGACGGCACTGGTTGGAAATTGACCTGCCCGCCCCGTTTCTCTAGAATTGCCGGTCTCTTTAAACGGGGGCCACTTCCGGCCCGTAGTGACCACCAGGTAAAGCATCATGAAACGCACTTTCCAACCCAGCACCCTCAAGCGCGCTCGCACCCATGGCTTCCGTGCCCGCATGGCCACCAAGAACGGCCGCGCAGTCCTGTCGCGTCGTCGCGCCAAGGGCCGCAAGCGCCTGACCGTCTGATTTATCCGGAACGGGTGGTGAGTCAGGACTTCGGTCGGGAAAAGCGTCTGCTGGTTCCCCGACAATTCAAGGCAGTCTTCGACTCACCAACCGGGAAGGTTCCCGGCAAGCACGTCCTGCTCCTCGCGCGCGACAACGGTCTCGATCATCCCCGCCTGGGTCTGGTGATCGGCAAGAAGAGCGTCAAGCTCTCCGTGGAGCGCAATCGCCTCAAACGCCAGATTCGCGAATCCTTCCGCCACAACCTCGAGTCGTTGGCCGGTTGGGATATCGTCATCGTGGCGCGTAAAGGCATTGGCGACCTGGAGAACCCCGAGTTGAGACATCAGTTCGGCAAACTCTGGAAGCGCCTCGCGCGTAGCCGGGCCCGCCCTGAACCAACCGGATCAGGGGTGTCCGACAGTCCCCATGCGTAAACTGGCCCTCGTTCCGATCCAGTTCTACCGCTACGCCATCAGCCCGCTGATGGCCAGTCACTGTCGTTTCTATCCCAGTTGTTCCTGCTACGCGCAGGAGGCCATCGAACAGCATGGCGTCCTGCGTGGTGGCTGGCTGACCTTGCGTCGGCTCGGCCGCTGTCATCCGTGGAATCCGGGCGGCTATGACCCGGTGCCACCCGCCAACA
>RCUL01000793.1_pt1 | contig 13725 bp, 11 predicted proteins | sample 2167521 | NCBI WGS metagenome assembly RCUL01 (sample SAMN09932745, study PRJNA488358) | compost metagenome | feature: garden; material: soil; isolation source: compost soil in acetic acid-enriched culture | place: Germany: Experimental Botanical Garden Goettingen | collected 2016-01-27
GAGCGCAAGGTCAACCTGCGCATCATCAGCGCCACCAACTGCAACCTCGAACAGATGGTCCAGCAGGGCCGGTTCCGCCGCGACCTGTTCTTCCGCCTGCGCATCATCTCGATCCGCGTGCCGCGCCTGTATGCCCGCAGCGACGACGTCCTCCTCCTGGCGCGGCATTTCCTGCAGCAGCACGGCAAGCGCTATGGCAAGCCGGGGCTGCGGTTTTCCGCCGAGGCCGAGCACCTGCTGCAGGGCTACAGCTGGCCGGGCAACGTGCGCGAACTGCGCAACATGCTGGAGCAGACCGTGCTGCTGGCCCAGGGGAACCTGGTGACCGCCGCCCAGCTGCATATCTGTCCGAGCCTGGTGGAGGATTCCGCTGGCCACTACCGCACCAACGGTAACGGCCATGGCGCCGAGCCGGAGGCCGAGCGGGACATGGTGATCCGCATGCTCGACAAGACCGACTGGAACGTCACCAAGTCCGCCCGCCTGCTGGGCCTGACGCGGGACATGCTGCGCTACCGCATCGAGAAACTGGGCCTGGTCCGGCCGGATCGCCGTCACTGATCCGCCAACTGGCCCCGGCGCCTCTGGCGCCACTGTTCCCTAGCACTCCCTCTCGCCGATACGGGAGGAGGAGATCCTTGTGGCCGGGCTGCGATCCTGCTCGCATCGCCGCATCGTCCACCGGGGTTCGGTGCCCTCACACCGGCCCCGCTTTCTTATTCCGGGCGCCGGCTCCGCAAGGGGCCGGCGCCGGCTGGTCATCCCGCCTGAGCGTTGGTTCTGCCCACCATGTGCGCGCGGTTTCGGCTTTGCATGGGCTTCAGAATGGCTTCGGACTCGCCGGCGCGAGTCACCCCTCTCCTCTTCAGGGAGAGGGGCCGGGGCGGGCCGCGGTCGGATGAGGGATGCATCAGGCGCCGCGGAATCAAGCCGGGGCAAGTGCGAACATCACTCCCCCGGAATTCCTCGATGAACCTGAACTTTGCCCGCCGCCGGCGTTTCTACCCTTTACGGCGCTTGCGCCAGCCCGCCGGAGGACACCGCCATGACCGTCAAAATCGACCTGGACCGCGACCTGTGCACCCTGGAGCTCAACGGCCAACTGGTCGAGCTGCCCATCCACCAGGTCGTCATCGTCACCGACGAGGAGCTGCGCGCTTCCGTCATCCGCTGCGTGGACGGCAATGCGGTGGTCAGCGAAGACCAGGCGCAGATGCTGATCGGCGCGGGGGCCAGGGATGATCGCAAGCACCTGTTCGTGGACGGGGGAACGGGGCCTGGCGAACACTGACCGATGGCCAGGGGATTGCCTGAACGATGCCGCGCCCGCGTGACTCAAATGTTCACGGACCTTGTAGGTCGGAAGAGGTGCAGCATGAGCAGTGATCGAAGAAGCGGCATTTCTGCGAGTGACAGCAAGACCCAGCCGGACTTCCCGCGCTGGTTGATCGATCCTGATTGCGTCGACCTGGAACTGGAGCGCGATCCGGAAGATCCCCTGTTCGACCCCACCCTGGACGATGCCGAAACCTTCCGGCATTCCCATCGGGCTGAACGATAATTGTTTTTACTGTGGCGCAGCCTCAACAGATAATGGCAGAATGCAACCAAGCGACACGGACGTCACCCATCTCAAGAGACAGAACCCCCGGCAGCGAAAGCTCCGGGGGTTCTGTTTTTCCGGGCTGCCGATCGCCTGATCGCAGTGGCCCGCACTGGGAAAACGGCGGCCCTCAACCCGCCGCACCAGCCAGCCCCGCCGCATCGCTTTCGCGCAAGGACGCCGCGAGGTATTCGATGAACAACTTGACCTTGCGCGTGTTGCGCCTGTGGGTCAGGTAGAGCACGTACACCAGCGGGCCGAAGCCGCTGGGTTCGCGCCAGTACTCGGGCATCACCTCCACCAGCTCGCCGCGCGCCAGGTAGGGCGCGGCGCTCCATTGCGGGATGAACTGCAGCCCCTGGCCGTCCAGCAGGCAGGCGAGGAGGAAGTCGTAGTTGTCGCTCGCCAGGCGCGGCGCCGGCTGGCTGAGGCGGATGCGCTGCTCGCCCTTGGTCACCCACCAGAAGTGCCGGTTGAGCAGGGGATGACGGAAGATCAGCCAGTCGTGCTGCAGGTAGTTCTCCAGCGTCACTTCCCAGCCGCGGCGCTCCAGGTAGGCCGGGCTGGCACACAGGAGAATGCGGTTTTCCACCAGCGGCTGGGCGATCACGCCGGGCAGGTCGGTGGGGCCATCGCGCAGGGCGAGGTCGTAGCCACCGTCGACCAGGTCGACGTAGTTGTCGCTCAGGTCCACTTCCAGATGCACATGCGGGTGCTCGCGGAGGAAGCGGCAGCAGACGGCGTTGAGGAAGGCCGGGCCGAAGGAAGGCGGTGCCGTGATGCGCAGGCTGCCGCGCACCTCGTGCTGCAACTGTTCGACGCCCTCACCGGCCAGTTGCAGTTGCATCAGCGCCTGGCGGGCGCCCTCCAGGTAGATATGCCCGGCTTCGGTGAGTGACATCCGACGAGTGGTGCGCTCGAACAGTTTGGCCCCCAGCCCCTCTTCCAGTTGCGCCACGGCCTTGGTCAGCGAGGAGGGCGTGGTGCCGAGCTGCTCGGCGGCGCGGCTGAAATTGCCCTGCTCGGCAGCGGTTACGAACAGGGTCAGGGCCGTCAGTCTATCCACAGTTATTTTCCATTTCAGAAAAGAAGTTGTGCCAGCCCTGGCGTTCTTCCGAGCGCGCTGACTGGTTAGTCTTCGCTGCAGACTAACAAGAATGAAGGCATTCCATGAAGCCGTTGATCTCCCTGGCACTCGCCGCATCGCTGTCCTTTTCTTCCTTGGAAACTATGGCCGCCGTCGACCTGATTCTTCACAACGCCAAGGTCTACACCGCCGAGCCGGGCCAGGCCCTGCAGCAGGCGGTCGCGATCGAGAACGGCAGGATCCTGGCCGTCGGCTCCGATGCCGAGGTCCGAAAACTCCAGCAGGCCGGCACCCGGCTGCTCGACCTGGGCGGCAAGGTGCTGATGCCCGGCTTCATCGATTCCCACGCCCACGTGATCAAGGGGGGCCTGCAAATGCGCCAGGCCAATCTCGATGGCGAGCCGCTGCCGCTCGACGAACTGGAGCGCCGCCTGCGCCAGTGGCGTGAGGACGGCAAGGCGCGCCGCGGGGATTTCCTGGTGGTCGGCGGCCTGCCGTCCACCTACTGGGACCAGCTCGACGAATTGCAGCGGCGCTTCAACCAGGGCGAGTGGGCCGGCACGCCGATCCTCCTGGCGGGTTGGGATTACCACACCGGCTGGGCCAATCGGGCGATGCTCGAACGCGCCGGCATCGACGCCGCCAAGGTGAAGGGCCTCAAGGGCGAGGAGCGGGCCACCATCGGCCAGCGCCCGGACGGCCAGCCCAATGGCTTCCTGGTCGACGCTGGCCTCTATGCCGTCCAGGAGCTGATCCCCCTGCCCGGCGCGGACGACCTGCTGGCGGGCGGTCGCGACGCCCTGAAGTACTACAACAGCCTGGGTATCACGGCCTGGATGGACCCGCTCGCCAACGAGATTCCCGGCGGGCCGGTGAACAATGACTCGGTCGGCGTCCTGCCGGTCTACAAGGCCCTCGCCGAAAACGGCGCGCTCACCGCCCACGTCGCCGCCCTGCTGATGGCCGATTCCAGGGCCACGCCCGCCAGCCTCGATGAGCTCGACAAGGTGCGCCAGCAGTTCCAGGGGGTGCCCAACCTGAGCCTGCCGGGCATCAAGGTCTTCGCCGACGGCGTGGCGGAGCACCCGGCGCAGAGCGCGGCCATGCTGGAGCCCTACAGGAACTCGAACAAGCAGGGCGAACTGCTGATCGACCCGGCGCACTTCGGCGAACTGGTCAGCGCGGCCGATGCCCGCGGCTGGCTGGTGCACGTCCACGCCATCGGCGACCGTGCGGTGCGCGAGTCGCTGAACGGCATCGAGCAGGCGCGCAAGGCCCGCAGCAGCGGCATCCCGCACTCGATCACCCACCTGCAGATGGTCAATCCGAAGGAGTTCGCCCGTTTCAAGCCGCTGGACGTGATCGCCTCCATGCAGCTGTACTGGGCCAGCGCCGACGAAATGAGCGTCGACCTGGTCAAGCCCTACGTCAGCGCCATGGCCTTCCAGTACCAGTACCCGGCGCGCTCGCTGTTGAAGAACGGTGCCACCATCGCCGGCGCCAGCGACTGGCCGATCACCACTCCCGAGCCCTGGAAGGCCATCTACCAGGCCGTCAGCCGCAAGGGCGCGAAGGGCGTGCTCAACGCCGCCGAAGGCATCGACCGGGAAACCATGTTCCAGGCCTATACCCTCAACGCCGCGCGCGCCATCCGCCTGGATGAGCGGATCGGCTCGCTCAAGCCCGGCAAGCAGGCCGACATGATCCTGCTCGACCGTGACGTGTTCCAGGTCGCCCCCGAGGCGCTGCGCGACACCCGGGTACTCAAGACCTTCTTCGCCGGCCGCGAAGTCTTTTCCCGCTGATCCCCGCGCTCTGCCGCCGGGCGCCGAACGGCGCCTGTCGGCCGGGCCACGCCCGAAAAACGTAACACCCAACAGGTAATTCGCAGTGAAAGTTCATACCTTCGTCACCGACACCCAGAACCCGCAGACCCGTGGACGGCAGATCGGCGAACGGTGGGCGGAGCAGATCCGGCAGACGGTGTCGCTCTACCTCGATTTCTTCTCCCAGGTGGGCGTGGACCCGCAACGGGTGCGCAGCCTTGGCGAAGCCAGCCTGGGCGCCCTCGAGACCTGGAGCCCGGACCTGGCCCGGGAAGTGGCCGCGACCGCCGCCGGCGCCGGGCTGCCGCTGTGGCAACTGGCGAGCCTCAATGCCCGTACCGAGATCCTCGCGGTGATGCCGGCGCCGGCCGAAGGCGAATGTTCCACGGCCGTGTTCGCCCCGAGCGGTGCGCAAGCGCCACGGACCATCCAGACCTGGGACTGGCACGACGCCCTGGTGCCCCACGGCCTGATGCTGCAGCTCACTGGCGGCAGCGGCCTGCAGGTCAAGCTGTTCACCGAGTTCGGCATGCTCGGCAAGATTGGCGTGAACAGCGCCGGCCTCGGCCTGCATTTCAATATCCTCCACCACGCCAGCGACGACGACAGTGCCGGCGTACCGGTGCATGCCATCGCCCGCCGCCTGCTGGAAGAGGCCCGCAGCGTCGACGAAGCCATCGCCCTGGCGCGTTCCGCGCGGGTCAGCGCCTCCACCGTGCTGACCGTTTTCTCGCGCGACGATGCGTCGCCGCGGGCCGCGAGCATCGAGCTCTCCCGGGAGGCCATCGCCACCGTGCTGCCGCGCGAGGATGGCTGGATCACCCACACCAACCACTTCCTCGCCCCTGCCTTGAGCCGCGGCGAGCGCACGCCGGACGTGTCGACCACCTACGCGCGCCTGGAGCATGTGAATGCGCAACTGGGCGGCATGTTCGCCGGCGATCTCTCCGCCCGGGCCGACGCCATGTGCGGCGCCAGTGGCGAGCAGGCACCGATCTGCTTCCACCCGGACCTGAGCATGCCGGCCAAGGAGCGCTGGGAAACCCTGCTGACCATCGGCATCGACACGCAGGACTGCGTGCTGGAGTACGCGGCCAGCAACCCGAAACGCCTCGCCGGCAACGGCTACCTGCGCTTCTAGCACCCTGACCCGGACCGGCGCCCCGGGTGGGCGGCGGTCCGCATCGGCCAGCAGCACTCCCCCGACAACTACAAGATGAGTACGGCAAATGGCGAATCAACCTGATCGCGACGCAGCTTCACCCTCCGCCCTGAGGACCTTTTTCGTCTCGGGCATGGGCACGGCCCTGGAGTTCTACGACTTCGTCATCTACGGCATCGCCGCTGCGCTGGTGTTTCCGCAGGTGTTCTTTCCGCAGATGGACCCGCTCACCGCCACCCTGGTGGCGTTCGGCGCCTTCGGCGCGGGCTTCTTCGCCCGCCCGCTGGGCGGCATGGTGTTCGGCCACCTCGGCGACAAGGCCGGCCGGCAGAAAGCCCTGGTCATCACCCTGCTGCTGATGGGCATGAGTACGTTGCTGATCGGCTGCCTGCCCAGCCACGACTCGATCGGTGTCGCCGCCCCGGTGCTGCTGGTACTGCTGCGACTGATCCAGGGCTTCGCCGCAGGCGGCGAGTGGGGCGGTGCCGCGCTGTTCGGCATCGAGTCCGCCCCGCGCGGGCGGCGCGGCCTGTGGGGCAGCTTCACGAGCATGGGCATCGGTATCGGCGGGATTCTCGGCTCGGCGGTATTCGCCATCGTCAGCGCGGCGTTCAACGACGATCTGGCCAGCTTCGCCTGGCGCATTCCGTTCTGGCTGGGTGGCGTGCTGGTGCTGATCGGTCTCTATGCACGGCTGCAGGCACCCAACAGGAAGCCGCTGGAGCGACGCGAAACCGTGCGCATGCCACTGATCGAAGCACTGCGCTCGCGCCCGCGGGAGATGCTGCTGTGCACCGGCATCGCCTTCGGCTACGTGACCATCGCCTATATCGGCAGCACCTTCTTCCTCGCCTACGCCACCCAGATCGGCTATGGCAGCACCGAGGCGCTGCTCTTCGACGTGTCGCTGTCGATCGCCATCGTCATCACCGCGCCGCTGTTCGCGGCACTCTCCGACCGCATCGGCCGGCGCACCGTGATGATCCTCGGCGCGGCCCTGATGGCGGTGGGATTCTTCGCCTTCTTCGCGGTGATGGGCCTGCACAACCTGCCGCTCTCCTGTGCCGCCTACGTGATGGTGGGGGCCCTGATGGGCGCGACCCAGGGCCCGATCCCCGCCTTCCTGGCCGAGCAGTTCCCGCGCGGGATGCGCTATTCGGGGATGTCCGCGGCCTACCAGATCGGCGCGGCCCTCGGCGGCGGCACGGCCTCCAGCATCGCCACGGGCATCCTCATCGCCAGCGGCAACAACGCCTACGGCGTGGCCCTGTATGGCACCTTCGCCCTGGGCATAGTCGCGCTCTGCTCCTACCTGCTCCGCGAAACCGCGCCGCTGAGCATGGCGGAAATCGACGACGACGGCTGGTCGCCCGTGTCGTGCCCCACGGCTTGAGTCCGCCCGGTCAGGCCACGGATGGAGCGACGGAGTGGAGCAGGTAGGGTGCGCCGTGCGCACCACTGGTTGAGCGAAGCGCAGGGGTCGATCCCGCGCTCGGTGCGCATGGCGCACCCTACGGTGGAGTACGTGCAGGCGCTGCGCCTTGGGCGCGTAGGCAGGCAACCGGCTTGGCGCGATGCTTTTGGCTGCCACAGAAGCCCCCTGCGGCAGATGAAAAATCCGGAACCCGGTCAGGGGTTCCGGATTTCTTCCAGCGACGAAGGATAGTCCTTCACCGAACAGCGTTGACGAGCTTGCGGGGGTGATTCAGAAGCTCGCTGTCTGCCCCCGCACTCAGAGCACGAAGTCCGAAGTCGACAGACTGGAAACGCCGGTGACCTGAATGGCGAACTCCGCGGCGCTGTCGGCATCGGTATTGCCATAGAGCACACCACCCACGACCTTCAGTTGGCCGGCCGTGTTGAATGCGGCGGTACCGGCGATCACGCTGGTGAAGGCATCGTTGGCGGTGGTGGCCGCATTGGCGTCCAGCGTCGACAAGTCGATCCGATCGCCTCGAGTGAAATCGGTGATGACATCCCAGGCTGCGCTGGTGGTCCCCATTTCCGACAAGGCATTGAAGTCGAAGATATCGTTGCCGGCAGCACCGGTGAGCGTGTCCTTGCCCAGGCCACCCGTCAGCACGTTGGCTGCGCCGTTGCCCGTCAGCTTGTTGCCCAGGCTATTGCCGACCCCATTGATTGCCGCCGTGCCTGACAGGGTCAGGTTCTCCTGGAAGTTGCCCAAGGTGCGGCTGACCGTGGCAATCACCGTGTCGACGCCACCGGCGGCGCTGGCTTCGATGACCTGGTCGGCGGCATTGTCGACGTAGTAGGTGTCGTTGCCCAGGCCGCCAGACAGCTTGTCGGCGCCCAAGCCACCATTCAGCACGTTGCCGGCGCCATTGCCGGTCAGGGTGTCGGCAAAGCTGGAGCCGGTGAGGTTTTCGATGTACAGGAGGCGGTCAATACCGGCACCACCGGTGTTCTGCGAGGCGGTGTTGTTCAGGTCCACCGTGACCGCAGCCGCTGCACCCGCGTAGCTCGCAGTGTCCACGCCGCCGCCGCCATTCAGGGTGTCCTTGCCGGCTGCTCCGCGCAGGGTGTCGTTACCCATTCCACCGCTCAGGACGTCGTCGCCGTTGCCGCCGTCGAGGCTGTTGTCGTACGCGTTGCCGGTCAGAAGATCGTTACCGTAGCCACCCGTCACGTTTTCGATGTTGAGGATTCGATCATCTTCATAGCGGGTCGCCACGATGCGCTGCGCCCCCGTGAGGCTGAGATTGACGCTGAGCGCCAGGCCCTCGGCAGCGTAGGACAGCGTATCGATGCCCTCACCACCGTCCAGGAAGTCGTCGCCAAGGCCGCCAGTCAGCAGGTCATTGCCGGTGCCGCCCGATATGGCATCGCCTCCCAGGCCGCCATTCAGGGTATCGTTGCCGGCGCCACCCTTGAGGCTGTCGGTGTCATCGCCGCCATCGAGCTTGTCGTCGCCAATGCCGCCTTCCAGCGTGTCGTTGCCATTGCCACCCAAAAGGCTGTCGTTGCCGCTGCCGCCAACCAGCAGGTCGTAACTGTCGCCGCCCTCCAGGGTGTCCGCACCGCCTTCGCCGAACAGGCGGTCATTGGACGAGGAGCCCACGAGACGGTTGTTGCCAAGGCCGCCGAACAGATCGCTGGCGCCGCTGGCGAACTGGTTGGTATTGGCCGTACTCGTATTGAGGATCAGGTTGGCCGCTGTCAGTTCGGCGACCGAAACCCCCGAGAGATTCAGGCTGGCCGAGTAGCCATCTTTCAAGTTTTTGATGACATCGCCAGTTTCGTAGTTCGCCGCTTCAGCCAGGCGCTTGAGGCTGTCGATATCGCTGATCCCCAGCGCACGGACATCGAGCTTGTCCTGTTCCGCAACACTGAAATCGACGATTCGGCTGTCGTTGTAGTAGGACGTGATCGCGCGCGAAACGACGAATACGTCGCTACCTGCTCCGCCAATGAGCTGATTGCTGCCCGTACCCCCATCCAGGATGTCGTTACCGCTCCCGCCTTCGAGCGTATCGCTATCTGCGCCGCCGCTCAGGGTATCGTTGCCTGCGCCACCGACGAGAAGGTCGTCTCCGTTCATGCCGGAGAGGATGTCGTTGCCCTGTTCACCGAACAGGCGGTCGTGGGTCGAGGAACCGGTCAGTCTGTCGTTGCCCCAGCCACCGAAGAGATCGCCTCTGTAGGTTGCGGTCAGCGGATCGTCCCTCAGGGTCGTACTGAGAATTACATTGGAGGCGTCGAGCTCACGGATCTGGTCGACCCATAGACCGTTCAGCGTGGTCTTCGAGCTGTTCCCGTTGGTATAGAGCCTGAAAAAAAGTTCGTTATAGCCATCGACTTCAAACAGGCGATTCAGGGTTTCGATATCGGAGATGCCGATGTTTCGAAGATCCAGCTTGTCTGCGGAAACATCGAAGTCGGTAATGGTTTGCGCGTTACTGCCGGTATCACGAGTTATAACGAAGGTATCAGCACCTGCGCCACCTGTAAGTTTGTCGCCGTAACCGGTTCCAGCGTTGAGGATGTCGTTGCCGTTGCCGCCAAACAGGTCATCTGCTCCAACGCCACCGTAGAGCGTGTCGTTGCCATCATTGCCATGAATGGTGTCGTTACCATTTTCCCCGTAAATCAATTCGGCGATGCTGGCGCCATGAATGGTGTCATATCCGGTTGTTCCGTATATGGTCGACCCGTTTACTGTTCTGCCATTGACTGTTGCCACTTAGACTCTCCTGTCTTTACTGCTAGAAAGGCGGCTTCTGCCGCCGCTTTATTCCAGGCAATAGTTCAATGCGCAGCGCATCCTCATGCTTGCTATTGGTTGAATCGCTCGCTTTAAAAGAGTTGCTGCGCGTCCACTGCTCAATCGTGATTCCTATGACTGGGTTGCAATCCATTGCCGCTGGTCATTGACCTGCAGCGGGTAGCGGGGGCCATTTGCATCCGGGCATTGACGAACAGGCTGAGGAAGCCCATTGCGAGCATGCTTTCCGTGCAAGCCGTGAGGGCGGCCTTTGGCGAATTGCGGCGAGTGTTCCATTGGAGGTTCTTGCTTCCTGCCTTGCTGGCAAGAATACAAAAACACGACACACAAATCATGTCCCTTTGCCATCATTCGGCAGGTTGAATCTGGCCCTTGGCGGCGTCGCCCTGGGCAAAAGCGAGAGGGGAGGCCAACGCCAGGCCGGCGGCGATGAGTTGCTTGTGGCGCATGGGATTACCTGCACGTGAAAAGGCCCCGCCGGACGATCCGGCGAGGCCTGGCTGGGGTTAGAACTTGTTGGCGAGGTCGATGCCGGACTTGCCGGGCGCCAGGATGTTGTTCGGGTCCAGGGCGCGCTTGATGGCGTGTTCCACCTTGCGCTTGACGGTGCCGTAGCTCTGCGCCACGCGCTCCTGGAACGCAGTGTTGACGCGGTACACGGCGTAGCCGTGCTTCTCGAACTCATCCAGCAGCTCGTGGAAGCAGGCGTTGGCGCGCTGGGTTTCCTCGGGGTTGGTGCGGTCGTACAGCACGTCGATCACGTGGTGCATGTCGCGCCAGCCGACGATGAACTCGCCGACGTAGTCCAGGCCGTGCTTGTTGAGGATCTTCTTGGCCAGCGCCTGCTGTTTGTCGCATTCGCTGCCACGGGCCTGGCTGACCGGGGCGAACCACATGGAGCCGCCGCCGCCGCGCCAGTTGTACAGGCCGAACTCCTGCAGGTTGGGCACGCCGGACATCAGCTGGGCACGGTACTTGAAGGGCTGGGTATCGCCGGCCTCTTCCTGGGTGACGATCTTGCCCTTGCCCAGCTTGGCCAGGGCGCCGGTGACGATCTTCCAGTTCACGTCCACCTGCTCCTGGGTGCCGTAGAGGGCGGCGTAGACGTTCCAGGCGCCGAGGTTCTTGTCCTTCTGGATCTGCTTCAGGATGGCCTCGGGGGTCGCGCCCGGCTCAAGGGTGTAGTCCGAACGGCGGGTGTTGCAGGTGGAGGCCTCCCAGAGCACGCCGGCGATCACCACGGAGTTGGGGATGACCTGGGCGATGCGCAGCGGGCGGATGAATTCGACGATCTCGCTGATGTCGGACTCGTTCTCGAACTTGATCTCGAAGGGCTTGAACACCGGTGGCTTGGGCATCAGCCAGAAGCCCATCTTGGTGCAGATGCCGTAGTTGGCCTGGGTGAACATGCCGTCCAGGGTCGGGCCGTAGCCCCACTTGAACACCTGCCAGGCGTTGTCGCCCTTCACCCCGCCCATGCCGGTGCGGTAGACGTCGCCGTTGGCCAGCACCACTTCCATGCCGCACTGCATGAGGAAGTGCTCGCCGTAGGGGGTGTAGCCCACGCCGCGATCCATGGTGTTGCCCAGCGGGCCGGCGATGGCCGACGGCGCGGAGAAGGACAGCATCAGCGGGAGGTTGTTCTCCTGGATGTAGTCGTACAACTGGCCATAGGTGACGCCCGGCTCGACCAGGGCGGTGCACAGCTCCGGGTCGACGTGGAGGATCTTGTTCATCTTCTTCAGGTCGAGGATCACCTGGCCGCGCTGGCCGGGAGCCGCCGAGCCGTAGCCGAAGTTGCGGCCGGTGGAGATGGTCCACACCGGGATCTTGTGCTCGTTGCAGATCTTCACCACGCCTTGCACCTGTTCGACGCTGGTGGCGGTGACGACGGCGGACGGCGCATGTTCGGCGTTGTCCACGGCCATCATGATCTTGTTGTAGGGGATCAGTTGCTCGTCCTTGGTCAGGACGTTTTCCTCGCCCAGCAGCTTGCGGAACTTGCCGATGGCTTGCTGGAAGTTGGCGGCATCCACGCCGCGCGGGAGCAGGGAACTGTTATTTTGCTCGGTCATTTGGTTAGCTCCTTCAAGCCTCGATCGAGAACGAAACGAAAGTGCCGGTCAGCGGCGAGAGACGGCTGACGGCCAGTGGGGGCTGTGTGCCGGCGTCGGAGCCCAGCATGGCCAGGGTGTGCCCGAGGGTGGCCGCCCACTGCTCGGAACCGGCGCCATTGCGAGCGCCTGCGGCCAGTTGCAGGGGCGGTTGATGGCCGAGCAGGCGTTGCTCGGTGAGGTTGAAACCGGCGCCGCAGGCGTTCAGTTGAAGGCCCAGCTGCAACGCGCAGCCATGGGCAGCCTCGCTGCTCAGCAGGCGGTGTTGCGAACCGGCAGCGCTCGCAGTGTGCTGGCCGAGCCACTGCACCCTGGCGCCGCTGCTGCGGGCCAGGTCGATGACCAGGGCGGCGCTGGCGTCATCCAGCAGACCGATGACACGTTGCGGCTTTCCGCTCTTCAGGCGCTGTTCCAGCGCGAGGAAGAAGTCCAGGCCGAGATCGGTGCGCTGCACCTCGGCAAGCCGGCCCGCCGGGCTGGCGTTGATGGCCTGGAGGAACGCGGAGCCGGCCACGGCACCGTTGACCAGGACCAGCGTGGCGGGAAGCCGTGACGAAGGGGCGACAAAGGCGTTGGCTATGGCCATGCCCGAGCTGCCCATGGCGACACCGGCCAGGCCGCCCAGGGCCATGCCCTTGAGCAGGGAGCGACGTTCGACGTTCATTCTCGACTCCTCAGGGCTTGGCCGCCGGAGCCGGCGACTTGGCGATGTACTCGCCGACCTGCTTCAGGGCGTTGTCGTCGATGAAGCTGGCGGGAAACGCCGGCATGGCGCGAAAACCGTTGCGTACCACGGCGCTGATGTACTCCGGTGGCAGCTGGCGACCCTTGATCACCGGTCCCACGCTGTGTTCGTGGCAGTGACCGCAGACCTTCGCGTAGACGTTCTCGCCGCTTTTCCAGATGCCGTCGCCATCGGCGCTGGCATGGCCGGCGAGCAGGACGAAAGGCAGGGCAAGGCAGGTCGCAAGGGCCCGTTTCACAGCTGGGCTGTGGGGGAGTCTGGACATTTCGTACTCCATTTTCTTATTAGTGGTGCGGGTTGATCGGAAGCGGTGGCGGATCAGAACGGATACGGCCGCGGCGCGTGCTGCAGGGTGATCCAGTGGTCGGTGGTGAACTCCTCGATCGCCCAGTCGCCGTTGAAGCGGCCGAGCCCGGAGTTCTTCTCGCCGCCGAACGGTGCGTTGGGCTCGTCGTTGACCGGGATGTCGTTCACATGGGTCATGCCGGCGTGGATGCGTTGCGCAAATTGCACGCCGCGCTCCAGGCTGGAGGTGAACACGGCACTGGACAGACCGTATTCGCTGCTGTTGGCCAGCTCCAGCGCATGCTCGGCATCGCGCGCGCACTGGATGCCGACCAGCGGGCCGAAGATCTCTTCGCGGGCGATCTCCATATCCGCGGTGACGTCGCCGAACACGTGCGGCGGCATCACGTTGCCCTGCGCCTCGCCACCAAGCAGGAGCCTGGCGCCCTCGGCACTGGCGGTGGCGATCTTCTGCTGCAGGCCGGCCAGTTGTCTGGCATTGATCACCGGGCCGACCACGGTTTCCGGCTTGCTCGGGTCGCCATAGGGAAGAGCCTTGACGCGCTCGACGAAACGGCGGCTGAACTCTTCCAGCAGCGGCTGCTCGACGATGATGCGGTTGATCGCCATGCAGATCTGCCCCTGGTGCAGGAACTTGCC
>RCUL01000794.1_pt1 | contig 13710 bp, 13 predicted proteins | sample 2167521 | NCBI WGS metagenome assembly RCUL01 (sample SAMN09932745, study PRJNA488358) | compost metagenome | feature: garden; material: soil; isolation source: compost soil in acetic acid-enriched culture | place: Germany: Experimental Botanical Garden Goettingen | collected 2016-01-27
CTCCTCCGGCCCGCACTCCAACGGCTACTCGCTGATCCGCAAGATCATCGAAGTCAGCGGCGCCGACATCGAGCAGGTCCAACTCGATGGCCAGCCCCTGGCCGACCTGCTGATGGCGCCGACCCGCATCTACGTCAAGCCGCTGCTGCAGCTGATCAAGGAAACCGGCGCGGTAAAGGCCATGGCCCACATCACCGGCGGCGGCCTGCTGGACAACATCCCGCGCGTCCTGCCGGACAACGCCCAGGCCGTGATCGACGTCGCCAGTTGGCAACGTCCGGCGGTGTTCGACTGGCTGCAGGAACAAGGCAACGTCGACGAGACCGAGATGCACCGCGTCCTGAACTGTGGCGTCGGCATGGTCGTTTGCGTAGCGCCGGAGCAGGCTGAAGCCGCGCTCAAGGTCCTGCGCGCGGCCGGCGAGCAGCCCTGGGTCATCGGCAGTATCGCCGCTGCCGCCGAAGGCGCTCCGCGCGTCGTGCTGAACAACCTGAAAAGCCACTGATGGTCGCACGCTGTGATGTGGTGGTGCTGATCTCCGGCTCCGGCAGCAACCTGCAGGCGCTGATCGACAGCATCACCGGCGACGACCATCCGGCACGCATCCGCGCGGTGATTTCCAACCGCGCCGATGCCTATGGCCTGGAACGGGCCAGAACGGCCGGCATCGACACCCGGGTGCTCGACCACAAGGCCTATGCCGACCGTGAGGCCTTCGACCGCGCGCTGATCGAAGCCATCGATGAATTCTCCCCGCACCTGGTGGTGCTGGCGGGTTTCATGCGCATCCTCACGCCGGGCTTCGTGCGCCACTATCAGGGGCGCCTGCTGAACATTCACCCGTCGCTGTTGCCCAAGTACAAGGGCCTGCATACCCACCAGCGCGCGCTGGAAGCCGGCGACCCGGAACATGGCTGCAGCGTGCACTTCGTCACCGAGGAACTCGATGGCGGCCCACTGGTGGTACAGGCCGTAATCCCGGTAAAGTCGGACGACACGCCGGAAAGCCTGGCCCAGCGGGTTCATGTGCAGGAACACCATATCTATCCGCTGGCCATGCGCTGGTTTGCCGACGGCAGACTGCGCCTGGGCCCGAACGGCGCCGAACTGGATGGACAAGCGTTGCCCCCCAGCGGGCAACAACTGCGTAACTAGGAGATTCGCCAATGCGTCGTGCCTTGCTGTTGCTCCTCGCCCTCTTCACCCTGCCCGCCGCGGCCGCCGAGCTGAAGCCGTTCTCGGCCAGCTACACCGCCGATTGGAAGCAGTTGCCCGTCAGCGGGACCGCCGGCCGCAGCCTCAAACAGCTCGACAACGGCCGCTGGGAACTGGACTTCGAAGCGTCCATGCTGGTGGCCAGCCTGAGCGAGGTGAGCACCTTCCGCGTCGAGAGCAACGCCTTCCTGCCCCTGACCTACCGCTTCAGCCGCAGCGGCCTGGGCAAGAGCAAGCAGGTGGAGTTCGACTTCGACTGGGCCCAGAAACAGATCATCGGCAACGACCGCGGCAACCAGGTGCGCTTCCCCCTGAACCGCGGCCTGCAGGACAAATCCACCTACCAGCTGGTGCTCCAGCATGACGTCGCCGACGGCAAGAAGAGCATGAGCTACCAGGTGATCGACGGCGACGAGATCGAGACCTACGACTTCCGCGTGCTGGGCGAGGAGCGCGTGCGCACCAAGGCCGGCCTGGTCGATGCGATCAAGGTCGAGCGCGTGCGCGACCCCACCCAGAGCAGCCGCAAGACCGTGCTCTGGTTCGCCAAGGACTGGGACTTCCTGCTGGTGCGCCTGCACCAGGTGGAAAAGGACGGCAAGGAATACCAGATCATGCTCAAGGAGGGCGAAGTCAACGGCAAACAGGTGCAAGGCCTGCCGGAGTAACGCCTCCCCCACAAGAAACCGGGCCCGGCGCCCGGTTTTTTTTGCCTGCAAATTGCCGGACCGAACCTTGGTCGGGCCCCGGCTGCTCGAAACAGGCTGATACTTGAAGGAAATGCACGGCACCGCGAGGGGCCTATGCTGTCCAGTCAGCGCCGCGCAGCCCGCAGAGGAAACCGCCATGACCGAGGAATACCTGCCACTCTCCTGCGACCTCTACGACTACATCGAGATCGCCTGCCTGCACCGCTACCAGCTGCATATCGAACTGGCCGGCGGCGGCCGCCTGGACGCCCGCGCCATGACCACCCTGACGACCCGGGACAAGGAAGAGTTCCTCATCGTGCAGAACGAAGGCGGCCAGGAGCGCCTGCGCCTGGACCAGATCACCGCCATCACGCCGCTGACCGAAGGGGCGAGCTTCGGCCGGGTGCTGCTGGGCAACCAGATCTGTTGAGCGGAGGGGTATGGCGCCCTTTTCGGTCGTAGCCTGGATGGAATCCGGGAATCCCTGTACCGTCCTTCCCGGATTGCATCCGGGCTACCAGGCTATGGACGGTATTCCAACGTACAGCGCGCCCAGATCCGCTCGGCAATCAGCCTAACCACCGCGCCAAGAAAAAACCGGGCTTTCGCCCGGCTTCTTCACATCACCACATCAGATCGTCCGGCACCTTGTAGGCGGCGTACGGGTCGTCGGCGTCCGGTTCCTCGGTCTGGGTATTGAGCAGCACCACCCGGCGCGGATCGCGCTCCTGGATACGCAGCGCGGCATCGCGCGGGATCACTTCGTAACCGCCGCCATGACGGACGATGGCCAGCGAGCCGCGGCTCAACTTGTCGCGCAGCATGGCGTTGACGGCGATGCGCTTGACCTTCTTCTCGTCGACGAAGTTGTAGTAGTCGTCGGTGGTCAGCTTGGGCAGGCGGGAGCTTTCGATCAGCTGCTTGACCTGCGCCGCCCTGGCCTTCTGCTCGGCCTTCTCCTGTTGCTGACGGTTCAACTCCTGGTCGCGCGCAGCCTTCTCGGCCTGGGCCTGGAGGGCGGCCTGGCGCAGGGAGTCATCCTTCTCGACCTGGTTCTTCTTCTCCAGGCGCTGTTGCTTCTGCTGTTGCTTGCCGGCCTGCTTGGCCTGCTTTTCGTTCACCAGCCCGGCTTTCAGCAGCTGGTCGCGGAGGGAAAGGCTCATGTCGGGATTCAGTCTCTCGAGTTAACAGCCAAGGCTGGGTTTTTCCTGTTTCTTGGCTTCGCCCCACAGGGCATCCAGTTCTTCCAGGGTGCAATCTTCAATGGGACGACCCGCTTCGCGCAATGCCTGTTCGATGAAACGGAAACGCCGCTCGAACTTGCCGTTGGCGCTGCGCAGGGCGGTTTCCGGGTCCACCTTGAGGTGGCGCGCCAGGTTGACCACCACGAACAAGAGGTCGCCCACTTCGTCCGCGATGGCCACCGGGTCGCTCTCGCTCATGGCTTCCAGCACCTCGTCCAGCTCCTCGCGCAGCTTGTCGATCACCGGCAGCGCCTCGGGCCAGTCGAAGCCCACCTGGGCGGCGCGCTTCTGCAGCTTGGCGGCGCGACTGAGGGCCGGCAGCGCGGTGGGCACGTCGTCCAGCAGCGATAGTTGCTCGGGAGCCGCAGCCTTCTCCGCTCGCTCCTCGGCCTTGATCTCTTCCCAGCGCTGCTTGATCGCCGCTTCCTCCAGCCGCGCCATGTCCGGCGCGCCATAGAGGTCGCCGTCGGGGAACACGTGGGGGTGGCGGCGAACCAGCTTGCGGGTGATGGCATCCACCACCCCGGCGAAGTCGAAGCGCCCCTCTTCCTGGGCCAGCTGGGCGTAATAGACCACCTGGAACAGCAGGTCGCCGAGTTCGCCCGGCAAATGGTCGAAGTCACCCCGCTCGATGGCGTCGGCCACCTCGTAGGCTTCCTCGATCGTGTGCGGGACTATGCTCGCGTAGTCCTGCTTGAGGTCCCAGGGGCAGCCGTACTGCGGGTCGCGCAGCCGGGCCATCAGGTGCAGCAGGTCGTTCAGTTGGTACATCTTCGTATCCTGTAGGGGCGAATTCATTCGCCAAGCGCCCCGAAGGGGCGCCCTTGATCCGGTGTCAGGCGGCTCTGTTACGCCGCGCTTCGATGATGTTCGGCAACTGCGCGATCCGCGCGAGCAACCGCCCCAGTGCGTCCAGGCCGGGAATCTCGATGGTCAGCATCATGGCGGCGGTGTTGTCTTCCTTGTTGGAGCGGGTATTCACCGCCAGCACGTTGATGCGCTCGTTGAGCAGCACCTGGGACACGTCGCGCAGCAGGCCGGAGCGGTCGTACGCGCGGATGATGATATCCACCGGGTAGGTCTGCACCGGCGCCGGTCCCCAGCTGACCTGGATCATCCGCTCGGGTTCGCGGCCGGCCAGTTGCAGGGCCGAAGCGCAATCCTGGCGGTGGATGCTGACGCCCCGGCCGAGGGTGATGTAGCCGACGATCGGGTCGCCCGGCAGCGGCTGGCAGCAGCCGGCCATCTGCGTCAGCAGGTTGCCCACGCCCTGGATCTGCACGTCGCCGCGCTTGCCCGGCTTGTGATGGGAGATCCTGCGCGGGATCAGCTCCAGCTGCTCGCTGGCACCCCGCTCGGGTTCGACCAGGGCCTGGGCGGCATTGACCACATGGGCCAGGCGCAGGTCGCCGGCGCCGAGGGCCGCATGCATGTCCTCGGCGGTGCGCAGGTTGCACTTCTCGGCCAGCTTCTCGAAGTCCACCGGCGGCAGCGCCAGGCGCGACAGCTCGCGCTCGAGCATGGCCTTGCCGGCGGCGACGTTCTGGTCGCGGGCCTGCAGCTTGAACCAGTGGACGATCTTCGCCCGCGCCCGCGACGTGGTGATGTAGCCGAGGTTCGGGTTGAGCCAGTCGCGGCTGGGCGAGCCCTGCTTGCCGGTGATGATTTCCACCTGCTCGCCGGTCTGCAGGCTGTAGTTCAGCGGCACGATGCGGCCGTTGATCTTGGCGCCGCGGCAGTTGTGGCCGATCTCGGTGTGCACCCGGTAGGCGAAGTCCAGCGGCGTGGCGCCCTTGGGCAGGTCGATGGCGTGACCGTCGGGGGTGAAGACGTAGACCCGGTCGGGCTCGATATCCACCCGCAGCTGCTCGGCCAGGCCGCCGATGTCGCCCAGTTCCTCGTGCCATTCGAGCACCTGGCGCAGCCAGGCGATCTTCTCTTCGTAGTGGTCGGAGCTCGACTTGACGTCGGTGCCCTTGTAGCGCCAGTGGGCGCAGACCCCCAGCTCGGCTTCCTCGTGCATGGCGTGGGTGCGGATCTGCACCTCCAGCACCTTGCCGTCCGGGCCGATCACCGCGGTGTGCAGCGAGCGGTAGCCGTTCTCCTTGGGGTTGGCGATGTAGTCGTCGAATTCCTTGGGAATGTGCCGCCAGAGGGTGTGCACGATGCCCAGCGCGGTGTAGCAGTCGCGCATCTCCGGGACCAGTACGCGCACCGCGCGGACGTCGTAGATCTGGCTGAAGTCCAGGCCCTTGCGCTGCATCTTCCGCCAGATCGAATAGATGTGCTTGGCGCGGCCGCTGAGGTCGGCCTTGATGCCGGTGGCGGCCAGTTCCTCGCGCAGCTGCTTCATCACGTCGGCGATGTACTGCTCGCGGTCCAGGCGGCGCTCGTGGAGCAGCTTGGCGATCTGCTTGTACTGGTCCGGCTCCAGGTAGCGGAAGGACAGGTCCTCCAGCTCCCACTTGATATGGCCGATGCCGAGGCGATGGGCGAGCGGCGCATAGATGTCGAACACCTCGCGGGCGACGCGATGGCGCTTCTCCTCGTCGGCGTTCTTCACTTCGCGGATGGCGCAGGTCCGCTCGGCCAGCTTGATCAGCGCCACGCGCACGTCGTCGACCATGGCCACCAGCATCTTGCGCAGGTTCTCCACCTGCGCCTGGGTGCCGAGCACCATGGACTGCCGGGGGTTGAGGCTGGCGCTGATGGCGGCCATGCGCAGCACGCCTTCGATCAGCTTGGCCACGACCGGGCCGAAGCGCTGCTGCACGTCCTGCAGCTGGATCTTGCCTTCACGCACGCCACGGTAGATCACCGCGGCCACCAGGGACTCCTGGTCCAGCTTGAGGTCCGCCAGGATCTCGGCGATCTCCAGGCCGGTCTGGAAGCTGGAGTTGCCTTCGGCCCAGCGGTTCTGCGCGGCTACCGCCTGCGGTTCGGCGTCGCGGGCGAACTCGCACGCCTCCTTGAGTACCGCGCGGTCGAGCACCGGGTCGAGGCTGATGACATGGTCCAGCCACGCCTCGAGGTTGATGCTGCCGTCCGTGTTGACCGGCTGTTGCGCTCTCACCTGTACCATCTTGCCTACCTTCCCTACGACGTGAACCCCTCACGTCGAATTGTCGCCAGCCTCTGTCGTGCCGGTCGGATTACGCGGGCTTCCTAGCCCGCCTCGAATAACGCCATGGCCTCGACATGGGCCGTCTGAGGAAACATGTCGAGAATCCCGGCCTTCTTCAGCTGGTATCCCTGCTTGACCAGTTCGGCACTGTCGCGTGCCAGGGTCGCTGGATTGCAGGATACATAGACCACTCGGCGCGCACCGGTTGCAGCTATCTGCCGAACGGCTTCGAACGCGCCATCGCGTGGCGGATCGAGGAGCACCGCATCGAATCCCTGCCCGGCCCAGGCCGCGCCGGCCAGAGGGTTCGACAGGTCAGCCTGGAAGAAGTGCACATTCTCCAGGCCGTTGGCGGCGGCATTGCCGCGCGCCCGTTCCACCATGGCCTCCACGCCTTCCACCGCCACCACCTCGCGCACCTGGCGCGCCAGCGGCAGGGCGAAGTTGCCGAGCCCGCAGAACAGGTCCAGCACCCGCTCATCCGGCTGCGGGTTCATCCAGTCTAGCGCCTGCGCCACCATTGCCTCATTGACCGCCGCATTGACTTGCACGAAGTCTCCGGGACGGTATTCCAGCTCGAGGTTCCAGTGTTCCAGGCGATAGCCCAGGCGTGCACCGGGCTGGTCCGGGTGGGGCTCGCCCTCGCCGTGCAGCCAGAGCTGCGCCTGGTGCGCCGCGCAGAATTCGCGCAGGCGCGCCAGATCGGCTTCGCCCAGCGGCTGCGTATGACGCAACAGCAGCGCCGAAGCGGTGCCGTGGAACAGCTCGACGTGCCCGACTACCTGCGGCCTTTCCAGGCCACGCAACAGTGCGGGCAAGGCACGCACCATCGTCTGCAAGGGCTGTACCAGCACCTGGCAATCGGCGATGCCGACTATCGCCTGGCTGGAGGCCGCGCGGAATCCCACTTCCAGCTGGCGCGCCCGGGCATCCCAGCGCACGGCGATGCGCGCGCGGCGCCGATAACCGAATTCGGTCCCCACAAGTGGGGCCACCCAGGCCTGCGGTTCGAGGTTGGCGAAGCGCGCCAACTGCTCGGCCAGGGTGCGTTGTTTCAGGGCGAGCTGTTCGGCATGGGGCAGGTGTTGCAGGGTGCAGCCGCCGCAGTGGCCGGCATGGGCGCAGGGCGGCACCAGACGCAGCGGGCTCGGCACCAGCACCCGCTCCGTGCGGGCCTCCACCACCTGGCTGCGGGCGGCGAGCACGCGCGCCTCCACCTGCTCCTCCGGCAGGGCACCGGCAACGAACCAGGTGCGCCCTTCGAGGAAGGCGATGCCGCGCCCGTCGTGGGCCAGCCGCTCGATGGTGAGCCGCTGCTTCTTGCCCACCGGGACTTGCTGGGTCCGCGTCCCGCCGCTGGGCTGGAAGCGCAGGCCAGTGCTACGCCGGGACATTGGGGTCTTCGTAGATGCCGGTAGAGAGATATCGATCGCCACGGTCGCAGATGATCGCCACCAGGGTGGCGTTCTCCACTTCGCGGGACAGGCGCAGCATGGCCGCCACGGCACCACCGGAGGACACGCCGCAGAAGATGCCCTCTTCGCGGGCCAGGCGACGCATGACCTCCTCGGCCTCGCCCTGGGCCATGTCGATGACACGGTCGACACGGTCGGCCTGGTAGATCTTCGGCAGGTACTCCTGGGGCCAGCGGCGGATGCCCGGAATCGCCGAACCTTCCTGGGGCTGCAGGCCGACGATCTGGATGTTCGGGTTCTGCTCCTTGAGGTAGCGCGACACGCCCATGATGGTGCCGGTGGTGCCCATGGAGCTGATGAAGTGGGTGATGCCGCCCTGGGTCTGCTGCCAGATTTCCGGGCCGGTGCCGACGTAGTGGGCTTCCGGATTGTCGCCGTTGGCGAACTGGTCGAGCACCTTGCCACGGCCACCGCGCTGCAGGCTCTCGGCCAGGTCGCGGGCGCCTTCCATGCCTTCCTCGCGGCTCACCAGGATCAGCTCGGCGCCATAGGCGGTCATGGCGGCCTTGCGCTCGGCGCTCATGTTGTCGGGCATGATCAGCATCATCTTGTAGCCCTTGATGGCGGCGGCCATGGCCAGGGCGATGCCGGTATTGCCGGAGGTGGCCTCGATCAGGGTATCCCCGGGCTTGATATCACCGCGCAACTCGGCGCGGGTGATCATCGAGAGGGCCGGACGATCCTTGACCGAACCGGCGGGGTTGTTGCCTTCGAGCTTGACCAGGAGGGTGTTGCTGGTTTCGCCCGCCAGGCGCTGCAAACGCACCAGCGGGGTGTGGCCGACACAGTCGGCGATGGTTGGGTACTGCAGGGTCATGGCAGGCTTCGCAATCCAGACGCAGGGGGTGCCTATGATAGCGGCAAACCGGGCGGCGCCATATCGCGTATAGGTTGCTGCATATGCCCGCAGGTCAGATAGGCCGCAATTGGAGGCCGGACCGCCAGCAGGGTGGCCGCCCTCCTGCCCTGGATGCCGGAGGGTCTTCGAGGGAGGCCGCGTCGGGGACGCACCTGCAGACAGGATCGATTTCGTCATTCGCTGCAACTCTTCAGGTATGCCAGAAGATTCCCACCCAATGAGTCGCTAAACTGCGCACAAAGCGCATGGGGAGGATGGGCGTGTACAAGGATCTGGGTATCAAGGGCCGTGTGCTCATGCTGACGCTGCTACCTACCAGCCTGCTGGCCCTGGTGCTGGGCGGCTATTTCACCTGGGTGCAGCAGGCCGACATGCAGGCGCAGTTGCTGCAGCGCGGCCAGATGATCGCCGAGCACCTCGCGCCGCTCGCCGCGCCGGCCCTGATCCGTGGCGACGCCGTGCTGCTGGAGCGCATTGCCGACCACGCCCTCGACCAGGCCGACGTGCGCGCCGTGAGCTTCATCGGCGCCGACCACAGCGCCTCGCCCACGCCGGCCCGCGCATGCTCAACGAAACCCCCGATGGCGAGGGCGACATCCTCGCCCTGAAGAGCAACACCGAGGCCACCCGCTTCCTGCAGCCGGTATTCGAGCGCCACCGGGTGCTCTCCGGCGACGCTACCCCGCTGTCCAACGACAACCTGCTGGGCTGGGTCGAACTGGAGATGTCCCACCAGGGCACCCTGCTGCGCGGCTATCGCAGCCTGCTCGCCAGCCTGCTGCTGATCGCCACCGGCCTCGGCGTCACCGCGCTGCTCGCCCTGCGCATGAGCCGCGCCATCAACGAGCCGCTGCGACGCATCAAGCAAGGCGTGGCGCTGCTCAAGGAAGGCCGCCTGGAAACCCGCCTGCCGCCGCTCGGCAGCCATGAGCTGGACGAACTGGCCTCCGGCATCAACCGCATGGCCGAGGCCCTGCAGACCGCCCAGGAAGAGCTGCAGCACAACATCGACCAGGCCACCGAGGACGTCCGCCAGAACCTCGAAACCATCGAGATCCAGAACATCGAGCTGGACCTGGCGCGCAAGGAGGCCCTGGAGGCCAGCCGCATCAAGTCCGAATTCCTCGCCAACATGAGCCACGAGATCCGCACCCCGCTCAACGGCATCCTCGGCTTCACCAACCTCCTGAAGAAGAGCGACCTCACCTCGCGCCAGCAGGACTACCTGGCCACCATCGAGAAATCCGCCGACAGCCTGCTCGGCATCATCAACGAGGTGCTCGACTTCTCGAAGATCGAGGCCGGCAAGCTGGTGCTGGAAAGCATCCCCTTCAACCTCCGCGACCTGATCCAGGACACCCTCACCATCCTCGCCCCGGCGGCCCACGAAAAGCGCCTGGAACTGGTCAGCCTGGTCTACCGCGACACCCCGCTGCAGCTGCTGGGCGACCCGCTGCGCCTGAAACAGGTGCTGACCAACCTGGTGAGCAACGCCATCAAGTTCACCCGCGAAGGCACCATCGCCGTGCGCGCCATGCTCGAGGACGACAGCGACGACGAACTGGTGCAGCTGCGCATCAGCGTGCAGGACACCGGCATCGGCCTGTCCGACGCCGACCTGCGCGCGCTGTTCCAGGCCTTCACCCAGGCCGACAACTCGCTCTCGCGCCAGGCTGGCGGCACCGGCCTCGGGCTGGTGATCTCCAAGCGCCTGATCGAGCAGATGGGCGGCGAGATCGGCGTCAGCAGCACCCCGGGCGTGGGCTCGGAATTCTGGATCAGCATCAGCCTGCCCAAGGCCCTGGACGAAATCGAAGATACCCTGCGGCCCAGCCTCGACGGACGCCGGGTGGCCGTGCTCGAACCCCAGGAGCTGACTCGCCAGGCACTCTGCCACCAGTTGGAGGACTGCGGCCTGGACGTGCTGGAGTTCCCCAGCCTCGACACGCTGGTGGACGAGGTGGCCGCCCGCCGTCTCGGCAATCGCCCGATCGGCCTGGCGGTGATAGGCGCCGACATCCAGGCACTCTCGCCGGAACAGCTCAGCCAGCGGGTCTGGGACCTGGAGCAGCTCGGCTGCAAGAGCCTGGTGCTCTGCCCCACCACCGAACAGGCGCTCTACCACCGCGCCCTGCCGGAGAGCCACAGCCAGCTGCAAGCCAAGCCGGCCTGCACGCGCAAACTGCAACAGGCCCTCGCCGGCCTCCTCAGCCCGCGCCAGCCACGGGTGGAATCCCCGCCGCAGAACAACAGCCGCGCGCCCAAGCTGCTCTGCGTCGACGACAACCCGGCCAACCTGCTGCTGGTGCAGACCCTGTTGAGCGACATGGGCGCCGAGGTGCGCGCCGTCGACAGTGGCTTCGCCGCCGTGGAAGCCGTGCAACGCGAGCGCTTCGACCTGGTGCTGATGGATGTGCAGATGCCCGGCATGGACGGCACCCAGGCCACCGAGGCGATCCGCCGCTGGGAAAGCGAGCAGCGCATCGACCCGGTGCCCATAGTCGCCCTCACCGCCCATGCCCTGGCCAACGAGAAGCGCGCCCTGCTCCAGGGCGGCATGGACGATTACCTGACCAAACCCATTGGCGAGCGCCAGCTGACCCAGGTGGTGCTGAAGTGGAGTGGCCTCAACCTTGGCGGCCAGCCCGCCCAGCGCCAGGGCCGCGAGGAGCGCGAGGATAACGGCCTGGAAGTGCTGGACCCGGAGGAAGGCCTGCGCCTGGCCGCCGGCAAGGCCGACCTGGCCGCCGACATGCTGTCCATGCTCCTGGCCTCCCTCGACGCCGACCGCGAAGCCATCCAGCAGGCCGCGCGCAACGGTGACCACAACGCCTTGCTGGAACGGGTCCACCGCCTCCACGGCGCCACCCGCTACTGCGGCGTACCGCAGCTGCGCGCCGCCTGCCAGCGCAGCGAAACCCTGCTCAAACAGAACGATCCGGCCGCGGCGCAGGCCCTGGAGGAACTGGATGTGGCGATCACCCGGCTGGCCGAGACGGCCAGGATCGAGGCCTGATCCAGGGCAATCTGCAGTGGCCGGATGCCAGCTATGCTGCTGAGCAACGAAAGGAGACCCCATGCGCGCCATTCTGTTCAGCAGCCAGGCCTATGACCGCGAAAGCTTCCTCGGTGCCAGCCCCACCTTCGAGCTGCACTTCCAGCAGACGCGGCTGACCCTCGACACCACGGCCCTGGCCAACGGCTTCGACGTGGTCTGCGCCTTCATCAACGACGACCTCTCGGCGGCGGTGCTGGAGCGCCTGGCCAATGGCGGCACCCGGCTGATCGCCCTGCGCTCGGCGGGTTACAACCATGTGGACCTGGCCGCCGCCAAGCGTCTCGGCCTGACCGTCGTGCGGGTCCCGGCCTACTCGCCGCACGCCGTGGCCGAACACGCGGTGGCGCTGATCCTCGCCCTCAACCGCCGCCTGCACCGTGCCTACAACCGCACTCGCGAAGGCGACTTCACCCTCCATGGGCTGACCGGCTTCGACCTGGTGGGCAAGACCGTGGGCGTGGTCGGCACCGGCCAGATAGGCGCCACCTTCGCCCGCAACATGGAGGGCTTCGGCTGCGGCCTGCTGGCCTTCGACCCGCAGCGCAATCCCAGCGTGGAAGCGCTCGGGGCGGTCTATGTCGACCTCCCGGAACTGCTCGCCGACAGCGACATCGTCAGCCTGCACTGCCCGCTGACCGACGCCACCCGGCACATGATCAACGCCCAGAGCCTCGAGCGGATGAAACCCGGGGCCATGCTGATCAACACGGGGCGCGGCGCCCTGGTGGATACCCCCGCACTGATCGACGCACTCAAGTCCGGCCAGCTCGGCTACCTGGGCCTGGACGTCTACGAAGAAGAAGCCAACCTGTTCTTCGAGGACCGCTCCGACCTGCCCCTGCAGGACGACGTGCTGGCGCGCCTGCTGACCTTTCCCAACGTGATCGTCACCGCCCACCAGGCCTTCCTCACCCGCGAAGCGCTGGCCGCCATCGCCCGCACCACCCTGGACAACATCGCCGCCTGGGCCGCCGGGCGGCCCTGCCATCAGGTGGACGCATAGGCCGTGGTAGCATTCGCAGCATTTCCGGAGGACCCATGGCCGAACACGATTTCCGCTACAACCTGCTCAACCCCGCCCACACCCTGAACGAATGCCGCGCCCTTTCCCCTGGCCTGTACCAGGTGACCGGCACCGGCGGCTCGATCCAGGCCGGCGACACCCTGCTGGTCACCCTCAAGGGCAGCCGCGACCTCAGCATGCGTCTCAGCGTGGACAAGGTGCGCCACCTGATCAACCCGCCCGGCCAATGGCTGGCGGTGGCCAAGGGCCCGGTGTTCAAGGAGCTTTCCATTCACAACTGGCAGGTCGATTGCGATGCCTGCGGCGCCCATCTGGACTTCGAGTTCGCCGTCGACGGCGGCCTCGGCAAACAGGCCCAGGCGCCCGCGGCCGAAGCACGCATCGCCGAGCTGGGCTGGCGCAACCGCGCCGGCAAGCACTATTGCCCGAACTGTCGTCAGGAGGACGCAGAATGACCCGGAACGCACTGCTGCTGGCCGCACTGGCCGCCGCCCTTGCCGGCTGCGCGACCGACAAGCCGCACCTGGAGACCGGCAAGACCTACCAGGTGGAGTGGATTGGCGAACGTCCGCTGATCGATCGCAGCCACCTGACCATCACCCTGGGCGACGACAACCGCGCCTACGGCAATGCCGGCTGCAACCACTGGTTCGCGTCGTACAGCCTGGAAGGCGACACGCTCAGCTTCGGCGCCGCCGGCAGCACCCGCAAGATGTGCGCACCCTCGCTGATGGAGCAGGAACAACGCTTCCTCGACGCCCTGGGCAAGGTGCAGCGCTGGGACATCTCCCCCATCGACCAGCTGCGCCTGTGGCCGGCCGAGGGCAAGCCGATCCGGCTGTGGCCGGTGGAAGGCTGACGCCCGCCTCCCAGCTCTTGTGGGGGCGAATTCATTGGCTATGTCCCTGTTAGCTGTTGCTAAGACGTCCCGGTCAGAGCGCGGAGCCTGGTAGGGTGGGCTTTAACGATGGTGGGCTGAAGCCCACCCTACGGGCCTTAGCGTCACATCCCAACACTTA
>RCUL01000796.1_pt1 | contig 13700 bp, 10 predicted proteins | sample 2167521 | NCBI WGS metagenome assembly RCUL01 (sample SAMN09932745, study PRJNA488358) | compost metagenome | feature: garden; material: soil; isolation source: compost soil in acetic acid-enriched culture | place: Germany: Experimental Botanical Garden Goettingen | collected 2016-01-27
GCGGCTTGCCATCCAGCGCGTTGAGGATCACCAGCGGGATCAGCTTCTCGGGGAAATGATAAGGGCCGTAGTTGTTGGAGCAGTTGGTGACGATAGCCGGCAGGCCGTAAGTACGGCGCCAGGCGCGTACCAGATGGTCGCTGGAAGCCTTGGAGGCAGAATAGGGGCTGCTGGGGGCGTAAGGAGTGGTTTCAGTAAAGAGCGGCAAGGCCTCACCGGCAGCCACTTCATCCGGATGAGGCAGATCCCCATACACCTCATCGGTGGAGATATGGTGGAAGCGGAAGGCCGCCTTGCGCGCCTCGTCCAGACCATTCCAGTAAGCGCGAGCCGCTTCCAGCAACATATAGGTGCCGACGATATTGGTCTCGATAAAGTCAGCAGGACCAGTGATGGAGCGGTCAACATGGCTCTCGGCGGCCAAGTGCATCACCGCATCCGGCTGGTGCAGGGCAAACACCCGATCCAGTTCGGCACGGTTGCAGATATCCACCGGCTCAAACGCATAACGCTCACTTGTCGATACATCGGCCAACGATTCCAGATTCCCAGCATAGGTGAGTTTATCAAGGTTGATAACGGAATCTTGGGTATCACGGATGATATGGCGCACTACGGCAGAGCCGATAAAGCCTGCACCACCGGTAACGAGAATTTTCATTAAAAATGCCTATATAACAACGTTAGAAATAAAGTGTTTCTTGCAAAAGGATTAACTTTTTTTGATGCGGGCAGAATCAGAGGATGGCCCTTTTATCTCTTTTACCCATCGCCCCAACTTCCACGCATATGTCAGACAAAGCGAATAAGCCACAAACAGCAACAGATAGAGCCCCATCATCAGCCACTCTGGCAATTTGGCTTGTTCGGCCAGAATACCGAAGAACACAACCCCTAGGTTGGCAACGACAATCAGCAATAGGGATTCGCGAGGGGTAAAACCGGCGTGCAGCAGGATATGATGCAGATGATTGCGATCCGGGCGCAGAGGGGATTGGCCTTTGCGAATACGGCGGATCATGATGCCCACCATATCCATCAGCGGCAGGCCGATCAACCAGAGTGCGGTCACAGGGCGAAATGCAGGTTCCAGCTCATTATGTTGTGAACCGAACAGCACCAGGTAGCCGATGATAAAGCCGAGGAACATGGAGCCGGCATCACCCAGGAAGATCTTGCGTTTGAAAGGAGGAATATTGAGATTGACGATCAGATAAGGCACCAGGGCAATGGTGATCACCAAACATATATGGGTCATATCAGGCATGGTGCCGGCAAACAGAATAGATAGCCCCACGAGTGAAATACCCGCCATGCTGCCAGCGAGACCATCAATACCGTCCATCATGTTATAAGCATTGATGGCGGCGCAGACAGCCACAATGGCGACCAGCAGATCCACAAATGGAATGGTGAGATTACCAACCCCCAGCACATCACCAAACTGATGCAAGCTGATATCGGTCGAGAGGCAGAGCACCAGTATCAGGAGGGCTTGCAGGCTAAGCCGGATCCAGGGGGAGATATCCTTGGCATCATCGATAGCGCCAATCACCATCATGCAACCGGCACAGCTCAGCATGATGATGATCGAACTTTGCAAGGGAATCGTGAAGAAGACGCTGAGGTAAACCCCCAAGCACACCGCGATACCGCCAATCAGAGGGACTGCACCGACATGCTGTTTACGCTGATTAGGTAGATCAACGAGTTGTAATTTAGCTGACAATGGGCGCAAGCAGGCGATAGCCAGCGCGGTCCCAAAGAAAGCAACCAGACCAGACGTTTCCATTTTGTTTCATCCCTAGAAATTATCAGGTTCGCCTCTTGGAACGACCTGCTTTTAATTTGCCTGACGGCAGCCAGCATTTATTTAATGACAAATTTGACCGTAACAACCCAGAAAGAAACCGACTCAAAAAACAATAAATTGGCTACCGCCCCTGAGTTACAGCTCCCAGTGCGCTCGCAGTCCATATATTGTTAATTTTGCCAAAGATTTATGACAGTTTTTGTTCCTGTACACCTTGGCAAGCGAGACGGCAAGGCGCTCGTTATGCTTATCCATCGTTATAACCATGATCATTCAGGCCCTATTCAGCACAAGAAGATACAGGATTAATTTTGAATTGGCGGGCGTGATTCTACCTGCGGTTTGCTCAAAATGGTAGCCAATCTGGCCTGCTCAGGACTCAGGTGGTCAAAAAGCAACCTATCGGCTCATATACGAAAAACGCCCAATGATGGGCGCCTAAAAAGTGGGTCAGTGATTCGTAAGAGAAAAATCTATGCTGTGTGTGGGGAGTTGCACAACATTGTCACTTGATAGACCGCGCTGTTTGGCCAGCCAGACCAGGTCACAGATGCCGTCCGTTGGCTCAAATGCGGCAGGTGCATGCATTAAGATCTCTCGTACTTGCTGCTGATCAAAATGGTGACAAGCCTCATCCAACGAGGTCAACAAGGAACGTAACCGCTCCCATGGCAGCCAACTCTCTTGTGCCACCATGACCCTGGGATGTTCGGTTCCTCTGGCATCATCACCAATCAGTAACTCTTCATAGAGCTTTTCACCCGGCCGCAGACCTGTCACTTCGATGGCAATATCGCCATCTGGTCGCTGCTCATCACGCAGAGTCAGCCCGCTGAGCCGGATCATCCGTTTAGCCAACTCCATGATCCGTACCGGTTGTCCCATATCGAGCACAAACACGTCTCCCCCCTTCCCCATGGCTCCCGCCTGGATTACCAGCTGGGCAGCCTCCGGAATCGTCATGAAGTAACGAATGATGTCGGGATGCGTCAGGGTTATCGGCCCACCTTTATCAATCTGCTGTCTAAACAACGGAACCACTGAACCGGAAGATCCGAGTACATTGCCAAAGCGAACCATACAAAAACGGGTGTTATGCTTCTCACGGGTCAAAGCTTGCAATACCAGCTCGGCTAGGCGCTTGCTGGCCCCCATAGTATTAGTCGGTCGTACCGCCTTATCGGTGGAGATTAGTACGAAGGTCTCTACCCCTGCCTCAATGGCAGCCTGAGCTGCGTAAAGAGTTCCAAAGACATTGTTGCGGACACCTTCGATGATGTTGAACTCGACCAGCGGCACATGTTTGTATGCTGCGGCGTGGTAGACAGTCTGGATGTGAAAGCTCTGCATCACAGTCTTGAGACGATGCTGGCGCTGTACTGACCCCAATAAAGGAACTAGTTCAGTTTCAATATCTTCACGCTGACACTGCTCGCGCAAGTCTTTATGTAAGATATAGAGGGCGTATTCAGATAGCTCGAACAATACCAATGTAGATGGCCTACACCGCAGGATCTGGCGGCACAACTCAGATCCAATAGAACCCCCGGCACCAGTCACCATGACCGCCTTGGCCGTTATATTCGCCTCCATCAATCTGGTTACGGGTTCTACTGGATCTCTGCCCAAAAGATCGTCTATGGAGACCTCCTTGAGTTGATCGATACGTGCAGAGCCATTGACCAAATCGGCCATTCCTGGGATAGAAAGCACTTCGCAAGAGAGGGGCTCAAGTGCATTGATCACTTCCTGACGTCGTGCCCTGGTGCTGCTCGGCATGGCCAGCAAGATCTTTTGAACTCCATGGTGGTCAATCAGGGTTGGTAGCTGAGCACTGTGATAAACGGTACAGCCCTGGATCACGCACCCCTGTTTGGCGGGATCGTCATCAATAAAGGCGACGGGATAAAACTCATTGCCTTGCAACAAGGCCATTTGCAGCTGTCGGCCAGAAGAGCCCGCGCCGTAGATCAACACCTGAGTACGAGCCAAACGGGTGGTATTAAGGAGCGCTCGGAAAAATAGCCGAACACCACCGACCAGCAGCACCAGAAAGGAGAGATAGATAACCGATACCGTTCTGGGCAGGAAGATATCGAAATAAAACGCAGAGATAACGAAGAAACAGGTTGAAAGAAATGCCCCTAGTGAGATTGTCCATAACACCCGAAAGCTGACATATCGCAACACAGCGCGATACAGCCCCAGCCGCACAAACACACTGATACTAACGATAATAATTGCGCCGAGCAGTGCCCAATGATGGGGGCTATCGATTGGCCAGTTATGTTCAAGCCGGATCCAGTACGCCCCCCAATAGGTCATTGTGATCAGGATCATGTCAACGGTGACAGATACGGCACGCTTGCTGGCACGTGAGAGGGAGCCCAGGCAAGTCAGTAGCCAGCTTCCACCGGGTAAAAGCTCATTTCTCATTCTGGTACTCCTGCATTCAGGTGATACGCAAGAAACGCTAACGGCAAGTAGGCAATAACCAGACCGATCACACCATCGAGCTGGCCCATTACAATCATGACAGCGATCGGTGCAAGCCAGAGGCAATTTATAAGAAGCACAGCCAATGTCACGTTTCGATGGCTCTGCCAACGCCTCGCCGCATACTGAAATGCATGGGTCCGATGAGCCTCGCTCAAACGACACTTCAGACGATAGCGATTCAGCAAAGTCCAGGTCGCATCAACCACAAATACCCCGAGCATGACGAGCCATGCCCACAGGAATTGAGGTGCAGAAGCGGCATCCCGCAGCATCAGGGAAGCCAGCATCAAGCCAAGAAATCCACTGCCACCATCCCCCATAAAGATCCTGGCGGGCGGAAAATTCCAGCACAAGAAGCCCGCCGCCGAAATCCCCAGTAGCAGGGTCAAACTGGCAGACGACCACGCCCCCCCAACCAGATAATGAAATAACGCCATGAACAGGCAGACGACAACGGCCTCGCCGGCCGCCAAGCCATCGATGCCATCCATAAAGTTGTACAGGTTGATAAACCAGATAACCCCCAGCCAGGCCAGTAGATAACCAAACCAAGCAAGATCCAGCTGCCAACCAAAGAAGGTCAGCGCTGGCAAACCATCAACCGCAGATACCACCAAGGCTGCCGCTATGCTCTGCACTATCAGGCGGGTTCTGGGCTTGAGAGAAATGTGATCATCGATAAAACCAACCAGTGCAATGCCCAGCGCCGCAGCCCATATCAATGCGAAGCTGCTCTGGGATGTGCCATAGGGCAGTGGGATCAGGGTGACAAACAAAGGGGCTGCCAGCAGAAAGGTTGCCACGATAGCCATGCCACCACCTCTCGGGGTCGGCACCTGATGTGAACTGCGATGATTGGGTTGGTCAAGCAAGCGGGTCTGGGCGTAGCGCCTGAGCAGGCCGGTCATGGTGATTGAAAGAAACAGACAAAACATCAACAACAAAACAAATGCCAGCATCAAGACGACTCGCTATGGGAAGATGCCATCAGAGATAGGGTCTGAGAGAGCGAATAGGGTGCCGACCATTGTAATCGCCTCTGAGCCTTACCGGTATCCATTTCCAGAGAGCCATAAATCCGTTGTAGCTTGGCATCAATCCCCAAACAGCGTCCAAGCCCTCTTATCACTCCTGGTGGGAGATAAAACAACCGACAGGCAACCCCTTCTGTTTCTGCAATCGCCGCCAATAACTGCGACGTCGACACTGCGACGGGATCTGCGACTAAAAAGACCTGGTTCACTGCGGCAGGGTGCGCCATTGCATGGGCAATGAAGTCACACAGATTAGGCAACGCCAACAAACTGCGCGCATTGTTCAAACGGGCAAAAGGGAGTGGGATCCCTTTGCACACCCACGTCATCATGCTGGCAAAGTTAGCCTTCACCCCTTCCCCGTAAATAAGAGGAGGACGAATGATGGTTACCGCCATACCACACTCTTTCGCGAGTGCCATCAGCCCCTGCTCCGCCTCATACTTCGAGCGTCCATAGGGATCTTCTGGCGGACTCTGCACATTCTCATCAAATGGCTTGCCTGGCTCGGTCTGCTCGCCATTCACTTTGATCGAGCTAATAAAGATGAAGCGCTTCACCCCTGCCTCAGCAGCCTGCTGAGCAAGCGTGAGGGTGCCCTCAGTATTCACCGCTCGAAAAGCCGCCAGGGGATCTGTCGCGGTATCTGACATCACATGCACCCTAGCTGCACAGTGAACAACCACATCCACTTGTTGCAATTGGGCTGTCCAGTTTGCATCTGCAGTCAAAGAGGGAGCCTGAACCTGGTACGAAGCAAGCGGGTGACTTCGCACCGCACCTTTCACATTAGCCCCCAGACTAAGCAGGTGTTCACAGACTGCCTTGCCTACAAATCCGTTGGCACCTGTAACCAATACTGTACTTTTGATATCTGCCATTACCACCAACGCCAGCCGTGAATATTGAAGAAAGTCACCATGGAACGCCCAAACATCCAGATATGGCGCCAGCCTTTGCGCGATGCATGACCACCGTGATGGACAACCTTCACCTGAGGGACATAGGCAATCCGGCTGATCTTTCCTGCCCGCAAACTGATGTCAAAATCTTCAAAATAGAGGAAAAAGCGAGGGTCAAACCCTCCGAGCTGTTGCAGAACATCTGTACGAAACAACATAAAACAACCACTGACAATGGTTGGGTCCCACAGCACATCATGATTGTTGAGCTGATCTACCATTTCATATTTTGCCAGGCGCGCCTGGAATAACTTCTTCACACTCGCAGGAGCAAAACCACGCAGCAATAAATCAAATACGGTTGGATAGCGTTTGCAAAGCCGTTGTACCTCACCATCTTCCCATGTAGCAAAAGGCGTCAATAATCCGCAATCCGGATGTTGCTCCATAAATTCGAGCGCATTTTTCAGTGCATCTGGGGCAACTTCAAGATCAGGGTTGAGGATAAGGTGATAATTTCCTTGCGTTAAACAACTATTATGCCCATCCCCATAACCTACGTTCATACCATCATGATAGTAATTTATCACAATATTCTTAGCTACTATCTCCAACAAACTACCGACTTCATCTGAGGATGTTAAAGAGTTATCTCTCACATGAATTTCTACATTATATAATGTCTGTTTAGAAGCTTTGACAATGTTAACAAGAGTTCTATTTAAAAGCTCCATGTCAACATTAAAGATGACAACACTGATAGCAACAATTTTTTTTGACATGGCTCATTGACTTCGTTTCGGCAAAAGCGAGCGACTTCCCTTTCACCATGTATAGTAAACATGAATTTTCATTTATGCATAAAAACGAATATAAAAACGCACAAAAAACCAAATTTAATTATAACAAGTCATTTGTTTAACCATGAAATACCTAAAAATATGATGGCAGTCATAAACACTAAAATGTATAACACTAATAAAAAGCTCATACTAGAAATAGTTCATGACCACCACCATTACAGTAAAGTTTTATTCACGCTCAATAAGTAAATCTAACCTTTGGAATGACTCACTCCAAGGCCATTCGGTAGCAGTTTTTGCTCCATGTTTTAAGAGCATATTATACAAAGCATCATCATTGATAAGCCGTTCAACGGCTTGTTTTGCTGCTTTGACATCGCTTAGTTCAACTGCTATTGCATTATAACCATCGATAATGTACTCGTCCCAACCTGTCACTTTACCAACAACAGGAACACATCCACAACCCATAGCTTCTAGCGGGGGACCAAAGAAGCCTTCAATCCTGCTCATTTTGATAAAAATATCACAAGAGCTATAGATAGATGGCATCATGCTCATAGGCACTTTTTCAAAAAATTGATCATATCTCCATCCACTTTTAGGCTTACCAGCACTACTTACAATCCATATTTCACAATCAAGGTCTTTTACTGCATTATATGCATCTTCCACTGCCTTAAATGGAATATCAATAGGTCCTTCGATTAAAACACGCTTTTTAGTGCCTTTGGGAATGAATAGCTCAACGGGCTTAAAGAGTAATTGATCAAGGCCGTTTGGCACATAAAAAGCTGAACGTTGGAACTCAGAATGGAACATATTCTGAATCCAAAACGCCTCGGTAAAATATTCATATTCTTTATCATAACCAGATGAAATAAGCTCTTGAACTCCTTTCTCATCAATAAATCGGCGTTCATCAGACTGCACAAAATATAATTTACGGCGTGATGAGATGCGGCTTAAATATGGCTCGGTATTCCATGCTGTAGCAATTAGCAAATCAATATTTTTAATGGCATCGCCGTTGCTAATATGATAAACAGGAACACTATTGTCCATCCAGGATATATTATTTTCTTCTGATAGACAAATAAATGAAACATCATGGCCACGAGAAAGCAAATAATTGGCATGCTTGATAATAATTGCCAGTCCACCAGAGATTCCGAGGCCAGCTACAATCCAACATATTTTTTGTGGGCGAGATACCTTGGTATTGTATTGTTTTAATAGCTCTCGATACCAAACATCATCTCCTTTTTGAGAATGGAAATTCAGTTCATTATTACCTGCATGTAATCTAAGGGAAACAAGAACATCAGGGAGAGACTTCAATCTATAGTTATAGTAATTCAGCCTAGCCCATAACTCATGGTCCTCTCTATATTTCATATTTCTATTGATGCATCCAACAGCCATAAGATCATCCCGTCTTACCATAACTGTACTCTGACATGGAATACAATTTTCAAGGTGCTCTTTAAGCGTTCCATCTGGGCTATGCACAACCATCCCATCTTCTATACCAGAAATTTGACGAGTTCCATCAACAATAGCCCTCCAAGCACCATACACCCCAGAATATGAAGAGTTATTACTTAAAAAAGAAACTGAAAGATCCAAGCGATTATTAGATGCAATATCATCACTATCTAAAAATGCAATATATTCACCCTGTGATTCTAAAATTCCCTTATTACGTCCTCTAACCGCATTTCCGGATGAATGTGGGTATTTAAAAATTCTCACACGTTTATCATTTCTATATTGCTCGACGACTTTAAGCGTCTCGTCTGGTGAACCATCGCAGACAAGAATTAGCTCTATATTTTTATATGTTTGATTTAATATTGAATCTATTGCGGCCTGCAATTCCCATGTTCGATCATATATAGGAATGATAACTGAAACTAAATTTTTTTCTATACCATTATTATTTTCATTCATAGACACTATGTTACAGTTTGGTTTATTAAAAGCCTTACCACCAATTGACAACATAGATATCAACTGTTTTCTTTTAGAAAGAGCCAATGACAATGAATATTTTAAACCTCTATCTCTAGTTAAAAGAATAAACCGTTTCAATGCAAATTTAAGAATAGAAAAATTGTATTTCATATTGATGTTCTTCAGTAGTTCAGTTTTAATTAATGATGACAAATTAACTTTTTAATTTTTCGCCTTAATAAAGCCACAACGCTGCTATTTGTCATTGATTTTACATCGTCCCTTAGCGCGCTCAAAAAATCTCTATTTTCAACTAAAAGCCCTCTATGCTCCGCCAAAACATCTCTATTTTCTGCTAAATGCACGCTATGCTCCGCCAAAACATCCCTATTTTCTGCTAAATGCACGCTATGCTCCGCCAAAATATCTGCATATTCTTTGCTTCGTGCAACTAAGATGTTAATTTTATCATTAAATATTAAGCTATTATTATTTAGTTTTTCAATGAGGCGAGCCTGATGCATAACGGCATCGCTAAGAGTTAGTATATTTTGACTAATAGCTTTACTATCAACTCCATCTAAAATTTTTTGCAAATATCTATTACTAAGTAATAATTTACTATAGGCAAGTGCGTGTTTAACTTGTAGAGCATCACAAAGTATTTTTTTAAACTCAAAACCATTCAGATTAAAAGCTTTATCAATATTTGATGCTATATCTCGCTCGGCAGCCATACGTCCATACACTTGCTGGAAGGTATCGAGAGCTGAAGGAAAACCATCTTTTAATTCTTTAATAATAGTGCTAGCATCTTTTTTACTACAGGCTGGACGACCTGAAAAATTGTAGTAAGAATTTAATTCATAATTATTAGCGTCAAGATATCCATCCCCACCAAAGTGGTCATATATATATACAAGCACTTTCGCGGAAACAGCAAAAACAACTGTATAGCCTATAGTAATGACCACATCATACTTTGAAAGTATAGAATCATTCAGCATTTCAACCTTGGCTGCTGAGCCATAATAGTCGAAATGTAAGTTATGGCCTAACGATGGTAACTCTAACAATTCCTGTGGAGGGTGATTGGAAACAATTGCCACTCTATTCAGAGTTTGCTTCAACTCAAATGCATCTTTTTGAAAAGAACAAGAGTTATGAAATACATATACATCATCTGCCGCAATACCACACCGAATCAGTTCTTCTTTTGTTTCATCTGAATTGCATAGATAGCTATCAAATAGCTGACCTGAGCAAAATGGGGCCTCTATAGGCTCATAAGGGCTTAGTGAGAAGTAGCATAACTTCCTACAGTTTACACCATTTGGAAAAAAATACGGGAGCGTGTATGTATGGAAACAAATAACAAGATCATATTCATGATCCATACCATCAACCAAGTCATTTATTCTTACATCAGCCAGTTGCTGATGATAAAAGTCACCTATATCGATGCATCCTATATGTACCTGATGATTTTCTCTAATAAATGCCTGTGTGAGTTCATAAACAACTCTCTCAGCCCCCGCGTAGTTTCGCAAAGATTGGCATAAAATAGCTATTTTGTACATGACACCTCAACTTATGGGATGAATAACAACCGCATTGTCGAATAAATCTTTCCCCCATGTATATAATGAAGTAGAAAAGTCAGACTCTTTGTGTATTGCCTGACCTTTTCTCCTCAACCACTTATCGGCATAGACCCCAGGGAAGTTATTAATATAATAGTCACACTTATCTTCCCATCGACTAACAGATAGAGCTTTACCAAAATGTTGACATTTAAATAAGGTTAAGTATCTTTTTGAATATATAGTCGGCTCTCTTGCATCATCGAGAATAAAATCAGCTCCGGATAGACTGCTCCATATAAATATTATGTCTCGACGCTCAGGACCAAAATACTTACGTCTGTTGAGCAATACTTCGCCCTCCTTTATATCGAGGGCGTCATCATGTGTCATGTACGCATCGAATAATGGTACTCGAATATAATCTATTTTATTATAATCGAGTAAATTAAGCTCCGCGCGAATGTCTCCAATCAAACGCTCATCCGCATCCATATAGATTATCCACTGTGGTCTAAACAACTTCATTGTAAGATCATTAAGCAACTTTCTGTGAGCTGTCTCTTGCCCTGTCCGATTATTTTTATCCCATCTGTTATTTTTTATAATAGATGTGACCTTAGGGTGTTGCTGAAGAATTTCATAGGTATTGTCTGTACTGCAGTCATCTAATGCGATAATGGCATCACAAAAAACACTCACATGCTCTAGAAAGTCTTTCATAATTAAAGACTCGTTTCTAACTCGAGTAATAACAATAATTTTTGGATTACTTACTCGCCCTAGATAATATTCATAACTATACATGCTCTTCTAGTCTCCAATTATGATTTATGCCGACAGCCCCTTCATATCGTTCTAAACCGCGTTCATTTCTTGGAGTTGTAACTTCAAAGTGAGCAATATAGTCTATCCTATCATAGTGAAATGTCGCCAAATCATCCGTAACTGAAATTGATATACTATATCTTCCATTCAAAAGTGGGAAATCTTTCATCTCTATAGAAACGGTTTTTGGAACCCGTTCTATTTTTAGTGAATCTCTCACAGTGCTAAACACAGAAACGATATTATCGGATGCGTTTCTAATAATAATTCCGATGCCAATGCCAGATGATATCTCAATAATTTTTTCTATATCAAATGAAAAATTAAGCTGCGTTCCAGTTACAATTATTTTCTTTTCGATTATAAAGTTTTTTATTTTAAGTTTAGGTAAACTAGGTGTCATAACTACAGCATGCTTATAATCACATTGAGCTGTGGGCATGGTTTCTTGTAAATATTTTGTACACACATCCTTTGCTGAGGCATCCATTTTAATCTTTCCATGCTCTAACCAAATAGCACGTGTACAGAAGTTCCTTACCATTGGGATTGAGTGACTTACAAAGAAGATCGGAATACCTGAATCTCGAAGTTCTTTCATCTTATTTATAGACTTTTCTTGAAATGCCATATCACCGACACTTAAAGCTTCATCAACGATCAATAAGTCAGGAGAAGAGTGTACAGCAATAGAGAATGCAAGCCTAGCAAACATACCTGATGAATATGTTTTAACGGGCCTATCTATAAAATCTTCAATTTCCGAAAAATCTATTATTTCTTGCTCTTTTTCGGCTATTTCTTTGTTACTCATACCGATAAGGGAACCGTTTAATGATATATTTTCCCTACCTGTATATTCAGGATTAAACCCAGCCCCCAATTCTAGTAAAGCAGCTATTTTCTTCGGCTTGGATACATTACCAGTAGATGCTTTCAACGTTCCACAAATAATCTGAAGCAAAGTTGACTTACCAGCACCATTCTTGCCGATAATGCCAACAGTCTCACCCTTTGAGATTGAAAATGAGATGTTTTCTAAAGCATGAAAGAACTCACTACTGTTAACCGCTGATTTAATACCGAGATTAAAAAATATGCGCCGCCATGGGCTTCTACTAATATTGAAGTTTTTACTAACATTCTCAACTTTTAGCATATTAAAAACTCACGTAAGATCGGCGAAATCTTCTTCCAATGCTTTGAATAAAAAAACACCCATAGCACATGCAAGCAGACTAAAAAAAGTAACCGTCATAATTGAATTAAAATCAACACACGATTCTAGTAAAATTTTACGAACCCCTGAAATAATTGGCGATAGGGGGTTGTATTTTATAACACTTTCGAAGATAGGGCTAACCTTCTTAGCATCAAAGAATACTGGAGATATAAACATCAATACTGGATTGATGAAATTGGCAATATTCCCTAGGTCTTTTATATAAGAACCAAGAGCAGAGAGTATTGTTGCAATTGCAAATCCGATAAAAAACAATGGAATTGCATATAAATATATTGATAGCCAAATAATATTTATCGTGCCGGTGTCATATACTCTATATAGCAAAACCAAAGTCATATTGACGACTAAGATAAATAATGCACTAATTGTTGAAGATAATGGTATTGATAGTCTATTGAAAACCACCTTCTTAATTAAACTAGCATTATTATTAATCAAGTCCGATGATTTACCAATCATCTCCGTCATAAAAAAATAAGGCGTTAGGCCACAAAACAATGCGACAGTATAGTTAAACTCTGACCCATCAATATCCCACCGAGCCTTAAAAACATACTGAAAGACAGCAGAATATAATGCTAACAATAAAAGAGGGCTCAAAACCACCCAAGCAGGCCCCAATACACTCCCTTTATATTTTGTTAGCAATTCCCTGCGACTAAATTCAAACGAAAGCCTTAATAATTGCATTATCAAAAACCTTATTCAAAGCATTCTGCAAATGAAAAACCGACAGCCATTTTATCTTTTTCTGACAACATGGGAATAACCTTCCCCCAATCAACCATGATCTCTTTATCATTCCAGAGGATGGCCCGTTCATGCTTAGGAGAGTAATAGTTTGTCGTTTTATATAAAAATTCAGCAGCGTCGCTCAATGTCACAAACCCATGTGCAAACCCTTCCGGGATCCACAGCTGCCGCTTGTTTTCACCTGACAGGTGAACCCCCACCCATTGCCCGAAGGTCGGTGAGCTTTTTCGGATATCTACCGCCACATCAAACACTTCACCAGCCACACAACGTACCAGCTTGC
>RCUL01000800.1_pt1 | contig 13673 bp, 12 predicted proteins | sample 2167521 | NCBI WGS metagenome assembly RCUL01 (sample SAMN09932745, study PRJNA488358) | compost metagenome | feature: garden; material: soil; isolation source: compost soil in acetic acid-enriched culture | place: Germany: Experimental Botanical Garden Goettingen | collected 2016-01-27
CGTCGGGCAGCAGCGGCAGGTTTTGCTGAGCCAGCGGTAGGCGTTCCAGTCCTTGGCGCAGGATCGATTCCAGACTCTTGTAACTGCATGCGCCCAGTGCCAGCGCACGCTGGCACGCGGCTTCCAGCCGCGCTTCGCCGTGCTGTTTGCTCAGGCGCAGGATGCCTAGGCAGGCGCGAAAGCCGTGCTGTGGGTGGATTCGGCGTTCGAGGATGTAGGTGATGACGCCAGCGGTGTTGGGCCCGGTTTGCTCTGCCCAGCGGATCAGCCGTTGCGGCGTCCAAACCATTCAAAGCGAACCGGAGCCGTTCCATGTACATCCGCGCCTACCTCCGCGCCTCTACTCAAGACCAAGATGCTCAGCGAGCCCGAACAGACCTCGAAGCGTTCGCCCATGAGCGCGGTTTGCGAATCGCAGCCTGGTACGCAGAGAACGAATCCGGAGCTAGCCTCAAGCGTCCAGAGCTATTCCGGCTGCTGGCTGATAGTCATCCCGGAGACGTGCTCTTGATTGAGCAAGTGGACCGCCTTTCGCGACTTAATGCCGGGGATTGGGACCGCCTCAAGGCTGAGCTGCTGGGCCGCAAAGTTCGTGTGGTCGCCCTCGACCTACCTACCTCCCACATGATGGTGAAGGCGGAGGATGAGATGACCATGAGGATGATGGACGCTCTAAACTCGATGATGCTGGATATGTTGGCTGCCATCGCCCGCAAGGACTATGAGGACAGACGCCGCAGGACCACTCAGGGTATTGCCCAAGCTAGGGAACGCGACAAGCTCAAACCTCAGGCGGAGAGGGCCTACAAAGGCCGTCCGGCGAACCATGAGCGCAACACCGCAATCCTGGCGATGCTAGATCGAGGTAGCAGTTGGTCGGAGGTCTGTGCGGCCACTGGCGCTTCCCGCAGCACGCTGCTGAGGCTCGTGAAGGCCCGTCAAAATACTGAAGCGTGAGCGTTCCGCTATCTGTTTTTGCGCGGCCCGTTCGGGGTATGAGTAAAGCATTCCCCATAATCTGACCACAGCCAATTGCACTGGCGTGAGATGAGATGTAAGAAATTACGGCCCAGCCTATCTGCTCTACCGTGCGTGGCGGTAAACCGGATAAGCCAGGCCGTAAACCTTTCCAGTGCTTAGGCTGGGCTACTGGGTTGATCGTAAACCGAGTCCACTTTGCACGAGTCCTGAGGGTCTATCGATGGCTTCCCACTCGCACCGCCTTCGCAGGTAGCGCCAGTAAAATCGCCAATCCACCTGCAAGCATCAGAAGCGAGATGGTGAAAATCCCGTTATCCAGACTGCCTGTCAGCTCCTTGATAAATCCGAGCAGCGCTGGGCTGACGAAGCCACCAACAACTCCAATCGAACTCACTAGTCCAATCCCGACAGCCGCAGTGGCTTTATTGAGATAGGTCGAAGGTATGGCCCAGTAGGCAATCCCTGCCCCAAATTGGAAAAAGCCAACGAAGCTCAGCACCGCAATTGTGGCCACCAACGAGTTGTTAAGGAATGGTGTGGTAGCGAGGCCGATTGCCCCCAGGATCAACGAGCCACCCACGTGCCAGCGGCGTTCCTTCAGTCGATCCGAGCTGGCCGAGACGAATAGCACACCCAGGGCAGCGAAGACATAAGGAATAGCCGAAAGCGCCCCTATATGGGAAACATCAGTCACCCCCAGGTTCTTAATGATTGTGGGCAACCAGAAGGTGAAGGTGTAGTTCGCGCATGCAGTGGTGAAATAGATGAATGCCAGTAGCCAAACCTTCGAATCCCCCAGCGCCAGGCGCAGCTTCGATAGGGCGCCCACATGGCCCTTCTCAACAGAGGCATCTGAATCTTTTGCCATGGCATCAGCAACCACTTGCTTCTCGGCATCACTTAACCAGCGCGCCTCTGATGGACGATTGGCCAGCAGGAGATAGCAGAGGCAACCCAGCAAAACAGTAGGAAGTCCCTCAATAAGGAACATCCACTGCCAACCGCTGAGGCCGCTCACACCATTCATGGACTGCATGATCCAGCCCGAGAGTGGACCGCCGATGATCCCGGCCACTGGAATAGCAAACATGAACTGGCCAGTGACTTTTCCGCGCCGCGTGCTCGGGAACCAGTAGGTGAGGTAGAGAATGATCCCCGGGAAGAATCCTGCCTCACAAACTCCCAGCAGTAGCCGAACGAAGTAAAACTGCTCAGGGGTTTTCACCAACATCGTTGAGGCTGATACCAGTCCCCACAGCACCATTATTCGCAGCAGAGTGATTCGAACACCTACTCGTTCGAGCCACATATTGCTAGGAACTTCGAATAACAGATAACTGATGAAGAAGATTCCTGCGCCTAATCCATATACGGCCTCAGAAAATCCGAGGTCGGCGCTCATCTGAAGTTTCGCGTACCCAACGTTGATTCTATCGAGGAAGGCTAATAGGTACGCCAAGAAAAGCAGCGGGACCAAGCGCCATGTGATCCTCCGATATACGGAGTTCTCGGTGACCAGGTATTTATGTGAGGAAGCGGGGCCACCAGAAGCGTCCACGGTGGTTTCGACATTAGCCATAGCATTGCCTCGCGATGATTATTATTGTTCTTTCTCGCCTGTGGAGTTCGAAGGCTCCCTAGATACCAAGCCTTCGTAACCTCCACTGTCAAGGGTGTTGCTTAGTGGAAACTAAAATCCGACGTTCGCAGCGCCCTTGAGCCCCAGGATCTGGCGAGCCTCATCTGGCGTGGCGATTTCATACGACAGCTCTTCGAGAATTCGACGAATTTTCTGAACCTGCTCTGCGCTGGACTTTGCTTTCACCCCTTTACCCAAGTAGATACTGTCTTCCAATCCTACCCGCACATGTCCACCCATGATTGCGCCGATGGTGAGCAGAGGCATTTGATGGCGGCCAGCCCCCAAAATCGAAAACTCATAGTTGGTGCGCCCGAATAGGCGATCCGCGACGCTACGCATCATTGTGAGGTTTTCAGGGCAAGCGCCCAGGCCACCTAGAATTCCATAAATCGACTGGATAAAGAATGGTGGCTTAATCAAACCTTCATCAACAAAGTACGCGAGATTGTAAAGGTGCCCTACATCGTAGCACTCTAACTCAAAGCGTGTGCCCGACTCACCCAGATCTTGCATGATGTGCTTGATGTCTTTGAAGGTGTTTCTGAAGATCAGATCTTCCATGCCCTCGACATATGGTTTTTCCCACTCGTGTTTCCAGTTGTCGAATTTACGAGCAATAGGATGGATCGAAAAGTTCATTGATCCCATGTTTAGTGAGCACATTTCAGGGCGTGCCCGCAGCGGATATGCGAGACGCTCTTCAAGTGTCATACGCGTGCTTCCGCCTGTAGTGATGTTGATCACCGCACCCGTTTGGCGAGCAATTTCCGGGACAAATTGATCAAACAGCGCTGGATCTGGTGATGGCCGACCATCGATGGGGTCACGAGCATGCAAGTGGACGATGGAGGCACCAGCCTCGACAGCATCGATAGCCTGCTGGGCGATTTGTTCAGGTGTGATCGGCAGATATTCCGACATGGTCGGGGTGTGCATTGCACCGGTAACGGCACAGGTGATGATAATTTTGCGGTTCTTATTGTTCATCGCTTTTACTCAGCTTGGGACGTTCCAGGGGACTTGGCGGCCACTGACTCGATGAGTCGCATAGCCAATTGCTGACGAACCCCATCGGCTTGTTCTTTTGTCCATGACCGGAGTCCTTCGCCGGATCGCATTCCTTCGTGCCCATTTGCCAGCAGGGTTTCGAGCAGCGGATTTGGAGTTTGGTCGTTACATAAATCCGGGAAAATGACTTGGTGGACTAGCTTCGTCAGTTGGAGCCCCACCAAGTCTGCGTTCTCCATCGGGCCCAGGTAGGGCAACCTCATGCCGAAGCTTTGCTTTACCACCGTATCGATAGTCTCGGCGTCACACACGCCTTGGGAGACCAGAGAGATGGCCTCCCTCCACATTGCATGTTGAAGCCTGTTACCGATGAAACCAGCGACGTCTCGATTCACCTTAACCGGTGACTTACCCAGGCTCTGGAGGAGTTCGAAGGTCGATTCAAATACGCTCAGTGAGGTGTGCTCAGTACGCACTACCTCTACCAGAGGAACGAGATGAGGAGGGTTCCACCAGTGTGTGCCGACCAGTCGCGCTCGGGCCTCGGAGCCCAGCATCTCGCCGATTTCAGTGATGGGAATGACAGAAGTGTTGCTTGCCAGCACGGTGTGTGGTGGGGCGAAGCCAGCGATATCGGCGAAGAGCTTTTGCTTCAGTTCCAGCCGCTCTGGCACAGCCTCAATGACGATATCGGCGTTGCTCACCGCCTCCCGCAAGTCTGTGAAGAGGGCAATGTTCGCGAGAATCGGCGCTGAGGCTATACCCATCTGATCGAGGTTATGGGCCACTCGCTGCGGAGCGAGGTCCAAGGTGGCCGCATCGGGATCGTAGAGCGATACTTTATGTCCGGCTTGGGCAAAAACCTGTGCAATGCCATGGCCCATGAGCCCGGCCCCGATTACACAGGCCTGTAGAATCTTGTGCATGGTGACTCCGTTTTTATCGAGCCCGTTCGGGCTTTCTTGTTGAAGTCATACTACGAGCGTGCAGATAAGCTGGTAAGGTTGCTTTAGGACAGTTACCAGTCCTATCCGGACACTCGCGCTAACGGAGGGTTGCCATGCCTGCACCTAATCAGGTCTTCCTCAATCAGAAAATATTTGCTCCATACAAGATCGCCACGCTCGTTGAAGCAGTGGCTGAGCAAGGGATCACTGCGGAAGTCGTCCTCCAGGGAACGCAGCTCGATGTCTCCCAAATCAGCGATCCAAATACGCTGACCTCGATTCATCAGTACATTGAGGCCTGCGAAAATGTCATCCGAGCCTCGGCAGACTCCTCAACTGCTTTTCAGGTTGGATCTCGTATGCATCTCTCTGCATACGGGATGTATGGGTATGCGTTGATGTGCAGTTCAACGCTGCGAGATTTTTTCGACTTCGGCGTGAAATACCACGTGCTCGCCACACCCACACTGACGATCAGTTGGCGCGAAGAAGCCGATGCCGCCATTTGGGAGTTCACGGAGGTTTACAGTCATCTCATGAGCCCAAAGGCGAGGCAGTTTCTGCTCCGCCAGCAGATGGCTCAACACGTCACTCATCTGAACGATGCGGCAGGGCCTGAGTGCCGGCCTATAAAGGCTCTGTTCGCATTTCCCACTCCTTCGGATTCGGCCAGGTATGAGCGGTTCCTAGGGTGTGAATGCGAGTTTGGCCATCAAGTGACGGAGCTTCACTACCCTCATAAGATTTTGGCCCAAGCTCCTCAGCTTGCTAATCGCCTAACCCGTACCGTGCTGCAGGAAACGTGTGACCGTCTGATAGGCAAAGCGAAGACCTCGTCAGGCTTCGCGGGTGAGGTTTACCAACTGATGATGCTGACTCCGAATCAGTTTCCGACGATGGAACAGGTCGCTCAGCAAATGCGATTGACCACCAGGACTCTACGCAGAAAGCTGGACGCGGAAGGGACGGACTTCGGAGCTATTCTTGATGACGTGAGAAGCAGCCTTGCCTTGGAGTATCTGCAAACCACTAAGATGAGCACTGAGGACATCGCAGCCAAAATCGGCTTCAGCGACAGTACAAATTTTCGACGAGCGTTCAAGCGGTGGACAGGGAAGACACCTCGGCAGGTCAGGGAGGAATCGAAGTAGTGCGCCCTACGTCTGGATGTCCGATTATGACCGTTTTGAATCCGGTTATGACCTCGCATTTTTCAGGCAGGATTCGTAGTATGCGGCGAAGGTAGACCTCATTGAGGGCCTACTCGGCAAATGGCCCAATCAAAGAATAAGAGTGCCTGACCATGCTCATACCTGTGCGACGTATCATCACGTGTGATAATTCAAACGGTCGATCTACCGTCCTCTCTGACGGTCCTGCCACTCACTGCATCGGCGGTCTCACCGAGCTGTGGACCACCGGAAAAGCTCCGCATGATCACAGTTCAACCACTGATCACGGTGAGCTGTCCAATAGCTTGGAGCCTCCCGCATCGGGCACGGTTTTCAGATTCTTTCAGATCCCTCCTGAAGCAGATACAGCTCACCTCAGTCTTGAGGAGAAGGCGAAGGCTTGGGGTGACCTGTTCGCAAGAATGAATGCGGCCCACGTTCAACCTGATACCACTCGTGATCCGGGCATGCACAAGAGTTCTACTACTGACTACATAATTCTCCTGCAAGGTTCAATCACGCTCGTGCTCGATGAAGCCGAAGTTGAAATGAAGCCGTTTGATGTAGTTATTCAGCGCGGCACCAATCACTCATGGGTAAACCGGGGTGATGTTGATGCTCTGTTGATGGCGGTCCTGGTAGACGCAAGAGGGTCTTGAAAGCTCGCTGAATTACTTAAAGCAACTCGATCCCTTAATGATTTTAGGGGGGGCGGCTTTACTGTGTGCTCCACTTGTGACTTTTTGAATGCTGCTAAGTGTCAGCTTCGTTCTCGTCTGCCCGTAAAAAGGAAAATAAAAATAATGAAGATCCTTTCGATCCAGAAATTAAAACTTCAATCCAGCCTGCTCGGCGGCACAGTTGTAACGCTTTCGGTATTAGGTTTAGGAGCCCAGGCAAACGCCGAGGGGATGATCGAGGATACGAGCGCTTCGCTTAATCTGCGAAATTTTTACCACAATAGGAATTTTGTAGATCCCACTTATCCACAGGGCATGGCAGAAGAATGGGCGCAGAGCTTCATCTTGGATGTCCGCTCAGGCTTCACACAAGGGCCTGTGGGCTTCGGTGTGGATATTCTCGGGCTCTACTCCCTAAAACTTGACGGTGGGCGTGGAACTGCAGGCACTCAGCTCCTTCCAGTCCATGATGACGGCAGAGCCGCCGATGACTTCGGTCGTTTAGGGGTTGCAGTGAAAGCCCGAGTATCGAAGACAGAACTGAAGGTTGGTGAGTGGGTCTCATCGCTTCCGGTACTGCGTTCAGATGATGGTCGATCTTTACCTCAGACATTCAGGGGCGCACAGATCACATCTAAAGAAATCGAAAACGTTACACTTTATACTGGTCAGTTTCGAGGCAATAGCCCGAGAAACGATGGCAGCATGGAAAAAATGTTCATGTCTGGTAGGCCTGGAGCGGTATCTGATCGATTCAATTTTTTCGGTGGTGAGTACTCGTTCAATAACCAGGCTACTCAAGTTGGCCTTTGGTATGCAGAACTGCAAGACATCTACAAGCAGCAGTATTTTAATGCGGTACATAGTCAGCAGTTAGGCGACTGGCGGCTAGGTGCGAATCTTGGCCTGTTCTTGGGAGATGAGTCCGGTTCTGCCAAGGCAGGCGAAATGGACAACAAGACTGCCACACTGATGCTTTCTGCAAAGACCGGCGCGAATACGTTTTATGTAGGATTACAGGGCGTCTATGGAGATACAGGTTGGATGCGTGTTAACGGGGCCGCTGGCAGTGCGCTCGCGAACGATACTTTCATTTCAAGCTACGATTTTGCCAAAGAGCGCTCTTGGCAGATTCGTCATGATTTCAATTTTGTAGCCTTGGGAATACCTGGTCTGACAATTATGAACCGCTACCTGTCGGGTAGTAATATTCATGCCGATGCAGTGACTGACGGAAAAGAGTGGGGGCGCGAGTCCGAGCTCGCGTATGTTGTGCAGAGCGGACCGCTGAAAGACATGTCTATCAAATGGCGAAACTCTTCGCTAAGAAGAGATTTCAGTAATTTCGATATTGATGAGAATAGGGTGATTATAAATTACCCAGTTAAGTTTTTATGACCAACTTTCTTGACTGCAGGTGATTATGAGCGACGTACTTGACGGAAGAGGCATGCGGGCAGCAGTCATGGGGGAGCCGTTTGTAGAGCTGGCTATGCGCAGCGCCAACGGGTTCACTCTACCGCTCCAGGAGTTCATCAATGATCATGCCTGGGGAAGTGTGTGGCTTAGAGAAGGCATCTCCCTCAAGCTTCGAAGCTTGGTGACAATCGCCGTGCTGACTGCTTTGAAATCACCAAAGGAACTTTCTGGGCATGTGCGCGGGGCTCTTAACAATGGCTGTACTCCGGAGGAGATCCAGGAGGTCATTCTTCACTGCGCGGTTTATGCCGGTGTACCCGCTTCTGCGGAAGGCTTCCGTGTGGCTAGAGCCGTGATTGAGGAGGATATTCCAGGTCCAGTTCAGTCATGACGGCAAGCGGCGAGAATTGCTAGAGGGGACGTAGGAGCACGGGCTGTCCTCTGCGCCAACAAGCGTGATCCCTGCGGCCGCTAGTGATAGCGCTGTGGTAATCCTGTGGTAACCTCGCCAGCCCTGCACGCGATTGCACCCGAATTCATTGGTCGCCACACCCCGGTTCGATTCCTATCGTTCCTGTCTCCGGCACCACATTCAGATTGGCCAGTGGCGATTTTTCGCTTGTTGGCCCTGCTAAGAAGCCCGCCGTGTGCGGGTTTTTTTGTGGCTGTCTTTTACGCTGTGAATCTGCGTGCTTTGACTTAATGGGGTGCGGTTTTCCACTTAGGGTTGCACGGTTTTCTAGATAGTGGTTATCTGTTGATTCGGTTTTAGCCAACGTTTACTGGGCAAATGCCGAATTTTTTCTAGATAATGGTTTTTCTGTTTAGAGATAATTTTGAGATGCCCCAGTTTTCCCACTACGACCTGCAGCTGCTGAACCCCTCCTTCGACTCGCCATTGGTTGACGTTCTGGCCGAACTCGAGTTTCTGCGCAGACTGAGGTTGGAGGGAGACACCCCACCCCAGGTGTTCTTTCAGCTCAAGGCGCTGTTCCATACCTTGGAGAGCTTGGGGTCTGCTCGAATCGAGGGCAACCACACCACGCTGGCCGACTACATTGACAGCAAGGTCGAAGGCAAAGCCGAGAGCACCGACCAGTTGCTGGAAATTGCCAACATCGAGAAGGCAATGGACTACATCGAAGAGGTGGTTAAGCCCGGTGAAGACCTGACAGAGCATACGATTCGAGAGCTGCACGCCATGACCGTGCACGGGTTGCGGCGCGAAGGCGATAAAACGCCTGGCGCCTACCGGGAAGGCGCGGTCAGGATCGCGCAGGCGGAGCATCTACCTCCGGAAGGTGTGCTGGTGCCCCAGTACATGCAAGAGTTGGTCAGCTTCATCAATCGTGACGACTCGCCTAAGTACGCCCTGATGAAGGTCGCCCTGGCGCACCACCGTTTCGGCTGGATTCACCCATTCGGCAATGGCAATGGGCGGGTGGTAAGGCTGCTGACCTATGCATTGTTGATGAAGTACGGCTTTAACGTGAACTCGGGTGGCCGAGTGCTCAATCCCACGGCAGTGTTCTGCAATGACCGAGACAAGTACTACACCATGCTGGGGGTGGCTGATACCGGTACCATCGCGGGCTCGGAAGCATGGTGTACCTATGTGTTGCAAGGCATTCGGGATGAGCTGGAGAAGGTGGACAAGCTCACCGATTATGGCTATCTCACTAAATGCATTCTGCACCCAGCGGTGAGCTTTGCACGCAGTCGGGAATGGATTACCGAGACCGAGGAACGGATCCTTGTCGGCGTGATAAAGATGAAGGTAGTGAAATCAAGTGATATTGCTCAGGCGCTTCCAACGCTCACCCCTAACCAACGAACGTATCAGATTAAAAATCTGGTAGAGCAAGGCATGCTTTTGCCGGTCAATCCGGGGGCGAGGCAATACACCATTGGCTTCTCCAGCAACTATCTGGTGCGTGGGGTAATCAAGGCGCTGAGAGAGCAGGGGTTCATTCCTGAACCTCTCGATAGGCCTTGAGAAATCGCAGGTTCGTGCCGAATCCAGCTTGATCTTGCCACCCTGGCGCGGCCTTGCCGGGGCGCCGGGCCGGTCGGAAAGGGCCGCAAGGCGGCCGCTGCATTTCTTGAACCACCGTAATCTTGCAGCCCTGCTACCCATCCAATCTCGCTGCGGCCGTCATCTTGGAGCGCATCGCCGAACACCCGATCAATTGGGTCGATAAACTGCCTCCCGTGGTACGGTTCTTTCGCCCTACTGAACTCTGCGAGGTGGCCTTACCCATGGTCAAAACTGTTCGCTTGCCCAAACCCGCGGCCGACCTGTTGTTGCTGCACATTGAATTGAAATACATCGAGCCGGCCATCTGGCGCCGCGTGGCGGTACCGGAAAACATCACCCTGGGCAGATTGCATTCAGTGATCCAGGTCGTGATGGGATGGGAGGGTGGGCACCTGCATGAATTTGAAATTGCCGGTGAGAATTACGGCATACCCGACCCTGATGGCTGGGGGCCGCCGGTAAAGCCGGACGCGCGCAAAACCTTGGTCAAAGCTTTGTGCGGGAAGAAGAGTTTCCGCTATGTGTATGACTTTGGTGACGGCTGGGATCACCGGATCAAAGTCGTTAAAGTGCTGCCCGCCATCGCCTGTCCGCAGGTGCCGTATTGCGTCGATGGTGCCAATGCGTGCCCGCCGGAAGATGTGGGCGGTGAGCCGGGTTATGCCGAGTTTCTTCAAGCCATGGCAGACCCCAATCACCCAGAGCATGAGGCCATGATGGAATGGCATGGGGATATCTTCGACCCGGCGGCTTTCGACTGTGAGCTTACAAATGGTTGGCTGAAGGAATTCAGGGTCTGACAGTCCCGGGCGGAGCGGATTTTCGCGCTTTGCTGCTTACCAGGCGTGGCAACTACCTCTAGCACCACCCGTGCGCTGTGAATGCATAATCGGTAGTTCGCTGCCGGTTTTACCCGTGCTTAAGCTTTTAATCAGCATCGTATTGCCGGTTTCCGCTATGCCCACTATGATAATCAGCACTAAAATGCTGATTAATGGTGTGGCGATGCCGCTCAAACTCACGATCCAGGCTTTCTCCGATGGTGCATGGGGCGATGCAGCGACACTCACGGTCGAGAACCCCGAGCGTGTTGCTGATGGACGGTGCCTTGTCGCATACGACAGCGACTACATCATCGCGAACTTAGATCGCATGGAAGATCGTTGCGAACTGGCCCTAAGCGTTAACCTTCCGTTGAACTGGGACCATCATGACGTCAAAGGGTATCCAGCATTCCTCTACGACATCATTCCCTCCGGTGCTGCCAAGGACTCTCTTGAATCCCGCTACGGGCGTCTTAAGCCCGAAGGCGTGGAAATGGGGCTGTACCTTCTGGAGCGCTTCACGTCGGCCCCTATTGGGCATCTGCGCATCAAGGAGTCGGTGGAGGGCCTTCAGCCGGATCGGAACGAGGCTTTCGCGCATGCTGAAGTCGTGGACAGGACGAACGAATTTCTTGAGTACGCCTATGAAAGCGGCGCGGCGTTGGGCGGTGCTACCGGTGCCAACGGGCAAGCCCCCAAGCTGGTCATGACCCAAGCCCACGACGGTGCTCTGTATGCTGATGCGATGCTCCCCGATGACCAGGCGTGCCGTCACTGGCTGATCAAGTTTGCGCGTAATCGAGGCGGCGAGCGCGACAAAGACATCCTGCGAACAGAGTTTCATTACTACAAGGCGGTTGCTGCCCTGGGCCTTGATACGGTTCCCACTGATGGTTTGGCGCTTGAAGAGGCAGTGAAGCCAAGCCTCTGGATGCCACGGTTTGATCGCCGAGTAGTGGATGGCGGGGTGGAGCGGATACCGCTGGAGTCGGTGTACTCGATCTGCGGCATTACCGGCTACGCGCATCCGATGGCGCATGCCGAAGTGGTTCACCGACTGGTAGGTCTATGGATCGATAACGGCCAGCAGGATGAGGTGGACGACCTGGTGTTCGAGTACGTGCGGCGCGATCTGCTGAACCGCATTCTAGGGAACACCGATAACCACGGCCGCAACACCTCCATCATGCGTGTGGGTGGGAGGTTTCGTTTGGCGCCAATCTATGACCTTGCGCCAATGATTCTGGATGAAGAGGGCATCACACGGACGACGAAGTGGGCGGCGGAGCGCAAGGGGTCTTCCAATTGGAGCGACAACTGCGCTGAGCTCGTTGGTTACACTGATCCCGATGTTCTGCTGCAACGGTTGAGGAATGCGGCTGAGGAATTCAGGGCGTTGCCCGATCTGCTGACCGATGCTCCTGAATCGATGCGCAATGCAGCCTCTCTACCCGTGAATAACCTGGATAAGCGACTCGTGGAGTGGGGACTGCGATGAAAAAACTACAGCCTGAAGAGCGCGCTCAGCTCGTAGAGGATATCGTCAAGCGCAACGCGGCTGGGCTCGATCCAATCGGCACATCCATCCGCCGTCTGCGGCTGGAAGTCACCGGGCTTGACCAAGAGACCTTCGCGGCCATGTGCAGGATGTCCACGAAAAGCCTGTACGAACTGGAAAGCGGGAAGTCGAATCCGAAGCTCAGCACTTTGGAGGCCGTGCTGCGTCTCTTTGGCGTGCGGATGGGTATGGTGATGACTGCCAAAGACAAGCCCATCGCAACTGTCGTCGGCAACAATGTCGGCCAGTTGAAGGCCGGTGGGCCAATCGCTGTGACCGCGCCGCTGGCCAGTTCCTACGTGGTGGCCGGACCGAAACGAGGGAAAAGCCCGGTGGCAGCCAAAGCGAAGAAGGCAGTGTCGAGGCCGGCATCGCCACGGGCACGGAAAAGCAGTCAGGAAAAGTGAGATTGATGTGGGATGCAAATAAAGTCTCATCCCATTTGCCTCTAACTGATCGGTTGCGGCATTAAGCCCGGTTGCTCGCAGTAGTTCCAAACCAAGACGGCTCCATGCTTGTAACGATAACCATGGGTAATCCAGGGTTGAGGTTTTCCACAGAAAATGGCGGCTGTGTGTGGGCAGGCTTCGGCCTGGCCGGGTTTCCAAGTTCCCCGGTATTCCTACCCCATACAAAGCTGCCACCCCCCAATCCTGCCGGAAGTAGCGATTAGGCTGCTGGGTAACAATCCCAAGCCTGATCCTTACGGGCGAACGTGACAGTTCAGCATGATTGTCGCGCCACTGCGCGCTATGGCGTGCTGTCGTGACAACTCCTACGGCTCATGATGCACTTTCGGACCACACTGAACCTTGCGGAAGCTGGCCTGGAGGGATAAATTCATCGGGTCGCAACCAATTGTGCGACCGGGTTTGGCGACCCGTATGAAAAGGCGCAACGGCGCCCCGATCACGATTGCAGGCGCTTTTTTTGCGTCCGCTGTCTCGTGTAATGGCGGCTGTGCGTGGGAGACCCTCGGGTCTGCCGGGTTCCTTTTCCTCGGTTCGCCAACCTGCGTACAGCTGCCACCCTAATCGTTTGGCGACGGTCAGCGTGGTGCTCCAAACGAAAAGGACCTCATGCATGCTCACCGTAAGTCTATCCAGGATCCTCGCATTCGTTCTCCGCCGCCGTCGCCCTTCGCCGGCTCCCGAACCCCACCGTTTCTACCCCATCTACGACCCATCCCGTCCGCACAGCGCACCCAAGCAGGTGCCCCATGACTGACCAAGAACGCTTGTCCACAATCCAGAGCTACGCCTGGACCCTCGAACTGCTCGGCGAGGCCCTGGTGCAGCATGACGAGATGCTCGAGTGTGAACACAACCCTCACTTGAGCTTCCGGAACACCGCAGGTATCCACCAGGCGATACGGATCATCAGCCAGTTGGCCAGTGAGCAGTG
>RCUL01000801.1_pt1 | contig 13669 bp, 12 predicted proteins | sample 2167521 | NCBI WGS metagenome assembly RCUL01 (sample SAMN09932745, study PRJNA488358) | compost metagenome | feature: garden; material: soil; isolation source: compost soil in acetic acid-enriched culture | place: Germany: Experimental Botanical Garden Goettingen | collected 2016-01-27
TCTCCCTCGTACGGGCTCTCGGCGAACGCGTACGGGCGCCCGTCGCTGAACAACAGCACCGCCCAGGTATCGACCGCCACGTATTCGCCTATCAGGCGGTTCAGCGCCCGCCAGAAATCCGCTTTGTCCAGATGCTCGATCAACTGGCCGGCAGAGCGGTGCCAGGCCATGTCCTGGAGCGTTGGCGTCATGCATGTACCCCCTGGGGTTAATCACTCGACGGGATAGGAAATTCGCGGGCAAAACGCATACTTGCATCGACCTTTTGCAAAAGTCACCCACTTCCTGGCCGGAAATCAGCTCGACAACAAGGTCCGACAATGAAGCTCGAACTCGTACAGCTGGCGGGGCGCGACGGCGATACTGCCTTCAACCTGCAACGCACCCTGGACGCCATTGCCCAATGCGCGCCCGCTACCGACATCGTGGTATTTCCCGAAGCGCAGATCACCGGCTTCCTCAACCACCGGAACATCGCGGAACTGGCCGAGCCCCTCGACGGCCCCAGCGTCCAGGCCGTCCTGCAGGCGTCGCGTGAGCGCGATGTGGCGGTGGTGGTGGGCCTGATCGAGAACGATGGCGGGCAGTACTACAACACCACGGTGTTCATCACGCCCGAAGGCATCGCCCTCAGCTACCGCAAGACCCACCTCTGGGTTTCCGAGCCGGGCCTGGTGCTGCCGGGCGACCGTTACGCCACCGTGGAATGGCGCGGTGTGCGCATCGGCCTGCTGATCTGCTACGACACCGAATTCCCGGAGACCGCGCGAGCCGTGGCGGCCCTTGGCGCCGAACTGATCCTCGTCACCGATGGCAACATGGAGCCCTACGGCCACGTGCATCGCACCTCCGTCAGCGCCCGGGCACAGGAAAACCAGGTGTTCGCCGTGGTGGTGAACCGTGTCGGGGATGGCGATGACGACGTGGTATTCGCCGGTGGCAGCGCGGTATTCGACCCCTGCGGCCATGTGCTGCTGGAGGCCGGTCGCCAGGAATGCCGCCAGGTGATCGACCTGGACATGGCGCAGCTCGTCGAAGCCCGTGCCGTATACGACTACCAGGCCGACCGACGCTTCCAACTGCCGGGCGAGCGCATCGAGCATCCCGATGGCCGGCGTGAGCTGCTGATTCCCTGAGCGTGCCGCGGGCTTCGCCCGTGGCCGCCGGTTGCGATCCATCCATAACAACACATCCATAACAACAATCCAGCAACAGACAGCTGATTGCCCGTTCGCCGTAATCGGCAATCAGCCAGGAGCATCCCATGACATTCTCGCGTTTACTGAAGTTCGGTCTGGCCTCGCTGTTCGGCATGGGCCTCAACGCCGCGTGGGCGGAGACACCCAGCGTGCACCTGTACAACTGGTCCGACTTCCTGGCACCGGGCACCTCCAAGGAATTCCAGGCAGACACCGGTACCGCGCTGATCTGGGATGCCTTCGACAATGCCGAGGTGATGGAAAGCAAACTGATGGCCGGACGCAGCGGCTACGACGTGGTGATGGTGCCGGACGACCTGATCCCCAACCTTTCCAAGGCGGGCGTCCTCCAGGAGCTGGATCGCGGGCGCCTCGGCAACTGGTCGCACCTGGACCCGGAAGTCCTGAAAAAGCTGCAGGTGAACGATCCGGGCAACCGTTACGCCGTTCCCTATGTGTGGGGCACTACTGGCATCGGTTATGACACCGTCAAGGTCGAGAAGCTGCTGGGGCCTGACGCGCCGGTCGATTCCTGGGACCTGATCTTCAAGGAAGAGAACATCTCCAGGCTCAGCCAGTGCGGCGTGGCCATGCTCGATGCGCCCGTGGAGATCGTGCCGATCGCGTTGCACTACCTGGGCCTGCCGTCGAACAGCAAGAACGCCGAGGACTACAAGAAGGCCGAGGCGCTGTTGCGCAAGATCCGTCCGTACATCCGCTATTTCGATTCCTCCAAGTTCACCACCGACCTCGCCAATGGAGACATCTGCGTCGTGGTGGCCTGGGGTGGTTCGGTCCTCAACGCCAAGACCAACGCGGACCGTGCCAACAATGGCGTCAAGCTGGCCTACAGCATCCCGCGCGAGGGCGCGCCCGTTTGGTTCGAGAACATGGTGCTGCTCAAGGACGCACCCCATCCGCAGCAGGGTTATGACTTCATCAACTACATGCTGCGCCCGGAGATCATCGCCAGGAGCGCCAACTACGTTTCCTACCCTAGCGGCAACAAGGACGCCTCGGCCTTCATCGACCCGCAGCTGCGGGACAACCCGAGCGTGTACCCGTCCAGCGAAGTCATGGACACGCTGTTCCCGCTCGAAACGCTGCCGCTCAAGCTGGAGCGCGTGCGTACCCGGGTCTGGAGCAAGGTGAAGAGCGGCACCTGAGTGCCGCCGCGCCCACCTCTTCCCACAACAAGAATCCGATTGGCCGGAGTTGCCATGACTCGCCCCGTAGACCTGATCATCACCCACGCCGACATCCACACCATGGACCTGAGCCTGCCCAGGGCCGAAGCCATCGCCGTGCATGAAGGCCGCATCGTCGCCCTGGGCGACAACGCCGACATCGAACGCATGGCCGGTGCCGGCACGCGCCGCATCGACGCGCAAGGGCGCCTGATGCTGCCCGGGCTGCAGGACACCCACGTGCACTTCCAGCTGAGCAGCGCCGACCTCTACCACAATGCATCGCTGTACGCGGCCACCAGCCGCGACGAGCTGCTTGCCACCATTCGCGAGTTCGCCGAGCGGCACCCGAACAAGGCCTGGATTCGCGGCGTCGGCTTCTCCTCCAGCCTGTTCGGCCCGGACGAACTGACCAGGGAACTGCTGGACAGCGTGACCGGCGGCCGCCCGGCGCTCATGCTGGCCAGCGACTATCACAATGGCTGGGCCAATAGCGCCGCCTTCGAGATCGCCGGGGTAAAACCCGGCAGCCCCGAGCCGGAGAATGGCAGCTACGTGCGCAAGGCCGACGGCACGCCCAAGGGCTGGCTGCTGGAGGATGCCATCTGGGCGATGAACCGCATCGCACCCGGCTACACGGACGACGAGTACCTGGAGGCGATGAAGCACTACAGCAAGGCGTTCAACCGCCGAGGCATCACCGGCGTGCTGGATGCCATGGTCAGCCGCAACTACATGAAGAACTACCAGGCCTCCCATGATCGTGGCGACCTGACCCTGCGGGTCCGCGCCACCTCCAAGGTCTTCGCCCACAAGCCACTGGACGAGCAGCTCCGCGAGCTCCGGGACCTGCGCGAGACCTACCGTGGCGACCGGGTCTGCCTGCACTCGGCCAAGTTCTTCCTCGACGGCGTGCTGGAAAGCGGCACTGCGGTGCTCCTCGAACCGCGCAGCGACACGGGCGGGAACGCCGAGCTGATGTTCACCCAGGAACAGATCAACCGGTACTTCGCGGCGTTCGACCGCGAGAAGTTCCAGTTGCACGTACACACCATCGGCGACGGCGCTGTGCGTGCCGCCGTGGACGGGATCGAATACGCCCGGCAGCAGAACGGCAAGTGGGACGCGCGCCACCAGTTGGCCCACCTGCAGGTGGTGGACCCGGCGGACATTTCCCGCTTCGAGTCCCTGGACATCCTGGCCAACTTCCAGCCCCTGTGGGCACAGCCGCAACCCGAAGCCGATGCCATCGCCGAGGCCATGCTCGGCCCCGCGCGCAGCCAGTGGATCTTCCCCATCGGCGCCTTCGTGCGCAAAGGCGTGACCTGCATGATGAGCAGTGACTGGGGCGTCAGTACCTACGATCCATTCCAGATCCTGCAGTCAGCCGTTACCCGGCAGAACGCCGACGCTGGTCCCGACGGCCCCGTGCATAACCCGCAGCAGCGCATCGGCATCGAGGATGCGCTGCGCGGCTACACCCTCAATGCCGCCCACGCCGCCTGGCGTGACGACTGCACCGGCAGCCTCAGCGTCGGCAAGTACGCGGACCTGATCGTGCTCGACCGCAACCTGTTCGAGATCTCGCCCTACGAAATCGGCCAGACCCAGGTGCTGCTCACCCTGCTCGAAGGGCAGGAAGTACACCGTGATCCGGGCTTCGGCTGACTGATCGGCCCCGGTCGGGGCCGATTACGCACCACGAGCCGCCCTCGGGCGAGCCTGCCGGGAACGCTCCTGACCGCCTTGCACGGCGATCGCCGAGATCGGTAGCCCGGATGAAATCCGGGAGAAGTCCAACGGCCGCTCCCGGATTTCATCCGGGCTACGATTTGCCAGCCTGTTCCGAGATATTCTCTAGTTCCCAAGGCACGTCCAGTTTCTACGAACGTGGCGGTTTACTCGGCATCAGCCGGTCGTCCAGTCGGCGAAGCCTGGTGGTCCGGGCCGCTAGCGCAAGGTGCTGAACGCGGCTCGCACCTCTGCGCTGAACAGATCCGGCTCCTCCCAGGCGGCGAAGTGCCCGCCCTTGTCCACGCGGTGGTAATAGACGAGGTTGTGGTAGGCCCGGGCGGCCCAGCTCTTCGGTGGCTTGTAGACTTCCCCGGGGAATATCGTCACCGCCGCGGGAATCGAGATGGCGGCCATGGCCGGGCTGCTGGCACTGTTCTCCCAGTAGATCCGTGCGCTCGAGGTCCCGGTATTGGTCAGCCAGTACAGCGAGATATTGTCGAGCATCTCCTCCTGGGTGAACGCGCGTTCCGGTTCGCCGCGGGTGAACACCCAATCGCCGTACTTGTCGTAGAACCAGGCCGCCAGCCCCGCCGGCGAGTCGGCAAGGCTGTAGCCGAGGGTTTGCGGACGCGTTCCCATGATCGCCGCGAAACCGAAGCCCTTGCCGAGAAAGGCCCGGGCCGTTTCGAACACTTCGCGCTCTTCCGCATCCAGGTTCGCCGGGGCGGGATCACCGCATTTCAATGCCTTGGCGACCTCGGGCGGGATGGTCGTGGTGCGCTCGACCCTGTTGACGTGGATGCCGAGCAAACCAGCGGGAGCCTGACGTCCCATGGCGTCAGAAATAATGGCGCCCCAGTCGCCGCCCTGGGACAGGTAGCGCGTGTAGCCGAGGCGCTTCATCAGCGCATCCCAGGCGCGGGCGACGCGCTCGGGGTTCCAGCCGGTGCCTTTCGGTTTGTCCGAAAAGCCGAAGCCGGGAATCGAGGGCAGTACGAGATGAAAGGCGTCCTCGGCGGTTCCGCCATGTGCCGTGGGGTCGGTCAGCGGACCTATGACCTTCAGCAGTTCGAATACGGAACCAGGCCAGCCATGGGTCATGATGAGTGGCCGCGCGTTCGGATGACGGGAGCGAACGTGGATGAAGTGGATGTCCAGGCCGTCGATATTGGTCAGGTACTGGGGGAATGCGTTGAGTTTCGCTTCGGCCTTTCGCCAGTCGTAGCTGCTCTCCCAATAGCGCACCAGCGCCTGGAGCTTGTCGAGCTGCACTCCCTGGGAACGGTCGGCGGCCGTCTCCCGGTCCGGCCAGCGGGTTGTGCCGAGGCGGCGGCGCAAATCCAGCAGCGCTGTTTCCGGAACCTGGGCGCGGAACGGGCGTATGGCATCGGCCGCCGGGGGCTGCGGCGTGTCGGACTGGGAAAGTGCGGTGATGGGGCGGAGCATCGCGAACGCCGCCAATGCCGCGCCTTTCAACATCAGTGCCCGGCGGGACAGCGTGGAGGAGTTGATCAGGTACAGGATGGCCATGGTCGTGCTTCCTTCCCGGTGCAGGGAGCGGCGCTTGCCTGGCGATCATGACCTCGCCTCGGAATCGGTCCGCTGCAGAGAGACAGCGGCGCCGGGCCGGCGCACTGAAGCCTGGTCGGGCGAAATGGGCGATGGGTAGCAATGGAACTCTAGTGGATGGCGTGGGGAATGCCACGAAGGGGCAGGCCCGGTCCGTTGTTGATTGCCCCCAGCACGGCGTCTGGCAGGGCGCTTCCGTCATGTTGCAGAACCTCGGATGCGGCAGATGCGCTGCAGTCCTTGAACTCGAACGCATGGGATGCCCTGCAGCCTTCAACTTGTTCACTACACTGAGTTCGTTTCGACAGCGCTCCTCCAGAGATCGGGAGAGGCAGGTGGACCTATGGATTGGCACCGGGCGGCGGAGCATTTCCGTATGCGGCGCGGCTCCTGGTGCTTCAATGATCTGAATGGCAGTGCCCGGCTGCGGGGCACGAGTTGAATCGAACCAACTCTCAGCAGCAACGCAAGCAGTCTGTTCGGTGGCACAGGTCACTCGAAGGGTCATGTCGTGCGGTTGCGACCATTTCCAGTTGCCCGGCCATCCACTTGAGTGATGCCATTTCGGCAAGGAGCTTCACATGGTCGATACAACCAGCAATGTGCACCTGGACAAACAGGCTGAGCCTGGTAAGCAGACGCAGGTTGCCGCCTCCAGTGACAAGTTGAAACTCGGGGCGCTGATCGCCCTCGTCGTCGGCTCGATGGTCGGCGGCGGGATCTTCTCCCTTCCTCAGAACATCGCCGCGAGTGCCAGCGCTGGCGCCACCCTGATCGGCTGGCTGATCACCGGCGTCGGCATGCTGATGCTGGCCTTCGTGTTCCAGACCCTGGCCAACCGCAAGCCCAAGCTCGATGGCGGGGTGTATGCCTACGCCAAGGCCGGGTTCGGTGACTACATGGGCTTTTCGTCGGCCTGGGGCTACTGGATCAGCGCCTGGATCGGCAACGTCAGTTACATGGTGCTGCTGTTCAGCACCCTGGGCTTCTTCTTCCCCATGTTCGGGGAGGGCAACACCCTGCCGGCCATCATCTGTGCCTCGGTGCTGCTGTGGCTCCTGCACTTCCTGGTGCTGCGCGGGATCAAGGAGGCCGCCTTCATCAATACCCTGACCACCATCGCCAAGATGGTGCCGCTGGCGCTGTTCATCGTCATCGCCGCCATCGCCTTCAAGCTGGATGTGTTCACCTCCGATTTCTGGGGCGCGGGCAACAGCGACCTGGGCACGGTGATGAACCAGGTCCGCAACATGATGCTGGTGACCGTCTGGGTGTTCATCGGCATCGAGGGGGCGAGCATCTTCTCCGCCCGCGCCGAGAAACGCAGCGACGTCGGCAAGGCCACGGTGGTCGGCTTCGTTGCGGTGCTCCTGCTGCTGGTCCTGGTCAACGTGCTGTCCCAGGGGATCCTGGCGCAGGCCCAGCTGTCCGGCCTGAAGAACCCGTCGATGGCGGGAGTGCTGGAGAGCGTCGTCGGCCATTGGGGCGCCGTCCTCATCAGCGTCGGGTTGATCGTCTCCCTGGCGGGTGCGCTGCTGTCGTGGACCCTGCTGTGTGCCGAGATCCTCTTCGCCAGTGCCCGCGACCACACCATGCCGGCGTTCCTGCGCAAGGAGAACGCCAACGCGGTGCCGGCCAATGCGCTGTGGCTGTCGAACGGGCTGATCCAGCTGTTCCTGATCATCACCCTGTTCAACAGCTCCACCTACCTCAGCCTGCTTTACCTGGCCACCTCGATGATCCTGGTGCCGTACTTCTGGTCCGCGGCTTACGCCCTGCTGCTGGCCTGGCGTCACGAAACCTACGAGCAGGCCCCCGGCGAACGTGGCAAGGACCTGCTGATTGCGCTGATCGCCGTGCTCTACGCCGTGTGGCTGGTTTACGCGGCGGGCGTGCAGTACCTGCTCCTGTCGGCGCTCCTGTATGCGCCGGGCGCGATCCTGTTCGCCAAGGCCAAGCGCGAGCTGGGGCAGCCGGTGTTCACTGCGGTGGAGAAGGTGATCTTCGCGGTGGTGCTGATCGGTGCGCTGATCGCCGGGTATGGCCTGTACAGCGGTTTCCTCAGCCTCTGACTCCGACTCTGACTCTGACAAAGGGGTCCCATGGCGGGCGGCGATCCGTCCGCCACGGGTGGTCCGGGGAGGTTGCTGAGGTCCTTCGCAAATACCGTCGTCGCGCTGGTACTGGAGGCCAGCCTGCATCACAGGTGCAATTCACATCACCTGTGAATGCCTGGGCAGTGCGGCGGAAATCGATGCTGCCAGGAGGACAAAGACGGTAGAAATCCACAGGCACATCTCCAGCCCGGAAGTCTGGAATACCCAGCCGGACAGCAGCGTCCCGATCAGCCGGCCCAGGGCGTTGGACATGTAGTAGAAACCCACATCCAGCGACACCCCGTCTTCCTTGGCGTAGCTGACGATCAGGTAGCTGTGCAGCGAGGAATTCACGGCGAACAGCACGCCGTACAGCATCAACCCACCCAGCAGAACGACCTCGGCTGACCCGCCCGCCGCGAGACCAACGGCGATGGCGGCGGGCAGCACCGCCAACGAACAGGCCCAAACGAGCGCCGCACGCCCATCCGGGACATGGCCGCGCCGCTTGCCGGTGATGGCCGGCGCGAGTGACTGGACGATGCCGTAGCCGATGATCCAGGCGGCGAGGAAGCCGCCCACCAGCCAGAAGTCCCAGCCGAACGCTGTACTCAGGTAGACCGGCAGCGCCACCACGAACCAGACGTCACGGGCGCCGAAGAGGAACAACCGCGCCGCCGAAAGGATGTTGATCGCCCGGCTCTTGGACAGGATGTCGCGGAACTTCGGCTTGGCCTTGGCCTTGCCCAGATCCTTTTTCAGCATCACGAGGCTACCGAGCCAGATCAGCGAGAGGACCGCTGCCATGGTGACGACCGCACCCTTGAAACCCAACAGGACAGAGCCAACAACGCCCCTCCGAGGAAGAAGCCCACCCCCTTCAGCGCGTTCTTCGAGCCGGTGAGGATGGCCACCCACTGGTACAAGGTGCCCTGCTGGCCGTCCGGCACCAGGAGCTTGATCGAGCTCTTGGCGCTCATCTTGTTGAGATCCTTGGCGATGCCCGACAACGCCTGTGCGCCCATCACCCAGGAGATGGTGAGCCAGGCCGCCGGAACGGCCAACATCAGCAACGCGATGACCTGCAGGCCAAGGCCGATGTTCATGGTGCGGTTCAACCCCAGGCGCGCCCCCAGGTAGCCCCCCACCAGGTTGGTGATGACGCCGAAGATTTCGTAGAACAGGAACAAGGCGGCGATCTGAAGCGGCGTGTAGCCAAGGGTATGGAAGTGCAGCACCACCAACATGCGCAAGGCGCCATCGGTGAGGGTGAAGGCCCAGTAGTTGCCGGTTACCAGCAGGTATTGGCGGACTTCCGTGGAGAGGGCCGACAACGCATTCATGATCGCCATTCGCTCCTGCCTAGCCGGCCAGACCGACCAGGCGCGCCAGTTCGACGGTGCGGTTGGCATAGCCCCACTCGTTGTCGTACCAGGCGTAGAGCTTCACCTGGGTGCCGTTGACCACCATGGTCGACAGCGCATCGATGATCGAGGAGCGCGGATCGGTGCGGTAATCGATGGACACCAGGGGGCGCTCCTCAAACCCGAGGATGCCTTTCAGTTCATTCTCGGCTGCACTCTTCAGCCACTGGTTGACCTCTTCCACCGTGGTTGCGCGTTCCACTTCGAAGACGCAGTCGGTCAGCGAGGCGTTGGCCAGCGGCACCCGCACGGCGTGGCCATTCAGGCGCCCGCGCAGCTCGGGGAAGATTTCCGCAATGGCCGTGGCGGAGCCGGTGGTGGTGGGAATCAGGCTCATACCCGAGGCGCGAGCGCGACGCAGATCCTTATGCGGCTGGTCGAGGATGCTCTGGGTGTTGGTCAGGTCATGGATGGTGGTGATCGAGCCGTGGCGGATGCCGAGCTTCTCGTGGATCACCTTGACCACGGGTGCCAGGCAGTTGGTGGTGCAGGACGCGGCGGTGACGATGCGGTGCTCGGCAGGGTCGAACAGGTGCTGGTTGACGCCCATGACGACATTCAGCGCGCCCCTCTCCTTCACCGGGGCGCTCACCACCACTCGTTTCACGCCCTGGTCGAGGTAGGCCTGGAGCACCGCGACGGTCTTCATCTTGCCGCTGGCCTCGATCACCAGATCGCAACCCGACCAATCGGTGTCGGCGATGGCCTTGTTGGCAGTGACCTGGATGCGCTTGCCGCCGATCATCATGCAATCGCCCTCGGCACTGGCCTCGTGGTGCCAGCGGCCGTGTACCGAGTCGAAGTTCAGCAGATGCGCGAGGGTCGCCGCGTCACCCGCCGGGTCATTGATACGGACGAACTCGAACTCCGGCCAGCCCCAGGCGGCGCGCAGCGCCAGACGACCGATACGACCGAGACCGTTGATACCGACTTTGATACTCATGCTCATGTTCTCAGTTGTCTGTTGAGAGAAAAAAGGAGTCCCTGGCTGATCGGCGCGGGTCCTGCCATCGGGGCAGGCGCTCAGCAGCAGGAGGCTGCCCGCTCGGGGCGATCACCCATGGCATCCAGGCGCTGGGCGTCGGGCGCCAGCCAGTGCAGGTTGGCATCCAGCGCGATGCTCAGCACGCGGCGTACCCAGTCCGGGAGATCGGGGTGCAAGCGGTAGTACACCCATTGGCCTTGGCGCCGATCTGCCAGCAGCCCACAGGTGCGCAGTTGCGCAAGATGGCGCGAAATCTTCGGCTGGCTCTCGTCCAGGGCACTGGTCAGCTCGCACACGCACAACTCTTCCTCGCGCGTGATCAGGAGCATCAGGCGCACACGGGTCTCGTCGGCCAGGCATTTGAATACGGTCGTGGGGGTGAAGTGGTCAGCCATGGCGGCCTCCGCGTGGGCATTCACTTTATGGGTCGGATCGCACAGGCCAGCAGATGTGGATTACAGGAGGCATGGTCGAACATCATGGTTCCCGATTGTATATGGGAAAACGAATATATGGAATTTCGAATATGATGCAAGCGCTTGAGGGAGAGGCAACGAGAAATAGGAAGGGGAGCTGGGAAAAAGTGGACGAAGCTCCTTTCCCCGCTTGGTCGAAGGGCGGAGCTTCACCGCCACGCGCCGAGGCTATCGCTCTGTCCGTTGGCTTTGTGGCGGAAAACGTCGCGCAGGTGATCGACGAACAGAGACACCTTCGCGGACAGGTTGAGACGCTCCAGGTAGACGGCATAGATGTCCGCAGGCGGCGTTTCATAGTCGCCCAGCACCTCGACAAGACGGCCATCCCGAAGGTGACTGGCGAGGTTCCACTCGGCGCGCATCAGGTCCTGTTGTGCCGCTGCATGATGGTCTGGGCGTATTCCTGCACGCTGGAGTCGATATCCCGTCCGGCGTCGGCCATTGCGACAGGGGGGAAGGAGGCAGTGCAGGCAAGCGAGAGAAACAGTGCGCAGAGGGTTCGCATCGAGCGCATCGAGGTCATCCGTTGGTCATTCCATGAGGTGGCAGAAAGTAACGTCTCGGGCCGCCCTTCCCCAAGGGCGTTTTCTCTCCGCATGTTTCGCAGGCGCCATGGCAAGTCGGCACCCGGCCTGGGCCACGGCGCGGCGATTACCGCGCCGGGCGAGGGGAGAGCCCTCAGCGCGTGTACGGGCCCTGCAGGGCGACCGGTTGGCCGCCGGCCCAGCCAAACCAGGCGGACACGCCGAGCCAAGGATCGGTGCGCGCGAGGATGTCCATGAGGTTGACGTTCAGCGTGACGGTGAGGTCCGTCATCATGGGCTGTGTCGGGTAGCTCTTGATGGCGCCGCTCGTGCTCCAGATGAGCGCGAACTCGTAGTACGGGCCTTCCACGTAGGTGCCGTCGGGGGCTTCAGTGATCAGGAGCTTGAAGTAGTCACCGTATTGCGCCTGATTGCCACTGAACTGAGCGGGGGCGGCCCAGCCGACTCCCCAGAACAGCTGCATCAGGGTCTGGTAGGCCTGCAGCATCAGCCCATTGGCCATCGTGCTGGCGACCGAGGCCTGGTAGTCATTGCTCTCGTTGCTGCCGGGGATCGGCAGGTTGCCGCTGTCGGAATAGCTATAAAAGGCAATCAGCCGTCCATGATCGCCGACGATTTTCGTGTAGAAGTTGTCGAGGGCGGTGAGGCTCTTCTCGAAGGAGTCCGCAACTTTCTCCCAGTACTGGCCTATGGAGGTCGAGGTCGATGTCCCGCCGAGGCCACTGGTGACCACACGGATGACATCGGTCACGGCGGTGACGGCGAGGTCCAGTGCGGCGCCGCCGGGCAACATCCCCAGCAGACCGTAGCCGAGGTCCTCGAGCAACTGGCCAAAGTCGACCAGCGCGGTGTCTTCCTTCTTGGCCTGCATGTTGGATATGGCACCGCTGATCAGCGAATCCGCCGCCGTCTGGGCGGCGTTCAGCGTCCCCTTGGTGTAGGTGTAGAGCGATTGCAGTTGCTCCACCGCGCCCATTTCCTGCCAGACGGTGTAGATGATCTGCAGCCAGTCGTCGGCGGCTACGCCCGCAGGGGCTGCAGGCGCAGAGGGCGCGAGCGTGTAGTTACCGCTGGCGTCGAACGCCAGCCAACTGCCCAGTACTTCGGCCACGGTGTTCGGCGACCAGCTCGGCGAGGCGGCCAGCGCGCGAGGATCGAGCGGGTCATTGGAGTTCGGCCCGTTGATGATATTGCCGAGCACGGAGCAGAGCGCCGAATAGGCGTTGTTGTAGTCGGGCCAGGCGATGGCGGGCTGGTCGACGATGGATTGCAGCAGGTCCGTTGTCGGCTGCTGCGCCGCGAAGCGGATGACGATGTCGTGGGTATAGATGAAGTACCACTCGTCATTGGCCTCGTAGTTGGCTGAGCAGTAACCGAAGGTGGCTGCGCCGCACGCACTGCCGTAGCGCATGGCCCAGCGGTTGCCGGCCACCGCCAGGGTGCGCATGTCGGTGTCCATCAGGTTCGGATCGGACGCGGGCTCCAGAATGCCTGCGGAGATTTGGTCCATAAGGGCGGCACGCCCGGCCTTGAGAACCTGGATGCCGGACGTGTTGCTGAAGGCGAAGACGCCACGGTAGGTCTGACCGTCTTCTATCGCCATTTCCCAGCTCGGGATGCCGGCCACGTAGGGATTACCGTTGGCATCGCTCTGCGACAACGCGTAGGCGTGGGCTGCGGCGGCCCAGCGTCGCTCGTCGGGGTCGCCGGTCTGGTTCGCGGTCAGGCTCAGCGGTGGCTGGTTGTGGTAGGCGTTCGCCAACGCCGTATTCAGCTCATCGTCGGTGGGCTGGAGAACGGTGACCTGGGTTCCCACCGGGAACAGGAAGGCGCCGACGACCGGATTGCCGTTGTCGTCGAAGCCGGTTTCCCACGACGGGATGGCGAACACGTAGAGCGGATTGCCATTGTCGTCCTGCTGGCTCAGTGCCCAGCGGAGGATGCCGTTCGCCCAGTAGCGGTAATCGATGAAGACGCCGGTCTGGGGGACGTCGATGCCCGAGAGCATCTCAAGCACGTCGCTCTGCAGGATGTTCTGCCAGACCACGGCAACTGCAGTGCTCTGGATGCTGCCTGTTGATGGCGGCAGGGTGGAGAGGTGGGTTGCCAGGGGCGGCTGTTGTTCACGGCCGAAATCGCTGAAATCGAGCATGGTAGATCTCCCTATCTGCGGATGAAGGCGGGCGACTTACGTGATGCCTTGCAGGCGCTGAAACTACAGCGCTCGGAGAGTTTAGCCGGCCCCACTTGCCTTGCCAGGGTGCCCGGTCTCGGCCGGATAGCCGGTATTGGCCGCTCCTGGCTGAAGTACGCCTGGCGGACCCGGCACGCTCGGGCGAGGTCTCGAGTGCGATTACTCAGCGGGTGTTCGCCTTCAACAACAGCGGCAAACCGAGCATGTCCTGACTGGTCACCGATGGTGCTGGGTGGTCGATCCCAATGACGGCACCAGTG
>RCUL01000802.1_pt1 | contig 13656 bp, 11 predicted proteins | sample 2167521 | NCBI WGS metagenome assembly RCUL01 (sample SAMN09932745, study PRJNA488358) | compost metagenome | feature: garden; material: soil; isolation source: compost soil in acetic acid-enriched culture | place: Germany: Experimental Botanical Garden Goettingen | collected 2016-01-27
CGAGGGAAATGCCCGAACCGTTGGGGTTGACCTTTTCCGGGTCGAAGCCCAGTTCACCGGCGACGGCGCAGGCTTGCGCGGCGAAGGCTTCGTTGGACTCGATCACGTCGAGGTCGGCAACGCTCAGGCCGGCCTTGTCGAGTACCTTGCGGGTCGCCGGTACCGGGCCCAGGCCCATCAGCTCCGGCTCGACGCCAGCGTGCGCGTAGGCCACCAGGCGGGCCAAGGGCTGCAGGTTATGGCGTTTGACGAAGTCACCGGTGGCCAGCACCAGGGCACCGGCGCCGTCGTTCAGGCCGCTGGCGTTGCCGGCGGTGACCGTGCCGTCTTTCTTGAATACAGCCTTCATGCCGGCCAACTGCTCGGCAGTCACCTCGCCACGCACGTGCTCATCGACTTCGAAGCGTACCGGGCCTTTGCGGCTGGGAATCTCGATCGGCACGATCTGGCTGGCGAAGCGGCCCTCGGCGATGGCGCGGGCAGCGCGGCGCTGGCTGGTCAGGGCCAGTTCGTCCTGCATCTGCCGGGTGATGCCATTGCGTTCGGCAACGTTCTCGGCAGTGATACCCATATGGAAGCCGGCGAAGGGGTCGTGGAGGATGCCGAGCATGTAGTCGATACCCTGCAGATCACCCATGCGCGCGCCCCAGCGGGCTTGCGGCAGCAGGTAAGGGCCGCGGCTCATGGATTCGGCGCCCGCGGCGACGACTGCTTCAGCGTCGCCCAGCAGCAGGCTTTGCGCCGCCGAAACGATGGCCTGCAGGCCCGAGCCGCACAGGCGGTTGACGTTGAATGCCGGGGTCTCCTTGGGGATGCCGGCATTCATTGCCGCGACCCGCGCCAGGTAGGCGTCGCGCGCCTCGGTAGGGATTACGTTGCCCATGACCACATGGCCGATCTGCTCAGGCGCCACGCCTGCGCGTTCGATGGCGGCGCGGGTCACGCTGCTGGCCAGGTCCGCCAGGGGCAGGTCCTTGAGGGCGCCGCCGAAGCTGCCGATGGCCGAGCGTACGGCGCTGACTACATAGATGTCCGGGGTATTCATGAGCGACTCCAGTGTGCGAAAGCGTGGCGGGGCAGGGCCGGCGTCTGCCAGAATGCTGCCCACAGCCACCTTCAGGTTGGCTTTGAGTCTAGGCAAAGCCTGCGCGCGGGCCTATGCCATAACTGTCCAGTGACACTGGTATTTTTTGCCACACCCTTGCGGAAACCGCCATGCGGGAAAACGATACAGTCGCCGTTTATTTCGTTCGTACCATGCTCCATGCTTTGCGCGCCCAGCCTGAGCGGGCGGCCGCGTTGCTGGCCGAGGCCGGTATCGATCAGGCGGTCTTGGAATCGTCCGTTGCGCGCGTACCGGCGCCGGCGTTTGCGCGACTGTGGTTGCTGCTGATCGAAGCATTGAACGACGAGTTCTTCAACCTCGACAGCCATGGCATGCCCCAGGGCAGCTTTGCCCTGATCTGCCGGGGGCTGATCCAGGAGCCGACCCTGGAAAAGGCCCTGCGCCAGTGCCTGAACAACTTTGCGCTGTTCCTGCGCGATATTCGCGGGCAGTTGACGATCAAGGGCGGGCGCGCGGTGATCAGCCTGCGCACCGGCATCGAAGATCCGCTGACCCGGGTGTACGCCGAAGAAACCTTCCTCGCCCTGGTGATCAGCCTGCTGTGCTGGCTGGCCGGGCGACGCATCGTGATCGACCGTACGGCGCTGGCCGACACGCGCCCGGCCCAGGAGGATGACCCATTGCTGTGGGGCGCCAACGTGCAACTGGGCAGTGGCCGTACCGAGATCGAGTTTGCTGCCGATTACCTGCGCTTGCCGGTGGTCCAGGACCTGGCGGCGCTTAAGACCTTCCTGCGCAGCGCCCCGCAATGGCTGGTGATTCGCTACCGCAACCAGAATGGCCAGGTGGCCCAGGTGTATCGCTACCTGCGCGCCCGCCAGTATGGCCAGTGGCCGACCCTGCTGGCCATGGCCGAACGCCAGGGCCTGAGCCCCAGCAGCTTTCGCCGCCAACTGGAGCGTGAGGGCCGCTCGTACCAGCAGATCAAGGACGAGGTGCGCCGGGCCATGGCGTTCGAATGCCTGCGCCAGACGCACCTGAGTATTGCCGAAGTCGCCGAGCACACCGGTTTCCAGGAGCCCAGTGCGTTTCACCGGGCGTTCAAGAAGTGGACCGGCGAGAGCCCCGGCAGTTACCGCCAGCGCATGCTCAGTCCTGCAGCTGCGCCGCCAGTTGCTTGACCCTGACCAGGTCGCCACCGGCAACCTTGGCCACCCCCTTGCCATACTCCGGGTCGGCCTTGTACAGGTACGAGAGGATGGTGTGCTTGCTTTCGTCATCGCTGCTGGCCAGCGACTGGCCGAAGTTGTTGATCAGGTCGCGGCGGTTTTTGCTGTCGTAAGAACGGAACAGCTCGCCAGCCTGCCTGAAGTTCTGCTGACGCTCGATGCCCTGTTGCTGGGTATTGCCGCTCAAGGGCAACGGGCTGTAGCGCGCTGACTCGGTCGACGGGCGCGGCATCAGGCGGCTGGGCTCGTAATTGACCCCGCCGACCGTGCGCGACGCGTTCAGGGCGCCATCCTGGTTGCCGTTGTTGACCTTGACCCTGGGCTGGTTGATCGGCAAGCCGGCGGCGTTGGCGCCAACCCGGTACATCTGGGTGTCGGCATAGGAGAACAGCCGGCCCTGTAGCAGGCGGTCTTCCGAGGGCTCGATGCCCGGAATCAGGTTCGAAGGCGCCAGCGCCACCTGTTCGGTTTCCTGGAAGTAGTTGCCGACATTGCGCTTGAGCACCATCTGCCCGACTTTGCGCTCAGGTACCCCTGGCCAGATCTTGGTAGGGTCCAGCGGATCGAAGTCAAAACCTGCCAGTTGCTCGGGCTTGAGGGTCTGGATATACAGGTCCCACTTCGGATGGTCGCCGCGGTTGATGGAATTGACCAGGTCGGTGGTCATGTGGCTGAAGTCATGGCCCTGCAGCTTGGCCACTTCGCCGGGGTTGAGGTTCTTCTGACCTTGCAAGGTTTTCCAGCGGAACTTCACGTAGGTGGTTTCGCCATCCCTGTTGACGAACTTGTAGGCGTGAACACTGTTGCCGTCCATGTGCCGGTAGCTCAGTGGCGTGCCTTCGTTGGAGTAGAGCAGGGTCAGGGTGCGGGTGGCTTCGGGCATATGCGAGAGCAGGTCGAAGCGCCGGGCGTCGTTGCCCAGGTTGGTGCGCGGGTCGGGCTTGAAGGCGTGGACCATGTCGGGGAACTTGATCGCATCGCGGATGAAGAAGGTCGGGAAGTTGTTGCCGACCAGGTCCCAGTTGCCATCGGCGGTGTAAAAACGGGTGGCAAAACCGCGCGGGTCGCGCAGGGTTTCTGGTGAATGCAGGCCGTGCACCACCGAAGAGAAGCGCACGAACACCGGGGTTCGCTCCCCCGGGGTGAACACCTTGGCCCGGGTCAGCTCGGAAATGTCGCTGGAGGCGATGAACTCGCCATGGGCACCGGTACCGCGGGCATGAACGACACGCTCAGGTATGCGCTCGCGGTCGAAGCGCTGAAGCTTCTGGATCAACTGCACATCCTGCAGCAGGGCGGGGCCAGTGCCGCCGGCAGTCTGCGAGTTCTGGTTGTCGCCTACCGGGGCGCCGTTGTCGCGGGTCAGCGGAGCGGCGAGGGCGCTGCTGGCAATCAGCACGGCCGAGGCGAGTATGCCCAATGTGTAGCCTGAAAAACTGCGGGTGCTCATGATGACTGTCCTGTCATGGAAGGGGAGCAGCCGATGATAGAAACGACGGGACAGTGTACCCAGATGGGTTTTCATTACGCGGCGTCAGACTTCTCCCGAACTGGCTGGCGACTATGGGGGGGGACCCGACACTGCCTCAGTGCCGGGTTGCTGCAGCGCCGCTACGGCATTTGCTTGAGCAACTGCTGCAAGCGCGCCTGGCCTGCAGTGTCGAGGGCGAATACCGGCCGCCGCGGTTCACCCACCGGCAAGCCGGTCATGCCCAGCCCGGCCTTGATGGTTGCCGGCAGGCCACCCTTGAGGATGAACTCCAACAGTGGCAGTTGACGGTAGAACACCGCCTTGGCCGCGTTCAGGTCGTTGGCCTGCACGGCCTGGTACAGCTGCTGGTTCAGCGTGGGGATCAGGTTCGGTGCGGCGGTGCACCAGCCGCTGGCGCCGGCCACGAATGCCTCCAGGGCCAACGGGTTGCAACCGTTGTAGAACGGTACCTTGCCCTCGCCGAGCAACTGCAGCTTGTGCATGCGCTGGATGTCGCCGGTGCTCTCCTTGACCATGGTGACGTTCTCGACCTCGCGCACGATGCGCAGGATCAGCTCCACCGACATGTCGGTACCGCTGGTGGCCGGGTTGTTGTAGAGCATGATCGGCAGCTTGATGCTGGCGCCAATCGCTCGGTAGTGCTCGAAAATCTCCGCTTCGGTGAGCTTCCAGTAGGCCGCCGGCAGCACCATCACCGCATCGGCGCCGTGTTCCTGGGCAAAGCGCGCACGGCGAATGGCGCCGGCGGTGGTCAGGTCGGAGACGCTGACGATGGTCGGTACCCGCCCGGCAATGTGGCGCAGGCTGAACGCGGCCACCTGTTGCCATTCCAGGTCGCTCAGGTAGGCGCCTTCGCCGGTGCTGCCGAGGGGGGCGATGGCATGCACGCCGCCGTCGATCAGGCGGTCGATCGAGCGGCCGAGGGCGTCGAGGTCAAGCTGCTCGCCGTCGGCACTGAACGGGGTGATGGTGTAGCCGATGATGCCGTGAAAAGTCTTGGACATGAAATCTACTCCGCAAGGTAAGTAAAAAAGCTCGGATCAGTTCAGGCAGTCGCCATGCACCCGCAGGCACTGGCGCGCATAGTAGTTAAAGGCAGCGCTGTGGCGTTTGGGCCGGGAGATCCAGTCATGGGCTTCACGGCCCAGCTCAGGGGCAATCGGCTTGATGCTGCCGGCGGCCATGGCCAGCAGTTGCAGCTTGGCGGCGCGCTCGATCAACTGGGCAATCACGCAGGCTTCCTCGATGCTGGCGCCGGTCGACAACTGGCCGTGGTGCGAGAGCAGGATGGCGCGCTTGTCGCCCAGGGCTGCACTGATGATCTCGCCTTCTTCGTTGCCCACCGGCACGCCGGGCCAGGCTTCGAGAAACGCGCAATCGTCGTACAGCGGGCAGAGGTCCATGTGCGACACCTCAAGCGGCACTTCGAGCATCGACAGGGCGGCGACGTGGGTCGGGTGGGTGTGGATGATGCAGTTCACATCCGGCCGCGCGCGGTACACCCAGCTGTGGAAGCGGTTGGCCGGGTTGGGCATGCCCTGTCCTTCGAGCACTTCCAGGTCTTCGTTGACCAGCAACAGGTTGCTGGCAGTGATTTCGTCGAATCCCAGGCCCAGTTGCTGGGTGTAGAAGGTGCCCGGTTGCGGACCGCGGGCGCTGATTTGCCCGGCAAGGCCGGAGTCGTGGCCGTTGTCGAACAGAATCCGGCAGGTCAATGCCAGCTTTTCGCGCACAGTCCACGTATTATCGGCAAGCGAGCCTTGCATCTGCTTAAGGGCCTTCTGGATCAGTTGGTCCTTGGGGAGTGCCATTGTCTTGGTCATGGGGCTATCCTCGGTGGCGTGATGGATTGTCACGGCTGGCCCACCCCGGTTGCTTGGAAGGTGACGGGGTGGTCAATCTCATGACACAATCAAGGCTATATGACACAAAGTGTCATTAGCAAGAAAAAACTTGCCCATGGCATTGGGAAAATCGCGTCACATGTCTATCCGATTGAAATTGTTGAGAAAAAAACTGGGTATTACCCTGGATGCGCTGGCTGAGATGTCGGGCATGACCAAGAGTTACCTGTCCAAGGTCGAGCGCGGGCTGAACACCCCGTCGATAGCGGCTGCGTTGAAGCTGGCGCGTGCCTTGAACGTCAATGTCGAGGAGCTGTTTGCCGAAGACCAGCCAGGCCAGGCCCGCTACAGCCTGGTGCGCAACCACGAACGTCAGGCGGTAGCGGGGCCGGGGCCAGGTTATACGGTGCTGACCAAGCAGATCGGCAGCCGCAGCCTGTTGCCCTTCATCATCAGCCCGCCGCCCGAGTTCAGCGATGCTTCGTTCAAGGAGCACCTGGGCGAGGAGTTCCTGTTCGTCCATGAGGGGCAGGTAGAGGTCGACTTCATGAACGAGCGGGTGATCCTCGAACGTGGGGATGCGCTGTATTTCAACGCTCAGACCCCACACCGCCTGCGCTCGCTGGGTGAAGTACAGGCCCAGTTGCTGGTGGTGGTGCACGACGCCGAGGGCTGATGCCAATGCGCGCAAACTCCCGATTCTGGCGTGACCCGGCGCTGCCTTTCATCGAGGCGCGCAGCGTCGCCGATGGCCGCAAGGTCTGCTACGCGGCGCATTCGCACGAGAGTTTTTCGATTGGCGCAATCACGGCGGGGCGCAGTACCTACCTCAGTGGCGACAGCCATCAGAACGTGGCCGCCGGTACCGTGGTGCTGATGAACCCAGGGGTGGTGCATACCTGCAATCCCATCGACGGTGAGCCCTGGTCCTACCTGATGCTGTATGTCGACTGGTCCTGGTTGCAGGCCCTCGGGTTCTCAGCGCCAACGGCGATCAGCAGCACGTCGGCGGCGCTGTTCGACGATCTGCGGCAGTTGTTCCATCTGCTGCTGGATGAGCAGCAACCGGCCGCTGGCAAAGAGGCAGCCTTACGGGTGTTTTTCCGCGGATTGAGCCAGCACCTGGGGGCTGGCGAGCAACCGGCGACCAAGGCTGACCAGCGGCTGCTGGCGGCTGCGGCATTCATTCGCGGCCATTGCACCGAGCCATTGCGCCTGGAGGACATCAGCCAGGCTGCCGGGCTGTCTACGTCCTACCTGATCCGGGCGTTCAAGCAGCAGTTTGGCCTGACGCCCCATGGTTACCTGCTCGACCAGCGCGTGCAATACGCCCGCGCTCAGTTGCGGCGCGGCCGGCAGATCGCCGAGGTCGCCATGGAGGCCGGTTTTGCCGATCAGGCGCATTTGCAGCGCGCCTTCAAACGCCACCTGGCGGCGACGCCGGGGCATTACCGTTCAGCCCAGTAGCAGGTACAGGGCGCTGGCCACCAGCAGCAGTGCCAGGCTGCGGTTGAACAGGCGCATGCGCTGCGGATTGTTGAGGTACTGACTGATCACGCTGCCAGCCCAGGCCCAGGTGGCGATCGACAGGTAGCAGATGACGAAATAGACAGCGCTGAATTGCCATAACAGCCGGGTTTCGCCATCGCCGACATAGGCGCCAATCCCGGCCACGCAGGCCAGCCAGGCTTTCGGGTTGAGCCACTGCAGGGTGGCGCCGGCAAGCATCGAAGGTGCGGCCTCGTGGCTGGCCGAACCCAGTTGGCCATTGTCCCAGGCCAGTTTCCAGGCCATGTACAGCAAAAACAGCACGCCTGCCCAGTGCAGTATCTGGGTCAGGGCCGGCCAGTAGCGCAGCAGTTGGTGCAGGCCGAGGCCAATCAGCAACAGCAGCAGGGTAAAACCCACTGTTGCTCCGGTGACATGCCGCAGGCTGGCGCGCAGGCCGTGGCGGGCACCGGCGCCAAGGGCGACGATATTGACCGGGCCGGGTGAGATAGAAGCGGCCAGCGCAAAGGCGGCCATTGATAGCATCAGGCTCATGGGAAGTTCATCCAGAACAGGGGAGACCGGCACAGCCTACGGCTCGGCAAACCCTCGGGTATTGAAGAAAATTACCCAACACAGGCAATACGCTCACCGCTCACCGGCAGGAGCGGGCTTGCCCTGCGATTTACAGAATTTGAAATAGTTTCATGCTGTGAGAAAAGCCTGCTGCAATTGTAGGATCACATCCCCAATTGATTTCAGGTTGATATGACTTCGTTCTCGGAGCCTCCCAGTACCCGGCCGTCCCGGCCATTCTCCCGTCTTTGTGACGTTTTCCGTCCGTTCTCGCACATGAGTGATCGCCCATGGAATGGCTAGCCGACCCCACGGCCTGGCTGGGCCTTGCCACGCTGATTGTGCTGGAACTGGTACTGGGTATCGATAACCTGGTGTTCATCGCCATCCTCGCCGATAAACTGCCGCCCCATCAGCGCGACCGTGCGCGGGTGATCGGCCTGTCGCTGGCGCTGATCATGCGCCTGGGCCTGCTGGCCAGTATCTCGTGGATGGTGACCCTCACTGCGCCGCTGTTCGAGGTGTTCGACAAGAGCTTCTCCGGACGCGACCTGATCATGCTGTTCGGTGGTGTGTTCCTGTTGTTCAAGGCGACCATGGAACTGCACGAGCGCCTGGAAGGCCACGTTGCGCAAAACACCGGCAGCGTGCGTCACGCCGCGTTCTGGCCGATCGTCGCGCAGATCGTGGTGCTTGATGCGGTGTTCTCCCTGGACGCGGTCATCACCGCCGTGGGTATGGTCGAAGAATTGTCGATCATGATGATCGCCGTGATCTTCTCCATCGGCATCATGATCGTTGCCAGCAAGCCGTTGACCCGTTTCGTCAACAATCACCCGACGGTGATCATGCTGTGCCTGGGTTTCTTGATGATGATCGGCTTCAGCCTCACCGCCGAGGGCCTGGGCTTCCATATTCCGAAAGGCTACCTGTATGCCGCCATCGGTTTCTCGATCCTCATCGAGCTGTTCAACCAGCTGGCCCGTGCCCGCCGCAAGCGGAGCCTGCAGCAACACCGTCCGCTGCGCGAACGCACCGCCCACGCGGTAATGCGCCTGCTGGGCGGGCGCCGGGTCGAGGCCGACGACGTCGGCGAGGAGATTGCCGATCTGGTCGAGGGTGGCGAAGAGCAGGTGCTGTTCGACCGCCGCGAGCGGGTGATGATCAGCGGCGTACTGAACCTGGCCGAGCGGCCGGTCAAGACCGTGATGACGGTACGTGCCAAGGTCGATACCATCGACCTGGCGCAGCCGGCTGAAGCGATTCGTACTGCGCTGATGCATTCGTCCTACTCGCGCTTGCCGCTGATTCGTGACGGCCGCATCGAAGAACCCTTGGGCTTCGTGCACAAGAAGGAACTGCTCAAGGAGTTGTTGGCCGGTAATCAGCCGGACCTGGAGAGCCTCGCCCGGGCGCCGCTGAACCTGCTGGAGAGCTTCAGCATCCTCAACGCCCTGGAGCAGATGCGCGGCCAGTCGACGCACATTGCCTTCGTGGTCAACGAGTTCGGTGATTTCACCGGGGTGCTGACCATGACCGATATCCTCGAGTCCATCGCCGGTGAATTGCCCGATGCCAGTGAAGTGGAGGGGCCGGGGATCGTCGAAGACGAGCAGGGCTTTGTCGTCAGCGGCGCCCTGAACCTCAGCCAGATCCAGGCGCGCACCGGTTTTGCCGCCAAGCCCACGGAGGACTACCAGACCCTCGCCGGCCTGGTCATGAGCCTGCTTGACCGCTTGCCGATGGTCGGCGACAGCCTGGTGTGGGACAACTGGAAGATGACTGTGGTCGCGGTGGAGGAAAGACGGGTGCGCCAGGTGCGCCTTACACCGAGCGCCGCCGTTGACGCAGCAGGTGCCTGACGCCTTCAGCGATCAGCACCAGCACCGCCAGCCAGATCGGCAGGTAAGTCAGCCACTGGTCGGGGCCGATGGTCTCGCCCAGGAGCAGGGCCACGGCCACCAGCAGCACCGGTTCGACATAGCTGAGCAGGCCGAACAGGCTGAAGGCCAGCAGGCGGCTGGCCAGTACATAACAGATCAGCGCCAGTGCGCTGATCACCCCAAGCAGTGGAATCAGGCCGTACAACCCCGGATGTTCGGCCAGGTCCTGGGCCGACAGCGGGCCCTGGATGACAAAGTACAGCGCCGCTGGCAGCAGCAGGCACATGTCGGCCCACAGCCCGCCAAGATGGTCAGTGCCACATTTGCGCCGCAGCACGAAGTACAACGGATAGCCACCGGCCACCAACAGGGTTTCCCAGGCAAAACTGCCATGTTGGTAAAGCTCATGACCGACGCCGGTGATCGCACAGGCCACCGCCACTTTCTGCAGTCGCGACAGGCGTTCTCCATAGATCAGGCGGCCGGTCAGAACCATGGTCAGCGGCAAGAGGAAATAGCCCAGCGATACTTCCAGGCTGCGCCCGTGCAACGGCGCCCAGAGGAACAGCCAGAGCTGCACGCCCATCAGCGACGAAGTCCCCAGCAGGCCGAGCAACAGCAGCGGTGTGCGCCGCACCCGTGCGAGCAAGCCGGTGACCAGCGGCCAGTCGCGGGTAAACAGCATGAACAGGGTGACGCACGGCAGGGTCAGGAGCATGCGCCAGCCGAACACCTCCTCGCCGTCGAGCGGGGTGAGCAGCGAGGTGTAGTAGTACATCACGGCAAACAGGAACGACGCCGTGACCGATGTAATGATGCCTTTTGACACAAATGCCTCGGTTGCAGAAGAAAACAGAGCGGGTAACCCGCGATGATCTCAGGCCGCAGGCCTAACCGGCAACCTCCGCCACCTGCGACGCGGGTTCGGCCTGGGCCGCCAGGGCGGCGACAAAACCCTCGATCGGCATGGGCCGGGCGAACAGGTAACCCTGCTGGAAATCGACATTGTGGTGCGCCAGGTAATCGCGCTGGGTTTCGTTTTCGACGCCTTCTGCGACGATGCCCAGTTCAAGCTTGGCCGACAGTTCGATGATGCTGTCGAGAATATGCAATGACAGGGCATCGACCCCGATCAGGGCGACGAAGCTCTGGTCGATCTTCAGGTAGTCGACCTTGAACTGGCGCAGGTAGCTGAGGCTGGACTGGCCGGTGCCGAAGTCGTCGATGGCAATCATTACCCCCAGTTCGTGCAGCTTGGCGAACAGGTCCTGGGTGACTTCGCTGGGGGCGATCAGCTTGCGTTCGGTCAGTTCCAGGGTCAGCAGCACGCGCCCGGGCGGGAAGGCGGCGAGAAAGTCCCGGCAGTCGTCGTACAGGGCCAGGTCCTGGCAATGATCGGCGGTGATGTTGATGCCGACATGAAAACCGTCCTCCATCAGCGCCGCATGGGGCGCCAGCAGTTCGGCGGTGCGGCGCATGAGGATGCGCGTCATCGGCACGATCTGGCCGCTGTGCTCGGCGTAGGGGATGAACAGGTCGGGGCGTACCAGGCCTTCGCGCGGGTGCTGCCAGCGCATCAGCACTTCGGCGCCGGCCCAGCGATAGTCGCCCTTGCGCACCACTGGCTGGAAGTACGGCAAAAATTCGTTGGCTTCCATGGCCCGCTGCAACTCGGCCCGTGGCGAACTGGCGCGACGCAGCATCCAGCGGCACACGGCGCCGGCAATCACCCCGAGAAACACCAGCAAGCCGAACAGGGCAGGGTATTCATCGCGCATCACCTGGCCGACCTTGCCCGCTTCATAACCGCTGTGGATCGAGAAAGGGTAGTGGCTGGAGGTGAGCCGCACCGGCGCCACCGCGGCGGCGGGGGCGATACCTTCATGCACCACGCCGTCCTTGCCCATCCAGTAACGGCCCACCTGCAGCAACAACCGGGTGTGCGGGCCGATCAGGCGCAGGGCGGTGAGCAGGTGGTCGCCATCGACGGTGCTGATGGCGCCGCGCTCGCCTTCGCTGACCCGATACACCAGCAGCGGATGGCCCGGGGTCACCGAGTTGCCGTTCATCAGCCAGAGTTTGCCGTCGACATAGTCGCTGGCATTGACCGGTTCGCTGTACGGGCCGAACAGCGAACTGCAATACAGCTCGTTGCGGTAGACCAGGTTGGTGGAGCGCACGAAGGAGCGGCGGGTGACCTGGTCGCGCAGGGCCAGTTTTTCTTCCATGCACGGCAGCCCGGCCAGTGGCAGCAGCGATTGCGCCGCGCCGGAGATGTTGTCCAGGATCAGCTCGACCTGGGCCACCACATGCTGTGCGGTGGCGCTGCTGCGGGCCTCGAGCTCGCGCTCGGCTTGCCAGAACATGATCACCAGGCCGCACAGCACCGGTACCGCGCCGACGGCCCAGGGCAGCAGGGCACGCAAGGTCCAGCGTCCGGGGCGTTTTACCGTGAAAGGCATGGCGGCTAACCTGTACTGGCGGAGAAGGAAAACGGCTGTGCGCCTAGGATAGCCGTTCGTCGGCCGTCGGGCGTCAACTTAAGTGCGGACAAATCGGTTTACGCACTGTAGAATCCCGTTACGCATACAATAATAAGGTTCTCCACCTTCGGGGAATCAACCCGCCGAGAATGGGTCCATATGAAGTGTCATGGGTTCAAGCTGATCTATGGTGACTTCCTCGCCAGAAGTGTGAGGGGCATCTCTTGCGCGCCACCACGCCTGCTCGACATCGATAGCAATTAACAACCGTTATTTACCCGCTTTGATGATGAGGAAACGAGCATGGCTGATATCTTTGAAAACCCGATGGGCCTGATGGGCTTTGAATTCATCGAGTTCGCATCGCCGACCCCGGGCGCCCTGGAACCGATCTTCCAGATCATGGGTTTCACCAAGGTGGCTACCCACCGTTCCAAGGACGTGCACCTGTACCGCCAGGGCGGTATCAACCTGATCCTGAACAACGAACCGAAAAGCGTCGCTTCGTACTTTGCCGCCGAGCATGGCCCTTCGGTATGCGGCATGGCCTTCCGTGTGCGTAACGCCCACGAAGCCTATGCCCGCGCCCTGGAACTGGGGGCCCAGCCGGTGGAAATCGAAACCGGTCCGATGGAGCTGCGTCTGCCGGCGATCAAAGGTATCGGTGGTGCGCCGCTGTACCTGATCGACCGCTTTGAAGAAGGCAGCTCGATCTATGACATCGACTTCAACTTCATTGAGGGCGTTGATCGTCATCCAGTCGGTGCCGGCCTCAAGATCATCGATCACCTGACCCACAACGTTTACCGCGGGCGCATGGCCTACTGGGCCGGTTTCTACGAGAAACTGTTCAACTTCCGCGAGATCCGTTACTTCGACATCAAGGGTGAGTACACCGGCCTGACCTCCAAGGCCATGACCGCACCTGACGGCATGATCCGTATCCCGCTGAACGAGGAATCGTCCAAGGGTGCCGGGCAGATCGAAGAGTTCCTCATGCAGTTCAATGGCGAGGGCATCCAGCACGTGGCCTTCCTCAGCGACAACCTGCTCGAGAGCTGGGACGCCCTGAAAAAACTCGGCATGCGCTTCATGACCGCGCCGCCGGAGACCTACTACGAGATGCTCGAAGGCCGTCTGCCGGGTCACGGCGAGCCGGTCGGCGAGCTGCAGGCCCGTGGCATCCTGCTTGACGGCTCCTCCGAGTCCGGTGACAAGCGCCTGCTGCTGCAGATCTTCTCGGAAACCCTGATGGGCCCGGTGTTCTTCGAGTTCATCCAGCGCAAGGGTGACGATGGCTTCGGTGAAGGCAACTTCAAGGCCCTGTTCGAGTCGATCGAGCGAGACCAGGTGCGTCGCGGTGTTCTGAGCACTGACTGATCTGCATCGCTACTGAAAAGGCCATTGGGCGTATGCTCAATGGCCTTTTTTTTTAGGTTCTCCACGGAATCCCGGAGGCTATGATTCTTCGGTTGGGTTGGGATGTTGAGGCTGCGGGCTTATCCATTCGCTGTGGCGCTGCTGCTGGCCCCTTCCGCCCTTACGGCGGCCTACTTTTCTCTTGGGAAAAGGTAGGCAAAACCGCTTGCTCCTGC
>RCUL01000805.1_pt1 | contig 13600 bp, 2 predicted proteins | sample 2167521 | NCBI WGS metagenome assembly RCUL01 (sample SAMN09932745, study PRJNA488358) | compost metagenome | feature: garden; material: soil; isolation source: compost soil in acetic acid-enriched culture | place: Germany: Experimental Botanical Garden Goettingen | collected 2016-01-27
CGGCAAGCAGTTGGTGGGTTATGTGGTACCGGCCGACAGCACGCAAGACGAGGGCGCACTGCGCGAAAGCCTGCGGGAGGCGCTGAAGGCCGGCCTGCCGGACTACATGGTGCCGGCGCACCTGCTGCTGCTCGACCAACTGCCGCTGACCGGCAACGGCAAGCTCGACCGCAAGGCCCTGCCGGCGCCTGACGCCGACGCCTGGCAGCGCCCCTATGAAGCACCGCAAGGCGAACTGGAGGGGCGCATCGCCGCCATCTGGGCCGAGGTGCTGGAGGTGGAGCGGGTAGGGCGCGGCGACAACTTCTTCGACCTGGGCGGGCATTCCCTGCTGGCGGCGCAAGCCAGCGCCCGGGTGGAGCTGGAACTGGGCATCGAGCTGCCGCTGCGCGCGCTGTTCGAGTCCGCCGATCTGCAGGCCTACGCGGCCCAGGCCGGGGCACAGGCCCCGGCTGACAACGATGCACGTCTGGATGCGCTCGAGTCGCTGCTGGACGAGATGGAGACCCTTTGATGGAAAACACCACCGCCTGGCGTATCGCCACCCGTTTCGCCGGCCTGGCCCCCGAGCAGCGCCGCGAGTTCCTCAAGCGCATGGCCGAGCAGGGCGTGAGCTTCGGCCAGTTGCCGATCCCGCCGAGCGCCGATGCCGAGCAGGGGCAGGCGCTGTCCTACGCCCAGCAGCGCCAGTGGTTCCTCTGGCAGCTGGACCCGCAGGGCGCCGCCTACAACATCCCGGCGGCCCTGCGCCTGACCGGCAAGCTGGACGTGGCCGCGCTGCAACGCAGCTTCGACGCCCTGGTGGCGCGCCACCAGACCCTGCGCACGCGCTTCGTCGAGCAGGACGGCCAGGTGCTGCAACAGGTGGAGCCGGCCTTCGGCCTGCCGCTGGAGCGCAGCGACCTGCGCGACACGCCGCAAGGCCAGCGCCTGGACGCTGCCCTGCGCCAGGTGGAAGCGGAAATCCAGCGCCCCTTCGACCTCGCCGCCGGCCCGCTGCTGCGGGTCAAGCTGCTGCAACTGGCGGACGACGACCAGGTGCTGGTGCTGACCTTGCACCACATAGTCGCGGACGGCTGGTCCATGGGCGTGCTGGTGGAAGAGTTCTCCCAGCTCTACGCCGCCTACAGCCAGGGCCGCGAGGTGGAGCTGCCGGCGCTGCCGATCCAGTACGCCGACTACGCCCTGTGGCAACGCCGCTGGATGGAAGCCGGCGAGCTGGAGCGTCAACTTGAGTGGTGGAAGGCGCAGCTGGGCGATGAACAGAGCCTGCTGGAACTGCCCACCGACCGCCCGCGTCCGGCCCAGCCGAGCCAGCGCGGCGCGCGCCTGGACTTCGCCCTGGACGCCGCCACCGCCGCCGGCCTCAAGGCCCTGGCGCGGCAGCGCGGGGTGACCCTGTTCATGCTCCTGCTGGCCAGCTTCCAGACCCTGCTGCACCGCTACAGCGGCCAGCGCGACTTCTGCGTCGGCGTGCCGGTGGGCAACCGCAACCGCGCGGAAACCCGTGGCCTGATCGGTTTCTTCGTCAACACCCAGGTGCTGCGCGCCGAGCTGGACGGGCGCCTGCCGTTCGGCCAGTTGCTGGAACGCACCCGCGACAAGGTGCTGGGCGCCCAGGACCACCAGGAGCTGCCCTTCGAACGCCTGGTGCAGGCCCTGCAGGGCGAGCGCAGCCTGAGCCACAGCCCGCTGTTCCAGGTGATGGTCAACCACCAGCAATCCCGCCCCGGTGCCCTCGACGGCGCGCTGCCGGGGCTGAAGGTGGAAGGCCTGGACTGGAGCGGCCGCACCACCCAGTTCGACCTGCAACTGGACACCTTTGAAGAAGGCGAGCGCCTGCTGGCCAGCCTGACCTGGGCCACCGACCTGTTCGACGCCGCGCGCATCGAGGCCCTGGCGCAGCACTGGCGCAACCTGCTGGGCGGCCTGCTGGCCAACCCGGACGCGCCCATCGCCGAGCTGCCGCTGCTGGAAGCGGCCGAGCGCGCCGCCACCCTGGAGGGGCTGAACGCCACCGCCACCGAGTACCCGGGCCCGGTCTGCGTGCAGCAGCACATCGAAGCCCGCGTGGCCGAAAACGGCGCCGCCACCGCGCTGGTGTTCAACGGCCAGCGCCTGTCCTACGCCGAGCTGAACCAGCGCGCCAACCGCCTGGCGCGCCACCTGCGCAAGCAGGGCGTCGGCGCGGAGAGCCTGGTGGGGGTTGCCTGCGAGCGCTCGCTGGAAATGGTCGTGGCCCTGCTGGCGATCCTCAAGGCCGGCGGCGCCTATGTGCCGCTGGACCCGGAATACCCCAGCGAGCGCCTGGCCTACATGATCGAGGACAGCGGCATCCAGCTCTTGCTCACCCAGCAGCACCTGCTGGCCACGCTGCCGCTGCCGGACTCGGTGCGCAGCATCTGCCTGCAAGGCGATGCCGACTGGCTGGCGGAGGAGTCCGGGGAGAACCTGGACAACCTCGCCACGGCGGAAAACCTCGCCTACGTCATCTACACCTCCGGCTCCACCGGCAAGCCCAAGGGCGCCGGCAACCGCCATGTGTCGCTGTACAACCGCCTGGCCTGGATGCAGCAGGCCTACCAGCTGCGCGCCGACGACAAGGTGCTGCAGAAGACCCCGTTCAGCTTCGACGTATCGGTCTGGGAATTCTTCTGGCCGCTGATGGAAGGCGCCACCCTGGTGGTGGCCGAGCCCGGCCTGCACCGCGACCCGCAGGGCCTGGCGGCGCTGATCCGCGAAGCGGGCGTCACCACCCTGCATTTCGTGCCCTCCATGCTGCAGGCCTTCGTCGGCGCCGATGAGGCCGCCGGCTGCACCTCGCTTACCCGCATCATCTGCAGCGGCGAGGCCCTGCCGGTGGAGTTGCAGCGCCAGACCCTGCGCCTGCTGCCCGCCGCCGGCCTGTACAACCTCTACGGCCCCACCGAGGCGGCCATCGACGTCACCCACTGGACCTGCCTGGAGGAGGGGCGCGACAGCGTGCCCATCGGCCGGCCCATCGCCAACCTGCGCACCCATATCCTCGATGCCGAGCTGCAGCCGCTGCCCATGGGCGCGGTGGGCGAGCTGTACCTGGGCGGCGTGGGCCTGGCGCGCGGCTACCATCGCCGTCCGGCACTCACCGCCGAGCGCTTCGTGGTGGACCCGTTCGGCAGCGGCGAGCGCCTGTACCGCACCGGCGACCTGGCGCGCTACCGCGCCGACGGCGCCATCGAGTACTGCGGCCGTATCGACCACCAGGTGAAGATTCGCGGCCTGCGCATCGAGCTGGGCGAGATCGAGGCGCGGATGCAGGAACACCCCGAGGTGCAGGAGGCCGTGGTGCTGGCCCTGGACGGCCCCGGCGGCAAGCAGCTGGTGGCCTACCTGGTGCCGAACCGCGCCGACCTGCTCGACGCCGAGGCCCAGGGCCCCTGGCGCGAAGCGCTGAAGGCGCACCTGCTGGCCAGCCTGCCGGACTACATGGTGCCGGCGCAGATGATCCTGCTGCCGCACATGCCGCTGAGCCCCAACGGCAAACTCGACCGCAAGGCCCTGCCCAAGCCCGAGGCCAGCGTCAGCCAACGCAGCTTTGATCCCCCGCAAGGCGCGCGCGAGGAACTGCTGGCGGCCATCTGGCAAGAGGTGCTGGGCGTCGAGCGGGTAGGGCGGCAGGACAACTTCTTCGAGCTGGGTGGCGATTCCATCATCTCCATCCAGGTGGTCAGCCGCGCCCGCCGTGCCGGCCTGAAACTCTCCCCGCGCGACCTGTTCCAGCAGCAGAGCCTGGCGGCCCTGGCCGCCGTGGCCCGCGAGCAGGAAGCCAGCCAGGCCCAGCAGGGCCCGGTGGAAGGCGCGCAGACGCTGACCCCGGTGCAGCGCTGGTTCTTCGACGAAACCATTCCGCAGCGCCAGCACTGGAACCAGGCGGTGCTGCTGCAACCCCGCGAGCCCCTGGAACTGGGCCGCCTGCAAGCCGCCCTGCAGAAGCTGCTGGCCCAGCACGATGCACTGCGCCTGCAGTTCCGCGAAATCGACGGCCAGTGGAGCGCGCGCTATGTGCCGCTGGACGGCACCGCCGCCACCGACCTGCTCTGGACCGGCCGCGCCAGCGGTGAGGAAGCCCTGCAAGCGTTGTGCGACGAAGCCCAGCGCAGCCTGTCGCTGCACGACGGCCCACTGCTGCGCGCGGCGCTGGTCAACTGCGGCGACGGCAGCCAGCGCCTGCTGCTGGTGATCCACCACCTGGTGGTGGACGGCGTGTCCTGGCGCGTGCTGCTGGAAGACCTGCAGGCCGCCTACGCCGGCCAGCCGCTGGCGGAGAAGACCGGCGCGCTGCAAACCTGGGCCACGCGCCTGGAAAGCCATGCCCGCTCCGGCGCGTTGGAGGAAGAACTGGCCTGGTGGCAGGCGCAACTGGGCGATGCCAGCGGCGCGCTGCCGGCGGCCAATCCCGCCGCCAGCCAGGCGATCCGCCACCGCCAGTGCGTCAGCATCGGCCTCGATCGCGAGCAGACCCGTGGCCTGCTGCAACAGGCGCCCGCCGCCTACCGCACCCAGGTCAACGACCTGCTGCTGACCGCCCTGGCCCGCGCCCTTTGCGCCTGGACCGGGCAAGCCTCGGCGCTGGTGCAGCTGGAAGGCCACGGCCGCGAGGAGCTGTTCGACGAGATCGACCTGACCCGCACGGTCGGCTGGTTCACCAGCCTCTACCCGGTGAAGCTGACCCCGGCCACCGACCTCGCCGCGTCCATCAAGGCCATCAAGCAGCAGCTGCGCGAGGTGCCGGGCAAGGGCCTCGGCTTCGGCCTGCTGCGCCACCTGGGCGATGACGCCGCACGCGCCGCCCTGGCCGCGCTGCCCCCGGCGCGGGTGACCTTCAACTACCTGGGCCAGTTCGACCAGAGCTTCAACGATGACGCGCTGTTCGTGCCGGCTGCCGAATCCAGCGGCGCCGCGCAGCACGCCGACGCACCGCTGATCAACTGGCTGGCGGTGGACGGCCAGGTCTACGGCGGCGAGCTGAAGCTGGACTGGACCTTCAGCCGCCAGTGCTTCGCCAGCCAGGACATCGAAGCCCTGGCCGAAGGCTTCCGCCGCGAGCTGCTGGCGCTGGTCGCCCATTGCCAGGAAGCAGACGCCGGCGGCGTGACCCCGGCGGACTTCCCGCTGGCGCGCATCAACCAGGCGCAACTGGACGCGCTGCCCGTTGCGCCCGCGCGCATCGAAGACCTCTACCCGCTGTCGCCCATGCAGGCCGGCCTCTTGTTCCACAGCCTCTACGAGCCACTGGCCGGCGCCTACGTCAATCAGCTCAGCGTGGAAGTGCGCGGGCTGGACGCCGGGCGCCTGGGCCGCGCCTGGCAGGCGGCGCTGGATGCGCACCCGATCCTGCGCAGCGGCTTCCACTGGCCGCAGGGCGCCAGCGAACCGCTGCAACTGGTGGAGCGCGATCTCCGCCTGCCGCTGCAGGTGCTCGACTGGCGCAATCGCGCCGACCAGGCCGAAGCCCTGGCGGCGCTGAGCGATGCCGAGCGCCTCGGCTTCGACCCGGCGAAACCGCCGCTGCTGCGCCTGGCCCTGGTGCGCCTGGACGATTCACGCCAGCAACTGATCTACACCCATCACCACCTGCTGCTGGACGGCTGGAGCAACTCCCTGCTGCTGGGCGAGGTGCTGCAACGCTATGCCGGCGACGAGGTGTCCGCCCCGGCCGGTCGCTTCGCCGACTACATCGGTTGGCTGCAGGCACAGGACGCCGAGGCCGACCAGGCCTTCTGGCGTGCGCAACTGGCCGACCTCGACCAGCCCACGCTGCTGGCCCAGAGCCTGGCCCACGCGGCGCCAAGCGAGGCGGAGCAGGGAGGTTATGCCGACCATCGGCAATTGTTCGATGCCGCCACCAGCCAGCGTCTGGCCGACTTCGCCCGCCAGCAGAAAGTGACCCTCAACACCCTGGTGCAGGGCGCCTGGGTGTTGCTGCTGCAACGCTACAGCGGCCAGCGCTGCGTGGCCTTCGGCGCCACCGTGTCCGGCCGTCCGGCGGACCTGCCTGGCGCGGAAGGCCAGCTCGGCCTGTTCATCAACACCCTGCCGGTGATCGCCGCGCCCGTGGCATCCCTCAGCGTGGCGCAATGGCTGGAACAGCTGCAGGCGCAGAACCTGCAACTGCGCGAACACGAGTTCAGCGCCCTGGCGGATGTCCAGCGCTGGGCCGGCCGCGCCGGCGAGCCGCTGTTCGACAGCCTGCTGGTGTTCGAGAACTTCCCCATCGCCGCTGCCCTGCAGCAGGGCGCGCCGGTGGGACTGGCCTTCTCCATCCCGGAGAACCATGAACGCACCAACTACCCGCTGACCCTGGCGGCGGTGCACGAGGGCAGCCTGAGCCTGACCTGGAGCTACCTGCGCAGCCACTTCGGCAGCGCGGCCATCGCCCGCATGAGCCGGCACCTGGCCGCGCTGCTGGAGGCCATGGTCGCCGCGCCCCAGGCCGCCCTCAGCGATCTCGACCTGCTCACCGCCGACGAACGCCGCCAGCAGCTGGTGGAGTGGAACCCGCCGCAGCCGGAACCGGAGAGCCGCCGCTGCGTGCACCAACTGATCGAAGCCCAGGCGGCGCTGCGTCCCCAGGCCACGGCGCTGATCTTCGGTGACCTGGAATGGAGCTACGCCGAGCTGAATGGCCGCGCCAACCGCCTGGCCCATCGCCTGCGCGAGCTGGGCGTCGGCCCGGAAGTGCGGGTCGGCCTGGCGGTGGAGCGTTCGCCGGAAATGATCGTCGGCCTGCTGGCCATCCTGAAAGCGGGCGGCGCCTACGTGCCGCTGGACCCGGCCTATCCGGCCGAGCGCCTGCGCTACCTGATGGAAGACAGTGGCATCGCCCTGCTGCTCAGCCAGTCCTGGCTGCAGGCCAGCCTGCCGCTGCCCGAGGGCCTGCCGCTGCTGGCCCTGGACCGCGAGCCGCTGGAACACCTGCCGGCGGACAACCCGGTGAACCTCAGCCACCCGGAGAACCTGGCGTACCTCATCTACACCTCCGGTTCCACCGGCCGGCCGAAGGGCGTCAGCGTCGCCCAGGGCCCGCTGGCCATGCACTGCCTGGCCATCGGCGCGCTGTACGGCATGACCCCGGAAGACCGCGAGCTGCAGTTCGCCTCCATCAGCTTCGACGGCGCCCACGAGCGCTGGCTGACCCCGCTGGTCTACGGTTCCGCGCTGATGCCGCGGGACAACGAGCTGTGGAGCGTGGAGCGCACCTGCGCCGAGATCGAACGCCACCGCATCACCATCGCCTGCTTCACCCCCAGCTACCTGCTGCAGATGGCCGACTACATCGGTGAAGCGGGGCGCAAGCTGCCGATCCGCTCCTACACCGTGGGTGGCGAGGGCATGCCCAAGCACGCCTTCGACGAGGTCCAGCGGGTGCTGCGCCCGCCGCGCATCATCAACGGCTACGGCCCGACCGAAACCGTGGTCACCCCGCTGATCTGGCGCGCCTACCCGGACACCAGCTTCGACGCCGCCTTCCTGCCCATCGGCCGCCCGGTGGGCCGGCGCAGCGCCTACGTGCTCGACGCCAACCTGCAGCCGCTGCCGGTGGGCGTGCCCGGTGAGCTGTACCTGGGCGGCGAAGGCGTCGCCCGTGGCTACCACCAGCGTCCGGGGCTGACCGCCGAACGCTTCGTGCCCGATCCCTTCGTAGCGGGCGCGCGCCTGTACCGCTCCGGCGACCTGGCGCGCTTCCGCGCCGACGGCGTGGTGGAGTACCTCGGCCGCATCGACCAGCAGGTGAAGATCCGTGGCTTCCGCATCGAGCTGGGCGAGATCGAGGCCTGCCTGCTGGAGCACGAGGGCGTGCGCGAGGCCTGGGTGGTGGACCGCGAAGGCCCGGCCGGCCGCCAACTGGTGGGCTACGTGGTGCCGCGCGACCCGCTGGCCGACGAGGCCGCGCTGCGCGAGGCGCTCACCGCGCACCTGCGTGCCGGCCTGCCGGCGCACATGCTGCCGGCGCACCTGATGTGCCTGGCGGCCTTCCCCCTGACCCCCAACGGCAAGCTCGACCGCCAGGCCCTGCCGGCGCCGGAAGACAACCGCGCGGTGGGCGAGCTGGTGGCCCCGGCCACCCCGGCCGAAGCGCTGCTGGCGGAGGTCTGGCAGGACCTGCTGGGGCTGGAGCGCATCGGCGTCACCGAGAACTTCTTCGAGCTGGGCGGCGATTCCATCATCTCCCTGCAGGCGGTGAGCCGCGCCGGCCAGCGTGGCCTGGCCTTCACCCCCAGGCAGCTGTTCGAGCAGCAGACCATCCGCGCCCTGGCCGCCGTGGCCGAGCGCCGCGAAGCCGCCCTGGAAGTGGCGCTGGACACCCCGGCCTTCGCCCTGGCGCCGAGCCAGGCGAGCCGCGCCGGGCTGGACGACCTCTACCCGCTGTCGCCGATGCAGCAGGGCATGCTCTTCCACTGCGTGGATTCCCCCGAGCTGAACCTCTACGTCAACCAGCTCAGCGTCTCCGTCGACGGCCTGGACCCGGCGCGTTTCCGCGCCGCCTGGGCCGCATTGCTGGAGCGCCATGAAGTGCTGCGTGCAGCCTTCCTCTGGCGTGATGGCCAGGCCGACCCGCTGCAGGCCGTGCACCCGCAGGTGGAGCTGCCCATCGCCGAACTGGACTGGAGCGACCGCGCCGATGCCGAAGCGGCGCTGCAGGCCCTGGCGGAGGAAGACCAGGCTCGTGGCTTCGACCTGGCCCAGCCGCCGCTGATGCGCTTCACCCTGGTGCGCCTGGGCGAAGGCCGCCACCAGATGATCTGGACCTACCACCACCTGCTGCTGGACGGCTGGAGCGCCTCGCGCCTGCTGGGCGAGATGCTGCGCCTGTACGCCGGCGAAAGCCTGCCGGCGCTGGCCGGGCGCTACGCCGACTACATCGCCTGGCTGCAACGCCAGGACGGCGATGCGGCGGAAGGCTTCTGGCGCGAGCGCCTGGCGGCCCTGGAGGAACCGACCATCCTGGCCAAGGCTTCCGGTGCCGAGGGCAGCGGCCACGGGGTGACCTACAGCTACCTCGATGCCGAGGCCACCCGTGGCCTGCACGCCTTCGCCAAGGCCCAGCGCGTGACCCTCAACACCCTGGTGCAGGCCGCCTGGCTGCTCCTGCTGCAACGCCACAGCGGCCAGCGCAGCGTGGCCTTCGGCGCCACCGTGGCGGGCCGTCCGGCCAACCTCGCCGGGGCCCAGGACATGCTCGGCCTGTTCATCAACACCCTGCCGGTGATCCAGACCCTGGACGCGCAACGCCCGCTGGGCGACTGGCTGCGCGAGCTGCAGGCCTACAACCTGGCGGTGCGCGACTTCGAGCACACCCCGCTGGCGGATATCCAGCGCTGGGCCGGGCAGGGCGGCCAGGGCCTGTTCGACAGCATCATCGTCTTCGAGAACCACCCGGTGGACCGCGCCCTGCGCGGCGAGCAGGACGGCGAGCTGCGCTTTGCCGAAGTGGGCAGCGGCGGCGTCACCAACTTCCCCATGGACCTGATGGTGAGCGCCACCGAGCAGGGCCTGGAGATCGAATACCTGTACCTGCGCGAGCGCTTCAGCGATGCCGAGGTGCTGCGCATCCGCGCCCAGCTGGAAGGCCTGCTGGCGGAGATCGGCCAGGATGCTGGCCGTCCGTTGGGCGAATTCGGCCTGCCGGGTGCGCGCATCGAACTGCCGTCGGCGATGGACGAGGCCGGCGACCTGCTGGCCGCCTTCGACCGCCAGGTGCGCCAGCAGCCGGACCAGGTGGCGCTGATCTGCGCCGGCCGCGAGCTGACCTACGCCGAACTGGACCGCCAGGCCAATCGACTCGCCCATTCCCTGCAAGTACGCGGCATCGGCCCGGAGCACCTGGTAGCCGTGGCGCTGCCGCGTTCCGAGCGCCTGGTGCTGGCCTTCCTCGCCGTGCTCAAGGCCGGCGGCGCCTACCTGCCGCTGGACCTGGACTACCCGGCCGAGCGCCTGGCCTACATGCTCGCCGACTCCCGCGCCAGCCTGCTGCTCTGCGACAGCGACCTGGACCAGCGCGTCGCCCTCGGCGGCGACACCCCGCGCCTGGAACTGGACCGCCTGGCGGAGGAGGGCCTGGATGCCGTACCTCAGGTCACGCACCTGCCGGGGCACCTGGCCTACCTGATCTACACCTCCGGCTCCACCGGCCTGCCCAAGGGCGTGGCGGTGGCGCGCGGGCCGATCCACCGCCATTGCCGCGGCATCATCGGCCTCTACGAGCTGGACAGCGCCAGCCGCGAGCTGCACTTCATGTCCTTCGCCTTCGACGGCGCCCAGGAACGCTGGCTCAGCGTGCTGCTGGCCGGCGGCAGCCTGGTGGTGCGCGACGACTCGCTCTGGACCCCGGAACAGACCCTGGCCGCCCTGCACGAGCACGGCGTCACCGTGGCCTGCTTCCCGCCGGCCTACCTGCAGCAACTGGCCGAAGTGGCCGAGCGCCAGGGGCAGGCGCCGGCGGTGCAGGTCTACTGCTTCGGCGGCGACGCGGTGCCGGAGGCCAGCTTCGAACTGGTCAAGCGCGCCCTGCGTCCGCGCCGCCTGGTGAACGGCTACGGCCCCACCGAAACCGTGGTCACGCCGCTGCTCTGGCGCGCCGAGGCCAGCGAAACCTGCGACGCCGCCTACGCGCCCATCGGCCGTGGCGTGGCGGGACGCGGCCTGTATGTGCTGGATGCCGATCTCAACCCGCTGCCGGTGGGCGTGGCGGGCGAGCTGTACCTGGGCGGCGAATGCCTGGCGCGGGGTTACCACCTGCGCGCGGGCCTGTCCGCCGAACGCTTCGTGCCGGACCCCTTCGACGGCCGGGGCGGGCGCATGTACCGCACCGGCGACCTGGTGCGCCAGCGCGAGGATGGCCTGGTGGATTACCTCGGCCGCCTCGACCTGCAGGTGAAGATTCGCGGCTTCCGCATCGAACTGGGCGAGATCGAAGCGCGCCTGCGCGCCAGTGCCGGGGTGCAGGACGCCGCAGTGGTCGTGCGCGAAAGCGCCACCGGCAAGCAACTGGCCGGCTACGTGGTATCCGCCGCCGGTGCCGGCCTGGAGCGCGTGCTCAAGGCCGAGCTGCAGGCGCAGCTGCCGGACTACATGGTGCCGGCGCGCATCCTGGTGCTGGAGCGCTTCCCGCTCTCGGCCAACGGCAAGCTGGACCGCCGCGCGCTGCCCGAGCCGGAATGGGCCGCCGGCAGCTACCGCGCGCCGCGCAATGCCCTGGAACAGGCGCTGGCGGACATCTGGCAAGAGGTGCTGGGCGTGCCGCAGGTGGGCATCGACGACAACTTCTTCGAACTGGGCGGCGACTCGCTGCAGGTGCTCAAGGTCATCTCGCGGGTGCGCAGCCGGCCGGAGCTGGGCTTCACGCTGAAACTGCGCGACCTGATGCAGAAACCCTGCATCGCCGAGCTGTCCGGCTATGAGCCGGCCGTGCAGGGCGAAGCGCCGGACCCGCTGCTGGCGCTGAACACCCGCCTGACCGAGGTGCCGGCGCTGTTCTGCCTGCATGCCGGCTTCGGCACCGTGTTCGACTACGAGCCCCTGGCCCGTCGCCTCGACGGTCGCCGCACGGTCTACGGCCTGCAGTGCCGCATGCTGCTCGACCCGGCCTGGCAGGACAGCTCCCTGCAGGCCATGGCCGAGGCCTATGCCGCGCGCATCCGCCAGCAGCAGCCGGAAGGGCCGTACCACCTGCTCGGCTGGTCCCTCGGCGGCGCCCTGGCGCTGCTGGTGGCCCGCGAGCTGGAAGGCCAGGGCCAGCAGGTGGAGTTCGCCGGCCTGGTGGACAGCTATGTGGCCGGCGTGGCCGAGGCGGGGGATTGGCGCGAGGACCTGCGCGACTTCCTGGTCTTCGTGCTGGGCATGGCCGCCGACGAGGCGCAGGCCTTGATCGCCGCGCACGCCGAGGGGCTCGCCGAAGCCGAAGGCGCCGCACGGGTGATCGAAGCCGCCATGGACGCACCGCGCAGCGGCGAGGGCGACCACGGCCTGCTGGGTGCCAGCGAGCTGGGGCAGATCTTCGCGGTGGGCTCGCGCCTCAAGGCGCTGTCCCTCGGCCAGCACAGCCTGCCGTCGACCGACGTAGCGGCCCACTGCTGGTGGGTGGCCGGCCGCGACGACGAGCGCCGGGTGTTCGATGGCCAGGTCCGCCGCGCGCTGGACCGGGTGGTCGCCGGCGGCCACTACGAGCTGCTGCAGCGGGACGACCTGTTGGGCGAGCTGGAGGAGCTGCTGGCGCCCCAGGCGGTCACGCTCTCGTAGGATGGGTAGAGCGGAGCGAAACCCATCACCACGGAGCGATGGGTTTCGCAGGCTCGCGGAACGCCGCCCGACCCATCCTACGGACCTACCCGGGTAAATGTTCGAGGGCGCGAATCGTTCCTTAGCGTTGTAGCCCGGATGAAATCCGGGGAATTTCCCGCCGCCGCTCCCGGATTGCATCCGGGCTACGCGGCCCGTGCAGCCCCTCCATGCAAGGACACACCATGGCCGTCGTGCCCGAACTCGAAGCCTTCCTCGAACTGGTCGAATTCGGCCGCCTGACCGGCAAGAGCCGGGCCATGTACGAACAGACCCCGGAGCAGGCCCGCGCTGACTTCGAGATGGCCTCCCTGGCCCTGGACCAGCCGATGGAACAAGTCCAGTGCACCAGCCTGGGCATCGCCGCCCGCGATGGCTGGACCTTGCCGGCGCGGCTCTACCGCGCGCCGGAACTGGGCGCCGGCGCCCAGCCGACGCTGCTGTACTTCCATGGCGGCGGCTATGTGGTCGGCAGCCTGGATTCCCACGACGCGCTGTGCCGCCGCCTGGCCGCCCACGGCCGCTTCGCGCTGCTGGCGGTGGATTACCGCCTTGCGCCGGAATGGCGGTTCCCCACGCCGGTGCAGGACGCCTGCGACGCGGCCAACTGGCTGCTGCGCGAAGGCGTCGCCCATGGCCTGGACCCGGCGCGGGTGGCTTTCGCCGGGGATAGCGTCGGCGCCAGCCTGGCCACCGTGCTGTCGATCATCGCCGCCCGCGAGCCGCAGGAACTGGCGCTGGCGCCCAGGGCGCAGGTGCTGGTCTATCCGGTGACTGATGCCACCGGCAAGCGAGCGTCCCATCACGACTTCGCCGAAGGCTACCTGCTGGAAACCGCCACCCTGGACTGGTTCTACCAGCACTACGCCCGCACCCCGGCGGACCTCGCCGACTGGCGCTGCTCACCCTTGCTGGCCCCCGACCTGTCCGGCCTGGCCCCGGCCCTGGTCTACCTGGCCGGCCACGACCCCCTGCACGACGAAGGCCTGGCCTACGCGCGGAGGCTGGAGGAGGCGGGCAACGAGGTGAAGCTGCTGAGCCAACCGGGCATGACCCACGACTTCCTGCGCATGGCCGGATTGCTTTCCGAGGTGGAGGGGATTCAGCGGGAGCTGGTGGAGTGGGTGGTGGAGAAGTTGGAGGGCTGATGCCCGCAGCGGGTTTCGCTTTTCCTTGTGGGGGCGAATTCATTCGCCAAGGGCAACGCAGTTGCCCCCTGTAACCCCCTCGGGCGAACCTTCGGTCCGCTTAGCGATTGAAATCGCCCCCACAGGGTTCGTGC